>Ga0207701_10004037_pt1 | contig 14957 bp, 11 predicted proteins | sample KBSSwiSSwithPhiX_FD_184294 | JGI IMG/M metagenome (GOLD analysis project Ga0207701, IMG submission 184294) | Switchgrass rhizosphere bulk soil microbial communities from Kellogg Biological Station, Michigan, USA, with PhiX - S5 (SPAdes) (version 2) | ecosystem: Environmental > Terrestrial >... | reverse complement strand
GCACATGGCGGGTCTGAATTTTCTCCACGCCGTCGCGCAGGCGTGGGAGGCGGGCAAGCTGTTCCACATCGACCTGAACGATCAGGCGCCCGGCCGCTACGACCAGGACTTCCGGTTCGGGGCCGCGAACATCAAGGCGGCCTTCTTGCTGGTGAAGTTCCTCGAAGAGGTCGGCTACGCCGGCCCGAGGCACTTCGATGCGCACGCGTACAGGACCGAGGACTACGACGGCGTGCGCGAGTTCGCTCGCGGCTGCATGCGCACCTATCTGATTCTCGCCGCGCGCGCGAGGCAATGGCGCGACGACCCGGCCATTCAGGCGCTCATCGCCGAGCTCGGCCAAAATCGCGGGGCGCCCGCGATCGGCAAGTACTCGGCGGTGCATCGTGACTCGCTGCTCGCACTACACTTCGATCGCGCGTCGATTGCAAAGAAGGGGCTTGGCTACGAGCGCCTCGATCAGCTGACGATGGAGCTGCTGCTCGGGGCGCGGGAAGAGGCGGCGCTATGAAAATCGCGCTCGTCGTCGCGGTCAGCGCGCTCGTGCTCGGGGGAGGAAGTCGTTTGCAGTACCTGCAGGCGCAGGCCCAACGGCCTGCCGCGGCGCAACCTGCAAACGACGCCCGACCCCGCGTCCCCGTCATGCTCCTCGACGGCGAGAGCGGCGGGCCGTATCACAAGTGGCAGCTGACGACGCAGGTGATCAGGAAGGTGCTGGACGAGACCGGGCTGTTCGACGTCCAGGTGGTGACGGCGCCGGCGGCAGGCGCGAGCTTCGCCGCATTCAAGCCGGACTTTGGGAAGTATCGCGCGGTGGTGCTGAACTACGACGCCCCCGACGACCGATGGCCGGCCGAGCTGAAGGGCGCGTTCGAGAGCTACGTCCGCGACGGCGGCGGCGTCGTCTCGGTGCACGCAGCCGACAACGCGTTTCCTAAATGGGCGGCGTACAACGAGATGATCGGCGTCGGCGGCTGGCGCGACCGCAACGAGCAGGCGGGGCCGGCCTGGCACGTCAAGGACGGGAAGCTGACATCGGACTCGACACCCGGGCGCGCCGGAAGCCACGGCAACCGCCTGCCGTTCCGCATCACCGTACGCGACACCACGCATCCGATCACACAAGGACTCCCCCCGGTGTGGATGCACCAGAGCGACGAGCTGTACGCGTCGCTGCGCGGCCCCGGACGAAACATGACGGTGCTGGCGACCGCCCACTCAGAGCCATCGAACAGCGGCACGGGGCGCGACGAGCCGCAGTTGATGGTCCTCGGCTTTGGCCGCGGCCGCGTCTTCCACACGACGCTCGGCCACGATGTCACGGCGATGAGCTCGGTCGACTTCATCGTCACGCTGCAGCGCGGCACGGAGTGGGCGGCAACCGGCGCGGTGACGCAGCGCGTGCCGGCGAATTTCCCTGGCGCGGACGCGGTCAGCGCACGCGCGGACATCGCGGCGATGGAGCAGGCGGCGCCGAGCCAGGCGAGCCCGGCGTCGCTGCCGCCGCCGGCCACCGCGACGCCGCAGTCGTTTCCACCGGAGCAGGTCCGCGCCGGGCAGCCGATCTTCGCCTCGCAGTGCGGCTTCTGCCACGGCCGCGACGCGATGGGCGGCGAGAGTGGCCCGGACCTGACGCGCGCGCCGCTGGTTGCCGAGGACGTGCGCGGCGACAAGATCGGGCCGGCGGTGCGCGTCGGCCGCGTGGACAAGGGGATGCCAGCGTTCCAGCTTGGCGACGCGGATCTCGCCGCGGTGGTCGCCTTCCTCCACGATCAGAAGAACCGGGCGTCGTCGCTGACCGGCGGCCGCCGCGGCGTTGACGTGTCCGATCTGCAGACCGGCAACGCCGACGCGGGCCGGAGCTACTTCAACGCCTCGTGTGCGAACTGCCATGCGCCCGGCGGCGACCTCGCCGGGATAGCAAACCGCCTGCAGGGGCTGGCGCTGCTGCAGCGGATGCTCTATCCCGCGCCGGCCGGCGGGGCGCCGTCGCGTGCGAAGGTGACGGTGACGACCGCCGCCGGCGGCACCGTGGCCGGAACGCTTGCCTACCGCGACGAGTTCACGATCGCGCTCACCGATTCAACCGGTTCGTACCGCGCCTTTGCCGTGCAGCAGGTGAAGTTCACTGTCGACGATCCACTCCAGGCTCACATTGAACAGCTACGGAAGTACACCGATGACGACATGCACAACGTCTTCGCGTATCTGCAGACGCTTCGCTGACTTCGTATTGCGGCGATACGGGCGTGGGAACGCAAAGCCCGCAGAGACCGCAGAGAAATCATTTGGGTGTTCTCTGGGTACCAGCGAGAGCCGGCGTTCAGCCGGGGAATCCGGGCAGAGAAGAATGAGTTCTCTGCGTGCTCGGCGAGCTCTGCGTTCGATCGTCGTCGCGGCCGCATCCTGTGCGCTCCTATCGGCGCAGTCGCTCGATCCCGCGAAGCTGCTCACGCCGTCGCGGGACAGCTGGCCGACTTACCACGGCGACTACACCGGCCGCCGCCACAGCGCGCTGACGCAGATCACGCCGGCGAACGTCAATCAGCTCACGCTCGCCTGGGCGTTTCAGACCGGGACGACGCAGCAGATCAAGGCGACGCCGATCCTGGTTGACGGCGTGATCTACCTGACCGCGCCCGACAACATCTGGGCGCTCGACGCCCGCACGGCGAGGCAGTTGTGGCGCTACACGTATCCCGCGAACCAGGGCTTTCACATCGGCCATCGCGGCGCGGCAATCTACAAGGACACGGTTTACCTCACGACACCCGACGCGCACCTGGTGGCGCTCGACGCCAGGACCGGCAAGGTGCGATGGGATGTCGTCATCGCCGACGCCAAGCGCGGATTCTGGTCGACCAACGCACCGCTCCTCGTCCGCGGTCATCTCCTCGTCGGCGTCGCCGGCGACTTCGACAACCTGCCCGGGATGCTCAAGTCGTTCGATCCGGAAACCGGCCAGGTGCAGTGGACCTTCTACAGCACGCCGCCGCCCGGCACGCCCGATTCGAAGAGCGGCGGTGCGACCGGCGGGCAGATGTGGATGACCGGCACCTACGATCCGGATCTGAACCTGGTCTACGTTGGCACCGGCAACCCGACGCCGGTCTTGAACGGCGAGGCGCGCCCGGGCGACAACCCGTGGACCTGCAGCATCGTCGCGCTCGACCCCGACACGGGCAAGCTGGCATGGGGCTTCCAGGCCTCGCCGCACGACACGCACGACTGGGACGCGGCGGAAGTGCCGGTGCTCGTCGATATGCCGTTCAACGGCACACCGCGCAAGCTGCTGCTGCAGGCGTCGCGCAACGGCTATTTCTTCGTCCTCGATCGCACCACCGGCAAGAGCCTGCTGACGACGCCCTTCGCCGCCGTGAACTGGGCCAAAGGAATTGATAAAGACGGCCGGCCGATTCCGGATCCGGCCAAGGAGCCGGCGCGTGACGGCCGGCTGGTTGCGCCGAACGAAAGCGGCGCGACCAACTATCGATCGCCGAGCTTCGACCCGCGCAACGGCGTGCTGGTGGTCAGCGCGCAGGACGCGTGGGGCATCTATTTCTTCAAGCCCGAACACGGCGCATACGGCTGGGCGGGCGCCAATTACCCGGTCACGGGCAGGGGCGTTCTGCGCGCGATCGACTACCAGACGGGCAAAATCCGCTGGGAACACGACCTTGGCGACGGTCCGTCGGGCGCCGGCGTGCTGACCACCGCGACGGGCGTGACCTTCACCGGCGATTCGGTCGGCAACGCGCTCGCGCTTCGCACCAGCGACGGCGCGACGTTGTGGCATGCCGGCATCGGCCGCGTCGGCAACTCGCCGGTCACCTACGAACTCGATGGCCGGCAGTTCGTGCTGCTCGGCGGCGGCAGCGCGCTGTATGCCTGGGCGCTCCCCGAGTCGAAGGTAGAATGAGGACAAAGGGGAGTTTCCAGGTATGAAGTCTGCCGTCAGGATGTTCGGGTTCGCCGCTGTTGTGTTTTCACTGCTCGTGGCCGGGCGGGCGCAGGAGCGTTCATCGTCCGCTCCCGATCCGCGCGTCGGGCTCAAGCCCGGGTTGAAAGACGCCGGCGAAGCGGCGCGCAACATGAAACGGATCGCCACGCTGTTCAAGCCGGAAGGCTTCTTCGATCCGAAGCAGCCGGGCGGCGCGCCGACGCCGCCGGAGCGCGATCCGAACCTGCCCGAGCTCCCGCCGGACGCGCCGCCGGATCCGCGGTTCGCGAACATGCTCAGCTTCGCGAACTCCGATCTCGCGTTCAGCGGCAATCATCTCTTCCTGGGGAACTTCCACGGCTTCAACACCTACGACATCGAGCGTCCCGGCAAGCCGAAGGTGCTCGCCTCGGTCGTCTGTCCCGGCGGCCAGGGTGATATGTCGGTGCACGGCAACCTGCTGATCATGTCGGTGGAGCAGACGCGCGGCCGCGTCGACTGCGGCACCAGCGGCGTCGGCGAGGCGGCGAGCGCGGAGCGCTTCCGCGGCGTCCGGATCTTCGACATCACCGACGTAAGCAAGCCGAAGCAGGTGGCGGCGGTGCAGACCTGCCGCGGATCGCACACGCACACGCTCGTGCCCGATCCCAACGACAAGAACAGCCTCTACGTCTACGGCTCGGGCACCGGCAAGGTGCGGCCGGGCGAGGAACTCGCCGGCTGCTCCGGAGCCAAGCCTGAGGAAGACGAGAACACCGCGCTCTTCAGCATCGACGTGATCCAGATCCCGCTCGCGGCGCCGCAGAACGCGAAGATCGTCAACCGGCCGCGCATCTTCGCCGATCCGGCGAGCGGCGCGATTGCCGGGCTGTGGAAGGGCGGCACGCACGGCGAGGGCACCCAGAAGACGAGCGAGACCAACCAGTGCCACGACATCACGGTCTTCCCGGAGGTCGGCCTCGCCGCCGGCGCGTGCTCGGGGAACGGCATCCTGCTGAGCATCAAGGATCCGAAAAACCCGGTGCGCCTCGATCAGGTCGTGGACAAGAACTTCGCCTACTGGCACTCGGCGACCTTCAACAACGACGGCACCAAAGTGATCTTCACCGACGAGTGGGGCGGCGGCACCCGGCCGCGCTGCCGCGCCAACGACTTGCCCAACTGGGGCGCCGACGCCGTCTTCGACATCGTCGATGGCAAGATGAAGTTCGGCGGCTACTACAAGATGCCCGCGCCGCAGACCGAGACGGAGAACTGCGTCGCCCATAACGGCTCGCTGATTCCGGTGCCCGGGCGCGACATCATGGTGCAGGCGTGGTATCAGGGCGGGCTGTCGGTGTTCGACTTCACCGACGCCAGCAAGCCGGTCGAGATCGCCTTCTTCGACCGCGGGCCGATCGACGCCAAGCAGCTTGTCACCGGCGGCTACTGGTCGACCTACTGGTACAACGGCCACATCTACGGCTCCGAGATCGCGCGCGGCATCGACGTCTTCCAGCTGACGCCGAGCGAGGTCCTGTCGCAGAACGAGATCGACGCGGCGATGATGATCCGGAGCGAGGAGCTGAACACGCAGGAGCAGACCAAGGTGGTCTGGCCGGCGAGCGTGACGGTTGCGCGGGCGTATGTCGATCAGCTGACGCGCACCAACGGCATCAAGCCGGAACGGCTGCGCGAGCTGAAGACGGCGCTCGACAAGGCGGACAGCCTGCGCACCGGCCAGGAGCGCGGCGCGGCCGCGACGCTCGATCAGCTCGATGCGCTGGCGACGCAGATCGAGGGCGACGCCGGGTCGGCCAGCGGGCGCGATGCGATGCGGCTCAAGGCGCTCGCCGAGACGATCAAGGGGCGCACGGCGGTGCTGCGGAAGTAATTGGTGAGTTGTGGGATTGGAGAATTGGTGAGTGAATTCACCAATTCTCCAACTCCCAACTGCGGTTTACGAGACCGTCGTCCGCAGGTTCGCCTGCAATGTCTCGAGCAGGTACTTCTTGTGTGAGTTCATGTCCTGCTCGACACTCCCTTCGCCTGGCCGCGGCGCGTCGAAGTCGAGCGTCACCCAGCCGTCGTAGCCGCGCTCGCGCAGCACCTGGAAGAACGCCGGGAAGTCCACGCCGCCGGCGCCAAGGCGTTTATAGAGATTCACCCGGTTGTGCTCCTCTTCGCTCGGGGCCGGGCCCTTCCATCCATTGGCGACGTTGTACTTGGCTTCCGCGTCCTTGAGGTGGATCGAGGCGATCCGCGGATAGTAGTCGCGCAGCGCCTTCACCGGGTCGATGCCGCCCAGCGCCGCATGGCCGGTGTCGAGCACCAGGTACACCAGCTTCGGATCGGTCAGCTCCATCACCATGTCGAGCTCGGGCTGGCGCTCGACCAGCGTCCACGCGTGCGGGTGGAAGGCGAGCTTGATCCCGGCCTCGGCGGTTCGCTTGCCCACTTCGTTGAGGTTCTTCGCCAGGACCTTGCCGGTCGCGGCGCTCAGGTTCTCCTGCCCTGTGCGTTTGCTGAGATTCACCTTGAGATGCCTGCAGCCGAAGTGCGCGAGGTAGCGCGCGCGAGCAGCGTTGCTCGCGATCGTCTCCTCAATGCCGTCCAGGTAGCGCCCGCCGCTGCCAATCGTGCAGAGCGCCAGGCCTGACGCATCGAGGAGCTGCTTGAACGCCTCGGGCGGCTGCTTGAGGTACTGCGGCATGTCGTCCTCGAACGGCTCGAGGCCGTGGTAGCCGTAGCGCGCCGCCATCTTGATCCCGGTTTGCGGGTGCGGCGGCGTGGCGCGGAACTGATGGCCGCTCATGGCGTAGCGCATCTTGTCGCCGGGACGCGCGAATGCGCGCGCGGCGACGGCGGCGCCAAGACCGGCACCGAGGAATTCGCGACGAGTCAGCATGCTGAGCCTCCTTGCACAAGACCAGCTGACGGACTACCGGGGTCTATTCGCGGCCCAATGGTGCTATTGGCGCACTTCACAGTCGCCGTAATACTGCTCCGGTTGCCAGGTAAACCCCGGCACCGACATCCCGGCCGTGAACTCATGTCGCGTATGGACCGCCTGCAGCTTCCCGGTGCGCGTTTCGGTGGGAAAGATGGTCGTGGTGTAGAGCGGACCGTCGGTGAACATCTGCACGAAGTGCAAGGTTCCCTTCGACAGCCGCACGTGAATATCGGAGCTGCTGGCAGTCCCGCCAGTGTTCGCGACAAGAACGGCGGTCCCCTCGTCGACGTCGACCGGATCGAATTCCAGCGTCAGGCCCGCCGGTTTCACCGCTGCCTCGGCTTTCCCGTTCTTCCACGTTCCGGTCGCGAGGATCGGAAAGTTACACTTCACGCTCTTGACCGTCGCAAGCGCCGACTGGCCGTCCTGGGCGTCCACTCCACGGCATCCCAAAACACAGACGGTCACGATTCCGAGGACTCGAACGTGTCTGTTGATGAACATGCTCACCTTTTTCCCTTGGAGCCGTGTCCGGCCATTCTACACGCTCTGCCGATACACGCCGGCCCGGTGTCAGTTGATGCCGGTGCGATTCGACGACACCGAACCTTGACCGGCGCACTGGCCGCGGGTAGATTGTTCGACTGCGCTCAATGAGGATCTTCCAGGCAGGCTTGGCGCTCGTGCTCGTGGGAAGTGTAGTTGCCGGCGGGCAGCCGGCCACCGATCCAGCCCTCCGCGGGCAGCTCATGCAGCTCTTTCCCTCCGCGACAACGTTTTCTCCAAAGGGCGGCACGCCGCCGCATTACAAGGCATTCGTCAACGATTCGCCAGCGGCGGCGCCGAAGCTCCTGGGGCTGGCCTTCTGGACGACCGAGCTGGAGCCGCTCGAGCGCGGCTACGACGGTCCGATCAAAATTCTCGTCGGCATGGACCCGCAGGGCATTCTGGCCGGGATCATCGTCGCCGCCCATCACGAGCCATTCGGCGATTTCTCGATCGACCCGCCGAAGTTTGCCGCGCAGTTCAAGGGCAAGAACATCCGGGATCCGTTCAAGGTGGGCGCCGACATCGATGCGGTGTCGAGGGCGTCGATCACCATCACCAGCGCGACTCGCGCGGTCAGGAACAGCGCGCGGCGAGTCGCCAGACAGCTGCTCACGCCGGAATCGCCGAAGTGAGGCCGACCATCGCCGCGGGTCTGCTGGCGCTGTTGCTATGCTCGTTGGCGGCCGCCGACCTGAGGATCTCCGCGCAGGCGCCGAACGCGCAGCCGCAGCCCTCGGCGGATCCCTGGCAGTTCGCCGAAGACGAGGAGCGCGTCCCGAGCTGGCAGGAGGCCGTCAGGACGCAGGCGGTTGATCTCGTGTTGTTCGGCGCCTTTGTGAGCCTCACGCTCGTAGGCTTCTTCCGCAAGAGCGTCCCGCTGAAGTACGTGACGCTGGCGGCGTCGGTGGGCTACCTCGGCGTCGCGAAGGCTCAGCTGATCTCGATCGTCAACGTCTTCGGCGTCCTCAATTGGAATCTGCCGATCTTCAGGTTCAATCTCGCCTGGTACTTCTTCGCCGGGTTTACCGTGCTTTCAACCGTCTTGTGGGGACGCCTGTACTGTGGCCGGATCTGTGCGTTCGGTTCGCTGACGCAGCTGCTGGACACCATCGTCCCATCCAAACTGCGTCGCGAACCGCCGCCGTGGGTCGAGCGGCGTGCGTCCACTGTGAAGTATGGGCTGCTGGCCGGAACGATCGCGTATTTCGTCTTGACCCGCGATGCATCGATCTACCGATACGTTGAGCCTTTTTGGATGTTCACCGGCCATGGCACGACCGGAACGTGGATCGGGCTCGGGATCCTCCTTCTGGCGACGGTTTTCGTCAGAAATCTGTACTGCCGTTTCCTGTGCCCGGTTGGCGCGTTCCTGGGCCTGCTGTCCTATGCGACCGTGTTTCGCATCAAACGATGGTCGGAATGCAAGACCTGCAAGATTTGCGAGAAGACGTGCGAGTGGGGAGCGATTCGCGGACCACAGATTGTCGTGACCGAATGCGTACGGTGTGACGACTGCGAGCGGCTCTACATGGACACCCAGAAGTGCCCACACTGGATCATCATCCGAAAGAAAAGTGACATTCTGGCGAGTCAGGCGGCTTCTGGCGGACCGCCGGCCCTTCTTCCGCGGAACTGAGGACTGATCCAATGGCGGTCGACAGCAACACCATCCACGCGCTGTCGGCGGTGTCGACGGCGACGCTGACGACGATTCTCCTGAAGAAAGGTCTGCGGAACGTCTGGGTGCGGGACGCGAAGCCGTTGCGTCCGGGCCAGCCGCGCCTCGCCGGCCCGGCATTCACCATGCGATTCGTTCCCGGGCGCGAGGATCTCGCGACCCCCGAATCATGGGCGTCGCCGAAATCGACTCGGGCCGCCATCGAAGAAATGCCCGAAGGCTGCATCGCCATCGTCGACGCGATGCGGACCAGCGATGCGGCGATCTTCGGCGACATTCTCTGCGCGCGTATCGCCAAACGTGGCGTGACCGCACTGGTCACCGACGGCGTCGTGCGCGATGTCGACGGCGTCCTGGGAACCGGGCTTCCGGTGTGGTGTCAGGGCTGGGCTGCACCACCGTCGGTCGCCGGCCTGACGTTCGTCAACTGGCAGGAGCCGATCGGCTGCGGCGGAGTGGCGGTGCTGCCGAACGACGTGATCGTTGTCGACGCGGACGGCGCGGTCGTCGTTCCGCAAGCGCTCGCCGACGAGGTCGGCGCGCTGGGGCCCGAGCAGGAGCGCCTCGAGAACTGGATCATGGGCGAGGTCGCGAGAGGTGTTCCGCTGCCTGGCTTGTACCCGGCGAACGCGGAAACCAAGGCGCGGTATGAAGCCGAGATGCGCAAAGCCGGCCAGCGGTGACCCCGCCGGCATCCGCAGCGTGCCGCTCGAACGTTTGTGACGCCGGCAGGGCGATCGCCGGAGGCACCGCGTCTCCTCGTACGGGCTAGAATGCCTTCGCCGAATCCGGATCGGCAGGCCGGGGAGGTTCAGCGGCAACCACCCCGCGACAAGGAGGGGGCAATGGCACACCTGACTGGCCACATCTCGCGGCGCAGTTTCCTGGGAGGAACGATCGCGGGGGCCTTCGGAGCTCCTGCTCTCACGTCAACGCTCCGAGCCCAAGTCGCCCAGCCCGCGCCCGCGACAGCGGCACGGCGCCTCGTTTCGCAGGTTCTGATTCCGAGACAGTCTGGCAAAGCTGTGTTCTTGAATCGCGATCAGCGGCTCAAGGTCATCAATCCGAAAGGAAAGCAGGTCGGGGATCTGTTCGCGTTCAGGCGGGAAGCCCTGACCGAGTTCATTGCGCCCGCCTATACGATGACTCGGAATCGGCGCATTTATCTTGAAGTGGGCAAGCCCCTGTACAGCAACAGGGGCAATCCGCTGCTCATGTTCGAGGAGGACACCGTCGGCGTCCACGACCTTCTTTATCCGGCCTGCTCCGGAGGCCAGCGCCCCGGCATCGCCGCCGCCCGGCCCAATTGTCGCGACAACATGCAGGCGGCCCTTCGAGCCGTCGACGTGACCCCGCCGGAGCAGCCTGAACTCGTCCACCCCCATAACCTGTTCCAGAACTCTCCAGTGACCAACCTCGAGGGGCAGATCGAAATTCGAGAGCCGCTCGCGAAGCCGGGCGACTACGTCGTTCTCCACGCGATGGACAAACTGGTCGTCGTGGTCACCGCCTGCTCCGTCGTGGGAGTCGTTAACGGAGGAGAGCCGAGAGAATTGCTGATGGAAGTCTACGAATGACGCCAGAAGGACGTTCGGCCGATCAGGCGCACCGCGAAGGGCGCGCCCCGTCCGTCGCAAAATCAGATGGTGCCTGCGTTCACTGCGGTATCAGATATCACAGGCCCGAGATCGATCATGGGCGCAGGAACCCGCGATTCAGGACCACGCTTCGGACAAACGCGCGATTCCCGAGCAGCCGGCGCGCGAGCGGCATCCACACCGTCGCCGGCACCAGCGGCGACAACGCGCGCACCACCGGTGACGCCGCGAATTTCTCCCTCAGCCACGTGTCGTAACGGTGCAGCCGGCCGCGCGTATATCGGCCGGCCGCGTCAACAATCGTCTGCGCCGCGAACAGCCCCGACTGGATCGCCGGCCGGATCCCTTCGCCGCTCTGCGGCCACGCCAGGCCCGCGGCATCGCCTGCGAGCAGCATCCCGTCGCCGACCGTCCGCCGCGCGACCGGAGCTGAAACGAGGTAGGCGTGGCCGTGCCAGCGCCGTCCGGCGTGATGGCTCAGCCTGCCGGTCCGTTCGAGGAAGGCGACGAACCGCGCCACCGTGGGCGGCAGCAACCGGCAGTCGACGCGGCCGATGCCGATGTTGACGTAGTTGCCCTTGCGCACGCGCCAGCCGTAGCCATCGAGCTCGCGGCAGAAGTACAGCTCCGGCATCTCACCGGCGGTCGGCGACGCCGCCTCGTCATCGGGATCCAGCTCGAACTCGGCCTCCTGCGCCACAACGAGTTGCGTCGCGGGCCGGGCGTGTTCTGGATTCACCGCTCGCGCCACCGGGCAGAAGTGCCCGCCGGCGCCGACAAGCATCGGTGCGCGCACCGCGTCGTTCACGACCCAGTGCTGGTTGTCGCGGACGATCGACGTGGCCGGCTCGCCGAGCAGGACGCGAGCGCCTGACCGCCGCAACAGATAGGCGTCGAACTCGCAGCGGCGGATGCCGAAGCTGACCGGGGCTTCGTATCGCGTCTCGACCGTGCGATCGCCGTCGACGAGGCCGACGCGGAAGCCGGTGAACGCCTGGAAGGTGCGGCCTTTGCGGTACTCGTTTGTGTCGAGCTCGAGCTCGTCCACCACCTGCGGCGTGATCCACCCGGCGCAGACCTTGTCGCGCGGAAACGTCGCGCGATCGACGACCACCACGTCGAGGCCGGCGCGGCCGAGCGCCCACGCGCAGGCCGAGCCCGCCGGGCCGCCGCCGACGATCAGGACGTCACACGTATCCATGGGATGGCGCTGGACGCGCCGCGCGCGAACACCACCTGGAAGAGCTGCATCGATCCGGTCGTGAACGCGGCCCGCGAACCGGCGAGGTACATCCGCCACGCGCGGACGAAGGTGTCGTCGAACATGCCGGCGATCGCCCCGGCCGACGCCTCGAAGCGGTGCAGCCAGTGATCGATCGTCTTCGCGTAGTGCAGGCGGATGTTCTCGATGTCGGTGACCGAGAGGTCGTGCGGCTCGAGCACGTGCTCGGACACCTCGCGAAGCGTTGGCGGATACGCGCCGGGAAAGATCCGCCGGCGGATCCACGGGTTGAGCGGCGACGGCCGGTTGCGGCCGATGAAGTGCAGCAGCCCCCGGCCGTCTTTCACCAGCGTGCGATTGATGACGTCGCCGAGCGCGGGAAAATCGGGCAGCCCGACGTGCTCGAGCATCCCCACCGAGACGAACGCGTCGCATGCGCCACTGATGTTGCGGTAGTCGTCCTCGATGAACTCGGCGCGGCCGGTGAGCCCTTCTCGCGCCGCCCGTTCGCGCGCGAAGGCGATCTGCGACGGCGAGATGTTGAACGCACGGACGTGGGCGCCGTAGTGCTTCGCCATGTGCAGGGCGAGCGCGCCCCACCCGCACCCGGCTTCGAATACGCGGTCGCCCGGCCGAAGCCGCAGCTTCCGGCAGACCAGGTCCATCTTCGCGATCTGCGCATCCTCGAGCGCCGCGTCCGCGGTCGGGAAATAGGCGCAGGTATAGAGCATCTGGCGGTCGAGCCAGAGGCGATAGAAATCATTGCCGAGATCGTAGTGGCTGTGCACGTTCTCGCGCGCCGCGCGCAGCGTGTTCGCGCCCTTGCGCAGCCACGACTCGCGATGGGTGGTGACCGGCCAGGCGCGGTAGACCGCTTCGAGCATCGCCACCAGGTCGCCGCGGACCTCCACCGCGCCGAACATGTAGGCCTCGGCGAAATTGAGCTCGGGATCGGCGATCCAGGCGAGCAGCGCACGCCGGTTCTTGATGACGATAGTGGCGGTCGGCTCGGACCCATCGGGCGGCCTGAGCTCGAATCCGTCCCACAGCTGGAATCGCAGCCGTGCCGAGATGATGCTGTGCTGGATGCGCCGGAGCACCCACCGGTCCAAAGCGTTCGAGGCGAGGGGCGCGACTTCGTTGGAAAACGTCCGGATGGGAACCGTCTGGATGCGGCTGCTGCCGTTCATGGAGGCACTTGGATCGCGTCGCCCGTCACGTCCGCCTTCAGGCGGACGTGACGGTCCGGCTGAAGCCGGACATTATTTACCGACAATCTAGCGCAGATCCCGGCCGCGATTCATACGGGAGAGCACGTAGGGATCGTAAGGAAAGCGTAGGGGCCGCTCACTCCGCGCGCAGGACTTTCAACGGGTCGAGACGGGCGGCCCGGTACGCGGGCAGCAGGCTCGCGGCGAGCGCCACCGTCGCCAGCGTCCCCGCGACCGCGGCCAGCGTCAACGGGTCGGTGGCGCTGACGCCGAAGACCAGCTTCTCGAGCAGCCGTGCGGACGCGAACGCCACCACCGCGCCGGCAAGAATCCCGACCAGCGCCGGGACCATCCCTTCGAACAGCACCAGGCGAACGACGTCGCCGGTGCGCGCGCCGAGCGCCGTGCGGATACCAATCTCCCGGCTGCGGCCGCGGACGATGTACGAGAGCACGCTGTAGATGCCGATCGATGCCAGCACCAGCGCAACGCCGGCAAAGATCGCGAGCAGCAGCGCGCTGAAGCGCTGGGAGGTCAGCGTCTCGTCGAGCACGTCCTGCATCGGCCGGATGTCTTCGACCGGCTGCTGCGGATCGATGGCGCGGATCACGCCCGCCGCCGCCTGGCCGAGCGAGGCCGGCGGCACCGACGTCCGCATCACCAGCGAGAAGCCGTTCAGGTCGCGCTCGCGGCTGAACTCGTAGACGGTTGGCGCGATCGCGCCCGACAGCTCTTCCTGCTTCACGTCGCCGACGATGCCGACCACTTCCTTGACGACGGTTTTCGACTGCAGCGGCAGCGTCGCGCGCCGTCCGACCGGATCGACGTCGCCCCACAACAGCTTTGCGGCCGATCGGCTGACCAGCATCGCTTCGACGTCGTTGTCGGCGACGTCGCGGCCGCGCAGGAGCGGGATCCGCATCGCGCGCAGGTAGCCCGGCGTGATCTTGCGCACGTCGACCGTCGGCTGGTCGCGCGGCAGGAGCTCGGTCTTTCCCTCGATCACCAGCGGCTGCACCGAGCCGCCCTGCGACGGCAGGTCGTCAATCGCACCGGCGAACTCGACGCCCGGCAGCGCGCGCAGGCGCTGCAGCGCGGTCTCGAAGAAGGTGCTCATCTGCGCCGGCGTGGTGTAGCGCGTCTGCGGCAGCCGCACGTACATCGTCAGGACGTTGTGCGGATCGTAGCCGGCGTCGACGCTGCGCAGCGCCAGCAGGCTGCGGACCATCACGCCTGCGCCCATCAGCAGCACTACCGACAGCGCCACCTCGCACACGATCAGCACGCGCCGCGTCCGAATCCCGACCGTGCCGGCGTCGCTTCGGCCGCCCTCCTTCAGCGCGTCGTTCAGATCGGTGCGGCCGGCGCGGATGGCCGGCAGCGCCCCGGCCAGCAGCGCAGTGAGGATCGACGCCGCGATGACGAAGAGGAGGACGCGGCCATCGATCGTGACCTCGTCGGCTCGCGGGATCTGATTCGCGAGGAGCCTGGACCCGGCGGTCAGGCTGGCGCGGGCGATCAGCAGACCGGCAGCGCCGCCGGCGATCGCCAGCACCAGCGCTTCGATTAACAGCTGCTGGAACACGCGCGCGCGCCCCGCGCCGAGCGCCGAGCGGATCGCGATCTCCTTGCGCCGCCCGAGCACGCGCGCGAAGAGCAGGTTGCCGACGTTGGCGCACGCGATCAGCAGGACGAGCGAGACGGCCGCGACCAGCATCACCAGCGACATGCGGATGTCGCCGACGATCAGCTCCTGCAGCGGGATGACGGTGGCGCTCCAGCCGGCGTTGGCCTGCGGATACTGCCGCTCGAGCTCGACCGAGATCG
>Ga0207701_10004035_pt1 | contig 14966 bp, 11 predicted proteins | sample KBSSwiSSwithPhiX_FD_184294 | JGI IMG/M metagenome (GOLD analysis project Ga0207701, IMG submission 184294) | Switchgrass rhizosphere bulk soil microbial communities from Kellogg Biological Station, Michigan, USA, with PhiX - S5 (SPAdes) (version 2) | ecosystem: Environmental > Terrestrial >... | reverse complement strand
AGAATTATTGAGGAGGTTGGCGAGCGTTTGCAACAAACTGGCTTAACTGCGCAACAAGACCCCCTACATAAAACTCCGGTCATTGTTCATTGCTGGCGTGGAGGAATGAGAAGTGCAGGCATTGCCTGGCTGCTCGATCTTTATGGTTATAGGGTATATACAATTATTGGAGGATATAAAGCATTTAGAAAATGGTGCCTTTCCAGCCTTGAACAAGAACACCATTTAGCAGTTTTAGGCGGTTATACCGGATCCGGAAAAACTGAAATTCTACAATTTCTCCGGCAAAAAGGCGAAACTATTATAGATCTCGAAGGACTTGCAAATCACAAGGGATCTGCATTTGGAGCACTTGGCATGCCGCCGCAACCTTCACCGGAAATGTTTGAAAACAAGCTTGCAGTTGAATTATATAAAGCATCCCTTTTAAAAACACCAATTTGGATTGAGGATGAAAGTCAAAGGATCGGCCTCATTAATATCCCCCACGTGTTTTGGCAAATGATGCGTGCCAGACCCCTCTATTTTGTAATGATCCCTTTTGAACAGCGGCTGGAATTCATTTGTAGCACTTACGGAAAACTACAAAAAGGAGAATTGGCAGCGGCAATAACGCGCATACAAAAAAGACTGGGACCATTGGAAACAAAGTCGGCCCTGGGTTATCTTATAGAAGATAACATAACAGAGTGTTTTCGCATTTTGCTAATGTATTACGACAAAGTATATAAAAAAGGTTTGGGTAACCGTCTCGCGAGTACATCCATTACAACCATTCACTGTAACCAGCCGGGAACCAAAGATGCCGCTGTACTGGTTTTGAAAACAATATCATCATCCTATGCTCAACCTTAATGCAGTCAAACAAAACACCATCAATGTCTGAAACAAAACAAACTATAAAACTTACACAATATTCTCATGGTGCCGGATGTGGGTGCAAGATCTCTCCCATGGTGCTTGATAAAATTCTCCACTCGAATATTGTGATGCCGGATAACAAGAGCCTGTTAGTGGGCAATCACAGTAAAGATGATGCAGCAGTACTTGACCTTGGAAATGGAACTGCACTGATCTCCACTACTGATTTTTTTATGCCCATAGTTGATGATCCTTTTTCATTTGGAAGAATTGCATCCGCCAATGCTATCAGTGACGTATATGCGATGGGTGGAAAACCAATTCTCGCTATTGCAATTCTTGGTTGGCCAGTGAATATTCTGGCTCCCGAAATTGCACAGCAGGTTATTGAAGGAGCAAGAAGTATTTGTGCCGAAGCTGGCATTTCATTAGCAGGCGGGCATAGTATTGATTCTCCAGAACCAATTTTTGGTCTTGCCGTTAATGGAATCGTCGACACAAATAATTTAAAACAAAACAATACTGCACAGGAAGGTGATCTGCTTTTCTTAACCAAGCCTATTGGTGTGGGCATATTAACAACTGCAGAAAAAAAAGGAATCCTCAAACCAATACATCAGGATCTCGCAGCAAATCAGATGATGCAATTAAACAAAGTTGGCGAGCATGCTGGTGCTATAGATGAAGTAACTGCGATGACTGACGTAACGGGTTTTGGGTTACTTGGACATCTTGTTGAAATGGCCGAGGGAAGCGGGCTGAGCGCAGAAATTGATTTTAATTCCGTAAGACTTATCACACCTGATCTGCAGGAATATCTTGACCAAAATTCTGTTCCCGGAGGGACCAACAGAAATTGGGATAGTTACGGAGATAAAATTATAATTGAAGTGGATTATGATAACAGAAAAAATATTCTTGCTGATCCCCAGACCAGCGGAGGATTGTTAATTGCGGTAAAACAACAAGGAGCTAAAACACTTCAAAATCTTTTTATCGAATCCGGTCTCGAAGCAGCAATATATCCGATCGGTAGAATGATAGGTAAACAAGCGTTTGTTGTAACGGTTCTTTAAGCTCACTCAAAAAAATCTCTTTTAGATTTCCTGTTACTAAACTTTAATTGTTACCTAAAAAAAGTTTATCGATTTTAACGCTGAGCTTTCTGTCTTTCTCTGTCACAATATTGCCCGCATCATGTGTGTTTAACCAGATCTCAACAGTATTCCAGACATTGGTCCACAGAGGATGGTGGTCCATTTTTTCTGCCTCCATCGCTACTCTTGTCATGAAAGCAAATGCTTCTGAAAAATTCTTGAAAGTGAATTTCCTATAAAGTTTGTTGTCGCTTTCTGTCCACATGGCTAAAAAATTAAATGTCCTTTGTTCTTTATTTTATCCGTCGATAATTCCATCACCATTTGCACTCCCTGGATCTGTTTGATGGATTGCACCAAAGCACCAACTCCCGTATCGCCCATGGAATCACCTTTCATCAACCATAAAAAATCGAGGTGCTTAAATTCTGGCAATAAGTATTCGCCGTCAAACTGATTAGTGTACAAGTAGTGAACCAGAAATCCGGTAGGTTCCGCGTACTCATAAATAGAAAAAAAATAATTTCTTTTCTTTCTCGTAAGTACAATTTCCAGTTCGTGGTTTATACGAAGGTCGATCTGCATTGCCTGGTTTAATTGCCAGCAAAACTGGTAATCTTTCATGGGGCCGACAACGCCCAGCAGCCTTGTGCCACTGAAGAATTCTTCCGCCAGAGCTTCGTTATCTACTTTTAACCTGATCATTAGAATACAATATCAAATTTCAATTCTTCAGTGCCCCTTTTCACGGTTACTTTTGTTGCATCGCCTTTTTTAAATTTACTCAAAGCCTGCATATACGTTTCTACCGAGCTTACTTTATAATCACCCAACTGTGTAACAATATCACCTGCTTTAAGTCCGGCTTTTTGAGCTGGCCTTCCTTCGCTCACACCATCAACCCTCACTCCGGGACTGCTATATGTATAGTCGGGCATTATTCCCATAGAAACAGTAAACCGCGTTGAGCTGCCCATCTGCTGTTCCCTGGTTTTTGTAAATGCAAGTTTATTCAGGCTCGCTGTTCTTTCTACAACACCATAAATGTATTTCACGATATAAAGCTCACCGAGATAATTGATCTTGTCTGCATCATCACTGGGTTTGTGATAATCGCTATGAAGTCCGGTAAAAAAGAACAACACAGGAATGTCTTTGCGATAAAAAGAAGTATGATCACTGGGACCAGTTCCGCTGGAATCAATCTTGATCTGAAAAGGTGCCTTAGGGTCGCTGATTATAATTGTGCTCCATGTTGGTGATGTTCCGAAACCGCCAACAGTGATCGTTTTTGTGCTATCATTCATCCTTCCCACCATGTCCATGTTTATCATATAATCCATGGTCGTCAAAGAAACAGTAGGATGCTCTACGTAATATTTCGAACCAAACAGTCCCAGCTCTTCACCGGAAAATGCCAGGAACAAATAATTGTGTTTTTTGAGTTTTGATTTTTTCAAAAGTTTGGCCAACTCGATTAATGCAGCGGTTCCGCTGGCATTATCATCAGCGCCATTGTGAATAGATTTTTCACCTGTGCGGAGCATTGAATTTCCATCTTCGCCATATCCAAGATGATCGAAATGCGCTCCGAATACGATGGTTGTTGGCGCACCATTATCTATATAGCCCACAATATTATTGGCCAAACGGGACTTGGGCTCAGTTTCGACCTTTATCTTAAAATCATAGGAGGCCGACTGGTCCTTGATATTTTGGTCCCATGCTTTTTTGGTAACATATACTACCGGGATGGCCGTTTTTTCAGATTTGTCTTTAGGTTCAAATTTTATATTATCGGGCAGGTCGGAGCTATTAAATAAAATAAGGATAGAAGCTTTTTTGTCCGCTGCATTCTTTGTGGTGGTTTTGATGAAATCCTGAACATCAAAATGTGGATTGTCTTTATTAGCTACCAGGGCGTCGCCCAGGTCTTTGAACCAGGGAGCATTATATTCTGCAAGTGAGATAGATGTAGCGACTTCGATCATTTTACAATCCGGGCTGTTTCCAAGAGGGAAAAAATCAACGCCTGGCTTAAGATCGGCTCCATTGATCTGAAACATAGAAGATGGCTTAATGATCTTTCCGTCATCAATCGTAAATGGCTGTGAAAATCCTTTGTTATCTCCTTTTGGCTGAAGGCCGGCTTTAGTAAATTGATCAGTAATAAAAGTAACAGCGAGAACCTCACCGTTAGTACCGGCGCGTCTACCCTCCAACTTGTCGTCAGACAAATAAGCGATATTGGTTTTGAGTGATTCAAGAATGGCCTTGTCTGCTTTTTTCAATTTTTGGGCAATAGCGAAAACAGGCAGAAAAAGCAGGACGGCAAGAATAGGTTTCATGAGCAACATTAAAATTATGTGAGCAAAGTTAAGATACAGGCCCGACCAATATTTCGATAATATTATGCCAAACCTTTGTTTTCGGTTGTTTTTACTCCTTTCGTAAATACTAATCCGTATATCCCGATTACCTTTGCAGACTTCTTGCCAATTTGTCTAAAAAAACACATATCGCCCTAATTGGAAACCCGAACAGCGGTAAAACATCGTTGTTCAATGCCCTTACGGGTATGAATCAAAAAGTGGGAAACTTCCCGGGGGTTACCGTCGAAAGAAAGACGGGCAGCTGCCTGTTGTCTACCGGCAACGTTGCTACAATAATTGATCTTCCTGGTGCCTATAGCCTATATCCAAGACGTGCTGATGAGTGGGTGGCCTATAAAGCCATTATGGATCCTTTCCAGGAGTTCAAAACAGACCTCATCATTGTAATCGTTGACGCAAGCAATCTGCAAAGAAATTTGCTGTATGCTTCACAGGTTATTGATCTGGGTAAACCAGTGATCATTGCACTTACCATGATGGATGTTGTGGGTACAAGGGGAATTACAATCGACATTCCTGCACTGGAAACAGAAATGGGGGTGCCGATAGTTGTTATAAATCCAAGAAAAAACGAGGGTATAGCCGAGTTGAAAATGGCGATGTCAAAAAATGTTGCCAATCATATTAAGCCTGCCAGCTTTGTTAGCGTCGATGAAATGGCCGAGGCACCTGTTAGGGAAATGCTTGGCATCTTTCCGGCATTGAGCGATTATTCTGCAGTTCACTACCTGGTGAACCATGAATCAATGTCCTTTGATAATGACATGCAGGAGAAAATTGAGGGGATAGAAAAAAAGAATGGTTTCAACCACACTAAAATTCAGGCAGCCGAGATACTGAAACGCTACCATCGGATTGGTGATATTATAGACAAAACAGTAACAGAAGAATCAAAGATCCGAAAGAAGAGTATTCCTGAAAACTTCGATAAAATATTACTGCATCGCATCTGGGGTTATGTGATCATGTTTGCTGTTTTGTTCTTCATTTTCCAAAGTATATTCTGGATTGCAGAATATCCGATGAATGCCATTGAGTGGGTCTTTGGAAAATTGGGAACATGGCTTGGCGCTACCTTGCACGACACTTGGTTCAGTAACTTATTGGTAAACGGAATTCTTGCGGGAATGAGTGGCATACTTGTTTTTGTTCCGCAGATAATGATCTTGTTTGGACTCATCACTTTTCTTGAAGACACCGGCTATATGGCGCGGATCAGCTTCCTAACGGATAAGATCATGCGCAAAGTTGGACTGAACGGAAAAAGCGTGATGCCAATGATCAGTGGACTTGCATGTGCGGTTCCTGCCATCATGAGTGCGCGCAATATTGAAAACCGGAAAGAGCGATTGCTCACCATAATGATCACGCCACTAATGAGTTGTAGTGCGCGTTTGCCGGTTTACACAATTCTTATTGCATTGGTAATTCCGAAAAAAATAGTGTTTGGATTTCTGAACCAGCAGGGCCTGGTGATGATGGGACTTTACCTGCTTGGTTTTGCAATGGCAATGATTGTTTCCTATGTAATGAAATGGTTTATCAGGCTGGAAGAAAAAAGTTTTTTCATACTTGAACTACCGCTTTATCGACCTCCACGCTGGAAAAATATTTTTATCACGATGTTCCAGAAAGCAAAAATATTTGTGGTGGATGCTGGTAAAGTTATCATGGTGATTTCCCTGATGTTATGGGCTTTAAGCTCTTTCGGTCCTGCGGAAGAAAGGGATAATATCAGGAAAAAATATGTTACATCGCTGAATAATAATCCAGGTGAAATAAAACAATTGAAGGCCGATCGCGATGCGTTGCTGCTCGAAAACTCTTATGCCGGAATCGCCGGCCAGTGGATTGAGCCCGCGATAAAACCTCTTGGTTTTGATTGGAAAATTGGCATTGCACTAATTACTTCTTTTGCGGCAAGAGAGGTTTTTGTTGGGACGATGGCAACTTTATATAGTGTGGGTGATGCGGCCGATAATGATCAGACCCTGCGCCAGAAAATGGGGGCTGCAGCCAGGCCCGATGGAACCAAAGTATATACACAAGCAACCGGTGTTTCGTTGATGATATTTTATGTGTTGGCAATGCAGTGCATGAGTACGCTTGCTGTAGTAAAACGTGAAACCGGCAGCTGGAAATGGCCGATCATTCAACTGATTTATATGACGGCTCTGGCTTATTTATCAAGCTTCGTTGCTTTCCAGCTTTTAAGCTAGGGTGTTTTTTCCCGTAAGAAATCTAAAACTGCTCCATTCACAAATTTCTCATTTGTACTTTCACATCCCCACACTAATCACACTACCGCACTACCTCAGTTCACTTGGCTCCTTATTCTACTTTTAAGGTTACTGAGGAACCTGTTATATCCATCACGAGTGAGCCTTCCGCTTTCAATGGGAGCGTTGTTGTTGTTCACCAATGCCCAGTCAGACTGGCTGAGTGCGCGCGAGTCCCCACTATAGGTTGCGGTTTCAAAAACCCTGTCAACATCAAGCGGAACCCTATCCCAGGCAACACTTTGATTGGTCTGGATATCGGTGATGCGGTATTCAATATTACTGGTATTTGGATACTGATATTTAGTGACGTGGAGTCGGGCATTTACTGTCTGCATAATTGGTTTCCCACTGGTATCTGATCCCACCTGGATCTGCCTGCTAATATTCCTTGTTGACCTGTTTTCAATAGGTTGCTGGTATAAATTATCCATGATAATATCAATCACCCAGTTGGGCTGAATATTTTGTCTTCTGGCGTCTGCTTCTGTATAAAAACGCGCCGCCATTCCTGATGCATTTGGACCTCCAAGATCACGCACAACCTGGTCATCTAAATACATACTGCGATAATCACTATTTGTCCATCCGGAATAAAATCCATTGTTACGCGGAGAGTTTACAACAATGTTCACAATGCTTTTTTCATAAGCATTTTTCATCATCACACCAGCATCTTTATAATTGGGAACATACTGTTCTGATTTCCTGAACATGTCATATGCTTTTTGTGCCGACTGACGATCATTCATTCCCATATAATCAAGTCCGGAATTATAATATGCAGCTGCTGCTTCTCCTTTTGTTGATTCAATTGAAGAAAAATAATTGATGGGAGAAACCTCGCGATAAATCGGCGATGTCCTAACGGCATCGCTTAGTTGCTGCAGTGCGTTATATTCAGAAATCATCCGGTCATAACGTCCAAGGTCACTGCTTTCACGATAAGCTGTAATGCGCTCCTGGTGCTGTTTTACGGCCTGGTTGAAAAAATCAGTTGTTTGCTGGCGGAGTGCCGGGTCATTAGGTTTTTTATTGAGCTTTTTTAGGACATCATAAAACGCCTTGTCTTCCGAATAGGAAGTTGCTTTGTTGCTGCTTCCGCAGGAAATAAAAAACAAGGAGGCCAGAAAGGATGTAAATAATATAAAGCTTCTCATATGCCAGGGCTTTAATGTTAGACGACATCAATAAGCTTAAGTAACTCGCAAAATCACAATTAACGATTCTTTATAAAACGTCAAGTTCAACTAAATCTCTGCGAAATTGTTCCGGGTTTTGAAAATGTATTGTATACATTCCGAGCTCTTTAGCAGGAACAAGATTCCTGGCATTATCGTCTATATAAATTGCTTTAGCAGGATCCACATTAAACCTGCTCACAATGGTGTTATAAATCACCTTAAATGGTTTCCGCGTCAACTCTTCTCCCGACACCACCCTTCCATCAAACCATTGTAAAAAATCATAGCGTTTCAATGCAATAGGAAAAGTTTCTGCACTCCAGTTTGTAAGGGCAAGTAATTGGTATCGATGGCTGTCTTTGAGTTCCTCCAAAACATCTACCGTTTTCTGAATTGGACCATTCAGCATTTCTTCCCAGCGGTCATAATATGCGCGGATATTGGCTTCGTGATCCGGGAACTTTTCTACCAACAGTTCGGTGCCTTCACTGAGTTTCCTTCCGGCATCCTGTTCTTCATTCCAGTCAGGGGTGCAGATATTGTCGTAAAACCACTTTTTATCAACAGGATCGGTAAAAATGGTATTGTAAACGTAGTCGGGGTTCCAGTCGATCAATACACCCCCAAGGTCAAAAATGATGGTTTTTATTTCAGCCATGCTGCAATATACGGAGGGAATTAAAAATTTCTTGTCCCGTAGATGTTGACTACAGGTTTCCATTTGCTTTTTGGTTCATAATGCTGCCACAGGGTTTGCGACAACTTTCGAGCAACAACCCATCCTTCATTGTCGGGTTTCCAGGAAGAGTCTGTCATGTTCCTGGTCATTATCGACCAGATATACGCTCCGTGAGGAGCCATAACCAGCATTGTTTCGCTCCTGCTCTCATCTACAGCGCCATTTTTTGAAGCAACATAAACAGTTGGGGGTATCTGGGTTAGGGCGACTTCGTCCCAATAATTCCTTCCCAGTAAGCGCATCATGCGATCAGAATAAAACGCATCAAATATTTTTCCTTCCCAGATTTTTTGGATCAGGCTCACCATTTCCCGGGGTGTGGATTGACCCCATCCAAACGTCTTTCTGTTTTCCTCTCTTCCTGGAGTTCTTGAGTTGACCCGGGTATAAACCAGCCCGATACTGTCCAGAAGCTCATTAATGCGGCTTCCTGACCCTGCCAGAGATTGAAGCCATAAACTTGCGGTATTATCGCTGGTGGTCAGCATGAGCATTAAAAGCTTGGATAACTCGATTTGGGAATCTTGTTTGAAAGACCCGAGAATATCTACACCCGGATATAACAAAGAATCTTTATATGTCAATTCCTGGTGATAATCCAGTTCCCCTCGTTGCATTTTGTCTATTACCCCAACAAGTATTGGGATTTTCACCATGCTCGCGGTTGGAAAAATCGTATCTGCGTGGTAGGAAACCGTTTTCCCTGAGGGGACATGTAGCACAAATACACCTATTTCTCCGTGGAATCCCTGGACGATTTCCTGTATTTTCTTTTCGAGCTTTCGGTCTGTTTCCTGGGCAAGTCCGGTTTGGAAGAATAGCAATACCGGGATTAGGAATAAAAGCCTTGAATTCATCTGCCTAAAATAGGGTATTTCACCACTGATTCGGGAAAGTTTTTATCCGATCAGACCGGCCTTCCGGCTAATTTCCAGCATTTTATCAATGGGTTTTTTGGCCGCCAGTCGAAGTGACTCCTCCATCACAATCTCCGGGGTTTCATATTCCATACAGAGATAAAGTTTTTCGAGGGTGTTTAGTTTCATGTGCGGGCAGTCATTGCATGCACAGGCATTATTTGGGGGAGCAGGGATAAAGGTTTTGACAGGTGAATTTTTTATCATCTGATGCAGAATACCCGTTTCTGTTGCCACGATAAAAGACTGCGAGGGATCTGTTTCTGTGAATTTCAAAAGCTGTGTAGTGGATCCAATAAAATCTGCTTCCTGCAAAACAATTTCTTCGCATTCGGGATGTGCTATCATTTTTGCTTCCGGATAGCGAAGTTTTAATTTCCTGATTTTTTCCAGGCTGAATATTTCGTGCACCATACATGCTCCATTCCAGAGCAACATATTTCTGCTGGTCACTTTGTTGATATAAGCCCCAAGGTTTTTATCCGGTGCAAAAATGATGGGTTGATCTTTTGGAAAACTTTCTACGATCAGTTTCGCGTTACTACTCGTGCAGATAACATCACTCAACGCTTTGATCCCGGCACTGCAGTTGATATACGAAATCACAACATGATCCGGATGTTCTTCCCTGAATTTTTTGAAAAGCGGTGGTGGGCAAGAGTCGCTCAATGAACAACCTGCCTTAAGGTCGGGGATCACTACTTTTTTTGTAGGATTCAGGATCTTGGCTGTTTCCGCCATGAAATGAACTCCTGCGAAAACAATCATATCCGCACTGGTTTGTTCGGCTTGTCTGGCCAGTCCCAGGCTATCCCCAATATAATCCGCCACATCCTGAATATCCGGTTCCTGGTAATAGTGCGCCAGGAGCACAGCGTTTTTTTCTTTTTTGAGTCTTTCAATTTCCTGAAATAAATCCAACGTGGGATCTATATCGATATCCAAAAATCCGCGCTGCGAAACTTTTTCCAAATCAGTGTGTATAAATGCCATAGTATTTATAGTACTTATATTATTTATAAAATTAACTATTACTATTAGGTCTGTGAATTAGTGGAAAGATTATTTAAATATTATTTCTTAATGATAAATACTGTTGTTTATCCACGGTAATCCACATCTCATTCACCAAAGCATCATCAATGTAAGCCTGATTTTGTTTAGCTTATTAACAATGCTGTATAAACAAAGGCATGAATAAAAAATTCACTCATTTTCTAAATATGCCTGTGGAAAGGATAAGGTATAAATAATTTATCCCAGGGATATGGTGATTTACAGCCAGCCCGCAAATTTTGTTATTTCCCCTTCATCCACTTTTTGAAAGGTCCAAAACCGCGGTTGTCCACAGATTTTCGGCTTTTAAACAGAGCCGATGTGGAAACTGTTAAAGGATTGCTAATGCACCTTTATTTCCCCACAAAAATTTGTGGAGAGGTTCTCAAAAGCTATCCGCAAATCCTTTTTGGGTGCTGATTTCGGCCTGTTTTCCACAGTTTGTTGATAAGCATTTTTTACCCTATTTTTGCCCTCCATTTTAAAAACAACATTCTCCCCTTATGTCAATCATCCAGAGTTTGCGTGACAAGGCGGCTATACTTTTAACAAGTTTAATCGCATTGAGTTTGATAGGATTCCTGGTTCAGGATGCTTTTATTGGCCGTGGTTCAGGAGCATCAGGACCCTCCTCTTCTGTAGGCTCTGTTAATGGTAAAGATATCGATGCCATTGAGTTCAACCAGAAAGTAAAATTGATGGAAGAATCAAACCGTCAACAAGGTATGCAGTCGAACGAACAGATGACCCAGAACATCATTGAAGGTGTATGGAATTCATATGTTCAACAGGAACTGATCGAAGGACAAGCCAACAAACTTGGTATTGCTTTTACACCTAAAGAAATGGGAGACCTTCTTTTTAGTGATGATGCACCCCAGGAATTTAAACAGCTTTTTACAAATCAGACAACAGGCCAGTATGATATCCAGGCTGCACGCACCTGGTTTGCCAATGTAAAAAAGAGCAAGAAAAAAGAAGAAGTGCAGATGGTAAATGATCAATTGATCACACCATTGATCGCCAGGCAGATCACAGAAAAATATACTTCCCTGATTGCAGGCGGAAGTTATTTGCCGACATGGCTCCTGAATAAAATGAATACGGATAATAATACCGTAGCATCGCTTTCTTATGTCGCTGTACCTTATTCTACCGTTAGTGATAGTAGCTTGAAAGTTACAGACGATGAGATCACTAAATATGTAGATAAGCACAAAGAAGAGTTCAAGCAGGAAAAAACAAGGAGCATTGCATTTGTTAGCTTCGATGCCAACGCAAGCGCCAAAGATTCTTCTGATCTCTTTAATCAATTAGAGGGACTGAAAGGTGACTTCAAAAATGCCCCGGATGCAAAACAATTTGTTACAAGAAATAATACCAGCATACCTTATTTTGATGGATATGTGCTGAAATCAAGGCTGGCCATGGATGCAAAAGACAGCATGGTAAATATGCCTGTGGGCGCTGTATCCGGACCATACCTCGATGGGGGTGCATATGTGCTGGCGAAAAAACTTGACCAGAAAATAACGCCGGACTCTGTTCACGTAAGACATATATTAATAGGAACGATAGATCCAAGGACGGGCCAACCAACCCATCCGGACAGCGTCGCTAAAAAAACCATTGACACTGTTTACAATCTTATTAAAGGCGGCGCTGATTTCAGAACCGTAGCAGCAATGTATAGCGAAGACGAAGGAAGCAAAAACAATGGTGGTGAATACTGGTTCTCTTCTTTGAACGTAGACCTCGCCAGGAATTTCGCTGATTTCATTTTTCTGAAAAAGAAAGGCGACCGCGATATTATAAAAACAGAATTCGGATATCATTTAATTGAGGTGTTGGATCAGAAGAATTTTGAAGAGTCTTATAAAGTAGCCTACCTGGCTAAGCTTATTCTTCCAAGCGAAGAAACAGATAATGCAGCATCAACTGCTGCAACTGAGTTTGCCGGAAACAGCCGTGATCCTAAAGCATTCGAGGCCAACGTTACCAAAAACAGGTTCAATAAGAGGATTGCTGAGAATATTAAAGAAATGGACTATACTGTTGCAAACATGCCTTCAAGGCAGTTTGTAAAATGGATCTATGATAATGATCCGGGTACAGTCTCTGAACCGTTTGACCTTAAAGATAAATATGTTGTAGCCCTGGTTTTATCAGCCTATAAAGAAGGTGTTCAGCCTCCTACTATCGCAAGGCCACAGGTAGAACCCATTATTCGTAATGAGAAAAAAGCTGAATTAATCCGCAAGAAAATCGGAAGCGCAAACACACTGGAGGCCATCGCCGCAGCAACCGGCCAACAGGTATCACAGCTTGATACGCTTCGTTTTGGGGATGCATTTATACCAAATGTAGGTCCTGAACCAAAAGTGATTGGTGCCGCATTTGATAAAAAGAACCTTGCGAAAGTTTCTTCACCAATTGACGGACAAACCGGCGTTTTCGCATTAGACACAAAACAAACATCGGTACTTCCTTCTGCAGCCACTGACCTTGCAACTCAACGCGCCGCAATGCAAATGCAGATGAAACAATATGCTACTTATGGCACCATTGAGGCCCTTAAAAAGGCAGCAAAAATTGTAGATAAAAGACGGGAAGCCGGATTTTAATTATAGGGGACATGAGAAAAATAAAAACGCCGTCCCGTTGCTACGGGACGGTTTTTTTATGCCCGGCATAATTGGTTGTTAGTTGTTAGTTGTTGGTTGTTGGTTTGTCTTTGCGTTACCTTTGTTCTTTGTATTGGTTAAAAGAACGCAGCAGTAGAAAACAGCCTAATTTTTTAGGCGGGATTCTCCAGCAACCAACAACTAACAACCAACAACAAACAACCAAATCATGATCATTAATAAAGTAGCGGAAAGCGGTCTCATCACAATCGACCTGGAATCATTTTTTCCAGTCGATGAAATAGTTGGGTTCGACCTCAAGGATTTCCTTTTTATGGGGCTGATCCTCAAGGAAAAAGATTTTCGTGAAGCACTGACTGCATTTGATTGGGAAAACATGCGATCAAAAAAAGTTGCCATTTATTGTTCTGCGGATGCCATCATTCCACTTTGGGCATATATGCTGGTGAGCAGCTATTTGCAACCGGTAGCAAAACTTGTTTTTTCCGGAACACCAGAAGAATTGAAAAAGCAGGAGTTTATTAAAAACATACAACAACTTGATGCGACAACATTCGAAGACAAGCGCGTAGTTGTAAAAGGTTGCGGCGATATGGAGATCGGCGAATACGCGTTTGTGGAAATCACGAACAAACTCAGGCCGGTGGTTAAGTCACTAATGTATGGAGAGCCCTGCAGCACTGTGCCGGTGTACAAAAAAAGATAGTCAGAACCACCCCCGCTTTTTAAAAGCCCAAAGCATCCAAATCGGAATTGCCAGCATCATTACAACGGCAAAATAAAATCCCCATCGGTGATGAGCATATGGGATGACATCGAAGTTCATTCCAAAAATCCCACCAATCACGGTAGCCGGAGCCAATACACAAGTTACTATGGCCATCACTTTCATCACCTCATTCAACTTCATATTTACGTTGTTGATATAGAGGTCCTGCATGCTCACCATGATATCCCGATAGTTCTCGCTGAGATCAAAGGCCTGCATGATGTGATCGTAAATGTCTTTGAAGTATTTCGTGGTACGGTCTTCCAGCAGATCGCTCTCACTTCGTATGATGCTTCCCACCAGGTCGCGCACCGGAGCAATATTTCTTTTGAGGACGATTAATTCTTTTCTAAGTTGATTGATCTTGATCAGTGATCTGGTGCTCGATTTCCTGATCAATTCATCTTCAAGATCCTCAATGAGTTCTCCCAGTTTTTCCATCACCACAAAATAGTTGTCTACGATCATATCAATCATCATATAACAGAGATAGTCTGCTGGCCTTGATCGTATCTGGCTTTTGGGAAGATTTAATTTTTGTCTGAGGGGATTAAATACATCTCTGCTGGCATCTTCCTGGAAAGAAATGACAAAATTTTTACCCAGCACGATGCTGATCTGTTCGGATTCAACCGTCTTTTTTTCCGCATTAAAATACAGCATATTCAACAGGCAAAATAGCACGTCTTCAACTTCGTCCATTTTGGGACGCTGGTTAACACTGAGTATGTCTTCGATCAACAGGGGATCTACATTAAAATGACCGCAAACCTTTTCCACATCGGATTTTCTCAATCCATCAATATTGATCCAGCTAATGTGATTGGTGAATTTGTAATTAAAACAATCTTCTACTTTATCTGACTGAAATGATGAAAGATGGTCAGCATCATAGTCATAAACAAAAAGACGGATCTCTGCAGCTTCCTCACGTACAGGTATAACCGTAGGATTAACATTGAGGATCTCTTTGGTCCGCTCTGTTCCAAAAATTTGTTCCAGTCCAAGTAACTTCAGATAACTCTT
>Ga0207701_10004034_pt1 | contig 14968 bp, 13 predicted proteins | sample KBSSwiSSwithPhiX_FD_184294 | JGI IMG/M metagenome (GOLD analysis project Ga0207701, IMG submission 184294) | Switchgrass rhizosphere bulk soil microbial communities from Kellogg Biological Station, Michigan, USA, with PhiX - S5 (SPAdes) (version 2) | ecosystem: Environmental > Terrestrial >... | reverse complement strand
GCGCGGTTCAGGGTTCGGGGTTCGAGGTTCACGGTTCGCCGATCCAGAACCCGGAACCAACCCAGAACCCGGAACCAACCCAGAACCCGGAACCCAGAACCCAGAACCGTGGGCGAACCCAGCACACAGAACCCAGAACCCCGAACCGCAGCGAAGCCGTCGCGATCGTCGTCCCGACGCGCGCGGCGGCTGCGATTCTCTCGCGCGCGCTGGGCGACGTCTCCACGGCTGAGACGCTGGTCGTGACGCGCGACGAGCTCTACGATCTTCTTCATGCGCGGCTGGCCCACCCGCCGCGCCGCCTGTCCGCGCTCGAGCGCGACGTCATCGCACAGGCTTCGGCTCGCGCCGCCGCGGCGGACGAGGAGCTGTCGTTCCGGCTTCGTCCCGGCCTGATCGCCGAGATGCTGCGCTTCTACGACCATCTCCGCCGCCAATCACAGCAGGTCGATCGGTTCGAAGCGCTCATCGCCGAGGCGCTGGGGTCAGACGACGTCGATCGCGCGACGGCGCGGATGCGCACCCAGACGCGATTCCTCGCGCGGGCGTTTCGCGAGTACGAACGGCGGGTGCGCGACTCCGGAGCGTGTGACGAGCACGTGCTGCGCGATCGGCTGATGTCGGAGGTGGCGCCCAGTCCGCTCCGCCACGTCGTCGTGACCGTCGCCGACTGGATCGCCGATGCGGATGGGCTCTTCTCCGCCGACTTCGATCTGCTGGCGCGAATCCCGGCGCTGGCGACGCTCGACATCGTCGCCACCGAGCGTGTGCTTGCATCGGGATTGCACGAGCGGCTCCACGGCTGGTTGCCGGGACTCGATGAAACCAACGCCGACGCGTCGAGCGCCTCGCGGCCGTTCCTGCTGACTCCGCCTGCCGCGCCGCCGGAGGAGCCGTGGTGGACGCACCGCGATCGCGAGGAAGAGCTCGTGACGATCGCGCGCTACATCAAGGCGGGGCGGCGCGACGGCACCGCTGCGGCGCTCGAGCGCACCGCGATCGTCTACAAGCGGCCGCTTCCCTATCTCTACCCGGCCGCGGAGGTCTTCGGCGCCGCTGGCATCCCTTACGAAGTGTTCGATGCACTTCCGCTCGCCGCCGAACCGTCGTCGGCCGCGCTCGATCTGATCATCGATGCGGCGGCGTCGAACTTCACGCGCGGCTCGCTGGTGGCGCTGCTGCGATCGCCGCATTTTGTCTTCCGGCACGACGAGGTCGAGGTGACGCGCGAATCGGTTGCCGCGCTCGACCGTGCGCTCAGCCAGGCGCGTTATCTCGGCGGCGCGGATCGGCTCGAGGCGCTGGCCGACCGGTGCGCCGGTGCGTCCGCGGCGGCGATGCACGCGGCGCTCGAAGTGGCCCGCGATCTCGCACCGCTGGCGGAGAAGCACCCGGCATCGGAGCAAGCGGCGCGGCTGGCTGCGTTCGCGGCGGCGCATCTTCGCGAGATCGCCGACGACGATCCGTTTGCCTCACGCGAGCGGCGGGCGCGGGCGGCCGTCGCCGACACGCTCGCGGCGCTCGCCTCCGTACATGCGGCACACGACGATCCGGATTGGTCGAACGACGAGCTCGGCATCGCCGTGCGGCGATGGCTCGGCGAGCAGACGTTTGCCGTCGGCGATCCGGATGCGCCAGCCGGAGGCGTGCACCTGGTCGACGATCAGGCCGCGCGCTACGGCGATTTCGACGACGTGGCGATTGTCGGGGTGATCGAGGCCGACTGGCCGGAGCGGCCGCGGCGGAACATCTTCTATCCGCCGGCGCTGTTGAAGTCGCTCGGCTGGCCGTCTGAGAAGGATCGCCGCGGCGCCGACGATGCGCGGTTTCTCGACCTGCTGGCGTCGGCGTCGCGGCGGACCCTGGTCTCCACCTTCACGCTCGACGAGGACGCGCTGGTGACGCGATCGATGCAGCTCGACGAGATCGCGCGCGCACGCCTGTCGTCGGTTGCAAGCGAGCCCCTCGACCAGGCGCGCGTGTTCGTGGATGAAGCGCTGTCGATCGAGCCGGCCGCTCTTGACGCCCTGGCGGGCGACGCCCGCATGTGGGCGGAGCTCCGCGCGTCGCGCACGCCGTCCGACGCGGCTGATTTCCACGGCACCGTGCGCACCGTGCCGGTTCGCGCCTGGTCGGTGAGCGCGATCGAGACCTACCTCGATTGCCCCTTCAAGTTTTTCGCCCAGCACGTGCTGAAGCTGGAAGAAGAACCTGAGGACGAAGAGATCATGGACCCGCGGCGGCAGGGGCAATTCGTGCACGATGTGTTCGAAGCGTTCTTCAGGTCGTGGCAGGCCGCGGGGCATCGCGCGATCACGCAGCAGAACCTCGACGAGGCGCGCGAGATGTTCAGGGGCGTCGTCGATCGCGCGCTCGAGCGGCTGCCCGAAGCCGAAGCGGGGCTCGAGCGCACACGCCTGCTTGGCTCGCCGGCGGCCGCGGGTCTTGGCGAGGCGGTGTTCCGCATGGAAGCGGAGCGGCCGACCGCGGTTGTCGAGCGCCTGCTCGAACAGCGGCTGGACGGCGACGTCCTCGTCGCAACGGCCGAGGGCCCGCGCACGATTTCCCTGCGCGGCAAGGCCGACCGGATCGACCTCCTCGCCGACGGCACGTTCAGGCTGATCGACTACAAGCTCGGTTGGCCGCCGAACCGGGCGCGCGCGCTGCAGCTGCCGATCTACAGCCTGTCGGCGCAGCAGCAGCTCGCCGGCCGGCGCGGCCGCGACTGGGCGCTCGGGGAAGCGGTTTACCTGGCATTCAAGGGGCCGCGGCGCGTGGTGCCGCTGTTTGCGAACCCGGCCGATCGAGACAAGGTGCTGGCCGACGCGCAGCAGCGGCTCGCCGATACCGTGGACGCGATCGCGCGCGGCGAGTTCCCGCCGACGCCGGATGATGTCTGGCGCTGCGAGACCTGCAGCTTCGCGTCGGTCTGCCGGAAGGACTATGTCGGCGACGTCTGAGCCGATGTTGCCGTTCGACGAGGACGTGCCGGAGGTCCGGCCAAAGCCGGACACGACGCCTGACGCTGCCGCAGTCGACGTACGTAGTGTCCGGCTTCAGCCGCCCGTCGACGTTGCTCAGGGCGGCCCTGAGGCTCTCGAAGGGCCGGACCGTGTCCTCCCCGACGCGGACGCGCGTCGCAACGCCGTCGATCCGTCGCAGAACATCGTCCTCGAAGCCTCGGCCGGCACCGGCAAGACGCGCGTGCTGGTCGAACGCTACGTCAACCTGCTGCGCGCCGGCATCGAGCCGGATCACATCCTCGCCGTCACGTTCACGCGCAAGGCCGCGGCCGAGATGCGGCAGCGGATCATCGAGCGGCTGAAGGAAGCGAGCCGCCTCTCCGAGTTCGACGCGGCCCGCTGGCGCGATCTCAAGGAGCGTCTCGGCGACATCGCCGTCTCGACCATCGACGCATTCTGCCTGTCGCTGCTGCGTGAGTTTCCGCTCGAGGCCGACGTCGATCCCGGCTTCGACCTGGCGGACGCGACCGAGGTGCCGCGGCTGGTCGGCGAGTCGCTCGATCAGGCGTTCCGGATCTGCCGCGGCGTCGCGCGCGACGACGACGACGTCGCGCTGGTGTTTGCGCAGCTCGGAGAGCGCCGCCTGCGCGGCGGGATCGCCGCGCTGCTCGACCGGCGCCTGGTCGCGCCGCATGCGCTGCGCCGCTTCCTGCAGAAGGGGCCGCGCGAAATGACCGCGCAGTCGGCGTGCGTCGCCTCCGCGGCGCGGCTGCGCCGTGTCTTCAGCGACGTGCGCGACGGCCTCGACGGGTTCCTCGCCGACGGCGCGTGGCGCCATCCGCAGTTCGCCATGCTGGCGGCCGACGTGCGCGCGCTCGTGCAGCGCGAGTCCGACTTCCAGGGCCGCGAAGAGCAAGCGGCATTTCGTGCGTTGATCGATCGCCTGCGCGCGTATTTCCTCACCCAGGACGGCCGGCCGCGAGGCGACCGCTTCGCCGGCACCGGCTTTACCGCCGAGCAGTGCGACAGCCCGGACGCGTGGAAGCGGCACCGCGCCACAGCTGCCACGATTGCGCCGTTGGTCGCACGCGAAATCCGCGATTTCCGCCGCGATCTGAACGTCGTGATGTCGCGTGGCGTCTGGCGAATTTTCGCGGTGGCGATCGAGCGCTATCAGCACACGCTCGAGTCGCACGCGCTGCTCGATTTCTCCGGCGTGCTCGAGCGCGCTGTCCGGCTCCTGAAAGAGCTGGACGAGTTCTCCGAGAGCCGGCTGCGGCTGGAAGCGCGGCACCGCCATGTGCTCGTCGACGAGTTCCAGGACACGAGCCGTGCGCAGTGGGAGCTGGTGCGGCAGCTCGTGCGCAGCTGGGGCGAAGGGTTTGGCGCGGCGAGCGACGCGCTGCCGCCCTCCATCTTCATCGTCGGCGACCGGAAGCAATCGATTTACGGCTTCCGCGATGCGGACGTCACAGTTGTCGACGAAGCGGCGGACTTCATCGGCGCATTGAGGCCGGACGGATTGCCGCCGCAGGCGATCACGGTCAGCTTCCGATCGGCGCCGGAGATTCTTACCTTCGTCAACGAGGTGTTCGCGGCGATCGTCGCGGCTGAGGCGGGCGGCACTGCGCAAAGGCGCGATGCGTTTCGCTATGGCGAAAGCGATCGATTCCCGACCGACGGCACAGATACGGTCCGCCTGAAGGCGGACACTGCAGATGAAATGGTCCGCGTAAAGGCGGACGCTACGGACGAGGCGGTGAGCTTCATCGCCGGCGAAACAGTGCAGGTGACGTCGGAGCGCGTCGCCGGCGAAGTCGTCCACCTGCTGGCTGGGGCAGTGGTTCGAGATCGGACGACCGGCGTTCGCCGTCCCGCCCGGCCAGCGGACGTCGCCGTGCTCTTCCGCTCGCGCGACAGCCACCGCGAGTTCGAAGCGGCGCTCGATTCGCGCGGCATTCCGACCTACGTCTACAAGGGGCTGGGATTCTTCGAGTCGGATGAGATCCAGGATGCAGTCGCGCTGCTCAGATACCTCGCCGATCCGCTCTCGCAGCTGCGCTCGGCGACGCTCCTGCGATCGCGCATCGTTCGGCTGTCGGACGACGCGGTGGCGCGGATTGGGGTCAGGGCCGCAGAAGCCATCCTCTCCGGCACGCCGCTGCTGGACGCCACCCTGCTCGGGGAGGAAGACGCGCGCGTGCTCGACAAGCTTCGGCGGGCGGTCCCGCGATGGCTGTCGTGGGTCGATCGCCTGGCGCCGTCCGAGCTGCTCGACGCGGTGCTGCGCGAGAGCGCGTACGCCTTCGAACTGCGCGGCACACGCCGGCCGCAGGCGCGCGAAAACCTGAAGAAGCTGAGGGGCATGATCCGCCGGGCGCAGAACCGCGGCTACGCGACGCTCGCCCGCATCGCCGATCATCTCGAACGCCTGGCGGTCGGCGACGAGTCGAACGCCGCGATCGACGCGGTTGACGCCGTCAGCCTGATGACCGTCCACGCGGCGAAGGGTCTCGAGTTCCCGATCGTGCTCGTCGTCAACATGGGCCGCGGCACCGGAGGCCCGCGCGCGCCGATTCGCGTCGCCGACGCCGCGGGCGGCGAGGCGTCAGTGGCGATTGCGGACTACCAGTCGGAGGCTGACGAGGATGCGCAGGCGCGCGAACGCGAAGAGAGCAAGCGCCTCTTGTACGTCGCGCTGACGCGTGCGCGGGATCGACTGTATCTTTCAGCGACGGCGAAAGACGGCGTCTGCCGCATGGGGCGCGGCAGCCTGGGTGAGGTTCTGCCGCCGTCGATCAAGTCGCGATTCGTCGCCGCCGCAGCAAACCCGGTTGAACGCCCGCATGAGCGGTTCGCGCGCGCCACCTCTGCCGTCGCGCTGACCGACGATTTTGGTCCTGTGGTGTAAGAAAATTGGCGGTTCGGCACGGGTCAGGGCCGCGCCCGGCGGCGAACTGGCGTGTGCGACCGAGCGACTGCTTGCCTAATAAGAGGACTGTTCTGCCCAGCGCCGCGCGTTGGCCTCCGCTTTTTCGCGGGTCTCGCCAACGAGGATGATCGAGCGATCGGGCTTGCCGCTGCCGTCGCGACTGATCCAGGCGATCCAGTGCGGGCCGCGGGCTTCACTGTGAATTTCGTACGAGGTCGAGGACGTGGCCATCGCAGAAAAATCTAACAGATTCTGGCGATTTTCGCGAAGATCGGCAAATTTCGGGCCGATTTACATTGCGTCCGTCCCGACCATTTCATAGAATCGCAATTGGCCAAGGAGAAATAAGTGACGTTGACCTGTCCGAATTGCGGCAACGACCGGAACTTTCTGGTCAAGACGCTGCAGATGCACGTAGTAAATGTTGAAGGCGGCCGCGTGGAAGTGTCGGAAGAGAGCCGGCCCGCGGTCTTCGAAGTGCTGTGCGACGAGTGCGAATCCGCGTTGAAATTCGAAGAGTTCGAGGACGCGCTGCGCAAGGAAGTCCTGCTGACCATCGGCGCGCGCTGAACGCTCCAACGGCCACTCCGGTCCTTCACCTGCTGTTCTCCTCTTCGGCTTCTTCAAAGTAGTCGCAGTCAGGGCAAACCCACTCGCGCGTCCTGCGCGGTGTGGCACCTGGATTGCCCGGCACTTTGACGGTTGTCTGCTGTTCGCGGATTCTCATGTTCGCGCCGCAGAGCGGGCATTCCTTCGTCGCAGGCATGATTCTTGTTGTGCTGAAGAGAGAGTCTAGCGTGACGCTAGCACTTGCCGCTCGCCTTGACAAGGCGCGGATCGACTCCTATCGTTAGCGCGGAACCTTGATGTCGAACGAGTGTTTTGCAGACGAGATCGCGATCGACTTCCCTTCGGTAGGGCGCGTTGTCGAACGGATGCGCGACGCCTTCCTTGGGCAGCCGGTCGATGCCGATCTGCTGCGCGCCGAGGTGTCGTTGACGCAGCGCGAAGCGTTCGCCGGCCTCGTCGTCTCGGTGAGCGTGCCGGTGCGCGTCACCTGTCCGCACTGCGGCGGGCGCGGCGAAACATGGACCGAGCCGTGTACGCTCTGCCGCGGCACGGGCGAGTCGAAGCTGCACCATCCTGTGCGCGTCACCGTCCCGCCGCGCGTGGCCGACGGCGCCCGGTTCCGCTTCCGAATCAAGTCGCCCGGCGCGTCGCCGGTTCGCATCGAGCTCCGGGTCGCGATCCGCTCGTCGGCAGCCTGACGAGAAGGCCGACCCAGAACCGAGCACCCTGAACCCCGAACCCTGATTCCCCCCGATGCCGTCACACGTCGATTTCGTTGGCGTGCTGTTCATCGTGTGGGGGCTGCTGACGACGCTCATCGGCGTGTCGACGCTCGCACTTGGCGCCGCTGCCGTCGCGCTCATCGCCTCGGCGACGCGCGAGGGCGGATCGAACGGCTTCGTCGCCGGCGTCACCGCGGTCATCTTTACGACGCTCGCGATCATCGCAATCGTGTGGGGATCGGCGCACGTGGTCGTCGGCGTGCCGCTGCGGCGGCGGCGTCCGTGGGCGCGGATGGCGGCGCTGATGCTCGGATCGGTCGATCTGCTGCTGCTGCCGTACGGGACCGCGCTGGGCGTCTACGCGCTGTGGGTGCTGCTGCACGAGAAGGGGAAAGCGCTCTTCGAGATTGCGGATCGCGGCGTGCGGATTGCGGATTGATTGTGTATTGTGGATTGTGGCTTGTCGATTCAAGGCTCATCGCGACTTCCCTGAGGAGTCCAGGGGTTGCAGCGTGCGATCCGTTTGACCGCCTTCCAACCTCCTCGAACGACACCATCTCTGGCGACCACGACTTCCGCATAGCGGCTGCACGTTGGTGTGAAACGGCATCGCAGCCCGATGCGTGACGCGATCGGCGCGCCGGCGTGCTGGTATGCGTGGATCGATCCGAGCGCGAGCGGCTGCGCGTAGCGTGCGAGCCCGGCGATCGCGATCGCGCACGCAGCGGCGACGACCAGCGCTCTAGAAGCGGTCCGCGTACCCGCTCAGTCCTGGAATGATCAGCCGGCTGCCGCTGATCCCCTTGAGGATGGCGACGACGTGCAGCGCCAGGACGCCGACCCAGCCGAAGACGAGAAACAGGCTCAGCACGCAGCCAAGGCCCAGCGTCGCGAGGCTCACCATGCTCGTCATCACGATGTACCCGAACAGCAGCACGAGCTCGGCGATCATCAGTACCAGACCGTGCTTCGCGTGCCACTGGACGTCTGGATCGTGTTTCTCGACGAGCAGCGGCACGAAGGCCAGCGGCCAGAGATAGGCGAGCACGATCATGACGCCGCGATTCGGCGAGGATCCGGCGTCCGACATCCGCGGCCGAGTGTACGATATTCTTGCAGATATGCAAGTTGAGCAGGGCTCCGTTCTTACCGCGTTGAAGGTCGTCAAGGATCCCGATCTGCACCGCGACATCGTGAGCCTCGGGTTCATCAAGGACTTGAAGATCGATGGCGGCCGGGTCGCGTTCACGATCGAGCTGACGACGCCGGCGTGTCCAGTGAAGGATCAGCTGCGCGATCAGGCGCGCGCCGCCGTGATGCAGCTTCCGGGCGTCAGCGCGGTCGACGTGCAGATGAGCGCGCGCGTGCGCGAAGCGGTCGGCTCGGACGGGTCGCGGCAATCGGTGCCCGGCGTGAAGAACGTCATCGCCGTCGGCGCCGGCAAGGGCGGCGTTGGCAAGACGACGGTGGCCGTCAACCTCGCGCTGGCACTGGCGCGCTGCGGCAGCAAGGTCGGCATCATCGACGCCGACATCTACGGCCCCAACGTCCCGATCATGCTCGGCATGAAAGGGCAGCTGACGACCGACGGCAAAAAGATCGTGCCGGCCGAGAAGTACGGGCTGCAGGTCATCTCGATGGGGTTTCTCACCACCGACGATGCGCCGATCATCTGGCGCGGTCCGATGCTGCACGGCGCGCTGCAGCAGTTCTTCCGCGAGGTGGCGTGGACTGCCCTCGATTATCTCGTCGTCGATCTGCCGCCGGGAACCGGCGACGTCGCGCTCAGCCTGAGCCAGACCGTGCCGGTGGCCGGCGCCATCGTGGTGACGACGCCACAGCAGGTTTCGCTCGCCGACACCCGGCGCGCGGTGGCCATGTACCGCAAGCTCAACATCCCGACGCTCGGCGTCGTCGAGAACATGAGCTACTTTGTGTGCACCAACTGCAGCCATGAGTCGGACATTTTCGGCCGCGGCGGCGGGGAAGAGATGGCGACGGCGCTCGGCACCCCGTTTATCGGCCGCATCCCGATTTACCAGCCGATTCGTGAGGGAAGCGATGTCGGCGTGCCGCTGATGATCAGCGAACCGGAGTCGCCGGCCGGCCGCGCGTTCATGGCGGTGGCGGAACGGACGGCGGCGCAGGTTTCCATCGCCAGCTACAACCGGCCGACGATACAGTTGACGGTGGTCAAGTAACGGGGCTGGTTCTGGGGCTGGTTGCTAGATGTTGGGGGGATTGATGACAGACAGGCGCGCGTGGGGTGGCTGGTGGCTGGTTGCTGTGTTCGCAGTCGCGTGCGCGCCGGCCCCGCAGACGTCGAATACGCCGGCGGAGGGGTCGACGCTGAGCGCCTCGATCGTCGATCCCTACCTGAAGATTCAGCAGGCACTGGCCGACGACAGCATGGAAGGCGTGAAGGCGAACGCCGGGCAGGTGGCCACCGCCGCCGCGCCGCTTGGCGCGCCGGCGGCGAAGATCGACACCGCCGCGGTGCAGCTGGCATCTGCGGCCGAGATTGACGACGCGCGGACGAAATTCGCGACGCTCAGCGAGGCGATCGACGACTATATGACTGGTCTCAAGCTCAAGACGCCCGAAGGGGTGCGCGTGGCCTTCTGCCCGATGGTGCAGAAGCCGTGGCTCCAGAAGGGCGAGGCAATCGAGAACCCGTATTACGGTAAAGAGATGCTGACCTGCGGCTCCTTGCGGTGAAAATCTCCTTCACGAAGCACACGCTCGCGAACGGACTGGACGTCCTGCTCCACGAAGATCGCGGGTGTCCGATCGTCGCGGTCAACCTCTGGTATCACGTCGGATCCAAGAACGAGCGGCCGGGCAAGACCGGCTTCGCGCACCTCTTCGAGCACCTGATGTTCGAAGGGTCGCAGCATCACGATCGCGGCTACTTCCAGCCGCTGCAGGGCGCCGGCGCCACGCTCAACGGATCGACCAACGCGGATCGCACCAACTACTGGGAGGTGGTACCGGCGGGCGCGCTCGAGCTCGCGCTGTGGATGGAATCCGATCGCATGGGATACCTGCTGCCGGCCCTCACCGAGGCGAAGTTCTCGAACCAGCGCGACGTGGTGCTGAACGAGCGGCGCCAGAACTATGAGAACCGCCCCTACGGGCTGGCGCCGATGGCGCTGCTGTCGGCGCTGTTCCCCCCGGACCATCCGTACCACTGGACGACGATCGGCGAGATCGAGGACTTGAAGGCGGTGCAGCTCGATGAGGTGCACGCCTTCTTCCGGCGCTACTACCACCCGGGGAACGCCTCGATTGCGCTCGCGGGCGACATCGACAGCGACGACGCGCTGGCGATGGTCGACCGGTATTTCGGCGAGATCGACAGCGGCGAGCCGGTCGATCCCGTCCGCGCGACGGCGACGCTGCCGCGCGACGTGCGCATCCACTTCGAGGATCGGGTCGAGCTGCCGCGTCTCTACATCGCCTGGCTGACACCGGCGATGTTCGCGGAAGGCGACGCCGAGCTCGACCTGGCGACCGACCTGCTCGCCAACGGCAAGACATCGCGCCTCTATCGCCGTCTGGTCTTCGAAGAGCGTATCGCCACGGACGTGTCGGCCTCGCAGAACTCGCGCGAGATGGCCGGCTACGCGCAGCTGACCGCGACCGCCGCGCCCGGCCACACGCTCGCCGAGCTCGAACACGCGATCTTCGAAGAGATCGCACGACTCGCCGCGGACGGCCCGACCGACGACGAGATCGAGCGCGGGCGGGTGCAGGCCGAAGCGCAGTTCATGTTCCGGCTGCAGACGATCGGCGGCTTCGGCGGCAAGTCGGATCAGCTGAACGCCTACAACGTCTTCCTCGACGATCCTGCGTACTTCACTCGCGATCTCGCGCGTTACCAGGTGGTGTCGAAGTCGTCGCTGCGGGAGGTGGCGGCGCGCTACCTCGATCCGTCGCGTCGCGTCACGCTGAGTATCGTGCCCCTCGGGCGCGCCGCGCTGGCAGCGCCCGATTCGGAGCTGGCGGTCGTCTCGTGAGCCCACGCCCGATGACCGGCCCGGCGAAGGTCGATCGCTCGCAGCTGCCTGCGCCGGTGCCGACGCGATCGTTCCCGTTCCCGGCGATCGACAAATCGACGCTCGCCAACGGCATGCGCGTGTGGACGGTGCACCATGCGCAGGTGCCGCTGGTGGCGTTCACCCTGCTCGTGCGTCGCGGCGCGGCTGCGGATCCGCCCGGGCAGGATGGCCTGGCCGCCGTCACCGCCGACATGCTCGACGAAGGCAGCGGCGAGCGTTCCGCGATCGAGATGCACGAGGCGCTCGCGCGTCTCGGCGCGCAGTTCGACACCGACATCGGCTCGGATGCGACGGTGGCCAGCGTCACCGTCCTCAGCCGCTTCACGCAGCGCGCGCTCGCGCTGCTCTCCGACATCGTCGCGCGTCCGGCGCTGCGGGAGCACGACTTCGCGCGCGTCCGGCAGCTGCGGCTGCACCGACTGACGCAGCTGCGCGACATGCCCAGCGCCGTCGCCGACCGCGCCTTCCTCAAGCTGATCTACGGGGCGCATCCCTACGGCCACTCGCCGATCGGCAACGAAACCTCGCTGGCGGCGATGCACATCGACGATGTGCGGGCGTTCCACGCGCGCGCGATCCGGCCGTCGGCGGCGACGCTGATTGCCGTCGGCGACTGCGATCACGCCGATATCGTCCGGCTCGCGCAGGACGCGTTCGCCGACTGGAACGGCACGAGCGACGCCGACGCGCCGGCGGCCGGTGCGCTGCCGCATGCGGCGCGGCTGAACATCGTGCCGCGCACGCGCGCGCCGCAGTCCGAGCTGCGCATCGGGCAGGTCGCCGTCGGCCGCGACACGCCGGACTACCACGCGCTGGTCGTCGCCAATACCATCCTCGGTGGGCAGTTCGTCAGCCGCATCAACCTGAACCTGCGCGAGGACAAGGGCCTCACCTACGGCGCGCGCACCGCCTTCGAGTTCCGTCGGATGTCGGGGCCGTTCGTGCTGCAGGTCAGCGTCCAGACATCGGGAACGGCAACGGCGATCAGTGAAGCGATCGGCGAGATTGGCGGCATCCGCGGGCCGCGGCCGGTGACCGCCGACGAGCTCGCGCTCGGCATCGCGGCGCTGACGCGCGGCTACGCGCGCAGCTTCGAAACCGGGGAGCAGATCGGGCGCGCCGCCCTGCAGCTGGCGCTCTACGATCTGCCCGACGACTACTACGAGCAGTTCGTGCCGCGGATCGAGCGCGTCACCAGCGAGGACGTCGCGCGCGTGATGGAGCGCCACCTCGACCCGGCGCGCCTGACGACGCTCATCGTCGGCGATTTCGACACCATCGGCCGCGATCTCTCCGGCCTCGGCCTCGGCGAGCCGGTCGTCCTCTCCGCCGAATCATTCTGATCTAGTCTACGGATGTAGGGCACCCCTTCCCGCCTCCGCTCCGAGGCGTTTGGTCGGAGCTGCGGCGCGGCCGGGCCGTAGCGCGAAAGCGCCAAGGCCGGCAGTGGGGCCTAACGGCGCGGCTAAAGCCGCGCCCTACGGAATCCGATGAAGGCTGTCCGCTTCCATCAGCATGGCCCGCCCGATGTCCTCCGCTACGAGGAGGCGCCGGATCCGGTGCTCGCGCCTGGCGAGGTGCTCGTCCGCGTGCGCGCGTGCGCGCTCAACCATCTCGATCTCTGGGCGCGGCACGGGCTGCCGAACATCCGCATCCCGATGCCGCACATCGGCGGCAGCGATATCGCCGGCGAAGTGGTCGAGGCGACGATTCCTGACGTGCGAATCAACCAGCGCGTGATGATCCAGCCCGGGCTGAGCTGCGGAAGGTGCGATGCGTGCCTTGACGGCCGCGACAACGAGTGCGTGTGCTACGAGGTCCTCGGCTACACCAATCACGACGGCGGGTACGCCGAGCTCGTCAACGTGCCGGCCGCAAACCTGGTCCCGATCCCTGACGAGATCGGCTTCATCGACGCCGCGGCGTTTCCGCTGACCTTCCTGACCGCCTGGCACATGCTGATGACGCGCGCCCAGCTGAAGCGCGGTGAGGACGTCCTGGTCCTCGCCGCCGGCAGCGGCGTCGGCCAGGCGGCGATCCAGATAGCGGTGCTGCAGGGAGCGCGCGTCATCGCCACGGCCGGGTCCCCGGAAAAGCTCGAACGCGCCCGCGCGCTCGGCGCAACCGCCGTGATCCACCACTACGAGCAGGATATTGCCGAGGAAATCAAGCGGCTGACGAACCGGCGAGGCGTCGATGTCGTCATAGAACATGTTGGCGAGGCCACCTGGCCGCAAAGCGTCCGCTCGCTTGCGCGGGGCGGGCGGCTCGTGACCTGCGGGGCAACCACCGGATACCACGGATCGCTGGACCTGCGCGCGCTGTTTGCGAAGCGGCTCTCGATTCTGGGCTCATATATGGGCACCAAGGGCGAGCTGCTCCGGGCGGCGCGCTTGTTCTTTGCCGGCCAGCTGAAGCCCGCGATCGATCGCGTGTTCCCGCTGGCCGAGGCAGCCGCCGCGCACCTGCGCCTGGGCGACGCGGCGCAGTTCGGGAAGATCGTGCTGGAAGTGCAGTAAAGCGATGAGCAACATCCAGCGTGTCGGGGTCAGCCTGTTCACCCTGATCGCGATCGTCAGCATCATCCTGGCGGCGGCGACCATCTGGTTGTTCGTCACCAATCCGGTGACGGTCGCCACCGCGGTGAACGAGGGCGAGATCACGCCGCTCGTGCGCAACCTCGCGGAGGCGATTTACGCGGCGCTCAGCGGCATCCTGAAGTACCTGTAGGCGTCGAGTCCAGGAGCCGCACGCTTCGAGGACCCCCGTTGCTCGAGGGTTACGGGTTCGACTTGTGGCATACGGGTTATTCGACGCCCTGGGAGGAACAGGAGAGTAGGAGAGCAGGAGGCTTGTTATTTTTAGGAAACTTCTGATCTCCTATTCTCCTGAACTCCTGTGACCGCGAGCGCCGCAAGTCAGAAACACCGCCCCTGACAGTTCCTGACCTCCAGCTACCTCGTAACCTCGAGGGCTCTCCGCAGAAAGCGCGTCAGGATCCAGCCATCGACGAACTTGAACGGCGCCTTGCCGGTGCTGTAGTGGCCGCAGCGCAGCACCGCGACCTCGTGCGGGATGCCGAGCTCGCGGAACGCGCCGACCAGGTCCTCCGAGAGATCCACTGGAAACGTCAGGTCGTAGCGCGCGTAGACGAGCAGCGTCTGCCGATCCCGCAGCCGCTCGAGATACCCGCGCGGGCTGATTGGCTTCCACAGCGTGCGCAGCAGATCCAGCTCGATGTGGCCGTCGAGCCCTTCGCGCACGTGCCGCGTCGAGAGCCCGCGCCAGACGACGTCGGCGAAGTACGGCGAGATGTGATTGAGCGCCGCCGCCTTGATCAACGGTTCGTGTGCGGTCGTCAGCAGCGACAGGCACGATCCGAGGCTGGTGCCGAGGATGCCGATCCGATCGTAGCCCTGCATCGCGAGCCAGGCGATCGCGCGCCGCGCATCGAGTACCGCCTGGCGGCACACCTGCACCGTCCGCGCGACGTTGGCGCTGACGATGTAGTCGGCGCGACTCAGTTCCGGCGGCATGCGCTGATCGTGATACGGCAGGCTCAGACGCAGCGCGCTGAGCCCGTTCCACGCGAGCAGCTTGCTCAGTCCGATGTGGCCGCCCGCGTCGGAGTTCCATTGCGGCAGGACGAGGACGGCCGCGCGTCCGGCGCCGGCGCCCCTGAAGGGGCGCCCTACGGGTGGTGTCGTGAGGTGGCCCTTT
>Ga0207701_10004033_pt1 | contig 14968 bp, 11 predicted proteins | sample KBSSwiSSwithPhiX_FD_184294 | JGI IMG/M metagenome (GOLD analysis project Ga0207701, IMG submission 184294) | Switchgrass rhizosphere bulk soil microbial communities from Kellogg Biological Station, Michigan, USA, with PhiX - S5 (SPAdes) (version 2) | ecosystem: Environmental > Terrestrial >... | reverse complement strand
GTTCGTCGCACTCGGGGTGTGAGCCTGAGCAGCGCTGACGGGTCGGCGGTCAAACCTGCCGAGGCGTCCGGCCGGGGAACCCGCCACAACCGTGGGATGTCTTTCGGGGCGTCGGATTGTTCACACCCGCTGGTTCCTGCTGGCGGGCATCCCTAGGGTGAGCCCCATGGACGAGAAGGCCCCCGCCGAGGGACATCTGGCCCTCGCGGACGGCCAGCAGTACGAGGTCAGCGACTGGGAGAAGGCCGCGGCGGCCGTGCTCCGCAAGGCCGGCCGGCTCGGTGCCGACGACCCGGACTCGGCGGCCTGGGACGCGCTGACCCGGCCCACGCTGGACGGCATCGGGGTGCCACCGCTCGGCACCGCGGCCCTGGTCGCAGGCCTGCCGGACGCGGGTGTCCCCGGCGCTGCCCCGTACACCCGCGGACGCACGCTGTCCCGCCCGGAGGACGGCTGGGACGTGCGTGCGGCGTTCGCGGACCCTGATCCGGGAGCCACCGCGAAGGCGGCGGTCACCGACCTCGAGAACGGCGCCACCTCGCTGTGGCTGCAGGTCGGCCCGACCGGACTGCCCCACGAGGACCTCGCGACGGCACTCGACGGGGTGCTCCTGGACCTGGCTCCGGTCGTGCTCGAGACCGACGGCGATGCCGTTCCCGCCGCCGAGGCGTTCGCCGCCGTGATCGCAGAACGGGGGGTCACCCCGGCCGAGGGCACCAACCTCGGTGCGGACCCGATCGGCGCGGCCGTCCGTCGCGGCCGGGTCCCCGAGGGCGTGGAGCACGTCGTGACCAGGGTCGCCGAGCTCGCACGCGAGGCACGCACGCTGGCGGTCGTCGTCGACGGCACGGCCGTTCACGACCTCGGCGCCTCGGACGCGCAGGAGCTCGGCTACACGCTCGCCGTGGGCATCGTCTACCTCCGGGTCCTGGAGGGTGCCGGGATCGACGCGACCGAGGCCGCGCCGCTGCTGGAGTTCCGCTACGCCGCGACGGACGAGCAGTTCCCCACCATCGCCAAGCTGCGCGCCGCGCGCCGGCTGTGGGCACGGGTGCTGGAGCTCTGCGACGTGGACCGCGAGGTGCGGGGGCAGCGCCAGCACGCGGTCACCTCACGGCCGATGATGAGCAAGTACGACCCCTGGGTGAACATGCTGCGCTCCTGCGTCGCGTCGTTCGCCGCCGGTGTCGGCGGCGCGGACGCGGTGACCGTGCTGCCGTTCGACGCCCCGCTCGGGCTGCCCGACGCGTTCAGCCGTCGCATCGCCCGCAACACCTCCTCGCTGCTGGTCTCCGAGTCCCACGTCGCAAAGGTCACCGACCCGGCCGGCGGCGCGTTCGGCGTCGAGAAGCTGACCGACGACCTGGCCCGGGCGGGCTGGGCGGAGCTAGGCGCGATCGAGGAGTCCGGGGGCGTCCTCGCGGCGCTCGCGGACGGATCCCTCACCGGGCGCATCGAGCAGGTCGCCGCCGAGCGGCACGTGCAGATCGCGAAGCGCACGCGGCCACTGACCGGGCTCACCGAGTTCCCCCACCTCCACGAGACCCTTCCCGAGCGGCGGCCCTACGCCGACGGGTCCATCGTCGTACATCCCTACGGGCACGCCTTCGAGCGGCTCCGCGACGAGCCGGTCGGCGACCGGGTGTTCCTGGCCACCATGGGCACGGTCGCGGCGCACACCGCGCGCGCAACCTTCGCCGGCAACCTGTTCGCCGCAGGCGGAGTCGACGTGGTCCCGGCCGGGAAGACCGAGGGCGTGGATGACGTCCTGGCGTCGTACGCCGGACAGCGGGTGGTCTGCCTGGCCGGCCCCGACAAGGCGTACGACGCGTGGGGAGCCGAGCTGGTCACGGCGCTCCGCGAGGCCGGCGCAGCATGGGTGATCATTGCCGGGATCTCGACAGGCTCGATCACCGAGACGGTCGACGACAGCTGCGCGATGGGCGTGGACGCCCTGGACTTCCTGCACCGGACGAGGGAGAAGCTCGCATGAGCATTCCCGAGAGCTTCGCCGGTCTGCCGCTCACGATGGGCGAGGAGGGTCACGAGCGAGCCCGTCTCGAAGCCACCGAGGCTGCGTCGATCGCACCCTGGCCGTCGCCCGAAGGCATCGAGATCAAGCCGCTCTACACGGCCCGCGACCTCGAGGGACTCGACGCGCTCGACACCTACCCGGGGCTGGCGCCGTTCCTGCGCGGTCCCTATCCCACGATGTACACGACCCAGCCGTGGACGATCCGGCAGTACGCCGGCTTCTCCACCGCCGAGGAGTCCAACGCGTTCTACCGGCGCAACCTCGCCGCCGGCCAGAAGGGCCTGAGCGTCGCGTTCGACCTTGCCACGCACCGCGGCTACGACTCCGACCACCCGCGGGTGAAGGGCGACGTCGGCATGGCCGGGGTCGCGATCGACTCGATCTACGACGCGCGCCAGCTCTTCGACGGCATCCCGCTCGACGAGATGTCGGTGTCGATGACCATGAACGGCGCCGTGCTCCCGGTGTTGGCGCTCTACATCGTCGCGGCCGAGGAGCAGGGGGTGACGCCGGAGCAGCTCACGGGGACCATCCAGAACGACATCCTCAAGGAGTTCATGGTCCGCAACACCTACATCTACCCGCCGCAGCCGAGCATGCGGATCATCTCCGACATCTTCCGGTACACGGCCGAGAAGATGCCGCGGTTCAACTCGATCTCGATCTCCGGCTACCACATCCAGGAGGCCGGGGCGACGGCCGACCTCGAGCTGGCGTACACGCTGGCAGACGGCGTCGAGTACCTCCGCGCCGGGCTCGACGCGGGCCTCGACATCGACCGGTTCGCGCCCCGGCTGAGCTTCTTCTGGGCGATCGGCATGAACTTCTTCATGGAGGTCGCGAAGATGCGTGCGGCCCGCGCGCTCTGGGCTCGGCTGGTCGGACAGTTCGACCCGCAGAACCCGAAGTCCCTCTCGCTGCGCACGCACTGCCAGACCAGCGGCTGGTCGCTGACCGCGCAGGACGTGTTCAACAACGTGCAGCGCACCTGCATCGAGGCGATGGCAGCGACCCAGGGCCACACCCAGTCGCTGCACACCAACGCGCTGGACGAGGCGATCGCGCTGCCGACCGACTTCTCCGCACGGATCGCGCGCAACACCCAGCTGCTGCTGGCGCAGGAGTCCGGTACGACGGACACGATCGACCCGTGGGCCGGTTCCTGGTACCTCGAGCGACTCACGCACGACCTCGCTGAGCGGGCCTGGGCGCACATCCAGGAGGCCGAGGCGGCCGGCGGGATGGCGAAGGCGATCGAGCAGGGAATCCCCAAGATGCGGATCGAGGAGGCGGCGGCCCGCACCCAGGCCCGGCTCGACTCCGGCGTGCAGAAGCTGGTCGGGGTGAACACCTACCGGCTGGCCGACGAGGACAAGCTTGACGTGCTCCGCGTGGACAACGCCTCCGTCTACAAGCAGCAGCTGGCCAAGCTCGAGCAGCTCCGCGCGGAGCGGGACGCCGACGAGGTCCGCCGTACCCTCGACGCGCTGACTGCGTCCGCCGAGCGCGGGGTCTCGACAAGCTCGACCACCGGAGGGGCGACCTCCGACTCGCTGGAGGGCAACCTGCTGGCGCTGGCCGTCGACGCGGCGCGCGCGAAGGCGACGGTCGGGGAGATCTCCGACGCGCTGGAGAAGGTCTGGGGACGACACCAGGCGGTGATCCGTACCATCTCCGGCGTGTACCAGGAGGCCTCCGGCGACAGCGACTCGATGCGGACGGTGCTGGCCGCGACCGAGAGGTTCGAGGAGGACGAGGGCCGTCGGCCCCGGATCCTGGTCGCGAAGATGGGCCAGGACGGGCACGACCGCGGCCAGAAGGTGATCGTCACCGCGTTCGCCGACATGGGCTTCGACGTCGACGTCGGGCCGCTGTTCTCCACGCCCGAGGAGGTGGCGCAGCAGGCCGTCGACGCCGACGTGCACATCGTCGGCGTCAACTCGCTGACCGCGGGCCATCTCGCGCTGCTGCCGGAGCTGAAGCACGCACTGGCCGAGCTCGGTCGCGACGACATCATGATCGTGATCGGCGGTGTGATCCCGCCGGACGACGTACCGACTCTGAAGGAGATGGGTGCCGCAGCGGTGTTCCCGCCCGGCACGGTGATCGCCGACGCCGCAGTCGACCTGCTCGGCAAGCTGTCGACGTCGCTGGGTCACCACACCGGGGGTTGAGCTTGGTCTCGACGGGCTCGACCACCGGGCCGGACGTCCCTGCGCTCGTCGAGGGCGTGCGGGCCCGGCGCCGCGCCGACGTGTCCCGCGCGATCACCCTGGTCGAGAGCGGACGCGCCGACCACCGGGAGGCCGCGCGTGAGCTGCTCGCCGAGCTCGCCGCGCCGGTGGACAGCCCGACCGTTCGTGTCGGCATCTCCGGCGTGCCCGGTGTCGGCAAGTCGACGTTCATCGAGACTTTGGGCCGGCAGCTGACCGGGTCCGGCTCGACGGTCGGTGTGCTGGCGGTCGACCCGTCCTCGGTTCGCACCGGCGGCTCCGTGCTCGGCGACAAGACGCGGATGGCGCGGCTGGCCGCAGACCCGCACGCCTACATCCGGCCCTCGCCCGCGGCCGGCACCCTCGGTGGTGTGGCCAGGGCGACGACCCAGGCGATGATCGTGCTCGAGGCGGCCGGCTACGACGTGGTGCTGGTCGAGACTGTCGGCGTCGGACAGTCCGAGGTGACCGTGGCCGGGATGGTCGACACGTTCTTGTTCCTGACCCTGGCCCGCACCGGCGACCAGCTGCAGGGGATCAAGAAGGGCATCCTCGAGATCGCGGACGTGATCGCAGTGAACAAGGCCGACGGCGACCGCGCCGACGAGGCGCGGTCCGCGGCCAAGGAGCTGTCCGGCGCGTTGCGGCTGGTGCACCGCGGCTCGAAGGGCTGGGTTCCGCCGGTGCTCACGTGCTCCGGCCTGGAGGACACCGGCGTCGACGACGTCTGGGCGCGCGTGCTCGAGCACCGGGAGTCGCTGGGGGAGGAGGGTCTGGAGGCGAAGCGCGCAGGTCAACAGCTCGAGTTCACCTGGACGCTGGTCCGCGACGAGCTGCAACAGCGGCTGCGCCGGTCGGCCGGGGTCAAGGAGGTCCGCCAGGAGATCCGGGCCGCGGTCCTCGCCGGTGACCTCCCGGCCACGCTTGCCGCCGACCGGATCCTCGCGGCGTACGACGAGGGGTGAGCGCGGGGCGGGGGTTGCCGGGACGCCGGGATCGCTGCATTTGCGCGGTTGATGGGGTCCGCGGGCCGGAGCCCACCCCAACAACCTCGCATTTGCGGCGCAGGGCCCGCCCCGCCAGCCAAGTCCCCAACACCACCCACACGCCCCGCACCCCCGCAGTAGGGTTGTCCCTCGTGGCAGGTTCACCCGACGGGACACTCAGTCCGGCACTCGACGACGCGCTCGCGCGGCTCGAGGCCGAGATGATCGACGTCCGCCGCGACCTGCACGCGAACCCCGAGCTGTCGTGGGCCGAGGAACGCACCACCGGCGTCGTCGCCAAGCGGCTCGCGGACGCCGGGATCGTGACCCGACCGCTTCAGCGTTCCGGGCTGGTGGCGGAGATCGGGCCCGAGACCGGGCCCGTCGTCGCCCTCAGGGCCGATCTCGATGCGCTGCCGGTCGACGACCGGACCAACGACCCGTGGCGGAGCACCGTCGACGGCGTCGCGCACGCCTGCGGGCACGACGTGCACACATCGGCGCTGCTCGGCGCGGGCCTGGCCCTGGCCGACCTCGGCGAGCGGCTGCCGGCACGAGTGCGCCTCGTGTTCCAGCCGGCCGAGGAGGTGATGCCCGGCGGGGCGCTGCTCGCGATCGAGGACGGCGTGCTCGAGGACGCAGACGCGATCTACATGCTCCACTGCGACCCGACCGTCGACGTCGGCACCGTCGGCCTTCGCGAGGGGCCGATCACCGGCGCCGCCGACGCGATCGACGTCCAGCTGAGCGGCACCGGCGGGCACACGTCGCGGCCGCACCTGACCCAGGACCTCACGTTCGCGCTCGGCAAGCTGGTCACTGAGCTGCCCGCGGCGCTGTCCCGCCGGCTCGACCCCCGCGCGGGCGCCAGCGTGGTCTGGGGTGTCGTGCAGGCAGGCAACGCCAAGAACGTGATTCCGGCCACCGGGCGCGCCGGCGGCACCGTCCGCATGCTCGACGCGGTCGCCTGGGCCGACGCCGAGGCCGTGATCCGCGAGATCGTCGACCAGATCCTCGCGCCGTACGGCGTGGATGCGGAGATCAGCTACGTCCGCGGCGTGCCCCCGGTCGTCAACGAGGCCCGCGCCACCGCCCTGCTCACCAGGGTCGCGCACGACGTGCTCGGCCCCGGGTCGGTGGTCTCGACCCAGCAGAGCCTCGGCGGCGAGGACTTCGCCTGGTACCTCGAACGGGTCCCCGGGGCGATGCTCCGTCTCGGCACCCGGACCCCGGGCGGCCCCACCTTCGACCTCCACCAGGGCAACCTCCTCGTCGACGAGCGCGCCGTCGGCATCGGCGCCCGGCTGCTCGCACGTGCCGCGCTGACCACGATCACCACCCGTTTGGTCACCGACCGATAACAACTGGACCGGCCACGGGGGTGCCCGTTACGCGGGCGTCCCGATGCGGGTTTAGGGTGTGCCGTCATGTGCGCCGTGCTCGACGGCGCACCAGCTCAACAGGAGGGCAATCCCTTGCGTCACGCAACCAAGATCGTCGCCGTAGTGGGGGCCCTTGCCCTGCTCGCAGTCGGCTGTGGCAAGCCGGCCGACACGAAGGCCAGCACCAGCGGAGGCAAGAAGCTGACCGCGTGCATGGTCCTCGACACCGGCGGTGTGGACGACCACTCGTTCAACCAGTCGTCTTGGGCGGGCATGCAGGAGGCCAACAAGGCCAACTCCAACATCAAGATCTCCTACGTCGCCTCGAACTCACAGAACGACTACGAGCCCAACCTGACCAACGAGACCAACAAGGGTTGCGACACCGTGATCGCCGTCGGCGGCCTGATGGGCACCGCGGTGGCCAAGGTCGCTAAGGCCAACCCCGATCAGCAGTACGCCGAGATCGACGCCGGGTCGTCGGGCGACAACGTGTACGGGCTTCAGTACAACACCGCGCAGGGCGGCTTCCTCGGCGGCTACCTCGCCGCCGCGATGACGAAGACCGGCAAGGTCGCGACCTTCGGTGGCCTGAACATTCCGCCGGTCACGATCTACATGGACGGCTTCTGGGAGGGCGTGCAGTACTACAACAAGCAGAAGGGGAAGAAGGTCCAGGTGCTCGGCTGGGACGAGAACAAGCAGAAGGCGGGCACGTTCGCCAACTCGTTCACCGACCAGAACAAGGGCAAGCAGATCAGCCAGGCCTTCATCCAGCAGGGTGCGGACATCATCTTTCCCGTTGCTGGTGGCACCGGCCTCGGTGCGGGCGCTGCCGCGCAGGGCTCCGGCGGCAAGGTCAACGTGATGTGGGTCGACACCGACGGCTGCGAGAGTGCCGCGCAGTACTGCAAGTACTTCATCACCAGCGTCGAGAAGGGCCTCACCAAGTCGGTGACCGAGTACGTCAACGCAGCCGCCGACGGCAAGTTCCCGAAGGGCAGCTACATCGGCGATCTGAAGAACGGCGGCACCAGCCTCGCGCCGTACCACAACTTCGACTCGAAGGTCCCGGCAGACGTCAAGAGCGAGCTCGACCAGATCAAGGCGGACATCATCTCCGGCAAGATCAAGATCACCTCGCCCAGCCAGCCCAAGTGACGCCGACCCCACACGGGGTCGACCACTGAAGCAAGGGCAATGACAGCTTGCAGCGGGGGAGCATCGGACGCCGGTGCTCTCCCGCTGCACTGCCGTTAGGGTGACCCAACAGGAGGAGGCCCGGTGAAGCTCGAGCTGCGGGGAATCACGAAGCGTTTCGGCTCCCTGATCGCCAACGACTCGATCGATCTCGTGGTCGAGCCCGGCGAGATTCATGCCCTGGTCGGCGAGAACGGTGCCGGAAAGAGCACCCTGATGAACGTGCTCTACGGCCTGTATCACCCCGACGAGGGCCAGATTCTGGTCGATGACCAGCCGGTGACGTTCGCCGGGCCGGGCGACGCGATGGCCGCCGGCATCGGCATGGTCCACCAGCACTTCATGCTGATCCCGGTCTTCACGGTCGCCGAGAACGTCGAGCTGGGCCACGAGCGCACCACGAGGTTCGGCTTCCTGGACCGGAAGAAGGCGCAGCGTGAGGTGCAGGAGGTCTCCCAGCGTTACGGGCTGCAGGTGCCGGTCAACGCCCTCGTGCAGGACCTGCCGGTCGGAGTCCAGCAGCGAGTCGAGATCGTCAAGGCGCTGATCCGTGATGCGAAGGTGCTGATCCTCGACGAGCCGACCGCGGTGCTCACCCCGCAGGAGACTGACGACCTGATGGACGTGATGCGGACGCTCAAGGCGGCGGGCACGTCGATCGTCTTCATCACCCACAAGCTGCGTGAGGTGCGCGCTGTAGCCGACCGGATCACCGTCATCCGCCGGGGGAAAGTGGTTGGCGAGGCCAGTCCGGACTCGTCCGCGGCCGAACTCGCCTCGATGATGGTCGGCCGGCCGGTGAAGCTGAACATCGAGAAGGAGCCGGCGACGCCGGGCGACGAGGTGATCTCGGCCGAGGGCGTCCGGATCGTCGACGAGGCTGGCCAGGTGCTCGTCGATGACGTGAGCTTCTCCGTGCGGGGCGGGGAGATCTACGCGCTGGCCGGGGTGCAGGGCAACGGCCAGACCGAGCTCACCGAGGCGCTGGTGGGACTGACACCCGTCGAGCAGGGCAGGATCACGCTCGCCGGCAGCGACATCACCAAGGCCAGGATCGACGACATCCTGGGCCAAGGCGTCGGCTACGTGCCCGAGGACCGGCTGCACGACGGCCTGGTCAGCAGCTTCACGGTTGCGGAAAACCTCGTCCTCGACCTGTACGACACCAAGCCGTACTCCCAGGGCGCCAACCTCGACCTGAAGCTGATCCGGCAGAACGCCCTCGACCGGGTCGCCGAGTACGACGTACGAACGTCGTCGGTCGAGCATCCCGCGTCCACCCTGTCCGGCGGCAACCAGCAGAAGGTGGTCCTCGCCCGCGAGCTGACCCGGCCGCTGAAGGTGCTCATCGTCGCGCAGCCGACACGGGGCCTCGACGTCGGCTCGATGGAGTTTGTGCACAAGCGAATCGTGACCGAGCGCGACGCCGGCGCCGCCGTGATCCTGGTGTCAAGCGAGCTGGACGAGGTCCTGGGCCTCGCCGACCGGATCGGTGTCATGTACCGGGGCAAGATCATCGGCGAGGTCCCCGGTGGGACCGACGCCGAACAGATCGGGCTGCTGATGGCCGGCACGGTGCCGGCGCACGAGGAGGCGTCGTGAGCAACACGGAGTCGGACGTCGCGCCAGCCAGTGAGTCCTCGGCGCCCGAGCCCGGAGCCGCGTCCGACGGCGCGGGGCCTGCCAGCACCAGCCTTCGCGAGACGATCCTGGTCACCGCGTTGGCGTTCGTCTCCGCGCTGGCGATCGGCGCGGTCCTGATCGCCATCGCCGATCCGGACACCCGCGCTGCCGCCTCGTACTTCTTCGCCTACCCGATCGACACGTTCACCGCCGCCGGCAGGGCGGTCGGCGGTGCCTACCTGGCGCTGTTCCAGGGGGCGATCTTCAACCCGACCCTGGCTGCGAAAGGCACGCTGACCGGCTACCTGTACCCGCTGTCTGAGACTCTCGTGAACGCGACCCCGCTCATCGTCGGCGGCCTGTCCGTGGGCCTGGCGTTCCGCGCCGGGTTGTTCAACATCGGTGGCCAGGGGCAGATCATCATCGGCGCGATCTTCGCCGGGTACGTCGGCTTCCACTGGCACCTGCCGGCGGGAATCCACGTGATTGCGGCGATCCTCGCGGGAATGCTCGGTGGGGCGCTGTGGGGTGGACTCGCCGGCTGGCTGAAGGCCCGCGCCGGGGCGCACGAGGTGATCACGACGATCATGCTGAACTACATCGCGTTCTTCGCACTGGCCTATCTCCTGTCCGTCAAGGGGTTCCAGGCGCCGCCGTACGGCCAGGCGATCTCCAACCCCGTTGAGCACAACGCACAGCTGTTCCCCCTGTTCGGCAGCACGATGCGCGTCCACGCCGGACTTTTCGTCGCCCTGCTGGCGGCGGCCCTGACCTGGTGGCTGCTCAAGTACAGCCGGCTCGGCTTTCGGCTACGCGCTGTGGGCGCGAACCCGTTCGCCGCCCGTACGGCCGGCATGAGTGTCGAGCGCAGCTACACCACGGTGATGCTGCTCGCGGGTGCGCTCAGCGGGCTCGCGGGGGTCAGCCAGATCCTGGGCACGAACACGCAGGTCACCCAGGACATCGACGCCGGGATCGGCTTCGACGCAATCACCGTGGCCCTGCTGGGGCGGGCGAACCCGATCGGCATCGTGTTCGCCGGGCTGCTCTTCGGCGCCCTCCACGCGGGCGGCACCCAGATGCAGAGCTATACGCCGATCGACCTGGTCGCGGTGATCCAGTCGCTGATCGTGCTGTTCATCGCCGCCCCGGCGGTGATCCGGGCGATCTTCCGGATCAAGACCACGGGCGAGGGCGTCGGCTCCGAGCTGGCGAAGGGGTGGAACGGATGAGCACGGCCGTAGCCCCCGAGGACGTCGTCGTCGAACACGAGGTCGTCACCCAGACCTCTTGGCGGCAGCGCCTGGTCAGTGGGACCTTCCTGGTGCTCCTGGGCCTGGTCACCATCTGGTTCCTCGCGCTCAGCCTCCCGTCCGGGAACGAGGCGCGCCTGAAGATGGGTGCCACCGACGCGCTCTCCGTGCCGGACCTGGTCCTTCCAGGCCGGGCCACCGCCCTGGTGCTCGGCGTGGTCATCGTGCTGCTCGGCGTCTACCAGCTCGTCCGGGGGTGCAGCCGCCGCGCGATGCCCTGGCTGCTCGCCGCCGCGTTCGTGTCGTTCATGGTCGCGTTCCTGTGCTGGGTGTCCGCACGCGGAGACGGCCGCACCCTGGACCTGGTCGGGCTCCTCAGCAACTCGATCGGGTTGTCGGTCCCACTGATCCTGGGCGCCCTGGCCGGAGTGCTCTGCGAGCGGTCCGGGGTGATCAACGTGTCGATCGAGGGCCAGATGCTCGCCGGCGCCTGGGCAGCGGCGCTCACCGGCAGTGTCGCGGGCATCTACTTCGGCCTGGTGGGGGCGATGGTCGCCGGCGCGCTTATGGGCGTGATGCTGGCGCTGTTCGCGATCAAGTACCTCGTCAACCAGGTGGTCCTCGGCGTCGTCCTGAACGTGTTCGCGCTCGGCCTGACCGGTTTCTTCTACGACGCCTTCATGCAGCCCAACGCCGACACCCTGAACAACCCGGGGGTGCTGGGTCAGATCAACATTCCGCTGTTGAGCCACATCCCGGTGGTGGGGCCACTGCTGTTCCAGGCCAACATCGTCGTCTACCTGACGTACGTGCTGATCATCGTGATCGACGTGTGGCTGTTCCGCACCCGCTGGGGGCTGCGCACCCGCGCCGTGGGCGAGCATCCCAAGGCGGCCGACACGGTGGGCATCAAGGTACTCGGGATGCGCTACCGCAACGTGATCCTCGGCGGGGCGGTGGCCGGTCTCGGTGGGGCGTATTTCACCATCGGCTCCGTCGGTGCGTTCGCGAAGAACATCACCTCCGGCCAGGGCTTCATCGCGCTCGCCGCGCTGATCTTCGGTCGCTGGAGCCCGCGGGGAGCCGTCGCCGCGTCACTGCTGTTTGGCTTCGCATCCGCGCTGCAGACGATGCTCTCGATCAACGTCCCCTCCATCCCGTCGAACCTCCTCGCGATGCTGCCGTACGTCGCCACGATCCTGGCGGTGGCAGGGCTGGTCGGCCGGGTGCGGGCACCGGCGGCCGACGGTGAACCGTATGTCAAGGGCTGACCGGCCCGAGCTCGCGGACGAACCCTGGCGCTCTCTGCACGAGGCCGCGTCCGCGGCGATGCAGCACGCCTACGCGCCATACTCCCGGTTCCGCGTCGGAGCCGCCGCCCTGGTGGACGACGGCCGCACGGTGGCGGGCTGCAACGTCGAGAACGCGGCGTATGGCGTGACCCTGTGCGCCGAGTGTGGCGTCGTCTCCGAGCTGCACCTGACCGGCGGCGGACGGCTGACGCACTTCGTCTGCGTCGACGGACGGGGAGACGTGCTGATGCCGTGCGGTCGCTGCCGTCAGCTGCTCTGGGAGAACGGCGGGCCCGAGCTGCGGGTGTGGACGGTCTCCGGAGTGGCCCGGATGACCGACGTCCTGCCCGACGCCTTCGGCCCCGACAACCTGCGGACGGACCTCGATGCCTGAGCAGCACGACGCGGTCGAGGTGATCTCGGCGAAGCGGGACAAGGGCGCGCTGTCGGACAGCCAGATCGACTGGATCATCGACGCCTACACGCGCGGAGACGTCGCCGACGAGCAGATGTCGGCGCTGGCGATGGCGATCCTGCTCAACGGCATGGACCGGCGCGAGATCGCCCGCTGGACCGGTGCCATGATCGCGTCGGGCGAACGGATGGACTTCTCGTCGCTGTCACGGCCCACCGCCGACAAGCACTCGACCGGCGGTGTCGGCGACAAGGTCACGCTGCCGCTGGCCCCGCTGGTCGCGGCGTGCGGGGTCGCCGTCCCCCAGCTGAGCGGACGCGGGCTCGGGCACACGGGTGGCACCCTCGACAAGCTGGAGTCGATCCCCGGCTGGCGAGCGACGCTGTCGAACGACGAGATGCTCGCGCAGCTGGAGTCGGTCGGCGCAGTGATCTGCGCTGCCGGCGACGGGCTCGCCCCGGCCGACAAGAAGCTCTACGCGCTCCGCGACGTGACCGGCACGGTCGAGGCGATCCCACTGATCGCGTCGTCGATCATGTCGAAGAAGATCGCGGAGGGCACCGGTGCGCTGGTGCTCGACGTGAAGGTCGGCACCGGCGCGTTCATGAAGGACGGCGACGCGGCGCGCGAGCTCGCGGAGACGATGGTGGCGTTGGGCAACGACGCAGGTGTGCACACGGTCGCCCTCCTCACCGACATGTCCACACCGCTCGGGCTCACGGCCGGCAACGCGCTCGAGGTGCGTGAGTCCGTCGAGGTACTGGCCGGCGGCGGTCCGGCCGACGTTGTTGAGCTGACCCTTGCGCTGGCCCGCGAGATGCTCGCAGGAGCCGGGCGCGACGACGTCGACCCGACCGAGGCGCTGGCCTCGGGCAAGGCGATGGACACCTGGCGCGCCATGATCGAGGCGCAGGACGGCGACCCGTCGGCGGACCTGCCGGTGGCGAAGGAGACCCACGACGTGCCCGCCCCGGCCACGGGGGTGCTGACCCGGCTGGACGCGATGGCGGTCGGCCTGGCCGCGTGGCGACTCGGGGCCGGGCGCGCGCGCAAGGAGGACCCGGTGCAGGCCGGCGCCGGCGTCGTCTGGCACGCCCGTCCCGGCGATCAGGTGCGCGAGGGCGCCCCGCTGCTCACCCTGCACACCGACGAGCCGCACCGCTTCGAGCGGGCGCTGGCGTCGCTGGAGAACGGGTACGACGTGGCGCCGGACCGCTCGTCGTACCAGGCACAGCCGCTTGTGATCGACCGCGTTCGTTGAGATGGGCCTCGCGCACCCCTGAGATGTGCCTCCGGTCCCAACGACATCAGAGCGGAAGGCGCATCTCGATGGAGCCGGAGGCCCATCTCAACGAGTCAGGCGAGCAGCAGCACGACCGTCTCGGCGACGCAGGCCGGTTTGTCCTCGCCCTCGATCTCGATCGTGAAGCCCATCGTGAGCTGGTGGCCGGCGGACATCTCGACGACCCCGTTGACCTTGGCCGTGGCCCTGATCCTCGCTCCGACCTTGACCGGGTTGGGAAACCGCACCTTGTTCACGCCGTAGTTCAGCTTGGCGCCCGGGTTGGCGAGCGCGAAGAGCTGGCTGCCGAAGTACGGGATCAGCGACAGGGTCAGGTAGCCGTGCGCGATCGTGCCGCCGAACGGCCCCGTTGCCGCTCGCTCCCGGTCCACATGGATCCACTGGTGGTCGTCGGTCGCGTCTGCGAACCGGTCGACGCGCTCCTGGGTGATCTCGACCCATTCCGTGGTGCCGATCTCCTCGCCGACGGCCGACTCGATCTCCTCCACGGTGCCGAATGTGCGCATGGAACTCCTCGGTTGGCAGGATGGCGCTGTGCCTGACGACATCGCCGAACTTATCGCCCTCGATCACGACCTGGTCCGCAGGGCGCCGAAGGTGCTGCTGCACGACCACCTCGACGGTGGGCTGCGTCCGGCGACGATCGTGGACCTCGCGCGGGAGATCGGGCACGAGCTGCCGGCCCCCGACCCCGCGTCGCTTGGCAGCTGGTTCACCGAGTCGGCGGACTCGGGGTCGCTGGAGCGCTACCTGGAGACCTTCGACCACACCGTCGCGGTGATGCAGACGGCCGAGCAGCTCACCAGGGTCGCCCGGGAGTGTGTCGAGGACCTGGCCCAGGACGGGGTCGTCTACGCCGAGGTGCGCTACGCACCGGAGCAGCACCTCGGCGGTGACCTCACGCTCGACGAGGTCGTGGCCGCGGTGCAGGAGGGTTTCGACGAGGGCCAGGCGGCGGCCGGCGGCCGGATCGTGGTCCGCCAGCTGCTGACCGCGATGCGCCACCAGGCCCGCTCGCGCGAGATCGCGGAGCTCAGCGTCGCCTGGCGCGACCGCGGCGTCGCCGGGTTCGACATCGCCGGCGCGGAGGCCGGCTACCCGCCCACCAGGCACCTCGACGCGTTCGAGTACCTCCAGCGCGAGAACGCGCACTTCACGATCCACGCCGGCGAGGCGTTCGGGCTGCCGTCGATCTGGCAGGCGATCCAGTGGTGCGGCGCCGACCGGCTGGGTCACGGCGTCCGGATCATCGACGACATCAAGGTC
>Ga0207701_10004032_pt1 | contig 14968 bp, 11 predicted proteins | sample KBSSwiSSwithPhiX_FD_184294 | JGI IMG/M metagenome (GOLD analysis project Ga0207701, IMG submission 184294) | Switchgrass rhizosphere bulk soil microbial communities from Kellogg Biological Station, Michigan, USA, with PhiX - S5 (SPAdes) (version 2) | ecosystem: Environmental > Terrestrial >... | reverse complement strand
CGGTAATAAGTCATCCCTGCTTTTGTCAATGCATTTCTTCGGTTTGCAAGCTTATCAGAAATAACCTTGCTATCCATGGGATAAATTTCAGCTGGTAATTTTTTGACAGCGGTTGCAATTACACTATCTGTGATTTTTTGTTGCACTTCAGCAATTGTTTTTTCCCATTCTTTTTCGTCAAGGTCTGTAAGAAATAACCTGTCAAAATCTCTTGCCGTATAATTAAACCAGTTTACCTGCGGAATTTCTTTTCTGAAACCAACCAGGAATGGCAAAAGTTTTTTGCTGCTTCTTTTTAGCAATAGACCATCAGAATAAAAAAATGCCTGGTCCCTGTCGCGGGGGATCGGGTAATATAATTTTCCTTTACCCGTATCACTGGTTGCCCATTTCCATTGATCCAAATTACGATCAAAGTCCCCGATGATCATATCCAGCAATCTTGCTCTTAATACAGCAAACTGGTCAGCTCTATGATCATTTTCTTCGATCATGTCATTGAAAACTTTTGCAGTACTTTTTGAGTTGGAGCCATCCAATGAGGGCTCTCTTTCTTCCAATATGCAAACAGAATTTTTAAATAATGGCTGGTAATATCCAAGAGCCGGATCATCAGGCACAAAAAATAATTCCGGGTGAGGAACTGCAATATTCAATGCCTTTGCCAGATCAGGAATTGCAAGCGGCGCATAAGGATGTGATGCAGAGTTAAATTCCCTGATAAGATCCGGGGCTATTGTACCTCTGAATTCTTGTGGCAAAGCTCCCGATGGCAGTTTATCAACTGCACGCAAAATCCATTCTTTACCGGTCTTTTTTTCTGTTAGGTGTAATGATAATGTTTGCTTACCACCTCCCAGGCCAGTCGCATTAAACCCACCTCGTTCTTTATTGATATTAAAAACTTTCATGTTCACAGGTGTTGTCCATTCAGGACGATAATTCTGACCGAGCATCATCTTCCTGAATCCACTGACGGGCTTATATCTATCACTTGCAGAAATGTTGACAGTATCTTTGTATTTTATATTAGTAATGTTAACCTCACGTTTAGCAGAATCACCCGTTGGTTCAGGAATAGAAGAGAAATTTAATAAAGTAGTGCCAAAAGAATTTCTTACAGAATCCGTAACCGTATAAAATGAAACGGTCACATTTTTATTTGTCGATACTTCCATTACTGCAAATCCCCTTTCTTGTGCTGCATACAAACTATTCTTCCCTTTCGAAACCCTGTTTGTCTTAGAACCGCCACCACTCACTATATAATTATAACTGCTATCCCTTATCAATTGCAATCCATGATCATGTCCCGCTACAAAAACAACATGCGGATGCGATTTCACAGCATCTGTTACCTGGTTTATCATGTTTGCATAATTCGGATGGCTAAGATCCTGCGGGGTGCCAAACACACTTCTTGCAATTGGATAAATGGATCCAATAATAGGAAGAGGTATATATAAGTTTGGTTTTATGTCAGTCAATGGAAAAATATGCTGCTTCAATTGAAAGTTACCACCATGCACACTATTACTTTTGAATGGATGATGGCTTGCAAGCAGCACCAATTTTTTTGAATTGCGGGTGACCATGTCTTCGATCTGGGTCAATAATTCCTCATTCGTTTTGCAATTACAATCGGACTCAATGCCTGGTTTATCATAAGTGTGTATCCACCATTGGCTATCAAAAATTATAACCGTTACATCATTTCCAAGATCTACTTCTACTGGCCCGGGGCAGCCATCTTTGGGATAGAAACTAACATTGGGTTTATTTAATATGTCAACATACACTTGCTCACGAATAATGGTTTCATATCCATCTCTTGCCCCATTGTTCCAGTCATGATTTCCGGGGATCATGATCACACGGGCCTGCGTACCTTCTACAACAGATAATTGAGAATCTAAAACTGCTTTGGACTGCTGGTATAGGGCCGACTGATCGTCGGGTAGACCACTATCATACAAGTTATCACCGAGAAAAATTACGGTGGTCTTTTTATCAAGCTTTATGAATTGTTTTATAGCTTCTACTACCGGATGTCTTCCGTTAGTTAGTTCACCGGCATCACCAACAAGTATGATGCGCTGACTGATGGTATCAGTTTGTGCAGTCAATGAGAAATGAAAGCCAAGAAGCAGGAAAATATAAAGCCCGGTAATTTTTTTCATTGCCATTTATGAATGTTGAGCCTGAATTAGGGATTGCATAAAATACTAACCTTATTGCAATCAATCAAAATCTTACTTAAAAAACCATGCCGTTGATCAACAAAGCCGTCAAAAGCAAGTGTTTTATCAGTAGGGATTCACAGCATAATTAAAAAAAGGTAAGTTAAGTAAAAGTTCATCTAGATTTATAATGAAGGTTCCCATTAACAAATTGATTTCAATAAAGATCCGATCATCGGTTTTAGATTTTTGCCTTCAATATGTCTCAATAAAAACGATTATATTTATTTTTGGAATAACTGTCCTCTCACCTGCCTAAATACTGTTTATGAATCGTAACCAACTGCTGAGCATTGCATTTGTTCTATTTTTAATATCCGGCCCGGTATTATCCGGTACTGCACAAACAGATTCCGCATCAGCGGCCGCCTCCATCAAATTTAAAAACAATGGCTCCAGGAGATTCTGGATGGGTTCCAATTATCGGAATGAATGGCTGACCCCAGTAAAAGCGCCGATCATAAACCTTTCAACTGAAAAAGGAGGATTGAAACCTGTAAAGCTTGGGGGAGGTAAACAATCAAAATCTTTGCGGGTGGAAGATCCAACCGGCAAACAATATTCTCTTCGGTTGATCGAAAAATTTATCACAGCTAAAACCTTACCAGCTGATCTTCAAAGCCAGGCAGCAGAAGACCTGGTTGCTGACGGTGTTTCGGCATCTTACCCTTTCGCTGCGTTATCAATACCGATATTATCTGAGGCAGCTGGTGTTCCTTATGATAAAGTAAAGTTGGTATATATACCCGATGATCCCTTACTTGGCGAGTACAGAAATGATTTTAAAAACAAGCTTGCATATTTAGAAGAACGATTACCGGAATCAGTGAAGAAAGGAGAGGATAGCTATGATGTAGCAGTGAAATTAAAGGAAGATAATGATGATAATGTAGATCAACGAGCTGTGCTTAGGGCCCGTATCCTGGATTTTTTTATTATGGATTTTGACCGGCATGAAGATCAATGGCAATGGGGCTCTATTGATAAAGACAAAGGCAAAACATATTTTCCAATTCCACGTGACAGGGACCAGGCTTTTTTTATTAACCAGGGTGTGATACCCGGTACGGTAAAAGCGCCATGGGTTGTACCACAACTTGAAGGTTTCAAACCAAAAGCCAAAAATATCAATAGGTTTAATTTCGCTGCCAGAAATTTTGATCGGTTCTTTTTGACAGAACTCAGTGAACAAGATTGGAAAAAAGAAGTTGATGAATTTATTCCCAAGATGACGGATGAGGTGATCGAAAAAGCTATAAATGAACAACCGAAAGAAATAAGATCAATTTCCGGTGATAAGATAATTAAAACATTAAAGGAACGTCGTAAATATCTTGCAGCTGAAGTAATGCAGTACTACCGTTTTCTTGCAGAAATTGTAAGCGTTTCCGGAAGTGATAAGAAAGAATTATTTGATATAACAAGAAATGATGATGGCTCTGTTGTGGTACAAGTATACAAGATAACAAAAGAAGGACTGCAATCAACTAAGATGTATGACAGGACCTTTGCTCCTGCTGATACAAAAGAAATAAGACTTTATTCATTCGATGGGGAAGATAAATTTTTAATAAAAGGGAATAACGATAAAATAAAGATCAGGATGATCGGTGGTGATGGCAAAGACATTTTTGAAAATACTGGTTCGGGCGGCGGCAATATTGTTTATGATATGAAGAATGGAAATAATACACTCACAGGTGATCTGAAAAATAAAATGGCCAATGATACGATCGTGAATTCTTATAACCGTTTAGATTATAAGTATAACCAAACGATCCCGATGATAATCGGTAGCTATAATTCTGATGATGGAGTGATCCTGGGCGCCTCTGTAAAATTTATTAACCAGGGTTTCCGCAAAACGCCGTATAAGAACATGCATGAAATTGGTTTTGCACACGCACTTGCTACCAAAGCGTTTAATTTTAGATATACCGCAGAATACTATGGCGTATTTGGAAGAAAAACCGACTTGTTAACTTATTTAGATATTAAGGCGCCTTATACAACTAACTTTTTTGGATATGGAGATGCTACAATTTATGATAAGACCAAACCAGGCAAATTCAAATATTACAGGGCAAGGTATAATACCGGTGACCTGGCGATTTTATTACGCAAACGATTTTCCGATAAAGTAATGTTCACTTTTGGTCCGGCTTACCAGTTTTATTCGATGGATTCGACTGATAATGTTAATCGGCATATTGTTACAGACATTCCGGGAGTTGATAAGAACACACTTTTTGCAAAACAATCTTATTTGGGTGGTCGTTATTCTTTCATCGTAGATACAAGGAATAATAAAGCTATTCCATACAAAGGGGTATTCATGAGACTAACCGGACGTTCTTTACGAGGACTAAATGATAATAGCCATGATTTTACTCAATTCAATGGCGATTTCACTTTTCATTTATCTATCATTCCAAAGACATTGATACTTGTTGATAGAGTAGGTGGCGGTCATAATTTTGGCGACTTTGAATTTTACCAGGCGCAATATCTTGGTGGCGAGGATAACTTAAGAGGATATCGTAAATACAGGTTTGCCGGCCGTTCCAAAGTTTTTAATAATGCTGAACTAAGATGGAGAGCGGCAACTTTCAGAACTTATCTTTTCCCTGCCTACTTTGGCTTCTTTGCATTTTATGATGCAGGAAAACTTTGGGCAGATGAAACCAGCACAGGTTGGCTCAATGGCTATGGTGGTGGAGTATGGATAGCGCCACTCAGCAGGATCGTGTTAAATGTCAGCTACACTGTATCAAAAGAAGATAAATTACCGATAATAAGTTTAGGCTGGAAATTCTGATAATAAACTTTTTCATTTTAATAAGAAGCCACTCGTTAATGACGTGGCTTCTTATCCAGAAAAACATTTCATATTCTGTTTTTTATATTAATTTTATGTTTAATCATTAATTAAATTATTGAACAACCTTATTATGAAAAAAAATATTTTTAAAGGGGGATTATTAACAGTCATACTGGTATTAATGATCTCCTGTAATTCAAAGCAAGAGGCATCCACAACAACTACGATCGACAAAGAACAGATCAAAAAAGAGATTCAAGCCAAAGAAGATGCGTTTGCTGATCTCTACAATACCGGCGAACTGAAAAATATTGGCTATTATGCAGATGATGCAACATCCTTTTTTCAAAACAGGCCTGCATTGGTAGGAAAAGAGGCAATAGTTGAGTTTTTAAAAGACGCCATAACTTCAAAAACTGATAAAATTTCATTTACTACTAAAGATGTTTTTATATCAAATGATGGGAACCAGGTTGTAGAGATAGGTTATTTTAAAGTAACTGACTCGACCATCACTACTAATAGCGGGAATTATATGAGCCTGTTTGAAAAAAGAGACGGTAAATATGTTTGTGTAAGAGATATGAGTGCTTCTGATATGCCAGCTCAATAAAGAGGTAAAATATATTTTTAATATTGGCTGGGCGAATTCGCCCAGCTTTTTTATTGTATAAATTTTTTAGAATAAAGTGCAGTAAATTATCGTCTTCTGCCGCCTCCACCGCCACCCATGGAACGACCGCCACCACCACTCATGGTTCGGCCACTACTCATGTTTGATGTTGATGGTCTTGAGGTTGATCCTCTGTTACTACTCATATTGTTTGATGTTGATGGTCTTGAGGTTGATCCTCTGTTACTACTCATATTATTTGATGTTGATGGTCTTGAGGTTGATCCTCTGTTACTATTCATATTATTACTAACACCAGTCGATCCTCTATTATTACCATAGCCACCATTAGCTCTATTATTTGACACCGTATTAGATGTATTCCTGGTACTATTGTAATGATTAATATTATTCCTGTTCCCATTATTTATGATCACGGTATTACCACCGCCATAATGACCGCCATGATAACCACCATGGTAATAATAATTATTGGCGCGATATATACCAACTGCTATACACATCCCCATTGCAAAATAAGGAGGATAGTAACCGTAATAATATGGGGGATAATAGGGCACATATGCAGGCGAATAAACATATTGTACAATCGGGGCAGATTGAACCACTACCGTTGTCGTTGCCGGAACATTTACAACAACAGGGTTTTCTCCGGTATAAGCTGGATTAGCAGTAACTGAAGACTGCCCTTTGGGCTCAATAACATAATCTTTACCATACAATTCCGGGTCACCAACCGCCTGTATAGTAACCTTCCCTTTTTCTTTATTTACCAAAATGACCGCAACATCCTGTGTTTCGGTTTTGGTTACATCAACCTGTAGTATAAATGTAAAAGCGGAGTCTTCTTTCTTAGTAGTTACTTTGATAAAATCAACTTTTTTATCCAGGTTCAGATCGAGGTTATTGACCTTTGTTTGTTCATCATTTAACGTTTTTTCAAAGGCTTCGATCGTTTTTGATTTTTGAAATAAAGTCAGCACGGCATAAAGATCCAGGTTATCACCTGGTAAGCCTAATAAAGCAGTTGAATCCTCTTGTGCCTGAGAAAAAAAAGGCGAACACAGCAAACTCGTTGCAACTAATAATAAGGATAGGTTTTTTTTCATGATCGGTATGATGGTGTTACAAAATAAATTGAGTTGAAAGGTAATAAAAAAGGCACATATAAATTACTCCTTTTAGTTTAATCGGCTCTTTTATCAACAGCCAGTTGCAATTTCTTTTATGAAACAATTTTATTCTAAAAAGTACTTGTTTTAAAAGTTATCATTTTACAAGTCCTCTCAGGTCGATCATCTTTTGCTCAACTCCATTAAGATTGATCAATCCTTCCCTGGGACGATCCAGTTCTGTGATCAGGTCCAATGTAATAGTCATCGCCAGTGCATAACAAAATATCAATATTTTATTTCTTTTTTTGCCATTATAATCACTGCCTAAAACAAAAGAAGATATTAACACTAATGCAAGGAGTACCCATAAAACAAGCCTGGGTACTCTGCTGATCCTGCCGGCATCTCTTGTAGTAACGATATCGATCATAGAATTTACAGCCGGGATCATTTGCGCTGTTACTGCAAGTGTATTGGGTTTTTGTGAATGAAGAGCCACTCTTTTCCAGATCTTATCTGATATTTCCCCCGCCTTTACAAGCTCCTGTTTGATCTTTTCTTCATCATTACCTGCAGCATAATAGGCAATTCTTGTTTCGATATACTCTTTAAAATCTGCACGAAGAGGATTGCGAACACTATCGGGATACATATCGCAACGTAAGATGGCCGTACCAATATCATTGGCTTCTTCAACAGTGATCTGTCTTCTTGTTTCAAACTTTGAAATGGCTATAGAAAATGTAAATCCAAGTAAGAGTGCCATTGCTCCAAGCATTGAACCCTCTACTGATCCGAGATCGCCAGACACCCTTTCCGGGTATTTTTCAAGTTGCCATTTTTTGAATTTGAATCCGCCCCAATTAAATAAGAGTATCAGGAAAAATATAATGGCAGAAAGAAGATAAATTGGTATTTCAGGAAATACAATTGTCATATATGATTGTAATTTTTTATGCCGAATGTAATTATAAATACACAGTGATTATTAAAAGGAATTCATGTTTCTAAGTAGATTTATTTTACGAGCTCGATCAGGTCATTCATTTTTTGCTGCGTAGAATGAAGGGTAATAAGCCCGGTCCTCGGAGTGTTCAACTCAATGATCAGGTTCAGGGTAAGGGCCAGGATAAGTGCATATCCAAATACCAACACTTTAAATTTATTTTTACCAAATAAGTTGCCCCCTAAAAAAAATGCAGTAATTAAAACAAGTACCAGGAGCGTCCATAAAATGAGTGGTGGTACTCCCGTCTTTCGGCTTTCATCCCTTACAATTATACTATTAAGCATGTTGCTTAAAGCAGGGATCATCTGTTGAAATCTTAGTTTGTCACCAGGATTATATGAATCAACCATTACTCTTTCCCATATCCTGCCTGCAATTTTTTTTGACTTTTCTAACTCCTCAATTACCCTGGTCTCATCCCCGCCCTTTTCAAAGTAATCTCTTCTTGCTTCCAGGTATTCCTTAAAATCTGCATGGAGTAGTTTCCGGGTACTATCAGGAAACAAGTCGCTGCGGAAAATGGCTGTATTGACACTAACCATTTCGTCAACGACCAATTGTCTTCTTGCTTCATATCTTGAAACTACAAACGAAAATGTAAATCCAAGTAAGAGGGACATTATTCCAACTACAGATCCTTCAATGGCACCCGGAGTTTGCTTTAGCACTTCAGGATATTTCGTTGTCCGCCATTTATTGAAAGCATAACCGAGCCAAATAAATAAAATGATCAGCGAAAAAATAACTAAAACCAGGAAATAAGGCGGAAGGAGGGAAAATGGGAAACTCATAAAAGGAATTATTTTAAAAAATGAAATTAATTCATTTTTGAAGAATAGTGAATTTAGTAACTGTATGTAAACCATAATAGGATTTCAATCAGCAGAAGCTATGACATTCTTCATGTAATGAATATCAGTTTAAAACAAACAAAGTGGAAAGTTGATAGAATGCAAAGACAGAATACTTATTTTTGGTAAAACACTAAACTGCTTTTCAAGAATAAGAAATGTTAATCACGACTCATTCTAAGATCATTTGCAGTTACAATATATTTCAAAAACACAGATGATATTGGTTTGAATGAGCGTGAAAGTTAATACCCATCCCTTGTTTAAAGAGCCTTAGTTAACCGTTAATTAACCGTTTAATACTTAACCGGCGGATATAAGTAAATTAATATTGTATGGAATTATCTGAGAAAAGTTCCTGCCTAAAAAAAGGGTTGTTCCAAAGGGCAGGAGATCCTTGAAAATTGAAATCTGATCTTCGTCAGGTAGGGAATGATATTCGTCATAAGCAGGGCCAGAAACAAATATCATCTTTAGTTTTACGAAATTCGTCCGTTTGTTTGTTCTGAAGTTATTAATCGTGCCTATAATTAATTTTTTTATAGTTTTAATTAAGAAGTCATGAAAAAAATAATTTGTATTACGTTGATCCTGACGACATGCATTCTTTTAGCATTTCAGCAATCTGCGAACGCCCAAAAAAAAGATTCAACCCACACATTAAAAAACACAATTCATTTTAATCTTACTAACCCAATGATATTTGGTGACGGTTCAATAATTTTTGGCTATGAAAGAGTATTGAATAAGCGACGTTCATTTACTGTCAATATTGGTTCTACTGCTTTTCCTTCTTTAGATATTATCGATGCCGATTCCATCAAAGCCCATTCTATCCGTGATAATGTTGGATTCCATATTTCTGTTGACTATCGTTTTTACCTGGCAAAAGAAAATAAGTTTGTTGCGCCACGTGGCATTTACCTGGCTCCCTACTATTCTTTTAATAATTTTAAAAATAATCGTTCGTGGGCGGTTAAAAGTACAAGTGGCGGACCGGTACAGGAGGTCAACTCTGAACTTCGTTTAAATATTCACACGTTAGGAGCTGAGTTAGGTTACCAGTTTGTTTTCTGGGACAGGCTCTCAGTTGATATGATCTTGCTTGGCCCCGGTATTGCTGCTTACAGTCTGAAAGCAAGTTTTGGAACTAACCTGTCAGAAGCAGATAAACAGAAACTACTGGAAAAAATAAATGAGGGTTTGGCTGAAAAATTTCCTGGTTATTCCAGGGTGCTGGATGATACAGAATTCAAAACAACTGGTGTAAAAAATACAACAAGTTTTGGATACAGGTATTTGGTTCAGGTAGGATTTAGATTCTAATTTTTTTAAAAAAGACTGAGTCTGCAAAATCAGCAGGCACTAATATAATAATTGGTGAACGCTGATTTGAATTGTTTTCAGCATAACTTCAAATCATGACAAAAGATACGTTCCTTCCAATAGCGGCTATGGTCATTATCTCGCTTTTTGCGGTATTAGTACCAATCTTTGTTGGGCAACGCTATGGTGTTTATCGTTCTAAAAAAATCCCTCCACCTGATAGTGGTCCTGTCGGCACCATTGTTAGCGCTGCATTGGGACTCCTGGCTTTTTTGCTTGCCTTCACATTTCAGATCGCTGTTAACCGGTATACGGACAGAAAAGAAATGTTGATCGATGAAGTTACCACGATCAGGACTGCATACCTGCGATCAGGATTAGTACCTCAACCTTTCCGTACCGAGACAAGAAAACTTCTAATTGAATACACCGATCTTCGGGTTGAATTGGCAAAGGAAATTTCAAAGCTTGACAAAACAATGGCCCGTTCCGAACAGATCCTCGACACATTATGGAATTACTCAGAAAGAATAGCTGATCAGGATCGAAGTTCAGAAGCATATTCATTATACATTACTTCTGTAAATGATCTGGTTGAGAAATATAATCAGCGGGTAACGGTATCATTGGAGTACCGCATTCCTGTTTCGGTGCTATATACCTTATGTATCATCACATTTTTATCCATGTTTTCTCTTGGATACCAGATCGGTCTTTCCGGAAAAGCAAGTTTCAGGTTTAGCATGTTGCTTGCTATCATTTTTGCTAGTATCATTCTTTTGATTTTCGCTCTTGACCGTCCTGAATTAGGATTGACCAGGTTTAATCAAAAGCCTATGCTCAAATTGCAACAACAATTACATGAGAGTGCTCAAATGAAATAATGAAAGGTGCGATAAAAAAAATAGAATGTTAGCACCGATAATCCTGGAATTATTATGACATTAAGGAATCGATCAATAGCGTTATTTGCCCTTGTTATCTTTTCGTATTCATTGCATGCACAAGAAACCCAGAAACCAACGGCTGATGCAGGTGAGCTTGCAAAGAAATTAGCAAACCCCGTTGCCTCACTTATCAGTGTGCCGTTTCAGAATAATACAGATGTTGGTATCGGTGTTTATCATGGTTACAAAAACACAATGAACTTTCAGCCGGTAGTACCTATCAGCCTTTCTTCAAAATTAAACCTGATAACGAGATATATTATTCCTATAGTTACACAGCATAACATTACCGGACAAGATGTAAAACAAGCAGGTCTTAGTGATGCAGTGATAAGTGCATTCTTTTCACCAGCCGTGCCAAAGAATGGCGTTGTTTGGGGAGCAGGACCAGTATTTCTTGTGCCTATTGCTACTGACGACCTATTAGGAACAGAAAAATTCGGAGTAGGTCCAACTGCTTTGATCCTAAAACAAACCCATGGATTAACGTTTGGAATACTTGCAAACCAGATATGGTCTGTTGCAGGAAATGATAAAAGAGGCGATGTCAACCAAATGTATCTGCAACCTTTTTTTAATTACAATTGGAAAAGCGGTGCAGGCATTGGAATAAGTGGCGAAATAACACAGAACTGGGAAGCAAATGGTACAACTGCCTTTATCGTTCCATCTGTTTCAGGAGTTACCAAATTAGGAAAGCAAATAGTTTCTATAGTTGTAGGCCCACGGATCCAAATAGCATCTCCAGATAACAAGGGAGCTGATTTTGGTGTAAGGGCAGCATTGACTTTTGTTTTTCCCAAATAAGACTTGAAATATAAATTTCAAACGTTTTTGTTTTATGCAAAATAAAAGTGTGTGAGTACCTTTGATGTTATAAATGGTAACAATTCGGCAGATGACTATAGAAATAACATCATTTTAAAAAAAACAATTATGTTAGATAACAGTAAACCAGAACAATTTATCCGTAAGGTAAGATTGATGTTTTTTTTAGCAATGCTTTCGTCCACTGTCTTTGCGCAGGTCTTTACCAATAAAGAGGTGGGAAAGAAAAATGCTGTCTTCATTGACAGCCTCAAGAAATCAGAGTATCCTTATTCACTTCCAATTTTGGGTGCAAAAGCCACGAAGGCAGGATACAATTTGCCTTACTCGGCCGGTGTAAGCATAAATTATTTCTGGCAAGTGTCAGACATTGTCATTGACAATCTGAATGTAGGTTTTAATAATGGGCCGATGTATAATCTTGATGAAATAGTTAGGTTCAACAAGGCTAAAACGACAGCCAGTGCCTTAACAGTGAGGCCGGATATTTGGCTATTTCCTTTTCTGAACATCTATGGAATTCTTGGGAGAGCACAGGCATCTACAGAAGTTGGATTTGGAGTATGGGTACCTGATTCTACCAATACGCCCAAACAGATAGCATCTGCAAACAGTTTAGTTGAATTCAATACCAGCACATATGGATTAGGTTTTACACCCACGATCGGTGTAGGAGGAGGATTCCTGGCTCTTGATATGAATGTGGCCTGGACAGATGTACCACAACTTGATAAACCGGCACGTTCATTTATATTCGGTCCCCGGTTGGGTAAAAACTTTAAGCTTAAAAAACCTGAACAAACCATTGCAATATGGACTGGCGCATTCAGGGTGCACCTTAGCTCAGAAACCAATGGATCAATCAGCTTGTCAGAAGTACTACCGGCGGGTGAGTTGGGAACGAAAGTGGACCAGGGAATTGCAAAAGTTGGTAATGCCCAGCAACAAGTGGATGCATGGTGGGCAAGTCTCACTCCCGCTCAACAACAGAATCCTGTGAATGAAGCCAAGTATAATTCTGCTAATAGAGCATTGGCAAGAGCTGGTGAAATACTCGCAAGTGCCGACAATGCTATCAGTACTATAGGAACCTCAACAGTTCAATATTCTATGGATAAAAGGCCTAAGGATCCATGGAATTTCATCATCGGATCGCAATACCAACTCAATAAACATTGGATGTTAAGAGGTGAAGTTGGATTCCTCGGTTCCAGAACTCAGATCATTACTGGTATTCAATGGCGTTTCGGTTTGTAACATAAAAAGATTACATGAAAAAATATTTGCTTGTAGTGGCCTTGCTGTTTCTGGTTAGTACAGCAAGGACCCAGGTTTTGATTTCAATTTTACTTGGTGATAAACTGAATAGCGGAAAAATAGAATTTGGATTAGAGGGTGGAGGCAACTGGTCCACTATTAAAAATCTGGATGGTGCAAAAAACCTCTCAGGGTTTAATCTTGGTTTTTATTTTGATTTTAAACTTAAGGATTCATCCTGGATGATCAATACGGGAGTTATTGTAAAATCCAGCATGGGTGCCGATGGGTTGCCCGTTTATCAACTCGGCGATCCGAACCTTGACAATGCATTTAGCGGGGGAGAAATTGCAAGAAAAATAAATTACTTCAATGTGCCCATCATGATGAAGTATACTTTTAAAAATCGTATTTATGTAAAAGGAGGAGTACAGCTCGGATTACGCTATAAGGCTTTTGATCAGTTTACAAATTCAATAAACGATGAGGAGGATCTGAAATATAAAGTAGATATAAAAGATCAGTATCATGCACTTGATGCGGGCCTTGCAGTTGGTGCAGGTTACCGGTTAATTAAAGGAAATGGAATGAACATTGGGTTGCAATATTATTTTGGACTTGTTGATATCAGGGTTGATGATTCATCACCTGATCAATTTAACAGGGTTCTTTATTTAACGGCGGGTATTCCTATTGGAAAAAATTCAAAAAAGAAAAAAGCTGACAAAGCGGGACAATAGAAGTCCGGCCCTATTGAACTGTATAATTGTTTACGTGTTGGCGTTGTTTGTTTCAAAATTTTAAACCTTATTGAATGAAGAAACTGTTATTATGTTTTCTTTCATTGTATCATATGTCCTTTTTGTTTGCACAAAATTCAGCCGATACAGTTAAACAGGAGCAGCTCAAAAAAAACGCCGATGATCCCGCAAATTTTTTGACCAGGGTTGAGTTCTTTAATGAGCTGCAACACTATGAAAGAAACGGAAATGATTTCTACGTAAACCAGACAACGCTGAGAACTATTCTTAAATTGGGAAAACGATTTACTACACGGATAGACCTGCCTTATGTTTATAATACGACTAATACCCCTGCAAACTACAAGCAATCGGGAATAGGAGATATTTCATTTCGTTTGCTTGGATATAAATTTTTGGAAAAGCAATTGTCTGCTTTTACCGCTTCTATTGAGATCAGTTTGAATACAGCGCAATCACCCATTCTTGGAACTGGCAAGAATGTGATACTTCCTGTAGTCTCCTACTCGAAACTAATTCCAAAGAAAAAAATACTTTTATCAGCGGTTTTTCAACAAGCAAATTCTATAGGTGGCGATGAAACAAGGTCGGATATTAGTTTTTCAAAATTGCAGGTGATTGTTCTCAAATATTGGTCAAGAAGATTCTGGACAGTGCTGGCTCCTGAGTGGTATTTGGATTATGTTCATGGCGGCGCTTCCATGAACCTGAGAACCCGTTTTACTGGTGCACCAACACCACGTATGAATATTTGGATAACACCAAGCGCAGGAATATTCGGTGATTTTGTAGGGCGATATAAATGGAGTTTAGATATAGGTGGTCGTTATTTTTTTCTCAGGGAAATGAATTTTAAGAAAAATAAAAACGGTAATTAAAATAATAAATACGTTTCAATAGTGTTTCGGAAATGATCAGGATGTGGAAAGTGACCGGTATTGCAATGATAAAAGTAATAAGGATGAAGTTTTTTAAACATTATCTTTAGGATGATAAGACTTATAAGAGAAATCGGCAACCTGGTTATATAATGTAGACCAGCTGTTCCGATCAAAAAATTATAAAACTTCAATTTATTTGTATGCTGCGTCAACTATTAAAGCTCCGCTATCTTGCTGTAATTGTAACTGTATTTCTTTTGATAGACGCTATTGGTGCAATTGCCTGGGGAGTATATAA
>Ga0207701_10004030_pt1 | contig 14971 bp, 17 predicted proteins | sample KBSSwiSSwithPhiX_FD_184294 | JGI IMG/M metagenome (GOLD analysis project Ga0207701, IMG submission 184294) | Switchgrass rhizosphere bulk soil microbial communities from Kellogg Biological Station, Michigan, USA, with PhiX - S5 (SPAdes) (version 2) | ecosystem: Environmental > Terrestrial >... | reverse complement strand
TAAGTAACAATCAATACCTGCTGTGCCCACATTTACAAGAACTTCTTTTATGTCGCCAACATATCCGTTACGTACAAGCTCGCACGCGGTGCGGAAATTAATATTGGACCGCTGCATGCTGCCGGTTTGAAGAATGATATTATTCTGTTTTACTGCGTTCACCATGGCCCTTCCTTCTTCAACCGAATGGGCCAGTGGCTTTTCACAGTAAACATGCTTTTTTGCGTTGGCAGCCATGATCGTATTTAACGCGTGCCAGTGATCGGGTGTAGCCACTACAATGGCATCTATATCTTTTCTTTGGAGCATTTCCCTGAAATCCGCATATGTGGTGATTCCTTTGTAAGCATTTTTATCTGCGATCTCCGAATAGATCTTTTCAGCGTTCGTTTTGAAAAGAGATAGTTTTTGATTGTCAACATCCGCGGCTGCCAGTACCATTCCTTTTTTAGAAAAGCCATTTAATAAGCCACGTCCCTGTTTTCCGGTACCGATAAAACCCAGGGTTACTTTATCACTTGGAGCAATATAACCTTTGCCTAATACAAACCTGGGGACAATAGTAAATGCAAGGGACGCTTTTATGGCACTACCGGCAAAATTTCTGCGGGTGATTTTTTTTACTGTCATAAACAAAATGTACTATAAGGTAATGAATAAATTTACTTTCATTGACAAAAGTCAAGAGTCCAACGGGGTGTTTATTTTATTCTGCCAACAGATAAAAATGAATTAATTTAACTAATACCTCCTTGATATATAAGGCTGGTACATAGTTCGTTTTCCCCTCAAAAGCTACCCATTTTACCATGTTGATTGTTCCTGTTTAACCACTTGCCGATAACATGAAATTATTTTTAGTATTACTGTTCTTATGTGGTTCCCTTACCATGGCATTCGGCCAGGTGGAAGGGCATTCCGATATCATAACGCAGAAACGGGCAGCAGATAGCTTGAAACAACGGCTAAGGATTTCAGTCAACGATACCAATAAGGTAAATACTTTATTGGATTTGGCTTATTTACATCAATGGACCATTCCAGATACTGCTATTCGTTATGGCCTCGAAGCAAGGAACTTATCCAGGCAGCTGAATTTTGAAAGAGGTGAAATATTATCAGCTTTTATTTTATGTGAGGCTTTTTCTCAGAAAGGAAATTACGGGACAGCACTCGATATTGCTTTTCAGGCCCTGTTACTGGCAGAAAAATTAAGTGAAAAGAGGTTGGAGGATTTTTCCACTTTGCAGATTGCCAACGTTTACTTTTATTCCGGCGACTACCAGAAAGCATTGACTGGGTACCTGGATTATTATGAGCCGCAACGAGACGCGGAGGAAAAGACAATTCAAGGCTTTATAGGCGAAGCATATTTTCATGTTGAAAAAATCGATTCGGCTTATCCATATGTCCATAAAGCTTATTTGCTTGATAAGCAGGATAGCCTTCATTGGAGCATTCCCTATTTCTATATGGCCGCTATTGATGCCAAAAAAGGCAGGTATAAGGAAGCACTGGAAAATTACAGGGAAGGAATAGCTATTGGTAGTAATGCAGGGCTTTATGTTGATGTAGTTAAAGGCTTTAACGGGATTTCCCGGGTATTCAAACAAACCGGTGAAAGGGACTCTTCAATACTGTATTCAAAGAACGCCATTAGCCTGGCTGAACGGGAATCACTCACTGCATATGTAATAGACGCTGCTGCGCTGTTAACAGAACTGTATGCCGGCGAGAGTATCGACAGTGCATATAAATATCAAAAGATTATGCTGGCAGCGAAAGACAGCTTATTCAGCGAAGAAAAAGTAAAACAGATTCAAAATTTAACCGTCAACGAGCAGATACGTCAACAGGATTTACTCGTCCAAAAACAAAAAGCTGAAAATAAAATTAAAATATACGGACTCATAGCCGCATTAATGTTTGTTATAGTGATAACCTTCTTTCTCTATCGCAACAATCTATATAAGCAAAAGGGATATACTTTACTTGAAAAACAAAAAAAGGAGGCTGTTAGGCAAGCTGCCCTTGATAGGGTACGGGCAGAGATCGCCAGCATGCGTTCCACCGATGATCTGCAGCGTATAACGCCGTTAGTGTGGCAACAACTAAAGATGCTGAATGTGCCATTCACCCGGTGCGGTGTATTCATAGTAGATGAATCGCATGGTATGATCAGGCTTTACCTGTCATCGCCCGAAGGTCATTCGCTGGGTGTTTTAAAATTGCGGATTGATGATTCAGATCTTACCAGGAATTACGTAGAGCATTGGAAACAGGGTAAAGTGTACACACTGCATTGGACCAGGGAAGATTTCCTGAACTGGATGCACTCGCTGGAAAAACTCGGACAGATAACTGATAAAAATTCATTCCAGGGAGACACAAAAGCTCCTGAATCTCTCGAGCTTCACATCATTCCTTTTAAACAGGGAATGATCTATGTTGGCAATTCGGAACCATTATCGGAGGAGGATATTCAGTCGGTGAAATTGCTGGCGGAAGCATTTGCTATCGCTTATGCACGATACGATGATTTTAAAGAACTTGATAGGGCAAAAACAAAAGTGGAAGAAACGCTGAGTGAACTGAAATCTGCGCAGGCACAACTTATACAATCCGAAAAAATGGCTTCGCTCGGAGAGCTTACAGCCGGCGTTGCGCATGAAATTCAAAACCCGCTAAACTTTATCAACAATTTTGCTGAGGTGAGTATGGAGTTGACAGATGAGATGGCAAATGAACTAAAACAGAATAAAATTGATGATGCAACAGTACTTTCTTCAAATATTAATGCAAATATGCAGAAGATAGTATTCCATGGAAAGCGGGCGGATTCTATTGTAAAGAATATGCTTCAGCATTCCAGGAAAAGTTCGGGACTAAAAGAATCGACTGATCTGAATAACCTCATCAATGAATACATGAAGCTGAGTTATCATGGTTTAAGAGCAAAAGATAAATCCTTCAATGCGCAGTTAGAAACTGACCTGGATCCTTCAATAGAAAAAGTGATGTTGATCTCACAGGATATTGGAAGAGTATTATTGAATCTTTTTAATAATGCTTTTTATTCTGTGATGGAGAAAAAGAAACTGCTGAATGGAGTGTTTGAGCCTTCGGTGAATGTACGCACGGTAAAGTCCGGAAACTTTGTAAAAATTCTGATACGTGACAATGGCATGGGCATACCGGAAAAAGTGCTTGACAAAGTATTTCAGCCCTTTTTTACAACGAAGCCTACAGGTGAAGGAACCGGGTTGGGATTATCTATGAGCTTTGATATTATCACGAAAGGACACGGAGGCTCGATAAATATTAATTCGAAAGAAGGACAATACGCGGAATTTGAAATTTTGTTACCTGTTTAAATATATTCATAGCTTATGAAAGTTTTAGTAGTTGACGATGAAAAAGATATGGAGACACTTTTTGAACAACGGTTCAGAAAGGAGATAAAAGAGGGTCAGATTGATTTTGCATTTGCAATTTCAGGTGAAGAAGCGCTGCAATATTTGAACCGTCATCAGCACGAAGCAGTGCTGATACTTTCCGATATCAATATGCCGGGTATGACCGGACTGGAACTCCTTCAGCATATTAAAGAAAAGTATGAAAAACCGCCTCCGGTGGTAATGATGGTGACCGCGTATGGCGATGAAGAAAATTATAATACGGCAATGCGACTTGGGGCAGATGATTTTCTGACCAAGCCGATAGACTTCAAATTGTTAAAGGAAAAATTAAACGTACAGGCCCATGGTTAAGATCCTGGTAGCCGATGATGAAACAGATCTGGAAATGCTTATCAAGCAGAAATTCAGGAAGCAGATACGTGAACAGAAGTATGAATTTATTTTTGCATTGAACGGAAGAGAAGCTTTTGAGAAATTGTATAAGCACGCCGATATCTCTGTTGTTCTGTCGGACATCAATATGCCCGAAATGGATGGACTTACCCTCTTAAGTAAGATCACAGAATCCAACCCTTTAACCAAAGCAGTCATGGTGTCGGCATACGGTGATATGGAAAACATCCGTATTGCCATGAACAGGGGAGCATTTGATTTTGTATGCAAGCCGGTTGATTTCGAAGACCTGGAAGTAACTATTGAAAAAACGGTTCGGCATGTGATGCAGATCAAAGAAACCCTGAAGGCCATCAAAGAGAATAATATACTCAAAATGTATGTGGATGAAAATGTGCTCAACTTCATGGGTACACGTGAATTCGAGTCAGCGCTTTCCAGTAATGAAACCATCGAGGCATCAATCGCATTTATAGATATCTGCAGCTTTACCACGATCAGTGAAAATGAACCCGCAGATGTTGTGGTCACTCTCCTGAATAAATATTTTGAAGTGATGGTCAAAGAAATACTGGCCCAGGGGGGTCACGTGGATAAATTCATAGGTGATGCTATTATGGCTGTATTCAGGGGCGAATATCATCTTGACCGTACAGTTGAAGCATGCCTGGCGATACGAAAGGAGATTGAACAGTTCAGTACTGAGTCAGGCGGTCCCAACTTCAGGCCCAAGGTATCCATTGGTATCAACAGTGGAGAAGTGGTTTCTGGTAATATAGGCTCCGGAACTCTTCGTAGGCTGGATTATACAGTAATAGGAGATGTGGTGAACGTGGCCCAGCGCTTACAGTCAATAGCCGGCGATAGCCAGATTTTCATTACTGACCTGTGCTATGAAAAGTTAAAAGAATCATTTCAATGCAGGGTTGTTGGTGAAAAAAAATTGAAGAATAAAACTGCTGTATTTGAAGTGTATGAAGTAATAAATTAACTGCGTATAGTTTGAACAAGCGAAAAAATCTTCTTCCTCAGGATCACCAGCAAAGCCAGGCTTGTTACAAAAAGAATACATGCCAGTATAAATAGTTCCCCGCCATCATCCTGAACTACTATTCCCAGTTGGGTTAAGTGTGAGAATATTGCTCCGGCTGAAATGCCCACAGTTAAGAATGCACCTATAAATGTAAATCGTGGAATAAGCAATAATATCGAAGCAACCAATTCAATACAACCAATCCCAATCCTCCCCCAGGGCTCTATACCCAATTTTGTAAAAATATAAACCGATTCAGGAGCCGCAGAAAACTTAAAGAAAAGAGTTTGTAACATGATCAGTGCAGCCACTATTCTTAAGATCCAGGTAATGATGTTCAATGAAGGTTTCATGAAAATTTATTTTGAGTAAGTGTATGGCAATTTTTTATTTTTTTAGTGATTTAGTTTAGTCCAATTTTTATCCGCGCTTGCTTTAAGATTAGATTCATCTTTGTCCCACGTTTTTTTAGTGTTGTTAAAAAACTTATTATAAAACAGGTAAAGCTTGCCATCGATAATTTTGAAAGTTTCCGGGTCTATTTCTACTTTTTCTCCTGTAGCGCCCATGGCGTAAGCACACCATCCTCCGTATTGGGGCTGATATTTTTCTGGATTACTTTTAAAGAGGTCCCTGTTCTTTACAGAGCTGAAATAATAGGTTATGCCTGCTGAAGACAATTGTATATCCTTTTCTCCTTCTATTGCTTTATGCTCTGAAAAGTAAGCTACCGGATCATAACCGTCTATAGCCAATCCCTTTTTATTGGTATTGTATCCGTGAGCAATATCGGATGATTGTGCGATGATATCCCCCTGGAAAGCTGCAATGACCAGTAAAGCAATAATTATTTTTTTCATGATCAAATTGTTTAAACAATATGTTTTTTTCTTTGTCGCATCTTAATTGAATTCCTTACAGAAAATAAAATATTATTTCGTTTAAAGATCTGGACAATTAATAATCAATGTGTTATTCAGTTTTTGATAAAAAGCTTGAATTATTTGTAAGGATACGGTCATATGAACGACTAATAAAAGTTAACTAATTCGAAGATTTAAGCTGATATCACGATATTCATGTCCAATTATTTCACAAGTCTACCCATGCGCAATACCAGGATGGAGTCAAAGGTACCCGGAGAGCATACCATTAACCCCCAGATGTGGGTATTGAATTATGCTGATTATTTATTCCATTTTGCAATTACCAGGATCAACGATGAAGATGCAGCGAAAGACCTGGTTCAGGACACATTCTTATCAGCATTGGAAAAAATTGATCTTTTTGAAGGGAGAAGTTCGGAGAAAACATGGCTAACGGCAATATTAAAAAATAAACTTGCAGACATATACCGCAAAAGATCATCAGGATTGTTGAAGAATGAAGACTCCCTGCATTTTGTGTACAAGGATGATGATTTTTTTGAAACCTCAAACGGGCATTGGAAGGAAGAGCACCAGCCCAAAGCATTTGATACCGGATCTTACGACCCTTCAACCAATAAGGAATTATCCATTATTATTCAGGCCTGCATATCTAAACTTCCTCCGTTATGGCTTTCAGTATTCACCATGAAGCATATTGATGAAGAATCGACAGAACTTATCTGTAATGCATTAAAGATCACGCCTTCTAATTTTTGGGTGATCATTTATCGTTCAAAAGTTAATCTCCGGGCCTGCTTACAAAAAAACTGGATGTAAAATGAAAGAACTGAATAAAGATGAACTTAACCGGGTCGCCTATAATTGTAAGAAAGCGACATTGCTGATTGAAAAAAAGCAATCAGGAGTTCTTAGTCTGAGGGAGAAACTGGAGTTGAAGATTCACCTGGCAGGATGTTCTGTGTGCCGTTTATTTGAACAACAAAGTATTGAGATCAACCGCATCTATAAGTTGTATTTTACAGAATCATCCCGCCACAAGAAACTCGATGATATGTTTAAAGATCGCCTGGCAGCGGAGATTAAAGAAAGAATAAATAAATCCTGATAATTTTTCAACCTCTGTACCTGTTACCTGTAAAAACTTTTATCATTCAGCCATCTTGGTCCGTATACCGGCACAGGTTCACCAACTTCCAAAGCGCCAAGGTCCGGAGCTTTGCCCTTGAACCTGTTATTAATATTCGGTAGCAACACACCTTTATCCACAGCTTTACCTTTTGCGTTTAATTGGAAATTGATATCAGCAGCGTGATATATACCATCAGGCTTCGATGAGTCGGGGGCTTGCATATTTGAAAAAATATCATAGTCCACTTCAATACCATGTTTTTCCTGTCCGCTGGCATCCGAAAAACTTTTAAGCGAAGTAAATCCTTTGGCATCTTTTGCCGTTAATGAATAATCACGGAGCTGTCCTGCAGGAGGCGATATCCAGATGAATTGATCAGCGCCATTCTTATTCAACCGGTATCCATTGTAATCATATGTTGAATATGCGGTAGCCATCGGAAAGACCGCTATCGCGCGCTGAGCTTTATCTGTGCCCAAAAATAAATTGTTGCGGAAATAAACATTCGAATGGATCTCCCTGTTTCCGTTTTCAGCTATTATGGTATTATGTAAAACATAGAGACCTGATGGTTTCGACATAAATTTCAACGCACAACCATTGGGTATATGGTACAGCACATTCCGGATAAAATAAGCGGGTCCGCCAAATACGGGCTGCGCACTAAGTCCGCACTGTCCTGAATTTACACCCCTGTTTCTCATGACCCTGATATTGTGGACGCCTCCATCTGATTCTATAAAATCATCGGCCATCAGATGAATGTCGTTATTGTAAATGTCGATGGCAACGGCTTTTAATTCCTGCTCTTTTTCCGGAGTACCATAGGTTGATATGCAGATCGCGTCATGAAAATAGGCGATTGCATTGTGGCAGATGACATGACCTGAACCATAAACTTTAATAGCATTGTAACTGTTGAGTTGATTGGGAGGATATATGCCGGGGTTTGCCCATCCGCGAAGCCGGTAACGGTCATCGCGGCCTATAATAACATTGTCAGCAATGTAAAAATTTTTAGATCCTGCAAATTCTGTTGTAACGGCTATACCAACACTTTCAATCCTGCAATTTCTGATGGTAAGATCAGAGGCGCCTGCAACTTCCTTGAGACCTGCAGCGAATGCAATGTCGGTGTTGCGGATGGTGAGCCCTTCAAAAATGTGATGCCTTGAACCTGTTACGTCAAAAAGACGGTAAGCTCCCGCTCCATCAAAAATAACTTCGCCGTCACCGGCACCACGGATTACGATTGGTCGTTCTGCTGTGCCTTTGGCAGTAAGAACATATGTTCCGTCAAATGAAAGTCCGTTTGGCTCCACATAATTCAGTCGGTCAGCTTTATACATTCCGGCATGTACCATAATAATATCACCCGGTCCTACTTTGCGTTCACTCACTACCGACCAGTCGCCAAGTCCGGATCCATAGTAGGCTGCCTTTAAACCTAAAAATGCAGGTTGCTTCATTTCGCCTTTCCAATCCACCGGGTACACGTGCAATATCCTGCCATCCGCAGCGGCTTTAGGTTCCGCGCGTGTCTTTACTTTAACCACCTGAATTGAATCACCCTGGATTCCATCGCTATCTGTAAGCACAAAACGACATTCATATTCTGTATCAGGGTGAAGATCCAGGATGCTACCAGCAAAATAGTCGGGCACGTTATAGTCAAGAAATTCTGGTTTACGAAAAATTCTTTCGCCTCCCGCGCGCATTAAAGGCAACGCCTGTTCCCAGTTGGATGTCCCGGGAATATGGTAAGAAACCTGTACGCTGGCATTGCGGTTATCATCACCGCTGATGTGCCATTCAAATCCAAGATTAGTTAAGGTTGAAGGTTCAACGATAAACTTATCTGTTTTTATAGCGTCCTGTGTTTGCGCTATAACAGGAATAAAGAATAGCAGGAAATGCAGCCAATGAAGTCTTTTCACCATTTATGAAAGATAAGAACTAAATGAAATCCGTCATTCGTTGACAGTAAATTGTCGTTTGTAGATATCCTGTTGACAGAACTTCAGTATTTATTTAATATCGCTGTCATAACTAAACTGAAAACTAATTATTATGTCAACTACCTTAAACATTCCTGTCCGGGCCGAAACTTCCACTTTTAGCAGATTTAATATTTTCAAAAGGGATTATGCAAATTACAATGGCGTTGCAAGAATAAATATCTACCTGCTGAGATTGCTCTTCTCACTGATGTTTGTATTTCTTAGCTATGAATCATTGACCTATATATTTCTTAAGCACAAGGGTGAATGGAATATTACGCATGCTGCTGCGTGGTGCATGTGGGCCGGGTATTCCGTGATCTCTTTTATTGGTATAATTCGTCCGTTGAAGATGCTGAGTATTGTTTTGTTTGAGATCGTATATAAAGTGCTCTGGTTAATGGTGGTGGCTTATCCGTTATGGATTAAAAATGAATTAGCAGGTTCGCCGGCCGGAGAAATGGCAAATGTTTTTATTTGGGTGGTTTTGCCGATCGTGGCCATGCCCTGGAGATATTTTTTCAGGACGCACATATTAGGTAAACAAACTGCATGAAGCCTGCATTAATTATTGTGACAGGATCGTCCAGTCGTCATTACTATGTCCTTTTTTAATCCATACATCCATCTTCCCGGCAACAGGAGGAATAACAAGTAAATTTTTACCTGAATTTTCAGCCTGCTCGATCATAAGTCTCGCATCTTTCCGCGACATTGATAGTTCCCAGGAAGGCTGGTCGAAAGTTTTGCCATCAATCTTTTTCAAACGTGCGCGTGCAACACCTGCCGGATTCAACACCTCAAAAAGTGCCGGCAGGTCAGCTGCAGGAACATTTAAAGTTTCTGCCAGTGTGAGCATGTCCGTTATAACACCAACCAATCCGATATGAAAAAGATTTCCGAGTAATTTTATGGCAGCGGCTTTTGCCGGATCTTCACCAAGGTTCCACAACCTGCCCGTCATCTTCGACAGTTCCGGTTCGATTTGTTTGATGAGCGACTGATCTCCCGAAATCATCATGGTTCCTGTGCCATCCAAAGCGTTTGGGGGTCCCATAAAAACTGGGGCGTGTATAAAGTGAAATCCTTTCTTTTTCCAATTAGCGGAACGCTTTGCGGCTCCGGGTGCCGATGTAGTGGTATGATCAACGATGATCACTCCGGGTTTGAAGCCTGGGGATGCTTTTTCTAAAACTTCATTTACTGCGTTGTCGTCTGATAAAGTAAGATGTATGCGGTCGGCTCCTTTCACAGCATCTGCTACATTGTCGAATGCTTTGGCGCCTTCGCTTTCCAGCGCTTTCGCCTTTTCAGCTGTTCTGTTCCATACATGAACTTTCTCGCCTCTTTTTAACAATGCCCGGCTAAAATTGGCGCCAAGTAATCCTGTACCTAAAAATGCTACCATAAAAGAATTTTACATTACAAAGATCGTAGATTATCGTTGCAATATTATTCATTCTCTAGAGGTGCCTTATTAGTTCTGTATTAGTTCTGTATATATTGATCCTTCGTTCTCCCAGGTGCACAACAGGTGATATTCATCAATTGAGGTTAATTGAACGGTATTGCCCATTCCGGGATTAACCTGTTTTCCGTCCGGCAACAGGCAGATAATTTTCTTGTTGGCAGTCCAGGCATAAGCATATTTGTCGCCAATGGATTCCACTACGCATGATTTGCCTTCACCTAAAAGTTTTTCTTCACCACCTGGCTGGCATGCATATATATTCTGTTCCCTTCTCCAAACTGTATTGACAACACCTTTATTATTTACAGCAAGGCCACCACCATCCATCGGGCAACCCTTCAGTTGCCAGTTTCCTTTGCCAAGTTTTTGAGCTTCATCAAAAGTTTTTCCACCATCAGTTGAAGTGATCAGGTATAAATTCCGGTTCCCGTTGATCCAGTTACGAAACATCACATTAACTTCCTTTCCTTTCATCACAACTGAAGGTTTGCAGCATTCACAAACAGAGGAATCAGGAGACTGGTAAATTAATATATTCTTCGACCAGGTTTTTCCTCCGTCATCAGATGCTGATCCGTAAATTTTATTTCGCTTATTATTTCTTACATCAAGCCATACGGCATAAGCATTTTCGCCATCACCGGATAACGAAACAAAACCTTCAAGTGCAACAGAATCCATGTCGGAAACCATTTTCGTTCTTTGCCACTTACCATTTCCGTTCTTCACCCAGGAATATATTTTACCATCTTCAGTTGAGGCTACAACACTTAGATCGTCTTTTAAAGAAATGATCTGTGGACCTCGTGTAGCTGAAGCATTGAGTCCTTTTAAGTTTTCTATCAATAACGGTTGTGAAAACGAATTTCCTTTATCCGTTGAATAAGAATAAAGTAAACTATCACCTGATCCGAATACCATGTGTACTTTTTGCCGGCTGTCTGTTGTTACTGCCGGCATTTTTCCCCGTCCGACAGGTTGAGGAAGATCTGTGTGATCAAAAGAGAAAATGATCATGGAAAATGAAAGAATAAGAAAACATAGCATCAACTGTTTCATAGGCAGGCAATTTACATTTTTGAAAGCGCTTTACCTGAATGTATATATTACCTGTGGAAGAATGATACCGGATTGGTAACTGATATTAAAAGACACGCTTCCTTTCTTCTTTTTCTCAGCATTTTTTATTGCTGCATACCTGTGATAGTTATTTACTACCTGGCGTCCGCTTAAAATGCCAAGTGCAGTCCCGGCTAATACATCTGTAAACCAGTGTTTGTTCTCAGTTATCCTGCTTAAACCAATCAGTGATGCAGAGCCGTAGGCTATAATTTTTACCGCGGGACGGTCCCTGTATTCCATAGCAAAAACGGTAGCCGCCGCAAAGGCGCCTGTAGTATGTCCCGAAGGGAATGAACTGGTGATCGTTTTGCCATTGATGTCTTTGAATGGAGGATGAAATGGCCCATAAAATGTTGGTTCTACCTCCACCTGGTCCGGGTTATAAACATAGGGTCTTTGCCTTCCTGTTAATATTTTAACGACCGACTGAATAGCTCCGGAAATGAGGTAAGATTGGGAAGCAAGCAAGGCCGTTGTTTTTATTTTTTCATTTTTGAAAATAATCCCATATCCAGCCATTACGGTCAGTGTGATCGCCTCATATGGCCCACCCATATTTGTTATGAATTTGCTCACCTTTCCCATCGATGGATTGTTGTTTGTCAGCTCAACTACATTTTTCTGCATAGGTTCATCTACCAGAAAAAATGGAGCAATAACAGCGACACCTATTCCAAAACTTCTCCAGTCCTTTGGCTGCATGTGAAAAGGTTTTGTGAACTGTTGCTTTGCATTACTACCCAGCAGCACAAAATAAGTTCGTGCATTAATTGCGGTAGTGGCATTATAGGCTTCCTGTTTAATTACATTTTTCTGACCGGCTGTGTCGGATTTCAACCTGGCGCTGTCGAGTTTTTTGATCAGCGTGTCGGGTTGCTGCGCGGATAATATAAGCGGATAGATTAATCCTGCTAATAAAAGCAGGATGCCCCGGGATAAGTGTATGTTTTTCTCTACAATTATGAGGGTATTTTTTTTTTTAAAAAAAGTATGGCCAGATTCTGAGTTATTTATGAATGTCTTTTTCAAGTGTCCAATTAGAAATGCAATCATTGGACCATTCACAGTATTTTTGAAATTGGCCTATATATTGAACATGAAGATCCTTATTGTAGAGGATTCGATACAGCTATAAGTTTTAATCCATTGCTCTCCATCCGGGATTCGTAACGTCTCTCGGATCAAAGAAATTTTCCTGTTCTGTGATCAAGTCATTTTCATTAACAATAAAACGATCCACTACTCTTAGTGTGCAGGCCGGTTGTATAAGGTGACAATGAAACTCAACTGTAACAGTTGTCTCTTCTTTATTCACATAGGTATCGATCATGTCAACACCTTTAAGTAATCCTGGAAGGGGTGCCCACCATTGTTCTCTCAGGTTCTCTTTACCTGTTAAAGGGTACTCGGAACCGCCCGAACATAATGGCGCGCGCAATACTACATATTCATCATATGGAATGGCGTCGAAATTTTTTGCACCCAAACCATTCAACACATAATCCTTTGCTATTTTATGTAGCTTTTCTGAGCGGGAGGGTTTAACGACTGTTGGATTTAAGAGATTTAACTCTTTAAGAACATCTATGGCTGTCATAAATTATATTTTTATTTACAGCTAAGATATACCAGGTGGGACCCGTTTTCCTTGTAAAAGTGCGGCATCCTATTGTACAAATGCGACGGACTAATCCATATTTTTATTGCATCTTATTTTGCACTTCGTACTTTGTGAAGGTATCCCCGAGTTTGAGCACGAACCACTCGTTCATCTTGTAATCCGATACGATGAATGTTTCAGGAGAAATATTAAAATCAACCCATTCTAATAAGATATTGTTATTACTGGTAAACGTTCTGAAGTTGTAGTGGTATTCAACACAGGGCTCTTTTGATAATACCCATCCATCATTTACTGTTCCATCGAAAGTGTAGGTGTCTTCGCTGTTCACTTCAGGAATAGAAAGCTGCTGGTCGGTCTTATAATATTCGGTGATAACGTAAGTCCTGTCCAGGGTTAACATAGAGGAAAATTCGGAAAGATTGAGTTGTTTGCTTGCGATTGGCAAATCAATTTGTTTGTGGCAGGAGCAAAGTGTTGCCATAATCAAAATGGCGGATATTGATTTCAAGGGTATGGATTTGGACTTGGATATTAACGAAAAAGCTAATCCATATATTTCATTCCTTCAATAAAAAACAGCTTTAACCTGTATATAACCGATATTGCATACTGCCTAAACAGCTTAAAATCAGTTCCCTTAAATGGAATCTACCAATGTCCCCACGGCCATGGAGCAGCAGGCTGAATATTCTTATATAAACTGTCCACCACAGGCTTAAGTTTATTGTACCATGGCGTATAATTCAGGAGCTTGATATGTATGCCGTCACTTTCAAACTTCGATGCATAGTACCACCTGTTGGGAGAGTATTGCTGATAAAATGGCTTTATATTGACGAACCTGGTTGCAGTACCTGTATAAGAATTGTCTTTTGTAAGCTTATTCTTATAGATGTTGTTAAGATTGTCGATGTCATAAATATACTGGCCGCTGCTGGTTTTATATATATCATATCCTCTCTTGAACAGTTCGGGACAAGCAACCATTGAACAGATAATGATCTTCGCCTTCGGATTGTGCGATCTCAGTATATCGTAAAATTTTATGAAGTTCGGTTCAATTGTAGAAGACACTTTTTTGTCAGTAGATACCGGGTATCTCAAATACTCATTCTCTCCCTGGTACAATATGATCACGCTTGGTTTATAATCGGTAAACAGATCATCGATGAAAGGTATCTGCTCAGCCCATGTGGTTCCGCCAATCGCACGGTTGATAACAGGATAGCCGATCCATGTCTTGTCCCAGTTGGAATACAGCATGCGTTTCATCAGGGAATTTCCACCGAATACGATCCCACCCCCATTACGCGCTGCTGCAAGATTCTGATCACTGTACTTACCAACGTTCTTAAGCGTCCATACACGTTGCGCAAGGGTAGTGTCTGAACTGTAAGATTCGCTATTGATGGATGATGGTTCAATAGATGTTTTCTTACAGGATAGAAATGTTACGAGGATAAGTGAGAACAACAGAAAGTTCTGTTTCATTGAAACTAATGTTTATTTGGGTTAATAAACTAAGAACACAAACAATGCCATAATGGAATAACTTATCACAGGAGTATTTCAATTTACTTTTTCCCCAGCGCATTTTTAAAATACCTGCCTTGCCTGGTTGGAGTGAAATCCCAGTTTTCAATCAGCATAGGAGCCCATTGCGGATCGAATACCCATACCACATAAGAAATATTATTTTCTCTCGTATATGTAGTTATCGCATCACCATAGGATTCATCACTGATAACGGGAATGTGCGCGCCCCTCTCACCTTCACCGCAAAATCCAATCTCTGTTAATATCAAAGGATACTTTTTTGCGGCAAATCCCCAGTCGGCCGTCCATTTTTCTTCCCATGGTTTTGGACGTTTCATTGGTTAAGGATGGCTA
>Ga0207701_10004029_pt1 | contig 14971 bp, 19 predicted proteins | sample KBSSwiSSwithPhiX_FD_184294 | JGI IMG/M metagenome (GOLD analysis project Ga0207701, IMG submission 184294) | Switchgrass rhizosphere bulk soil microbial communities from Kellogg Biological Station, Michigan, USA, with PhiX - S5 (SPAdes) (version 2) | ecosystem: Environmental > Terrestrial >... | reverse complement strand
TCTCTCGTCGAGTTCGCGCAGCAATTGCTCCTTCAAATGTCGCCGCGCCGCCTTTTTTATCGCGCGACGCTCAGCGGCTACGCCTTGCTTCTCCGCCTGACGTTCGCGCCGTGTTCGCGGTTCCACAGACTGCGACACGTGCCGGATCTTGGGCCGGCGCGCGCCAATGTTTCGCTCTTTTGGCTTTGCGTACGGATCCATGAACGTTTAGCACTGCCTGTTGGCGATAAAGGTAACTGGGATCGCGGCAAGCTGAAAGATTATGGAAAAAACCGCCACGGCCACCACGGATTTGTCGTAAAGTAATCCCATCGTCGCGCTCCCCAGAAACCGCTGGGGACAGCGGACACTACCGCCGTGCTTTTCACTGCTTCATCATTCGTGTTTATTCGTGTCCATTCGTGGTTACAAAATGAAAACGCTTGGGATCATCGGCGGGCTTGGGCCGGAGAGCACATTGGACTATTACCAAAGGATAATCGCACTTTTTCGCGAACGCACCGGCAACAGGGATTATCCGGAATTTGTCATCGTTAGCGTCGATCTCAGAAAGGGACTCGATTTCATGGACGCAAACGACCTGAGCGGCATGGCGAATTACTTGCTTGAAGGCATCGACAAACTCGCGCGATCGGGCGCGGGTTTCGGAATAATTTCCGCAAACACGCCTCACATCGTGTTCGACGAGGTTGCGCCGAAGTCACCGATTCCATTGATCAGCATTGTCGAGGCGACGTGCGCCGCAGCCAAAGCGCAAAACCTGAAACGGCTCGCGTTGTTTGGCACGCGCTACACGATGCGGGCAACCTTTTATCCAAAAGTTTTCGCGCGCGAAGGTATCGACCTGGTTGTGCCAAATGCAGACGACCAGGATTACATTCACGATAAGTACATGAACGAATTGGTGCCAGGAAAATTTCTGGCAGACACCCGCGCCGGCTTGCTAGCCATTGTCGATCGGATGAAAACTACGGACGATATCGGCGGAGTGATTCTCGCCGGAACAGAGTTACCGCTAATTCTTCGCGATCCGATCTACAACGGCATCCCGTTTCTCGACACAACAAAGATCCACGTCGAAGCCGCTGTCGATCAGATGTTGACTTAGAGCAACCACAAATGGACACGAATTGACACTAATTGTGACTGAAGCCGAATGACGAATGTCGAATGAATGCCGAAGCCCGAGTTCTGCACACGTTCAACGATTTAACATTTCAACCCGGCGAAGCCTAAACCTGGGCGGTGAAGGTTTCGAACCTCCGACCCTCTCGGTGTAAACGAGACGCTCTACCACTGAGCTAACCGCCCGGCTTCGCCGAGGCTACGGCGTGGCAAGCCCCGAATCGAAGAGAATGATAAGTGAGGGGTGAATCGTGATCAGTCAAGGCGAAGCATTTTCATCTCGAATCACCGTGGCGAGTGGCGCACTGAACTTGTTGATGAAATTCTTGTACTCAACCACACTTTGGCTGGCAGGTTCGCGCACGTGCAGAAACTTGTGCGAGCCGCTAAAGCAAAGGCGCCGTCGTGTTCGCGTTGCTACGAAACGCCGAAACAAGCAAGCGGCTATCGCTATCGCGCACTGCCAAGACGCGAGCGCACTAAGGGCGAATGACTTCGCACGAAGCGCACAAGCCGATGGTTAGGCGAAGAGCTCACCAACCCCAGTCCTGTAATCCACCATTGACCCTCATAGGGGCTTCCTCGATTGGCTAGTTGCAGCACTTTGTACTACGGGCGCGGTGGTGGCGTGGGGTGAAGCCGCGGTGTGGGAGGGGGCCGCAATGCTGGCAACACGATAACTGCTCCAGTCATTCCAGCAAAGCAGTGTGGGTCGCAGAAATACTGGTACATGCCCGGCTGTGTAAAAGTAAACTCATATACGAACCCTGCGTTGTTAACGATTCCAGCGTCACAGTTCATATTATTAGGCGAACAAAATTGCCCATCCGCGATGCAGTCCGTGCCACTGGTGACACTGTGATGATTACTCGCCCAGGTCCAGCGCACAGTGTCGCCCACACCGATGATGACCAGATCCGGCATAAAGGTGAGTTCGTTTCCTACCGGACCCACAGTCACATCGAAAATCTGGCTACCGACATCCCGTTTTCCACTTAATGCCTGGCGTCCGTACTGATCGACCATGAGGATCGCCCCAGTTGCGCGGTTTTCTGGTGCCGCATTATCACTGTTGTCGTTTCCGGATTCCGCGGTCCACGCGAAGGCTGTCAGAAGCAGCACCGCGAGCCGCCAAGTCTGTTTGCTTATATTTTGGTGTGCGATCATTTGATGTGCGACAACAATGGAGTGACCGTGCTCCTCCGCAACTAGAAATCATTGGCCGACAATATCTGAATCCCCTTTTCAGGCGTGTCTGAGAAGTTCATGCGGATTGCCGCGAGAAATGAGCTTCCCTGATTGGAGGATCAATACCTCCTGGCAGATTTCAGTCGCCTCAGCGGGATCGTCGTGAGTCACGTAGAGCATGGGAATACCGAACTCGTCATGCAATGAACGGAGCTGTTGGAGAATGGCTTCTTTTAATCTGGCGTCGAGAGCAGTCAGTGGTTCATCGAGGAGCAATAACTGCGGCGCGGACAACAACGCGCGCGCTATTACGATGCGCTGATTTTCACCTCGGGAAAGAGATCGGACATCGCGGTGCAGTAATGACGTGATCTCCAGAAATCCAGTAACGTGGTCAAAAGAGAGTGTGTCGCCTTTCGGCTTGCCTGCAGTTCCATAAAGAAGGTTTCGGCGAACAGAAAGATGCGGAAAGAGCGAATCGTCCTGTGGGACGTACCCGATTTTTCTGAGATGGACCGGCAACGAATAACCTTGCTCCGTATCGCTAACCGCCCCGAATGGCAGCACATCGGAAATCAGATCGACGCCGCGCTTATCTCTCGCGACTCTGCACCTTTGCCAGGTTCAAACAAAAGCTTGACATTCTGCGACACTTCATCCGAAAACCCGAACCTATGAAGAGATGCATCTTGCCTTTACTAGGTATCTTCGTTGCGATGGCGTTTCTCGCTTCTTGTCAGCAGGAGGGAACGACTGATACGACAGAACCTGCTACCGGGACAACCACGTATATGAATCGTCCTGAGCCGCCACGGGAAGCAAATCAAATTAGCTTTGATTCGTCTCGCTGAGTGAGTAATGCCACTCTTTGAAGTCGCCTTGTACTTGTGGTTTCTATCACGTTGCCAGCGTCAGCGTAAACCCGAATCACGGCATCGTGTGAGCGGCTGTAGAATTGCGCGTATCCGACTGCGTTGCTGGTCGCGTTCTTTTCGCCATACCAGAGCTGACGGAATGGTAGCACATTCGAAACGAGATCGGTGGCGCGTTTATCTTTGCGCAGTCTGACTTCGCAAACGTGTGCAGGAATCGTCGATGACACAGGCGGTGTCCAGTGCGGTCATCCGGCAATCAATTCCCATTCTAGCGCGATCCTATGAAGCGGGCGCGGCAGGTTGGGGCGCCGCCATGGTTTCATCATCAAGGGCAAGCGCATATCGTGTCCACGGCAATACGGTCCCCGGGACCTGCAAGGGGTCCCGCGGAGGTTGGGGGAGCGCCATGGTTTCGAACATGCTTTTCCGTTGATCCGCAGCCTGCGAGCATCAGCCCAACGGTCAATATCAGTATTGTTTTCATTTGTGCCGTCCTTGATTGTGGCCGCATCATCCACCATCCGGCAATCAAAAACGAGTTAGGGCTTCCAAAGAACGTACATGCAAAACACGTACACCGCGCCAAGCCGGTACGAACATAAAGCGATTCTAGCGCGATCCTCAGCGCGGGGCCCGACCCAATGGCAGCACATGGGAAATTGGATCAACGCCGCATTTATCTTTGGTAGGGCGATTTCGTAAGCGTGTGTAACGCTATTCCTTCTCAACGGACAGTTCGGTAGCCTTAATTAAAACGAAAACCTTATCGCCCTCCCTTGAGGTTCATTCGCTTAACTGAACCCGTTCTGATAATCGACTTTACATCTCCGGCAAGAGTCCGGATTACAAGTTCCGAGACTACGCTACCGGGGATAATTTTTTCAATCGTGCCCGCTAGTCGGTTTCGTATGCTCGTGCTCATAGTATTAGATCATCGCGTTTATCTTGAAATCGCCCTTGTGCTCGTGCGTCTCGATGACATTGCCTGCCCCATCGTAAACGGGGATCACGATTTTGGCGGCATTCCCTCGGGATTCGATAGACTTTCCATAAATCCTGAGTATAAAAAGACGATGCATATCCAATCCCGGTTCAGTTTAACGATTGTCGCGCTCGCGTTCGCGCTTGCGAGCGGGCTCCTAAAGAATGTCAGTGCGGACGAGCTAAAAGAAGCGAAGGTTACTCAAGTAGTGCAGGACGTTAAAGTAGTACCATCCGGTGCAGCGGCGCGACCGGTGGTGGTCAACGAGACTGTTCGCCAGGGCAACGCCGTTCAAACCGGGACCCAGTCCCGGAGCGAACTGACGTTTAGAGATCAAACGATCACGCGTTTGGGCGAGAAAACTATTTATAACGTGGGCGGCGGGCGAACGATCGAGCTGGGCAGCGGACAATTCTTGCTGTATGTGCCAAAGAAAGCCGGCGGTGCACAGGTCAAGATGGGTCCGGTCACTGCAGCAATCACTGGATAAATAAATTTCCTGTAACGCCAGCTTGTCCGTGCTCCCAAATACGTTCATCGCATTTAGGCGCGCGTGAAGTACTGGGAAATCATCGCCGACAATCTTAGCAAAGCCGGATGGAGTTGGGGCTGGGTCTCAGCTGTGGACCATGGAGGGCGAACGATCTGGATTGTTGACGCGCACCGCGAGGGAAAGCATTTCATCGTGCGCGCCGATGACATACTGCGCGTTCTTGGAGTTGGAAACAGCAACACGCGTTCGCGGTCAGTTGGATCTGACGCGTAACAAAATGCCTGACGGCGCGGCCCGTGGGGTTTCCAAGCGTCTGTCAGGCAAATGTTCCAACTAGTTAGTCTTCCAATCTTTGTTCGAATACGGGCTGCAGACTGCGCGTATAGGGTGACATACACTTACGCGATCGGTTGAGCCATTTCTTAGCACTCTTTGAAATCGCCCTTCTGGCGTCTGCGATTTCGGCGTACGGTCCACTCAGGGTTACGCTTGAGGAGCAGGTGGTCAGTCAAAATTGTGCTCTAGCAAATAGAAGCAACCGTCGAGCGATGCGATAATTTCGTCCATCCGGGATACACGAATTTCTCGCCTGAAACTGATGTTTCGTGCCGCGCTGTTCTGAAAGTCTTCGCTCTTCGTGACGCTGTTCGCGAAGCGTCCGGTCGACAAGTGTTCTGAAGTTATGTTCAACCCGATCTCTGGCGAGCAAATGACAAATCCAGTAATTCATTGTTGTAGCTCCGATAGCAATTCGCGTTGAACTCGATAGTTGGACGTGCCCTCCCAGCGAAGACTGAGCCATGCTGAACGAAGGACATCGCGCAGCTAAACTTTTTGCTTCGGCAAATCGCGGCGCGGCGGTCCAATATAGATTTGGCGCGGGCGGGCGATTTTTTGCTCCGGGTCGGTGATCATCTCCTGCCATTGCGCCAGCCAGCCCACTGTGCGCGGAATGGCGAACATCACTGGAAACATTGTCAGCGGCAAACCCATGGCCTGATAGATGATGCCTGAATAAAAATCGACGTTCGGATAAAGTTTGCGCGAGATGAAATATTCGTCTTCCAGCGCGATGCGTTCGAGCTCCAGCGCGATGTCGAGCAAACGATTGTGCCCGGTTACTTTGAACACGTCGTCCGCCACGCGTTTGATGATGCGCGCGCGGGGATCATAATTTTTGTAAACGCGATGCCCGAAACCCATCAGTTTGCCTTCGCCGTTTTTAACGCGTTGGATGAATTCGGGTATGTTGCGCGTGTTATCGATGCGCGAGAGCATTTTCAACACTTCTTCATTCGCACCGCCGTGTAAGGGTCCATAGAGCGCGGCAGCTGCGCCGGCCATTGCACTGTAGGGATCCACGCAGCTGGAACCGATCGCCCGCATGGCGTTGGTGCTGCAGTTCTGTTCGTGGTCCGCGTGCAAAATGAAAAGCACGTCGAGCGCGCGTTCGAGCGTCGGGTTTGGCGTATACTTGGCGTCTGTAATCTTGAACATCATGTGCAAAAAGTTGCCGGTGTAGCCCAGGTCATTAACGGGATAGATATAACGCAAGCCACGATTGTGGCGATAAGTGTACGCGGCGATGGTCGGCACCTTGGCGATGAGTCGTTTGATGTGCGCCAGCCGATTGTCCGCGTCACTGACGTTGTTGGCGTCGGGATAGAACGTTGACAGTGCCGCGACAGTGCTGATGAACATCCCCATGGGATGTGCGTCGTAACGGAACGCCTGCATCAGCGTCTTGATATTTTCGTGGACGAAGGTGTGATGCGTGATGTCGTAGGTCCACGCCGCCAATTGTTCCTCGTTAGGCACCTCGCCAAAAAGGATCAGATATGCGACTTCCAAAAAGTTGCTTCGCTCCGCGAGTTGCTCGACCGGATAGCCGCGGTACTCGAGAATTCCCTTGTCGCCGTCAATAAACGTGATCGCGCTTTTAGTGGACGCGGTGTTCATCAAAGCAGGGTCGTAGGTCATCAGCCCGAAATCGTCCGCGTCCGTTTTGATCTGGCGCAAGTCCATGGCGCGCACAGTCCCGTTCTCGATCGGCAACTTGAACGATTTGCCGGTGCGATCGTCCGTAATCGTTAAGCCTTGGTCAGACATATCGTCTCCCTCTCAAAGAAGTAATACCGTTGAACAAGGATGTCACAGTTTCAATTACGCCGCCTGTTGCTTGACGCCAATCGCTTTGATAAAGCTGATGTCGCCGCTGCGTTCGAGGCGGGCAACTTGTATTTTTGACAGGTCCTCCGTTTTCGCTTCGAGCCGCATATCTTCTTCCAGATCATGTTTCGAAATGTGTTCCCAGAGCATGTTTTCCCGCTGCAACCTGCCGTCTCGCACGAGAACCACGGGTTCTCCCTTAACCAGGATTCCGAAAGCATGTGAATAGAACGCGGCGATACCGATAAGCCGATGCAGGAGCACTAGAACGAATCCAGTGCCTAGCGTTGGCAAAAAAGCCTCTGATCCATTGATGGCGCGTGCAAGCATGGAGCCGATAATAACGATGAAAACAGCGTCGAACGCGGTTTTTTCGGCAAGCGAACGTTTACTGCCCAGTCTCACCATGATCAGTGTCGCGATGAAAACGATGACGCCGCGGACTGAAACTTGCATGAATGTTAAGTTTCGTGGTTCAGTGCCGATCCCAAGTAACGTGTGAAGGAATTCCGAGAACGTATTCATTCCTAAACGTTCCATTACCGAACAAGACCTCAAAGCACACATGGGAAGTAATCAAATCCGATCCGTCGGCGAGATGCGTTCGTTTTATCGAATGGTTCACATGGAGGACCTATGGCGCGAGGAAGCAAGAAGAAATACACTTCCAAGCAGAAACGGAAAGCCCATGACATCGAGAAGGGCTACAAAAAGCGCGGCGTCAGCAGCAAAGAAGCGGAACGGCGCGCGTGGGCGACGGTAAATAAATCAGACAAAGGTGGACGGAAGAAGGGCGGGGGAGGCCGCGGGAAAAAGCGAAGCAAATCAAGTTCCCGCAAAGGTGGAAGAAAAGGTGGCCGAAAGTAGAGCGGCCAAAAGCATCAGCGATCGAGCGCAGGACGACGCCCTTGGACTCTGATCAACTCACTTCGAACGGTCAGGGAATTTCAGCTTGTTCGTTTCTTTCGCGCCCTCTTGGCTCCCTGTTTGCCGAGAGCGACGCGCGTCTTCCTCGGTAGATGCGCAATCGTTTTCTTTCGTCGCGCAGCTCGCGCTGCTTTTTCAACGTTCCGCTTTGCAGCGGTTCATTGTTTTATAGTTGTCACAAGTTCCCAGAACCAAAGTCTGCACGGCAGGGTCTTGTGCTCGGCGCAAACTAGTTTTTAGTGGCGACGCTTTCTTGTATGCGCTGCTTTCTTCGCGGCAGCCGAGCGCGATCGTGCAGAGCGTTGCTTCGCTACGCGCTTTGCGTGTTGGGACAATGCCTGCCTTGATGCTGACCGGCGGCTCTCACGCTTAAGCGCGCGTTTCGTTGCGCGTGAGCGTTTTCGGGAAGGCTTTTTACGGCGCCCGGCGCGGCCCTTTGTGAGATCGCGCTTTGCCTGGCGCTTTGTTCGTTCCTTGCCGCGTTTTGGAGGCGGTAACTTTACTCCGGCCCGCCGCGCTTTAGAGAGACCAATTGCTATCGCCTGCTCCGGCGAACGGGCGCCGTGTTCGCCTTCCCGAATGTGCTCCATTTCCTCACGCACAAACTCCCCAGCCTGAGTGCTGGGGGACTTGCCTTCGCGCTCATCTTCGCGCGCGCGTTCAATTACCTCTTCTTCTGGCATAACAAAATGGTTTCGCCTTTAGAAGGATGTTTGGACGTAAATAAAAAAGCGGCGGGAGTTACCTCCCGCCGCTCGCTTGTTCCAAGGGAGCAGCCAGTCTTATCGTCCGCTTTGCTGACCGCCGCCCTGCTTACCACCGCCTTGTTTTTCCTGCTCGCGCCGCTGACGTTCACGTTCCTCTCTCTCGCGATCCTGTTGTCCGCCTTGTCCGGGAGAGGTGGGTTTGTTCGGCTGATTTGGATTTTGTTGTGTGTCCATGATGCCTTTCTTCTTGTTGGATTTATGTTTAGGTCATTCGCACTTAGTGACTCGACCTTTGTAATCCAATCGACGTGCAAAGCGATTTGGACTGAGAGAAAGAATCGGGATGGCGGATGGTTGTCTTATCAGGCAAAACCCTATTGGACATGCCGTCACGTGGCCTGGTTAAGACAGGTTGTTACTTGCAGTTAGCTTTTGGTAGCGTCACGCAAACTTCTGATCCGATCATGGGCCGCTTTAATTTCGGCGAATTGACGGGAAACAACCTCCTGCGCTGATGGAGACAAACCGTCTTCCAAGGCCTTCTTGTATTCTTCCACTGCTGAATCTTCGCCTCGTTCGCATTCAGCAAGGATTGCATGTTCATCGCCGCCTGTGATCACCGATTTCAGATTGATCCAGCCGCGATGCAACGCGCCGGTCGCGCTGCTACTGGTTTCCGGATCAGTTTCGCCATGTTGGCGAGCCTCACTCTGCAACGCAGTAGCGAAACGCGAACGCTGTTGCGAATAATCGCGAAAAAGCGACTTCAAATTCGGGTTGGTAACTCCTTCTGCTGCCTGCTTAAAACCTTCCTGACCGTCTTTGAGCGTTTCGATTAGATTGTTTAGAACCGTATTTTCCTTCTTCATATAAATTGAGTCGTATCCCGCGATCTTTGCGCGTGTCTCTTTCGTCACTTCCGCGACTTGCGAACTGCTGAACTCCGAAAGTTAAGCAATTAGTCTATGGCGCACGGCTAAAACACACATGCGCAGCGAACAATGAAAGATGAGGAATGTTCCTGTTTGGATCGACACCGCACCTATTCAGAAGTTCCCAAAGCTAGAGAGAAACATAAGCGTCGACGTTGTTGTGGTCGGCGCCGGCGTCACGGGGATCACGGCTGCCTACCTTCTAAAAAAAGCCGGATCGACAGTCGCACTAATCGACCGCGAACGCGTGGCCTCAATCGACACCGGCCATACAACTGCTCACCTTACCTACGTCACCGACGTGCAACTGCAAGAACTGGCGCACAATTTCGGCAACGATCATGCCCAAGCCGCCTGGGACGCCGGCGCAGCCGCGATCGATGAGATCGAGAGAATTGTTCGGGAAGAACAAAGTGATTGCGAGTTCACGCGCGTGCCGGCTTACGTGCACGTCCCTGTGGACGGTTCTTCTAAGAAAGAAGCTTCGTCACTCAAGAAAGAAGCTGATCTCGCTGCAAAGCTTGGATTTGACGCGGCATACTTAACCTCGGCCCCCTACCTCAATTTGCCGGCGGTCCGTTTTGCCAATCAGGCCAAGTTTCATCCCAGAAAATATCTTCGATCTTTGGTTGCGAAAATTCCCGGTGGCGGTTCGCACGTTTTCGAAAAAAGCGCAGCAAGTGAGTTCGATCTGAAGAAGGGCCGCGTGAAGGTCAACCGCAACTGGATCAGTTTCGATCGTGTTGTAATGGCAACGAACAATCCGCTTGTCGGCCTGGCTAGTACAGTCGGCGCTACACTTCTACAGACCAAACTTTCTCTTTATACGAGCTATGCACTCGGCGCCCGACTCCCATCTGATACAATTCCAGAAGCGCTTTTCTGGGATACGCGTGATCCTTATGATTACCTGCGAATCGATCGACATCACGGGTTCGATTACATCGTCTACGGAGGTGAAGATCATAAAACCGGGCAAAAGAAGAAGACCCAAAAGGCTCATGTCCGATTGTGGCAGCGACTAAAAAAAATCGCGCCTGAGGCGCACGTCGACCACCGCTGGTCGGGGCAGGTTATTTCCACTGCCGACGGCTTGCCTTACATCGGAGAAAACGCGGAGCGGCAATTCATTGCGACAGGCTATTGCGGGAACGGCATAACATTCGGAACAATTGCGGCAATGATGGCGCGGGACTGGGCTACTGGTACAAGAAATCCATGGACGGACCTGTTTGCCGTAGACAGAAAGAAAATTAAAGGCGCTGCGTGGAACTATCTTCGGGAAAACAAAGACTATCCCTACTACATGATCAAGGATCGGCTTGCTCGTGCCGAAGCTAATTCTGTGCGCGAGCTAAAACCTGGCGAAGGAATGATTGTCGGTCGGCGTGGGAAAAAGGTTGCCGCTTTCCGTGATGCTAACGGGAACATCCATCGGCTCTCGCCTGTTTGCACACACCTCGGCTGTCTTGTCAGGTGGAACCCCTCTGAATCTACATGGGATTGCCCTTGTCACGGCTCACGTTTCAAACCTACCGGTGAAGTGATTGCCGGCCCGGCCGAAGAACCGTTGCCGTTTATCTGAATTTTGCGCCTGCCATTCATTCAATGAAAGAGTTGGACTCATATCTAAATGATCATCTTGCCGGTTCCATTAGCGCGTTGGAACTTATTGGCCACTGGGTGGAGGTCTGCAAAGGCGAACGTCTCGGCAGTTTCTTCGTGGAAATCGAGAGGGAGATCAAAGCAGATCAAGATGCGTTGCGCGATGTCATGCGTACACTCGGAGTCGAAGAAAGCAAGGTGCGTCAGGCTGGTGCATGGGCGGCTGAAAAGGTTGGCCGCGCACGATTGATAATTGCCGGCAACGAGCCCGGTAGCTTGGGATTGGTGCTCACCTTAGAAGGGTTAATTATGGGAGTTACTGGAAAGAAATTGATGTGGCGTGCGCTGGCCGCGGCGAAATTGCCAAAGTTAAAGAGCTATAACTTCGAGGAACCACAGCGTCGCACGGAACAACAAATTGAACGGATTGAAGCCGAACGGATGTCGGCAATCCGCGAGGCATTTGCGGGAGCAATTAGCTCGAAGTGATTGTTTACTCAATGGGCGCGCGTGGGACAAACACTCGGAATGGGAAAGCAATCGAATCTGCCGTCGCCGCTGATTCTGCGGAGGCTGCGGAGGAAGCCGGTCTGCAATATGTCAATGACGACCGGCCTGGTTACAGCCGCAGGACGAAAGGCAAAGACTTCGAATATTTGGACACGGAGGGAAAAACAATCCGCGACGAGCAGCGGCTGCTCCGGATAAAACGTTTGGCCATTCCGCCTGCATGGACTGAGGTTTGGATTTGTCCGTCACCGAATGGCCACATCCAGGCTACGGGTCGGGACGCGCGCGGCCGGAAGCAATACCGATATCACGAGCGCTGGCGCGAAGTGCGCGACGAAAACAAGTTCGACCGGCTCGGTCAATTCGCCAAAGCCCTGCCGAAGATTCGCCGGCGCGTTGCTCAGGACCAGAAGTTGCCGGGTCTGCCGCGGCAAAAAGTGCTCGCCACGATCGTGCGGCTTCTGGAGCAGACGTTCATACGCGTCGGAAACGAAGAATACGCGCGTGACAACAAGTCATTCGGTTTAACCACCCTTAAAAATCGTCATGTGAAGGTCAAAGGCGCGAATGTACGGTTTCGGTTCCGCGGCAAGAGCGGGCGTCAACACGACGTAGATGTCACCGATCGCAGGATTGCGAAAGTGATTGCGAAATGCGAGGACTTGCCCGGCCAGGATTTATTCCAGTACCTCGAGGAGAATGGCGACGCACGAGACGTTACTTCGCAAGACGTAAACGAGTATTTACGCGAAATCGCAGGTGAAGATTTTACGGCAAAGGATTTCCGCACCTGGGGTGGCACGGTATTGGCCGCAATCGCGCTCAGTAAACAGGAAGAGTTCCAAACGAAGCAACAGGCGAAGTCGAATATCAAAACGGCGATTTGCGCGGTCGCGGAACTTCTTGGCAACACACCGGCGGTTTGCCGCAAATGCTACGTTCATCCCGTGATCGTTGAAGCTTACCTGAGTCGAACGCGCATCGCGGGTCTCAACGGCGACACAAAATCGTTGGAGTCTCCAAATCTCCGCAGAGCGGAACGAGCACTTCTAAAGTTCCTGCACGCGCGAGAATCCTAGAGGCCTACAAAAGAGCCATCGCTTTTCCTTCGCGATGCTCCACCTGGTCCATTTTGCACTGACGAGGATCTTTGTCTGGTCGCCAGCGCAGAAACCTTGTGCCGTGTCGAAACCGGCCGCCGGTAAAATGATCATAGCCGACTTCCACGACAATTTTTGGGGCGACTGGTTGCCATTCGCCGGTGCGCTCCGTGCTCCAACGGCTCGGTCCTCCGGGCGCGTTGCCGGTGAATCCCGGTGGTTTTCTCAACGCTTCAAATTTTTTCGTTAAGGCGGGCCGTTCCGATGCTTTGAATCCGGAGATAAATCCGACGTGATGGAGCAATCCATCGTCGCCGTAAAGTCCGAGTAACAGGGAACCGATCACGCGCGCGCCGGTCGCGTAACGAAAGCCACCTACAACACAATCGACGGTCCGCATTCGTTTCACCTTTACGGCTACAGTGCGTTCGCCCGACGCGTAGGCCGCGTCGAGACGTTTAGCAATGATGCCGTCAAGATCGCGTCCTGTTTTGCGGAACCAATCGCTTGCAACGCGATAATCATTCGTAGCAGGAGAAAGTCGTACGCTCTTGGCTGATCGTAGATTCGAACGCGCGAATTTTTCCAGAAGCTGTCGGCGTTCACGCAGAGCCAGTTTCACACATGATTTCCCATTTTCGGCGAGCAGATCAAAAATGATGTAGACCGCCGGATGAGCGGCCGCCAGTTTCTGAACGCGACTCGCGGCAGGGTGGAGACGCAATTGCAATTCATCGAACGAAAGTGCGCCGCTGATCGGAATCACCAGTTCGCCGTCGAGAACGAACTGTCGCTGTGGCAGCTTTGCCACGTTAGCGGCGACATCGGGAAAATACCGCGCCAGCGGTTGACCGTTCTTTGATTGCAAAAAAATCTCGTCGCCATTGCGAAACGCGAGACAGCGAAAGCCATCCCATTTCGGTTCATACTGCCATCCCTCGCCAGTAGGGATTTCTTCGACGGAGCGCGCTTCCATCGGCGGCAACGGCGGTTTCAAGAGCATTCTTTTCATCTAATCGCAGACCAAACACAGGTGGCCGCCGCAATTATCAACGGCGGCTGCGGTGTTTTTGACTCTTCTTCTGTGTCGCCCTCAACGCGATTCGGGAAGACGAGCGCGTATCGGCTTTTGGGAATTTCCTCTTTTTCGTTTTCCTTTAGCCTTTCGGTTTCGGTTTTCATTGCTATCGCCTTAATGCTAGTCACCGCACCCCAATCTGATATTAGTCACAGCATGAACAGAAACATCTTCTACATAATTGGAGTAATTGTTGTCATTGTAATCGTCCTCAAATTGCTTGGCCTGTTTTAGAAAGTTGGCCTTGCGGGACAATCGCAAAGAGCGAAGGATCTTCGCCGCTGATACGCGTGGCGACGTCCAGTGGTCCATTGCGCTTCCAAACATCTGAGAGTGTTTCCAGTCCAAATCAGTGTCGTGTATCACTGAGCGTTCTTGGGCAGTTTAACTTTTGCTAAGGCTACGTCGGCCTTGTCATCCGAACTATCTTTGTAGCTAATCGAAGATATACAGGAGTTGACATCTATGCCTGACTATTCAAAGCCAGAAAAGGAGAAAAGCCCGCGACCGTCTGAAGACATCCAGTTTCCACCCATCCCGAAGCAAACAGCTGGCGCCGTTACGGGTGCAGCACTCGGCAGCATAGCTGGACCAGTTGGCGCGGTGGTTGGAGGAGTCGTCGGAGCTCTCGCGGGAAAAGCAGCGAGCAGCGAGCGGCCAGTTCTGAAGCCTGTTAGACGCGGTACTGCACGCTTGAAAGGCGCACTCAAACGACAGCCCGACAAAAAGTCACTGACTAAGTCGCGAAAAGGCGGCGGGCGGCGGTTACGCGCCAAGGGTACGACAAGAACGAGATCTCGAAAATCGTCCGCAGCGAAGGGGCAGAAGCGAACTGTACGTCGGCCGCGCAAACCAATAAGGTCTCGACAAAAATCAATATCATCGCGTAAGCGGCAGAAACGTAGTAGCGGTCGCACGAAAAGGCGTTAGAGGGCTTGTCCCCTTTTGTTAGCTAGGAGCATCGTTTCCATGCTGGCTCTTTAATTCAAGCTAACTCCCGTTTTCCGCCTCTCAGGATTTCGGGCTGGCGCGACTCAGAAAGCTGGTAGCACCAAGCCCAGCCCGTCTTTCATAAGAATCGTCAAAGGATGGATAGGGTTTTGTCTGACCAGACAACCATCCACCAGTCCGATTGTGTGTCTTCATTATTGAAGCAAGTTGCTGCGCACAACGAAGAGTTATCAATGACGTCAAGGAAATCTGAGATGCGTTTAACAAATAAAATCAAAGAATCGGGTGCGACTGGGTACATTTTACTTTGGCTTCTCGGAATTCCGATT
>Ga0207701_10004028_pt1 | contig 14976 bp, 12 predicted proteins | sample KBSSwiSSwithPhiX_FD_184294 | JGI IMG/M metagenome (GOLD analysis project Ga0207701, IMG submission 184294) | Switchgrass rhizosphere bulk soil microbial communities from Kellogg Biological Station, Michigan, USA, with PhiX - S5 (SPAdes) (version 2) | ecosystem: Environmental > Terrestrial >... | reverse complement strand
CACCGCGCGCGACGCCATGACCTCCAATCCGGCCAGCTGCGCCGAAGACGACGAGGTGAGCGACGCGATGACGCTGATGGCGCAGCGTCAGGTTCGCCGCATGCCGGTGGTCGACGCCCACGGGCGAGTCACCGGGATCATCGCCCAGGCCGACGTGGCGACGCGCATGAAGAGCGATAGCCAGACCGGGCAGATGGTCGAGTCGATCTCGGAGAAGCCGCTCAGCCGCTGATCCTCCGTCGCACCGTCGCATGAGTCGATCAGGCACGCGGGACCCCAGCCGCCTGCCGTCATGGCCGTGCCCGGATTGTTGGTTTTTGGGGGTAATATCGAGTCGGTGGCCGTGCCCGGGAGCGGGTGAGGGTCGCCGGTGTCAATCATGACGCAGACCGTTCAACCGCTCGTGCTCGTCGTCGAGGACTACCAGGATGCGCGCGAGATGTACGCCGCGTATCTTCAGTTCTCCGGGTATCGCGTCGCCGAAGCGACCAACGGCCTCGAGGCTATCGAGAAGACGGTCGAGCTCCTTCCCGACATCATTCTGATGGACCTGGCTCTCCCGCGCATGGACGGCTGGGAAGCGACCCGACGCCTGAAGATGGACGAGCGCACACGCCACATCCCGATCGTCGCCCTGACGGGTCATGCCCTCGCCGGGCACGCTGAAGGCGCGCGCCAGGCCGGTTGCGACTCGTTCGTCACTAAGCCGTGTCTGCCTGATGCGCTCGTCGCCGAGATTCAGCGGATGCTGAGTACGCGCGGCGGCGACTCCGGGGCAGCGGCTGGCGCCGCAGAAGCCGCCCGCCTGCCCGGGCGTGCCCCTTCGTAAGCCTCGCTCCGGCTGTGGAAGGCTGAGCACCCCGGGGTGACCAGCACACGTCGGTCACGCGTGAAGTACAGCGACCGCGGCGACACGACTCCCGCGGCGCGGAATTGCACCGTCCGGATCTTGTCCCCAGCAGTGTCGTAGACATAGGTGTACGGCACCGACAGCGAAATCCACAAGTTCCCGTCCGCGTCTGCCGCGGCCGCCCGCACCGCCGGCGGCACGATTGGCAGTTCTCCCTCATCGGTGCGGCGGCGCGGCCATGACGACGGTCGCGTCCGGACGTACTCGTCCATCTCCGGACCTTCGATGTGTCGCTCGAAGACCAAGGTGCCGGTTGCGTCGTACTTCCGGTACATCGGCTCGCCGGTCAGGAACACGAAGTAGAACCCGCCCCGTGGGTTGATCACCGGCAGCCCGGTGTTCAGCGCCAGATGGACGTCGCGGTCCGTTTCCTGGCCGGTCGGCCGCAGCGCCCCGATCGTGCGTGAGACGCTGCCATCCAGCGAGTACTCCGACATCAGCGACCCCAGCTCCGGCTGGCTGATGATCACCGATTGTCCCGTGAAGCCCAGCGACACCAGCCCGCTCTGCAGCCAGTTGTCGACGACCATGGTGGGCGTATCGCGGGTCGACAGCGTGAAGCCGCCGACGCGGGCGCCGCTCGCCAGGAACAGCTGGATGCGGCCACGCCGGTTCGGCGTGTCGGCGACGACGAAGCGGCCGTCCTCACCGAGCGCGAACGCACTGGGGGTGAGGAGGCGTCCGGGCTCGGCGCCAATCTGGACCAGCACCCGAGCCGTCTCGTACGGGGGGGACACCGCGTAAACCGCGTGCCCGCGGCGATCGAAGACGAAGTATTCCCCTTCAGGAGTCTGCTGACACGAGGACAGTTCGGAGAACTGTCCGGCGATGTGCGCGGGCAGCCCGCCGATGGCGGAAAGGGTTTCGACCGGCCGCGCTCTCGCTCCCGCACTCACCGCGACGGAGATCGTCACGAGGAGGGGGAGGCACAGCCGGCGCATGTGTGCGTTACGCGGTCGCGCGCGTCAGTACCGGGCGACTTCGCGGATCGCCTTCAGCACGTCCCCGGCCTGCGGCAGGATGGCCTCTTCGAGATCCGGGTAGTACGCGACCGGGACGTCCTTCGCGGCGACCCGCTTGACCGGGGCGTCGAGGTGCTCGAAGAGATGCTCCGAGATCCGGGCGGCGAGCTCGGCGCCGAATCCGCACGTCAGTTGGTCCTCGTGCGCGACGACGACGCGGTTGGTGCGCCTGACGGCGGTGGCGATGCCGTCCCAGTCGAACGGAGCGATCGTCCGCAGGTCGATGACCATGGCGCTGATGCCGTCCTTCTCCGCCTGCTGCGCGGCGAGCAGCGCGCGCTGGACGACTGCGCCGTACGTGATGACCACGACGTCCCGGCCTTCCCGCCGGATGGCCGATCTCCCGAACGGCACGGTGAAGTCAGGGCCGGGATACGGGCTCTTGTTGTAAGTCTGGCGGTAGAGATGCTTGTGCTCGAGGAAGATGACCGGATCGTCGCACCGGATGGCCGTGCGCAGCAGTCCCGCGGCATCCTGGGCGGTGGACGGGAACGCAATGCGGACCCCCGGGCAGTGGGCGAAGATGCTCTCGCCTGACTGGCTGTGGTACGGCGCCCCGCCCCGCAGATAGCCGCCGGTCGCGACGCGAATCACCACCGGGCACGAGAAGGCGTTGTTCGAGCGATAGCGCAGCATCGACATCTCGTCGCGGATCTGCATCATCGCCGGCCAGATGTAGTCGAAGAACTGGATTTCGACGACCGGCTTGATGCCGCGGGTCGCCATGCCGGTACCGCGCCCGACGATCGCCGCTTCGGCGAGCGGCGAGTTGAAGACGCGATCGTCACCGAACGCGCGCTGCAGGCCGTGGGTGACCTTGAAGACGCCGCCCTTGCCCGACACGCACGCCAGTGCCTCGGGCCGGCTGCAGTCGGCGACGTCTTCGCCGAAGACGACGACGCGCGGGTTGCGGGTCATTTCGTCCTTCAGCGTCCGGTTGATCGCTGCCACCATCGTGTCCGGCTTGCCGTCTGGCAGCGGCTCCGCGGAGAACGCGACCGCCGTCGGATCGATGTCGGGCGAGTAGACGAACAGTTCGACGGTGTCAACCGAAGGCTTGTCGGCGGCGAGGGCTCGATCCGCGGCCTCGTTGACCTCACGGTCGACGTCGGCGGCGATCGCCTTGAGTTCCGCGTCGCTGGCGACCTCGGCGGCCGCCAGCAGCTCGCCGAGCTTGACGATCGGATCGCGCAGCGCCTCCGCGGCACGCTCCTCGGCCGTCTTGTACAATCGCTCATCGTCCGAAAGGGAGTGGGAGTACGGGCGGGTGACGTGCGCGTGCACGAACGCCGGTCCGCGCCGCGACCGCACGTACTCCACAGCTTCCTTCATGGTGCGGTAGCACGTGGGAAAGTCGGTGCCGTCGATGCTGCGGACGAGCAGGTCCGGAAACGTCGCCACCAGCTTCGAGATGTCGCCGCCCGGGGTCTGCACGTCGACCGGGACTGAGATCGCGTAGCCGTTGTCCTCGACCAGGAAGATGACCGGCAGCCGCGTGAGGCAGGCGGCGTTCAGCGATTCCCAGAACTCCCCCTCGCTGGTGGCGCCCTCGCCGAGGGACACGTAGGTGATCTCGTCCGGCTGGAAGTGCCCCTGCCGATCGGGAATGTCCCTGACGCGTTCGTAGAGCCGGCCCGCCTCGGCGCAGCCGATCGCCTGCAGGCACTGCGTGCCGGTGGGGCTCGAGCCCGAGACGATGTTCAGAGAGCGATCGCCCCAGTGCGAGGGCATCTGCCGCCCGCCGGACGCGGGATCATCCTTCGATCCAACGGCCGCGAGCAGCATGTCGTACGCGGTGACGCCGAGCGTCAGGCACAGCGCGCGATCGCGGTAGTACGGATAGAACCAGTCGTAGGCCGGCTTGAGCAGCATGCCGGCAGCGGTGAGAATGGCTTCGTGCCCGGCGCCGCTGATTTGAAAGAAGATGAGGCTCTGGCCTTTGAGCTGGATTTCCTTGTCGTCGAGCCGCCGCGACAGCACCATCATGCGATAGGCGCGCAGCAGATCGTCCCGGGAGATCCCGTGCAGTGAAGCCGAGGCGTGCTCGGTCTCCGCGCTCGTGCCGTTGCTGACCGCCGATCCTCTCATGCTGCGGAACGGTCCTTTCGAGCCGCGGAGCGGCCGGCCAAGGGCCCCCGCACGACCGCCGGAGGCCCGCCGAATCCCGAAAAGTATAGCATTCGGCCTCGGTTCGCACGCACCCGCGTGACCCGGAGCCGGGTGCTATAATCGCCCGCTTTCACGACGAAAATCACCGTCGGCCGGCCCGCGTGGCGGTCCGCCGCCACCCTGCCCCGAGGATCAACGTGACGACCGCCGCCGTTCGGCTGCACCGCTGGGATGAGATAGCGCTCGAAAAGGTGACCGAGATGATCTCTCGGAAGATCGTCACCGGCGAGCGGATGATGACGACGCAGATCTATCTGAAGAAGGGAGCGATCGTCCCGACGCATTCGCACGAGAGCGAGCAGATGACCTACGTGCTGCAGGGGGCGCTGAAGTTCGTCATCAACGGCGAGGAGATCACCGTGCGCGAGGGGGAGGTCCTGCACATCCCGTCGTGGGTCGCGCATCAGGCGGAAGCGCTCGACGACACCTTCGAGCTCGATCTGTTCAGTCCGATCCGCCAGGACTGGCTCGATCACACCGACGCGTACTTCCAACGCGATCCAGCCGCGGGCACGCCGTAACCACTCCGGCGCCGCCGGGCAGTGGATGGGCCGAGATCCAGGTTTGCCCAAGACGGGCGTGAGTATCGCAGCGGCTCGACGAGCCGGCGCGGGAGCGGTCTGTCGTGGTGGGGAAGCGTGCGTCAGGACGGGAAGCTGGCGCGTGGAACTCGCGGGCCGGTCAGGCGCGCAGGTCAGTGAATGTTACGGTCCCAGCCTGAGCCCGAGCGGCCGCCCGAATAGACGTCGAACTTGCGCCGCAGGCGATTCATCCGCCACTTCACGTAGCGGTATTTGAGCTCGGCGGTCAGGCCGCCACGTCCGCTTTGCAGGTAGATGTAGCCGGTGACGAGACCGCCCAGGTGCGCCGCGTCGGCGATCCCGCGGCCCGGCTGAAACGAGTTCAGGAACGCGATCGCGCCGAAGATGATTACGAAGATCCGCGCCGGCACCGGCACGATCATCATGATCAAGATTGGCCGTTCGGGGTAGTAGAGCGCGAATGCGAGGAGCAGGCCGAAGAGCGCGCCCGACGCGCCAATCGTCACCGAGGTGTAGGCCGGTGCCGTGGCCGCGAACGGCAGCAGGGACACCAGCAGCATGGTGGCGCCGCCACCCAGGCCGGTAACGGCGTAGTAATACGAGAAGAAGCGGGTGCCCCAGATCCGTTCGAGCTCGACCCCGAACATCCACACGCCGAGCATGTTGAACAGGATGTGGCCGATCCCGGAGTGCAAGAACATGTAGGTGCCGAGCTGCCAGATCCAGCCGTGGCGGAACACGTCCTCGGGAACGAGCCCGAAATAGAGGATGATCCGCGGCTCGATCAGGCTGACCACGAACAGCGCGACGTTCGCGATCAGGATCCACTTCACCGCCGGGGTGATCGGTCCGGGTCCGAACGACGTCATATAGCTCTGAGGTGAGGAGCGCGCGTAGCGGGACATCGTGCAGGCTTCCGGACCCTATCGTACCACAGGGGTCAGGAGGGCGCTCCGGGCTCGATCGGCTCGGCCGGCTCGCGGGGTAGGGGCCGGGTGGCGTCGAAGTCCTGCGCCCTCGCCGGCAGCGGCAGGGTCAGTGCCGCCGCGGCAATCGGCATCAGCGCCAGGCCGGCCAGGGTCGGGGCGATTCCCACCCGATCCGCGATCATCCCCACCAGCGGCACGCTGAGCCCGCCGGTACCCCAGGCGAATCCCATCATCAACGACGACACCGTCGCGGCGCTGATCGGCGCGAGCGACTGGCCGAAGACGACGTTCACCGGCAGCGTCGACTGCAGGAACATCCCGCCGATCGCCAACAGGACAACGAAGCTCCAGCCGGTGACGAGCGGAGCGGCCACGAGAAACGGGCTGGAGAGGAGCAGCGACCAGGCGATCACCCGCCGCGGGCCGAAGCGATCGGCGGCCGGGCCGCCGAAGAAGCCGCCGATGCCGCTGGCGAAGAGGAACCCGGCGACCGCGAAGCCGGCCTGGCCGACGGACAGCCCACGGCGCGTCATCATCACCGGCACGAACGTCGCGAAGGAGAGCGACGTCAGCGTGCGCAAGACCACGATCAGGTACAGCAGCGTCAGTGGCCGAGCGTAGGGACGCAGCGCGGCGATGGACCCCCGCTGCCCGTGCACGTGCGGGAACGGCGGCACGCGGCGGATGAAGAGCGCGATGACCAGCAGTCCCGGGATCGCCAGCAGCGGTGTCCATTCGAGGCCAAAGCGCTCGGCGAACGGCGCGAACACGAGCGGCCCCATCGAGAAGCCGAGCGTGCCGCCGGTGATGTGCACCGACATCGCGGTACCCGGACGATCGCCCCCGAGGCGGTGGGCCAGCGCCGCGGCCGGCGGATGAAACGCCGCGCCGCCCAGGCCGCCGACGAACAGGATGATCGCCAGCATGGTCTTCGTGGTGGCGAGCCCGACAAGGCTGAGGACCAGCACCGCGATCACTGGTCCGCAGACGACGAGCAGGCGCGGCCGCCACCCGTCCGCCAGCCGCCCGAAGCCGACCTGCGACACCGACGCGGCAATCTGGAACAGCATCGTCAAGGTTCCCGCGGCGGCAAGCGAGAGCCCGAGACGCGGGATGAGCAGCGGCAGTAGCGGCGCGTAGATGTTGCCGTAGCCGTCGACCATGAAGTGCGCGCCGGCCATCAGGAGAACGGTCGGGTGCAGGCCCAGGCGCTGACGAATCACGCGGCACCGTTCGCAGCGGCGGCGCGGCGCAGCACCCGCTCGAGCGCCTCGTCCAGCTCTGCGACTCGCAACAGCCGGGCGGCGGCGAGCAGGATCGCGAGGCCGGCGACGATCGAGAGCCCGAGCCGGACGGTGAGGTAGACATCGAGGTGCTTGACGATCGAGACGCCTGACGGCAGCACGCGCGCGAGCTCGCGATCGGCCAGCCATGCCGCGGCACCCATCGCCAGCGAGGCCATGACGACCTTGGAGAACCCCTCAACCATGGACGAGTCATCGGTGTGGCCGATGCGCCGCTGCAGCAGCCAGAGCAGTAAGCCGGCATCGAAGAGCGAGGCGATCGACGTGCCGAGTGCGAGACCGCGGTATCCGAGCACGTGGACCAGCGTCGTGTTCAGGCCCAGGTTGATGGCTACGGCGGCGAGGCTGGCGAGCAGCGGCGTGCGCGCGTCGCGCATGGCGTAGAACGTCGGCGAGGCGATCTTCACAATGGACGCGCCGATCATCGCGGGCGCATAGAACATCAACGCGGCGGCGGTGGCGGCCGTGTCATTCGCGGTGAACCGGCCGCGTTGCAAGAGCAGCTCGACGATCGGCCGGGCCAGCACGATCAGTCCGATCGTCGCCGGCACGTTCAGCATCAGCATCAGCCGCACGCTGCGGGCGACGGTGCGCCGCATGGCGGGCAGATTGGCGGCCGCGGCATGCAGCGCGATCTCGGGCAGCGCGGCCGTCGCGATCGAGACGCCGAACAATCCGATCGGCAGGTACATGAGTCGGAACGCGTAATTGAGCCACGACACGGCGCCTTGCGGCTGCGTGGTCGCAAGGTAGGTGTTCACGAACACGTTGATCTGGATCGCGGCGAGCCCGAGCGTGCCCGGCCCCATCAGCCGCAGGATCTGGCGCAAGTCCGGATCGCCAAAGTCGACGACCGGCCGATAGCGATACCCCTCGCGGCGGAGTGCTACCCACTGCACGGCCACCTGCCCCAGCCCGCCGAGCACTGCGCCGATCGCCACCGCGGCGATCGGGGGCAGGCCGATCGCGGGCATCACCGGCGCGAGCAGCAGCGCGCAGGCGATCGTTGCGACGTTGAACATGGCCGGCGAGAGCGCCGGCACGAAGAACCGGCGCAGCGAGTTCAGCATGCCCATCATCGCCACCGCAATCGCGACGGTAGTGAGGAACGGGAGCATCAGTTGGGTAAGGAGCGTGGTGAGCTCCAGCTTCCCCGGGACGTCCGTGAACTCGCGCCCGGACGCCATCGCCCGGGTCAGCGGGCGCGCGAGCACGATGCCGAGCACGACCAACAGGCTGGTCACGATGAGCAGCGCGTTGATCACCAGGTTGCCGAGACGCCAGGCGCCCTCACGGCCCCGCGTGGTCAGCGCCGCGGTGAACGTCGGCACGAACGCGGCCGTCATGGCGCCTTCAGCGAACAGGTCACGGAGCAGGTTGGGGATGCGGAACGCGACGTTGAAGGCGTCCATCTCCGGGCCGCTGCCGGCGCCGAAGATTGCCGCCATCACTGTTTCGCGGGCAACGCCCAGGATGCGGCTCGCCATGGTCGCGATGCTGATGAGGCCGGCCGAGCGCGCGATCCGGGAGCTCATCTAACGACGGCTGCGCCTGAAAAAGGTGTGATGGATGGCGGGACGGATGACGCCAGGGCTGATGTCAGACGGGGAGCGTAGCACAGCCGCCCTGGCGAGATTGGCGAGCGGCCGCGGTGAATTCGTCCGGATCCGGGAGGCGCAGGCAGCGCGGCGCCCGGATGCGGGATGACGGAGCAAAAAAAGAGGCTCCTGCCTTGTGGACAGGAGCCTAATGGAGGATGGATGAGAGGCTTGTGCGTGCCTTTCAAAGCGATTAGACGTGACGACCCCGTGAAAGGTTTGGCGCTTTTTCACGCACCTAGCTTGCGCCGCACCAGATCGTTGATCGTCTTGCCGTCGACGGCCCGGCCTGCCAGCTTGGGCATGACGACCTTCATTACCTTGCCCAGCTCTTTTGCCGAAGTCGCCCCCGATTCAGCAATCGCCTCCGTCACGGCACGCTCGATCTCGGCCGGATCCACCGGTGGCGGAAGGTACACCTCGAGCGTCGCGATTTCAGCCGCTTCTTTCTCTGCGAGATCTTCGCGGCCGCCCTTTCGAAACTGCTCGATCGAATCCCGCCGCTGTTTGATGAGGGCGATCATCACCTGCTCTTCCTCACCCTGTTCGAGTGCCCGCCCTCTCTCGACCTCGCGGTTCATCAGGGCGGCCTTGGCCATCCGCAGCGCGCCGAGCCGCGCCGTCTCGCGGGCCCGCATCGCTGCGGTCATGTCCTGGCTGATCCGTTCCATAAGACTCATCCGTTTACATCCTTTTAAGCGCGATCGCGCGTCGGCTGAGGTCAACCGATGGGCGCCCACCATCCCGACACGCCTTCGAGCACGGACCACGCCAGCAGCGCGACCGAGCCCAGGCGCACGTATCCGCCGGCTGCCCATCCGGCGCTCGCGCCAAGCCCCGCGGATATCGCCACCGCTGGGACCGCGCCGAGGTAATACCGCATGTCCACCGGGGTGACGATGCCGAGCACGAGGAACGCAAGGCAGGCGAGCGCCCAGCCGAGCATCGCGAGCGGCAGCCGCCCGGCCGCAGACCGGCCGGAGCGCGCGCACACAACGACTCCGGCGGCAGTCAGCACCAGTACCGGCACACCGAAATAGGACCACAGATACCGCGGCACCGCCGACAGCCTGCTGACGATGCCCCGGCCGCCGGCGTCGGCAGCCGACGCCACGGTCTCCGCGCCGAGGCGCGACAGCTGCGTCCGGTAGGTGTCGCCGAAGTGGGCGTAGTAGAGCGCGACGGCGATGGTGAGTGCGACGAGCAACGCGAGCGCGATGCCCGCTGCGTCGGCGCGGAGCTCGAGGCCACCGCGCCACCAGAACAGGATCGCGACGATCGCACACGCGGCCGCCAGAATCGCGAAGCTGCTGGTGTGCGAGAGGAACGCCGTCGTCACCACGATTGTGAAGAGCACCGTCATGCGCGCGCGGCGCGCGTGCAGCGGCGTCGCGGACATCATGCCGAGCGCTACAACCGAGAGCGCCTGAGCGAACGCGTTCGTCAAGTTGCCTGCCGCGAGAGCGCCAAACGTCAGCGGGCTCAGCGCGTACAGTGCCACCGCGCATGCCCCTGCGAGCCGGTCGCCGCGCCAGCGGACGACGGCCGCGTAGAGCAATGTCCCGGCCGCGGCATCCGCCACGGCGGCGATGACGCGCAGCAGCGCCATGTCCCCGATACCCCAGGGCACCAGTCGCGCCACGCCGGACGCCAGCACGTAGAGCCCTGGCGCGTACGGAAAGAGGTAGTTGCCGGGCGCGATCGACGTGAAGTAGAGATTTCCGTCGAGCACCTGCTGGAACCGGTGGGCGTGGAACAGCGCGTCCCCGACCGGCATATCCGGATGGAGCAGCACGAGCAGCTTGACGAGGAGCGCCGCGGCGGATGCGATCACGGCGAACCGCGCTGTGTTGCGAAATGGCGACGCTCCGCTGATTCTGACGATCAGCGCGCCGAGCACCAGGACCGTTCCGAGGATTAACCCAGTCCGGGCGGCGAGCAGCGGATAGTCGGTGTATGGCCCGAAGCCGACAGCGACTGTCCGGGCGATGGCCGCCGCGAGCAGGATCGCCGCGCCGATCGCGGATCCTGCCGTGACACCGACCATCGCGACCCCCGCGCCCATGGCTGCCGCGGACGCCGCGGCTCCGGCGAACGCCGCGCGTGGCGGCACCACGATGCCGGTTGGCACGAGCTGGACGCGCTCGAGGATCACTCCGAGGGCGCGCGGATCGGATCCGCCCGGGACAACCGTCGCGGATGAACGGATCCCGAGCGTCAGGCCGCGCCGGTCAGGCTGCACCGGAATGGTGACGGTGACCTCCTGGAAGGCCGTGGTGGTCGCGATGCTCTCGAGCGCGAGACCGTCCGCCGAGAACGTCAGCGTCGGGTTGTCGCTGGCGGCCTGTCGTCCGCCGCGGACGCGCAGCCGCACCTGCCACGGCACGCGGCGATCGAGACCCGGCAACCGCAGCGTGACCTGCTCACCGGTCCACGCGAACGTCCCGCCGGAGACCGGGTCCCGCTCGCCAGGATAGATCCCCGAGAGGAGTCGCGGGAGCGACGCGCGCAGGTCGACGGTCAAGGCTGGACGCAGACCGTAGAACAGGGCGAGCCAGACAACCGCCGCAAGCGCGCCGAGCAGGCCGGCGGCGACGGCGCGGCCCACAGCCCGCGTCACTCGGGATCTCCGGCCAGCGCCTCGGTATAAAGGTCCCGGTAGCGGGCGGCGACCGCCGAGGCCCGGAAGTCGCGCTCGATGGTCTCGTGGGTCGCGGCGGTGGTGCGCCGCTTGTCCTCGAGGAAACGGCTGATCGCCTGCCCGAGCGCGATCGGCTGCTCGCGTGGCACGATCGCGACGTCACGCCCGAAGATGTCGTGCAGCTCGAGGCCGCCAGGATTGTCGGTGGAGAGCACCGGCGTACCGGTCGCCAACGCCTCGACCGCGACCGTCGGCAGGGCCTCGAGCTTCGACGGCAGCACGAACAGATCGGCTGCGGCGCAGTAGCTGGAGACCGTGGCGTTGTCGATCAATCCGGCGAACGTGACGTGGCGCTCGACGCCCGCCGAGCGGGCCACCGCGCGCAATTCGTCGAGCAGCGGCCCGATCCCGCAGATCACCAGGCGGGTATCGGGGTGGACGCGAATCACGTCGTTCATCGCCTCCAGCAGATCGCGCTGACCGGCCAGCGGGTGCAGCCGCTTGACGTTGATCAGCAGATGGCGGCTGGAGATGTTGAGCCGCGCCCGGACGGCCGCCTGGGCGTCCCGATCGTGGTACACGAATCGCGTCCCGACGGCCGGGTACACCGTCTCCATGCGGCGGCGGCTGAGTCCCAGCTCCCGGGCGCGAGCCAGCAGGCGGTCGCTGTAGAACGTGACGATCGTGGCGGCGCGGTAGGCCCGCGTGAACAGATCCGGCACCAGCCGCTTCGGCCGGTAATGCCAGATCTCCGTTCCATACATCGTCAGCACCACGGGCAGGCGTCGGCGCTGCGCGAGCAGCACGGCGACCTCGGCCAGCAGGCCGTTGCTGTGCACGTGGACGACGTCGGCGCGGGTGAAGGCGCGCAGGAGCGCCCGGCGGATGCGATACGCGCTGGTGATCGCGTCGACGCGCAGCAGCGCGCGAATGCGCCGCGGCGGGCGACGGGGAATCCACGTCACCGGGCCGGCCAGATCGGCGATGCCGCGTGCCCGCGGCGGGTGGGCGATGTACTCCACCGTGTCACCCGCCTGGAGGGCCCACGTTCCGAGTTGCCAGGGCAGCAGCGCGTTGGCGGCCTGATCCGGCGGCAGGTGCGGCGTCACGTGGAGGATATGCATGCGTCGCGGTCGGCGCCGTTCAGGGCGTTGCGCAGTAGGCGGCGCGGAACTCGGCGAAGGTCGCGGGCCTGGCGCCGAGCTCGGTCGTGGCCAGGGCGAGAAACCGCTCCAGCCGGTCACAGAACGCGTCGAGCTCCGATTGCGTGCGATTGTACGGGCTGCCGCCAACGATCGCCTCGCTCGAGTGGAACAGCAGATTCAGAATCGGCTCGCCGGCCCCCGAGAGGTCACGCGCCAGGCTGATCATGTCGGCGAGCGACGAGTACGACGGTCGCAGCCAGCGCATGCGCGCGATGCCCAGGGCCCGCAGGATTCGCTTGGTCATGTAGGGCTTCGGGGCGCGGGCGTACGCGTGACGGATCCAGGCCGGCAGCCGGCGGTTCAATGCCGCCGACACCGGCACTTCCAGGAGGTTGCTGGTGCCGGGCCGACTGGCGTTGTCGTAGGCGAGAAAGTACGGCCGCAGCGGCGCTTCCACGAATTCAGGGCCTCCCTTATGGGTCTCGGAAAAGAGCGGCGCGACGCTCGATTCGACGCGGTATCCATGCCGCTCGAGGGCCGCGACATGATCCGCGGAGAAGCCAAAACGACCGGAACGGTACGACACGGGCGCGACGCCCACCGCCGCGGTGATGGCCGCCGTCAGGCTGGCGAGCTGCCGATCGAAGCGGTCGCGCGGCAGCGTCGACGCGTACGCGTGGCGGGCAACGTCCTCTGGCGTGAAGGGGGGCGTTTCCCACACGTGATGATGCGCCCCGATCTCACAGTCGCCGCGATCGAGGAGGGCGGCGAGCACGTCGGCGCCGCGCGGATCCGAGGCCACCGGGTGCGTGACGACGTAGGTCGGGCGGACGCCGTGGCGGGCGAACAGCGCGTGCAGCGTCGGAAGCGCGTAGATGTTGGCGAAGGTCTGGTGGGCCCGCGCGGCGGCGTCCCACTGATTGTCCCCTTCGGTGTCGATGCCGACGAGCAGATGCATGCGGGAGCGGGTCAGCGATCCTGGTCGGAGTCGCCGATCGTGACGTGCCAGCGCTCGGTGCGGGTGTAGAAGTCCGCCGGCACCTCGGCGTCGTTGACCTTGACGACGAACTCGATCGTCGACTTGACGACGAAGTAGCCGGCGCGGCGCAGGATGCGCCGGAACTCGCCGTGCATCGCGAACGTGCGGATCTTGTCCGAGTCGGCGAGCCGCGCCTCACGATCGACCCAGCGGATCAGCGTGTCGAGCCCGGCCTCGTCATCCGGATCGGTGAGGAAGTCGGCGAGCAGCGTCACCCGACCGCGCGATTCACGCAGGTGCCGGTAGACAGCGTAGCCGACGTTGCGGTCGTCGCGCCGGAGCGCCGCGATCGAGTAGCGGACGTGCGGCACGTCGACGTACTTCCAATTCAAGTACGCGGCGTCGCGCCGGACTGCGAGATCGAACTTCGGCGCCAGCGTATCCCACAGCGTGGTGAACGAGGCGTCGAAGCGCTGAATCAGCCGGACCTCCGCGCTCATCGGTCTAGGACGGGCCACGAGCTTGACAAGCGGCAGCGTGACGGCGGATACCAGCCGGTTGATGGGCACCGGCCAGTTCGGCCGCCGTAGCGCGCGCCGCGTCAGCGGCTTCACCAGGCAGGGGAGCGGCCCGACGTCGGGCCAACGCAACTTCTGGAACAGCCGATGAGACGACTCGGAGAGGCCGAGCCCGAGCGAGACGCCGACGTGGCGGTCCCAGGTGCGGAACAGCAGCTCGCCGAGACCCTGCCGCTGCCGCTCGGGAGCGACCATCACGTCCATGCCCCACGAGCCGCGGACCTCGGTCCCGCGCACCGACACGCGGACCGGCATGGTCGCGTACTGCCCGACGATCGCCTTGCCCTCCCGCGCGATCCAGATCTCGGGCTCGCGTCCGGGGTTGTTGGGGTTCCGGCCGTACTGCCACTCCCAGCGCAGGCGGCTCGACTCGGCGGCATCGTTGCCGAACACCCGTCGATACAACGCCTCGACGGCGCGCCGGTCTTCCGGACGGTAGGCGGTGATCTCGGCCACGCCTGTTACTCCGGCCACCTGCGTCGGACCTCGTCGCTCGATAGGGACATGTCAGTGTGCCGCCGCGCCCGACGGCTGGGCGTGGGCCAGCACGTATTCGATATTGCTGATGAGCACATCCTGCGTCACCGGGCTATCGCGCAGCCAGGTGGCGATCGGACGCGGCAGCCGGCGGACGGTCGCGGTCGCGTGCAGCTCCTCGCGGACCACGCGCAGGCCGGCCTCGGCGATCTGCCGGCGCAGGCGGGTCACCCGGACTTTCTCGAGCAGGTCGTCGAACTTGCGCTCGCCGCGTTGCGCCGCCTTGATGAACGAGTTCTCGTGGGCCGGCTCCTTCAGCGTCCACGGCGCGTGCCTCGCCAGGAACTGGAACGTCGCGAAGGCCGCCTTGCGGCCGACCATCAGGTGCAGCGGCACCTGCACCTTCAGCCGCGGCAGGTGCGCGCCGGCGAAGGACAGGTACGGCGCCGTCGAGAGATAGATCCGGCCGCCGGGCGCGAGGACCCGCGCGCACTCGCGCAGGTAGAGTGGCGCGTCCGCAACGTGCTCGATGACCGCGTGCGACAGCACCAGATCGAACGTCGCCGCCCGGAACGGCAGATACATGCCGTCGGCCAGCGCGAAGACCAGGTGCCGGATGCCGCGTTCGCGGCCGAGCCGGACCCCGGCGTCCTGGAAGCGATCGGCGGGGTCGATGCCGACC
>Ga0207701_10004026_pt1 | contig 14978 bp, 13 predicted proteins | sample KBSSwiSSwithPhiX_FD_184294 | JGI IMG/M metagenome (GOLD analysis project Ga0207701, IMG submission 184294) | Switchgrass rhizosphere bulk soil microbial communities from Kellogg Biological Station, Michigan, USA, with PhiX - S5 (SPAdes) (version 2) | ecosystem: Environmental > Terrestrial >... | reverse complement strand
TGAAATCAAATGCCATCGTTTACGCCGGGCCGGATCGCACTCTGGCCATCGGCGCCGGGCAAATGTCGCGCGTCGATTCTTCGCGGATCGCAATCTGGAAAGCGCAGGAAGCGGGCCTTTCCCTCAAGGACAGCGCCCTCGCCAGTGATGCATTTTTCCCATTTCCGGATGGGCTTCTTGCAGCGGCTGATGCCGGTGCCGGCTGTGCAATTCAGCCGGGCGGTTCGGTGCGCGATAAAGAAGTAATCGCCGCCGCCAATCAGCGCGATATGGCGATGATCTTTACCGGCGTCCGTCATTTTCGGCATTGATAGACAGGATTTACAGGATAGCGCAGGATTCTGAACTGAATCGCGTTAACCCTGTAAGTCTTGTCTATTCACGGTGTCCCCACCAGCCTTATGGTTTGAACGTAATCGGCACGACGAGACTCCACTCGCGCCCGGCTTCCGAGCGCCACTCGTGAAGTGCGGAGACGGCTGCTTGATCGAGGGCGGAGTTGCCGGTCGAGCGAATTGTTTGAACCGCAACAGCCCGCCCATTGGCGTCGAACAAAACGCGGAAGCTGCCCGACGCCTGCCCGGCACCCAGCGGTTGTCTTGCGTCTGATGGATAACGTGGTGCGGGCGCGTAAACCAGCTTTGCTCCTTTCACAGGGATTTTCGATGGTGTCGATGATCGCATCGGCGTTGCCGATGATAACGGTGTCGTTAGACGTGATGCAGCTATCAAATTCTGCCAGCTCGGGGTCATGTTCGATGAAACCTGTAATAGGAGTGTCGCCACCGCGGCGGCCGGTCTGATTGCGCACGAATTCCTTCCTGCGTGAAACGTCACCACGCCGATGAGCTCGCCGCGCTGATTGATAACTGGTGCGCCCGCGATCGTTTTTGATAATGCCGGTGTAACATCGAACCATTCTCCCGCTTCGTCGGTAAAGCGGCCGCTGATTTTCTCCTCCAACAGGACCGGGTTTGTCCGTTCAATCGGACTGAGAACGATTGCGACCTCGTTGCCGATATCCGGCAGCGCGCTCGCGCTCGGCACAAGAAACGGTAACCGATGGGTCGCGTCCGCTTTCAAAAGAACCAAATTTTGTGGCGCAGTTTGGGTGAGGGCGCCCGCGACATTGTAAATTGCCCCGTCAGCGACTTTTGCCACGGCATTAACTCCGCCTGTCATGACGCTGCGATCCGCAATGAATTTTCCGTCATCGGAAACGAAGAAACCGTGGCCGTTTGCGCTCAAATGTCCTGTTTCATCGAATACTGAAACAATGACGACGGCACCGCGAACCGGTTGTGCCACTTCAACGAAAACGCTTGTCGGAGCCTGTGACCGCTGTGGCGAAGGTGCCGCGCTCGATTCGACTGGCGCTGACGTGGCTAGCGTTGGCGTGGCGGAAAGAGGAGAAGGTTCAGGGGCGCGAACAATCGAAGCTTTGCGTTCGCACGAGACAAGCGTGCACAGAACGAGAATGAAACAAACCCCGCTGCCTCTCATTGTCTTAACGACATCTCGTGCCGGTCGCCGACTCAAGGACAAAATCAAGGTCGGCGGTCTGGCAGGCGACGGGCCTGCCCTACAATTGATCGTTCGCGCGACGCAAAACCAAGCTCCGCTTAGCGAATTGTCTATCGTGGCGCCAAGCTCTTCTTTCGCATCGAGGCCGCTTGAACAAGCACTCCGAAAAGCACGAGCGCACTGAACAACAAAATCCCGCCGGTCGGCGGCAAAGAGATCGCGCCGGTGATCAGATGTGCCCCAATCAATGACGAGACGAAGATTAGCGCCCAATCAAACAACATCAGAAGCAGGACTGTTCCGATCAATCCGCCGATAATAAAGATTAGCCAATAATGCGAGGCATACTGCGCGACAAACGTCGCTGCCAGTCCGACAGCGAACCGGCCGCCAGCGATGAAACCAGCCAGGCCAATCGCCAATTTTTGCACAAAAAGTGCAAGTAACGCGCCGATGAACCCAAGCAAGATTGCGAAGGTTAGTTGCACCAATGGGGTTGGTTCATTCACGATGTGTGACGCGAGGGTTACGCCTGCGGCAAACCCAATCGCCGCCACGCAAAGCCAGAAAAGTTTGCGACCAAAGAACAGGACGACCGCGCCGATTAATGCGCTCAGGATGGGAATAGAAAGGTGCAAGAGAATTACCTCAGAACCTGCGACCGTTTATTTCAAATAATTAGATCAGTGCCGAATCCGATGTTTACAACACAAAGAGAAATTTCAAGTCGATGTCATCCCGAGCGAAGTCGAGGGATCCCGCTACGACAGCTTTAAGGTAAGATAAGGGATTCGCTTGGGATGACCGCATTTAACCAACGAAGCCTTACTTCCTCATCATGGCGTCGCGTTGCGGTTTGAATTCATTTCCCGGCTTCCACTCCGGATATTTATCGCCGTTCGAGACTTCGTAACCAACCTGAAAGAGTAGTTGCACGTCTTGCACGGCACCGGATAAATCCCAGTCAGGCTTTACCTCGTCGGAAACTTGGTGGTAATCGTGCAGGTCAAATTCGTCGGCACGTAATGGCGCATCGGCCGCGCGCGACAGCAGATGCTCGTTTTTCCCGATATAAAGTGCCGGTACTCCAACTTTAGCGAATTCAAAATTATCTGCGCGATAAATGCTGCCCTTCTCCGGGCGCGGATTCGGAATGGCGACGCGGCCTTGCGCTTGCGCCCGTTTTGCCAGCGCGTCGTCCAACGTCGACATGCCGAAACTCGTATCTTCTACGTCGCGCGTTTTCCCCCACACATTCATGCTATCGATGTTGATGTCGGCCAACGTTTTCTTCAGCGGGTAGAGCGGATGGAGCGCGTAATATTTGGCGCCGAGCAAGCCCGCTTCCTCCGCGGTGGTAGCGATGAAAAGGAGAGAGCGCTTGGTCGACGGATTCACCTTCGTGAAGGCGCGCCCCAGCGAGATGAGCGCCGCTACACCAGATGCGTTATCAACCGCGCCGTTAAAAATCTGATCGCCGGACAACTCGGGATGTTTGCCAAGGTGATCCCAATGTGCGCTAAAAATCACATATTCGTCTTTCCATTTAGGATCGCTGCCTTCGAGTTTGGCAATGACGTTGTGCGATTTGAATGTGCGGATCTCCTGTTTGATTTCAAAGTTAGCCTTTGCCTTCAATGCAACTGGCCGAAAGTCCTTCTTGATGGCGGACTTCTTCAGTGCCTCGAAATCCTGTCCGCAATCAGCTAGCAATTTTTTCGCAACATCGAGCGTGATCCACGAGCGGACCGAAACGGCGTCCGCGTTCTTGTCCGACGTATCGAGCTCGAAATTTTCCTTCGACCAGCTAGTGCGCACGACCGAGTAGGGATACGCAGCTGGCCCCGTCTCGTGAATAATCACTGCGGCGGCCGCTCCTTTTTTTGCAGCGATTTCGTATTTGTAGATCCAGCGTCCGTAGTAGGTCATGGCGCGGCCCCCAAACATCTTGTCATCCAGTTTGCCCGGGTCTTTTGCATCTGGAATGGGGGGATCGTTGATTAACATCAGGAGCGTTTTGCCGCGCACATCCACATCTTTGTAATCATTCCAGCCATACTCCGGAGCCACGATTCCGTAGCCGACAAAGACGATGTCGGAATTGTCGACTTTGATTTGGTCCTGCAACCGCGCTGAGGAAGCGACATAATCGTCGGGATAATTTAGCGTCAGTGTTTGCCCGCCCACCACAAACGAGGCAGTGGGTGCGCTCATTATCCCTGCCAGCGGAACTTCCTGAAAATAAGTGCCGTCGGGATTTCCCGGTATTAACCCGATTGTCTTGAACTGGTCGGCAATGTATTGGATTGAAAGCTCTTCGCCTTTTGAACCGGGAGCGCGCCCTTCGAATTCATCGGAGGCGAGCATTTTGATATGGGCAAGCAATCCATCGGCTGTGATGGCATCAAGCGCAGGTTTTAGCCGGTCCGTTTCAGAATCGGCGGCGAATCCAATCTCTACAAACGACAGGGCGATCAGGATGGCGATGATTTTCATTTATTTCTTTTGTAGCGGCGGTCTCCGACCGTCGCAACTAGGTGGCTTCGGCGGTCAGAGACCGTGGCTACAGCTCAGATCGGAATGCCAGATCGATGACCCAGTTATTTGTTTCCCGTCGCCGGCGCAGCGGAGGTATTCGCCTCACTGATCCCGATCTTTTTCAAAAATGGCTGCACCGATTGTTTGCGTCCGAGAAACTTCTCAATCGATTCGTTGACATCGCGAGAATCGCCGATTGCGTAAATTTCATTTCGCAATCGCATTCCTGCCTGTTTGTCGTAATAACCCTCAGGCGCGCTTTCAAAGACCGTTGCCATGTCGGCGGCGATCGCATCGGCCCAGGCATAACCGTAGTAGCCGGCATCGTAGCCATTAAGATGTCCGAAGTAGGAGACGAAGCTCGTGCTCGGGTCGATCGGGAGAAACACCTTTTCTAAAATCGGGTTCGAGATCGCAACGCAATCATAGGCCGCGTTCTCCGGATGCGGTCCGTGCAACGCCAGATCAAGCGAGGCCAAGGCAAATTGGCGGCGATAAAACACGCCCGCGGTCGCGAGCTTGGCGTCTTTCATTTTCTGGATTGTCTCCGCCGGAATCTTCTTCGACGGGTCACGGTAATCCGCCGCGAAAGAATCGAGCACGCTCTTATCCCACACCCAGTTTTGCAGCATTTGCGAGGGAGCTTCGACGAAGTCCGTGGGCACATGCGCGCCGGCGAAACGGGCGTATTTCGCGTGGGTCGTTATCGTATGCAGGACATGACCGAATTCGTGAAACAGGATTTCGACCTCGTTATGGCTCAACAGTGACGGCTTGTCAGAAGTGGCAGGCGGGAAATTGCAAAGCAATGTCACTGTTGGCCGCTGATATTTTCCATCTGGCAGGAGTTTACCGCCGATAATTTCGAACTCGGCGAAGTGATTAAACTTTCCGTCGCGCGGAAACATGTCGAGGTAGAACAAACCCAGGGGTTCGCCCGTCGCGGCGTCGCTCACCGCCCAGAGCTGGAGATTGTCGATCCATTTGTAAGGCGGGGCGATTTGCTCGAATTTCAGCCCGAAAATCCTCTGATAAATGGCGAACATTCCATCCAGCACTTTCTGGAACGGAAAAAAATTCCGAAGCGCTTCGGTATCGACCGCAAATTTCTGTTTCTTGAGTTGGTTCTGATAGTAGCGCCAGTCCCAGGTGTCGATTCTGGGAGCTGCAAAAGCATCGCCGCCCTGCGACTGAACGTCGAGCTGCTTCATTTTTTGAAGCTCAGACAGTTCGGCCGCGAACTTGGGCTCGATCCCGGCCACAAGATCATCGATGTACTTCTGCGCGGCCGCGCCATTCTTAGCCATGCGCGGTTCGGTCTGAAAATCGTCCCACGATTTATAGCCGAGCCGGAGCGCGATCTTGTTGCGCAACGTCAGCATCTGATTCAACAGCGGCACGTTCTTCTCTTTCGCGAGCGAATCGTGCGCGATGTACAGTTTCTTTCGGGTCGCTTCACTCTTGGCGTCTTCTTCGACCGCAACGAATTGCCAGGTCACATTCGCGAGCACAGTGTAGGCATCGTCGCCTGTCTTGATTCCGGGCTTGGTGAAAAAATCCTCCGGCATCCCATCCAGCTCGGCTTTTGTGAAAACGACCGGCTCTTTCGTGTTGGCAATGTTCGTTCCAAACTCGGTGCCCAGCTTGGCCAGTTGTTTGCGCAACTGCTCAACCTCTTTGCGTTTCGCTGGAGGCAGGGCCAACCCCGCGCGACGATAATCGCGCATTGTTTCGTTGAGCAGTTTCCTGTCCTCGCCCTCCAGTTGCGGTTTGGTGTCGGCGAAGGCTTTGATCGATTTGTAAACATCTTCCCGATAATCGATGCCCACAAACCAATCGTTGAGTGTCTTGACTGCGCTCTCCGCGGCCGCGCGCATCTTCGGGTCAGTATGCGCTTCCTTAATAATAGTAGCCTTGTTCGCCACTTTGTTGGCTTCGTAACCAAGGGTGTCGAGCGCAACGACAGTATTTTGAAATGTCACTTTTTTCGGGTCGAGCTTGCCAATGGCATCGAGCGCAGCGTTACCCTTTTTGATTGCATCCTTGGCGGCAGCTTCAACTGCGGCGGGCGTTTGCTCCCAGTCTGGAATGGTGAGTTGGGCGTTCGCCTTCGCTGCCGCGTCGCGATAGCTGTCGATCGATTTTAGGTCCTCAGCGTCTGCGATGACTGCGGTCCCAAAAATAAACAGCAGAAAGTAACGCAAGCTCATAGACGTTGAATCAGCTGACGGAATTGTGTAGAACCGCGACGGTAACGCCGAATGCGCGATCTCGCTGAGAAATTTTTTGTCGCCTTTATTCCGGTCTTTGTCGCGATTGACCCGATTGGCTTGGTCGCGCTCTTTATGGGCCTTGGCCCCAGTGCGTCGCCGCAGCAACGCAAGCATCAGGCCTTTCTCGGAATTTTTACCGGGCTCGGCATTTCCATCGGGTTTATTTTTCTCGGCAAAATCATTTTCTCGGCACTCGGAATCACGGTGGCCGATTTTCAAATCGCGGGCGGTCTCATTCTTCTGATTCTGGCGACGCGTGAATTGGTTACATTCGGGCCGGCCGATCGCGGTGGTGGGGACGAATTTGGGATCGTGCCGCTAGGAATGCCGTTGATCGCAGGACCGGCATTGCTGACCGCTCTTCTCATTCTGATCGACACGGTTGGGATTGTGTTCACCCTCATCTCGCTGCTGGTGAATCTCGCCATTGTCGCTGTCGCGCTCTGCAATGCCGACCGTTTCAGCCGTTGGATGGGCAAACAAGGTTTGCGCGGCGTCTCCAAAATCATAGCGCTCTTATTGGCGGCGATAGCAGTAAGTTTGATCCGCCGCGGCTGGCAGATGCACTAGTCAGTTTCAATGTCATGACTGGTGCATCAGTGGACGAAGTCGTCGAAGAACCAGCTCCAGAAATTGTCGCTCGTCTTGTTCGAGCTGTATTGCTCAAATCGCTGCTGGAAATACTGATTCTTTGTCTCGTTCTGGGTATAGCTGGATTTAAGTATTTCAATCCGACGATACGCGGAGAGATAACGCAAGCAGACGCGGTGAGCGTACGTGGTTGGGTGGCGAATCCACTGGCGCCACACGATCCGATTCAACTTGAGCTTGCGATCGACGGCCGCCCCACGGCAATCATGACCGCACTGGAAGTGCCGCCTGAACACGCAGTAAGTGCGCTACTTCGGCGCGGCCAGCACCCATTCGAGTTTTCATTTCAACGTCTGCCAGCTGGAACGCATTCAGTTCAGGTTTATGCCGTCCAAACCACACCGGGTCGGACGCTGAGTTTGGTTCCAATTACACGCCGTTCAGAAACCTTCACGGTGAGTCCGGGTAGATGAGTGCGCCCGAGAGTAGTAGTTCGTCGAATACCTTATCGTGGCAAGCGATCAACCTTGCCGAGGTAATTTCGGTCGTTCTTTCCATTTTGTTAGTAGAATGGGCGCTCGCGCCTTTCGCCGTCTCAGTATGGCTACTCGGTGGCCCGCCGCTTCTCGCGCTGGTGCTAATGCTGTATTCGCATCGTTGCCGTCGTGAAACAGCTCAAACCCTCGGATTCGGCGGACGCTATTTTGATCGAGCGCTTCTTCTGCTTGCCGGACCAACGCTACTGGCAATCACCGCGTTGATATTCGTAGGTTACGTAACGCATTCACTTCATCTGCCGGATCGATTCTGGGCCAGGCTCTGCCTGCTACCAGGTTGGGTACTCCTGCAACAGTACACGATGCTGGGTTTTAGCTACCGGCGGCTGCGCCAATTTCTCCATCCTTATCAAGCCATAATCATAACGGCTGGACTGTTCGCCCTCGTTCACGCTCCGAACGTTCCGCTGATGATTCTTACTTTCCTTGGCGGATTGATCTGGAGCTTTGTCTACGAACGCGTACCGAATTTGTTTGCGTCCGCGATATCGCACCTGTTGCTGAGTGCAACGGTTCTCGTCGCGGTCCCGGAATGGATTCTACCAGGCATGACGGTAGGCTACCGCTACCTTCTATACCACTGTTTCTGAATTCGATAGGATGGCCATTTGGACCAAATGGAGGGGTGCGGTCAAATCTTCACCCTCCACATTTGGCCTGCAGTTCATCAAGACTAAGGCGAAGGACTCCAGTTGCTTATCCCGAATTTCTTAGCTTGTTGGCGTGTTTCGTGGGCATCGTTTATCCGCCTTGTAGGCGTAATCCGCGGTAAGATTTCGGCGGCGGAGGAGCGCACTATCAGAAAAGGCACGCGGCTCTATCGGTTGACACTCGGGACGATGCCGTTACCGTCCGGTTTCTATGAGGTTCCCTTTGGCGCTCACCAGCAAGATCGCTGCGTACATCGTCGGCCATAAGATCCGTGGCACCAAGAAGTTCGCCACCGTCTTGCAGCTTGAGCCGTTGCACACCTGTAACCTGACTTGTACCGGTTGCGGCCGAATCCGCGAATATTCCACCTCCCTTAAAGACATGATGCCGCTGGAGGATTGCCTGGGGGCGGCCCGTGAATGTAATGCGCCGATGGTCTCGATTTGTGGCGGCGAACCCCTGATTTACCCCCACATCGAAGCGCTTGTTAACGGTTTGCTAGACCAGGGTCGAATCGTTTATGTCTGCACTAACGCCATGTTCATGCGCAAGAAGATGCGCGAATGGCTGACCAAAGAATTGCGGAGTGCGGAAAATGCCAGTCCGGCTCGGACGCGATTGCGGAGTGAACTGGAAGCGAAGGTTGATGACTTGCTTCGAGAAGGCTTGATTTCCGAGAAGGACGCGGCGGCGATCCGCAATCCGCAATCCACAATCCGCGATCACGTGATTGGCCCCAGCAAATGGATGTACTGGAACGTGCATCTCGACGGGCTGGAGCGGACGCACGATCTCATCGTCGAGCGGGAAGGTGTCTTCAAGGAATGCATTCTTGCCATTAAAATGGCGAAACACCTCGGCTATCAGGTGGCGACCAACACGACCGTCTACAAGGAGACCAACATGGATGAGGTTGAGCAGATGCTCGATTTTCTGGCCGATCTCGGAGTTGATGGCCACACCATCACGCCGGGTTACGATTATGACGCGGCCAAAAAAGACATGGTGAAGCGGCTCAATCTGCAGCCGGAGAATTTCTTTCTCACCCGCAAAGCGACAGTCGAGAAATTCGCTCGCATGGAAGAATGGATGAATCGCTACACGTTTTTCGGCACGCCGGTCTACTTTGAATTTCTCGCTGGTCATCGCGATCTGACTTGCTCGGCCTGGGCTATCCCGACTCGGAATTTGATGGGCTGGAAAGCGCCGTGTTATTTCATGACTGACGCGGTCGGCACCAATGGCACAGGGCATTACAAAACCTACGCCGAGATGCTGGAGAAAGTGGATTGGGACAAATACGGTGTCGTCGATGGCGTGGCGCGCGATCCGCGCTGCGAGAATTGCATGACCCACTGCGGTTATGAACCAACTGCCAGCCTCGGCCTTCAGGCAAAACGCGGGGACACCTGGAAGACGGTAAGGTTTAATTTCGGACCAAAGCCGAGGAGCCGTGGCCGCGGGAACGAGATCGCCGCGTATAACGGGGTGAGTTCGGGCAACGGTCATTTGACCGGCAAGCGTCCCGACTCGCTGGAAGCGAAAGTTTCCTGATCGTCATCATGGCGACGAATTCGCCCAACCTGATTCCCTTGCCAAGCGCGCGGCCGGAGTCCGGCGTCGTCTACCCGGCCAATGACTCGCAGATCGCTTCGGCGATGGCGCGGGCCCAGGGAAATCTTTTGCGCCAGCAGAAACCGGACGGTCATTGGTGCGGTGAGCTGTTTGTCGATAGCACTCTTTGCTCGGATTACGTGTTGTATTTGCACTGGCTGGGGGAGGTCGACCGCGAGATTCAGGACCGCTGCACCGAACACATTCTGCGTCGCCAATTGCCCGATGGAGGCTGGAACATCTATTATGGCGGCCCGAGCGAAATTAACGCATCGGTGAAAGCTTATTTCGCGCTCAAGCTCGCCGGGTATTCAGCCGATCTGCCATTTATGCGCGAAGCTCGCGCCAATATTTTGCGCATGGGCGGTATCCCGCGCGTTAATACGTTCAGCAAACTTTATCTCGCGCTCATGGGCCAGTTCCCATGGAAATATCTGCCCACCATTCCGGTGGAAATGGTCCTGCTCCCGGAGTGGGCGCCGTTTCACATCTACAAGATGTCGTCCTGGAGTCGGGCCATGCTCGTGCCCCTCGCCATCATCAATCATTTCAAGCCCATGCGCGAGTTGTCCGGCGAAAAACAACTCCACGAATTGTATCCGCTCGGGACCGAGCACAAGGATTTCCGCCTGCCACGCGACGAGCGAGTATTTACCTGGCGAAATTCGTTCCTGCGCGCAGACGATGCGCTCAAGATGCTGCATCGAATTCCATGGAAACCGTTGCGTCGGATCGCGCTAGAGGAAGCGGAACGGTGGATGATCGAGCGGATCGGTGAGGGAAGCGACGGTCTGGCCGCGGTTTATCCAGCAATGCTCAATGCGTTGATTGCGTTGCACGCCCTCGGTTACCCGAACAGTCATCCGGCTCTCATTAAAGCGAAGAAGGATTTCGAAGGATTGTTCGTTGACGATCCGGAAGATTTTCGAATTCAACCGTGTCTTTCGCCGATTTGGGATACGGCGATCAATGTCATCGCGTTGGCGGAGAGTGGGCTGCCGCCGGAACACTCAGCATTGCAAAAGGCCGCTGCCTGGTTGTCGAGCAAGGAGGTTCGTATCCGGGGTGATTGGACGAAGAACAATTCCCACGCCGAAGCGAGTGGCTGGGCCTTCGAATACAATAACGTTTACTATCCTGATACCGACGATACCGCGATGGTGCTGATGGCGCTGCGTCTGGTTCAGCCGGAAGACGGCAAACAGTACGAAGAGGTATTTGAACGCGCTCTCGCCTGGCAGTTGAGTTTCCAATGTCGCGACGGCGGCTGGGGCGCATTCGACAAGGACGTGATCGATGGCTGGCTGGAAAACATGCCGTTTGCCGATCATAACGCCATTCTTGATCCTACTTGCAGCGACCTGACCGCGCGCACGCTCGAGCTTTTTGGCTACATCGGTTTCGATCGCTTCGATCGCAGCGTGAAGGAGGCGCTGCGCTATTTAATCAGGACGCAGGAAGACGACGGCTCCTGGTACGGGCGCTGGGGAGTGAATTACATTTACGGCACGTGGCAGGTATTGCGCGGGCTTCGTGCTATTGGTCAGGACATGACCCAGGATTGGATTCTGCGCGGTCGCGATTGGCTCGAGAGTTGTCAGAACGACGACGGCGGCTGGGGCGAAACTTGCGCAACTTACGAAGATCCTTCGGCAAAAGGAAAAGGCGACAGCACAGCTTCACAGACGGCGTGGGCAATTATGGGGATTTGCGCTTGTGGCGATCTCAATCGACCGAGCATACAACGCGGGTTGCGTTATCTCCTCTCGACACAACAACCCGATGGTTCCTGGCACGAACCGCAAATCACCGGCACCGGTTTCCCCAGCGTGTTCTACTTAAAGTACGACATGTACCGGCAAAATTTCCCGCTTCTTGCCCTCGCCACCTACGTAAATTACAAGCGCGGCCTGGGTCATCCGCGGAGCTTTTTCCGCTGTAACTGAGCGCAGGGGTCTTAAAGCCCGGAGGGCTGTTGGAAATTAGCCGGTGTTGCAAACCACCGGTCTATGTACGAAAAAGAAATGAGCCCTGGAAGGGCGGCGGAACGAAGGTGCAAGTCCGGTGGCTTGCGCCACCGGCTAATTTCCGCTAGTCCTCCAGACTGAAATGGCGGAATGCTCGCGCTCTTCCAAAAAATAAATCCTGTTCAGAGCGCTAAAGCGATCTAACAGTAAAGATTATGGCTTACGAATTACCGAAATTACCCTACGCATACGACGCACTCGAACCGCACATCGACGCGCGCACGATGGAAATTCATTATACCAAACATCATCAAGCTTATATCACCAATGTGAACAACGCGCTCAAGGATCAACCTGAGCTCGCGAAGAAATCGGTCGAAGATCTGATCCGTGATTTAAGTGCCGTCCCGGAGAACATTCGCACCGCCGTTCGCAACAACGGCGGCGGCCACGCCAATCACTCTTTCTTCTGGAAGATCATGGGCCCGGGCAAAGGCGGCGAGCCCAAAGGGAAATTGGCCGATGACATCAAGTCAACCTTCGGTGGCTTCGATCAGTTCAAGGAAAAATTTGCCGCTGCTGGGGTGGGGCGATTCGGCAGCGGTTGGGCGTGGTTGATCAAGAAGGGCGGCAAACTCGAAATCACCTCTACACCCAATCAGGATTCACCATTGATGGACCGTAATACGCCCGTCCTCGGTCTCGATGTTTGGGAACACGCTTATTATCTGAACTATCAGAATCGTCGGCCCGACTACATCAAAGCGTGGTGGAACGTCGTGAACTGGGACGAGGTCGCGAAAAATTACTGAGCGTTTTTCTGTAGCGGCGGTCTACGACCGCCGTTTCTTTTAAGGCGGCGGTCGTGGACCGCCGCTACAGCAATGGCTTTTCTTAACGAGAATTATCTCAAACTTCAGGCCGGTTATTTGTTTCCGGAAGTCGCGCGCCGCGTTCGCGAGTTCTCGGAGCAAAATCCCGATGCCGCGAAAAGACTGATTCGTTGCGGCATCGGCGACGTGACCGAGCCGTTGCCGCGCGCGGCCATCGACGCGATGAAAGCCGCAGCCGAAGAGCTGGGACGTCGTGAATCGTTCCGCGGTTACGGGCCCGAGCAGGGTTACGAATTTCTTCGCAGCAAAATCGCGCAATTCGATTATCGCGACCGCGGCGTCGACATCAGCGACGACGAAATTTTTCTTTCCGACGGCTCAAAGTGTGACTGCGGTCACATCCTCGATATTCTCGGCGAGCAAAACAAAATCGCCATCACCGACCCGGTTTATCCGGTTTACGTCGATACCAATGTGATGGCGGGCCACACCGGCCCGGTTCGCGCCGACGGCAGCTACGAAGGCATTCTTTATTTGCCCTGCACGGTGGAGAATAATTTTGTACCGGAACCTCCGCGCGAACACGCGGATGTCATTTATCTTTGCTTCCCGAACAATCCGACCGGCGCAGTGGCGTCGCGCGCGCAACTAGCGAGTTGGATCGAATATGCGCGCGAACACAACGCGCTTTTGTTATTCGACGCCGCCTATGAAGGTTACATCAGCGATTCAGCGATTCCGCACTCGATTTTTGAGATCAATGGCGCACGCGAATGCGCCATCGAGTTTCGCAGTTTTTCCAAGACGGGCGGCTTCACCGGTGTTCGATGTGGATTCACCGTTTTACCAAAAAGTTTGCTGGCACAGACCGAATCGGGAAAAAAATCGCCGCTTCATTCACTGTGGCACAGACGATGGAGCACGAAATCAAACGGCGTGAGTTATCCGGTGCAACGCGCCGCGGAAGCCTTGTATTCTGCGGAAGGCCGCGAACAGGTCCGTGGGTTGATCGAGCATTACATGGGCAACGCGCGGATCTTGCGGGACGCAGCGACCAGCGCGGGTTTGGGAGTACATGGTGGCACAAATGCGCCCTATATTTGGGTGGAAACGCCGTCCGGTAAAACGAGCTGGCAAGTTTTCGACTGGATGTTGCGGGAACGGAATGTCGTGATCACGCCAGGCAGCGGATTTGGCTCCAGAGGAGAAGGTTTTTTTCGCATTTCAGCCTTCAACAGCCGCAGCAATGCAGAGGAAGTCGCCCGCCGTTTACGCGAAACCAGAAGACAAGCCGCGACTAAGATTTAGCCGCGGATAAATCAGAAAATTACTTACTCAGGAAACAGGTGAGGAAAACAAATCTGGAAGCCAGGAACTCAGGAAACAAACCGAAAGAATTTGCATGTTTCTTGGATTCCTGCTTTCCAGATTTCTTTGCAAGCCGCGACGATTTCGCGTGTTTAGTGGGCAACCAATCCGGTAGTCGGTATCGACTCCGCTTGCGCTTCATAAATTCTTCGCTTCCCGTTTAACGTGGCGAATTTACCGCAGCTCTATCGCTTTTGTTTCCTCATGACCGGTGAGGCCTCGAAGGCCCAGGATATTTTTCAGGATACCGTGCGCGAGGCGGCATTTCTCGCCGCCAAGGGTGAGCCGCCACCAGATCGCCACTGGTTTTTTCGGGAAGCGCGCTGGCGTTGTCTCGATGTCGTTGCGCACGGCGTCCAACCGGAGGAGGAGACAAACGAAGCGTGTGAAATCTCGCCGCACGCGCCCGAACAAATCGAACAGCTCGAGCCGGAACAACTGGCGATTTGGACTTCGGCTGCACCCGAACCGCAGCGCAGCATTCTCGCTCTCTATTATCTCGATGAATTCAACTACCGCGAAATGATGTCGATACTGGGTCTGAAATTGCACGACTTGTCGCGCGCGATCGCGTCCGGTCGTCGCGAATTTCAGGCCTGGCTGAATGCAACCGTGCCGGTGGCGGCGGAGGAATGAAGCGCTTGTCGCGCCGCCTCCGCACACTGGCGGAGTGCGCGCCCATTGCCACTGTGAAAGCGCCTGACCGGCGGATGCGGACCGCCGTGTCGCGCGCGAAGCGAACGGACGATTTCGCGGCGCAGCAGTCATTTGATCGGGCGCTTGCCAAACTGGTCCAGGCAACGCCTGTCTCGCGCGAAATCCAGGAATGGTTCGCCAACGAAAAGATGGCTGAGGGAGCGAAACGCAGTTGGAGAAAGACCGCTCTTCATCCCGCCATTCTCGCCATCGGAATCGCGTTGGTGGTAATCGCGGTGGTCGCATGGATCACGTTCGACGAACAAATGCACGCTTTCCCCGGCACGGCGACGGCGAAGAAATTGCTGAACGTGGCGGCGATGACGCGGCCTTCGGAATTCGAGCCGATGGAGACGGAGGCCGGAA
>Ga0207701_10004023_pt1 | contig 14979 bp, 14 predicted proteins | sample KBSSwiSSwithPhiX_FD_184294 | JGI IMG/M metagenome (GOLD analysis project Ga0207701, IMG submission 184294) | Switchgrass rhizosphere bulk soil microbial communities from Kellogg Biological Station, Michigan, USA, with PhiX - S5 (SPAdes) (version 2) | ecosystem: Environmental > Terrestrial >... | reverse complement strand
CGAAGCAAGCATCCCACCGTCCGGCCATCAATGGGCCTGTTCCCCTCGTCACCGTTGCCTGTCATGAAGATTTGACCGCCAGCGATTTGATCGGCCGCTATCTTCTCGATGCTCACGGCACCTCATGGATCGATGGCCCACTCACCCGCGCGGTGAAAGCCGGCGGGATTTGCTATCTAGACGAGGTGGTCGAGGCGCGTAAGGACACCACGGTGATTATTCATCCACTTACGGATCACCGGCGCCTGCTGACCATCGATAAGCTCGGCGAAGTTATCGAAGCCGCCGACGGATTTCTGCTGGTGGTGTCTTACAATCCCGGTTATCAGAACGTACTCAAAGACCTCAAACACAGCACCCGGCAGCGCTTCGTCGCACTCGAGTTCGATTTTCCCGAACCGGCACACGAGACGAAAATCATCGCCCATGAGTCGGGCATCGATATCGAAACTGCTGGGCAATTGGCCAAGCTCGGCCAGCGCGTGCGCAATCTGCGTGAGCACGGACTCAAGGAAGGCGCCAGCACACGCGTGCTGATCTACGCCGGCCGTTTAATAAAGGAGGGAATCTCGCCGCGCCGCGCTTGCCACGTGGCGGTGACCTGGGGCATTACCGACGACCCCCAGGTCCAACGAAGCCTTGATGAGGTGGTGGCGGCGATTTTTCCGTGAAATTACCTTCCGAATTCGATTGCCCCACTGTTCTAAAATATTTGTAGCCCCATATAGTGTTATGTTGAGCGCAGCGAAACATCTATTGTGCTTACGTCGGAAACGAATGAATAGATTCTTCGGCTTCGCCTAAGAATGACACTGCCGTAATCAGTTGCCGAACGGGTTTTCAGTCCGAGCAAACGAAGTTTAACTGTGGAAACAAATGATTCATCCGCCGTAGAGTTGGCTACACTCCGCCATATGTTACGGTTGTACTGCCAGGCACTGGCGGGCCGGAGCATCGAGCTACACGATCTCAGCCAACTGCTGGAAAAAGAGATCGGCTGGTCGCGCAGCGACGTCGCCACCACGGACGGGAGTGTGATTTTCTTGCCGGCAACCATCGATCGGTTCGATGAAGCGGAGGAAAATTTCGCTTTTCTTAAAGTAATGTTGACTCAGCAGACCGGCCATCTGGAATTTGGCAGTTTTGAATTCGAATACCGCCGTTCTGCCACTCGATTCGACGATCTCCGGCCAAAGTTGATGGCAGCGCCGGAGTATCATGATCACGATCATGGACACGAAGCCGATCACGACCGGCCGAGCGTCACCGAGCTCACACGGTTTTTTAAATTATTTCCGCACAAGCGTTCGGCGTTGGACATTTTTTCCCTGCTCGAAAGCAGCCGTGTGGAAGCCAGGGTCATGCATGAGTACCCCGGTCTGGCCAAACTGTACGAGCGACAGCGCCAACGGGTACTGGCGCTGCGCCCTGAAATCATTTTTCTTCCAGTGCGCGAGGCACTGATCGAATTTATGATCCGTCTCAGTCTGGGTGCGAGTGAGATCAAAATCCCGACGAATTGCAGAACCATCGGCCGCGACCTGTGGCGGCTGATGAGCCTCATCGGCGAGGTTGGCGCTACTGTGGAAGATTGTGCCGAGGCAACACTGAGGATTTACAATTTGCTGGCCAGGGTGAAGAACGCGCACTTCGAGGAAGACGAATTCGCGGCGTTTGATGCTGGCTGGAAAAATTCAAGCCATTCAAGCCGTTTAAATCGTTCTAACCGTTGGTCGGATGAGGAGCCGGGTCGAATTGGCCTGAGGCTTCCCTCGCTCGTCGATCGGGAACGAGATTATCTGTCGCCTGCACCAATCGACTATCGCGGAGAATTCCGGCCTGAACTAGCGCAACTTTTGACACGACCGCAAGTGAATGCGCGCGAGCAGCGAAAATCTTTGACTGCGGAGCAGGTTGCAGAGTTATTGCGTGCCCAAAGAAAGCCGAAACGCAGAGATTCAGATGAACAAGGGGAAGAGCGCGATCCCGAAACAGAAAAAATGGTTCATAATCTCATGCGCGAGCTGGAACGGCGCGACCCGCGCATGCAGAGCGTTAAACGCAATTTATCTAATCAAGCGGAAGAAGATGCCGGCCCCTTGATCGCAGCTCAGCCGAATACTTTCCTTTACGACGAGTGGAACGTATTCCAGAACGTGTACCGAAACCGCTGGTGCAGGGTCTGGGAAAAAACCATGGTGCCCGGTGATCTCAATTTTTATCGAGAAACCTTGGCCAGGCATCGAGGACTGCTAAAACAGATCCGCGGCGAGTTCGAGCAGATGGTGCCGGACCTTTACCGCAAGGAAAAGCGCGTGCCCGACGGCGCAGACCACGACCTTGACGCAGCCATTGAAGCCATTACTGAACTGCGGGCGGGAATCAGCCCTTCGGAGAAGATTTTTTGGCGGCACCATAAAATCGACCGCGATCTTGCGGTGGCATTTCTTCTCGATATGAGCGGCTCCACCGGCGAAGCGATCGGCCGAGGCAACGATGAGTCGTCGTTTGCCGGTGCGGGCTTCGAGCCGGAGCGGCGCCATCGACGGATTATCGATGTGGAAAAAGAAGCCATCGTTCTAATGATGGACGCGCTGGAATCAATCGGGGATCGGTACGGCGTTTACGGTTTTTCCGGTCATGGCCGCGAGAACGTCGAGTTCTACGTCATCAAAGGTATGGATGAAGAGTTCAGCTCCGAGATTGCCAAGCGGCTTGGCCGTATCAGTCCCCTGCATGCGACTCGAATGGGACCGGCGATCCGGCATACCACGGCAAAACTGCGGCAAGAAGCGACTCGCGCCAAGTTTCTTTTTTTGATCAGCGATGGACGGCCGCAAGACCGTGGCTATTCGCAGGAGGATTCGGAAAAACACTATGCGGTACAGGACACGCGTGCCGCATTCGCCGAAGCCCGCCGCGAAGGAATTCAGCCGTTCTGTCTCACCGTGGACAAAGAAGGAAACGATTACCTCAGAGTGATGATGGATGATTTCAGCTATGAAGTACTGGCCGACGTGAGCCTATTGCCCGAACGATTGCCGCAACTTTACCGCAAACTGACGAGGTGACCAACTTTATTATAGCCCCGCGAGCGAGATCGCACTGCGTGTTTACCTGGATTTAACAGCACCTCAAACCTCGACTTTCGCGTTCCTCCTTACTGCACCTCTCGATTCACTTCTCTAATCCGAGATAAATTGGCAAACAACCCCCAGGTTGCTGCGTCCCGCTATAATTACCAATCCTTCGGCATCGCATACGGTCCTCACTGCCGGCATTTCGGGCTTGTCGAGCTACGGCAAAATAAGTAGCCTAGGGTCGAAAGGCGCAGTTATGGACAAATGGCAGCAGAAACTTTCCATCGGATATTTCTTCATCGCCTTGGTTTTGCTCTTTCTTTTGCAAACCTATCTCGCGTCACCACAAGTTGAAACGATTAGCTATAGCCAGTTCAAAGCGCTGGTGAAAAGCGCGTTGCTCGCCAATCTGAACGTCGGCGAGAAAGCCATTCATGGCGAGATTAAGCCTGAAGGTGTGAAGCAAGCGCTGCCGCCTGAACGTCTGAAAGTCTGGGAAGGTAAGCTCAAAGACAGTAAGCAGGGCGTGCCATTCGTGACGATCCGTGTGGAAGACCCCGAATTGGTAACCGACTTGGAACGTGCGGGAATCAATTTTAAAGGCGAAGTCATCAACGAGTGGCTGCCGACGGTGCTTTCCTGGGTAGTGCCGGTCGTCTTGTTCGTGCTCTTGTGGAACTTTCTTTTCAAAAGAATGGGCCCCAGTGGCGGCATGATGCAGATCGGTAAGAGTAAGGCCAAAGTTTACATCGAGAAGAAAACCGGCGTCAGCTTCAATGACGTGGCGGGAATCGATGAGGCCGAGGAGGAGTTAATCGAAGTTGTCGAGTTTTTGAAGAATCCGCAGAAATACCAGCGCCTCGGCGGCCATATTCCAAAGGGCGTGCTGCTGGTAGGTCCGCCAGGCACGGGGAAGACATTGCTTGCGCGCGCGGTGGCGGGCGAGGCGGGGGTGCCGTTCTTCAGCATCTCAGGTTCGGACTTTGTCGAAATGTTCGTGGGAGTTGGGGCGGCTCGAGTACGCGATTTGTTCAGCCAAGCGGCGCAAACATGCGCCGAGCATTGTTTTCATCGATGAGCTCGATGCGCTCGGCAAAGCACGCGGCATGAACGTGTTATCGAGCCATGACGAGCGTGAGCAGACGCTGAATCAGTTGCTCGCCGAAATGGACGGTTTCGATCCCAACCAGAATGTGATCATCATGGCGGCCACCAATCGCCCGGAGATTCTCGACGCGGCTTTGCTTCGGCCCGGGCGCTTTGATCGCCAGGTGTTGGTGGATCGCCCCGATGTCAAAGGGCGAGAAAAAATCCTTCAGCTGCACGCAAAGAAAGTTAAGCTCTCTGCGACTGTCGATCTCGGTGTGATCGCCGCCAAGACGCCGGGATTCGTTGGCGCGGATTTAGCCAATATTGTGAACGAGGCGGCGCTGCTCGCGGCACGTCAAGGAAAAGACGCCGTAGAGTCCAGTGATTTCGACGAAGCGATCGAGCGGGTCATTGCCGGATTGCAGAAAAAAAGCCGGGTCATGAATCCGCGCGAGAAAAAAACCGTGGCTTACCACGAAGCAGGTCACGCACTGGTTGCCGAGCTCATGCCCGGTGCTGATCCGGTGAGCAAAATTTCTATCATTCCACGCGGCGTAGCCGCGCTTGGATATACGCAACAGCTGCCCACGGAAGACCGCTATTTGATGACCCGCTCGGAATTGCTTGCGCGTATTTATGTCCTGCTTGGCGGTCGAGTCGCCGAGGAGATGATCTTTGGAGACGTTTCCACGGGCGCGCAAAACGATTTGCAAAAAGCCACGGAAATCGCCCGAACGATGATTACTCAATTCGGGATGAGCGAGCGTCTAGGGCTGGTTGCCCTCGAAGGGCCGCGCACGCCGATGTTTCTGCCCGTTCCGACACAAGCACCCCGGGACTATAGCGAAGAAACGGCGCGGATCGTCGATGAGGAAATTAAAAAACTGCTTGTGGAATGTCACAACAGAGTTCGCGACGTGCTGATGTCCCAGCGACAAGCGCTTGAAGAGCCGGCGAAATTGCTTTTGAGCAAAGAAGTTGTTGAACGCCCGGAGTTGTTGGCCATCCTCAAGGTGCGAAGTATCGGTTCAAAGGAAAAGGACCGGCCAGAACCTCGGGATAAAGCTGAGGACAAGAACCGATAGACAAACTTAACCCAAAAGACGCCTCTTCAGCCGTGACTGTGTGGATTCGCGGTACCCAAGGTAGGAAAAATCCGACATAAAAATACTGATCGGTATGGCGCTGTGGGAACCGCACGGTGGCGCTCCGCTGGATATTATAAGTAATGCTCGCGCCTCGGTATTCCGGGCAAAATTTTTTATCGCTTCCCAATTCGCCTCTGCAGTCGTAGGTAGAATGCAGAATCTCTGTACATTTTGTCCGGAGAATGCACCCTGATTTGGCAGAACCTCTCCGCTACTTGCTGATTACCTTCGTAATAGAAACAAACGAAAAATCCGCATCCGGCATGTGGCACGGGCGTTGCTCACTCTTCTGTGCAACGACGATTGATGCTGAGGAGGTCTTAAAGAATGCAAAGGGATAAACAAGCGGTCGCCACTCTAGGCGATCTGATTGCGGCGGTGACAGATGAAGTCTCGCCTCTGACCAACAGTCCAACCAAAACCAACGTGCTGGTTTCTTATATCCTGAACGATCTGTTCGTTACGAAGCGAGTGCGATTCCGACAGGGTCGAATGGCCAAAGCGCGGTTCGGTCGATGAAGCTATGCAAGTGTACGTTGCGCTGCAACCACTGGTTGCGTTGATTGCGGGGATACTCATCTTGATCATTCCCCGGTTACTGAACTATATCGTGGCGGTTTATCTGATTGTTACCGGGCTATTAAGTTTGGTGAAAGTGTAACGCGCCGAATCGTGTGTCAAGTTAAGCGAATTTTGTTCGCGGAAAGGAGGACGCTCTAATGTTGAATTGGGCGATAACTTTTCTGGTGATCGCGCTCATCGCCGGGATCTTGGGTCTCAGCGGGATCGCAGGCGCCGCAACTCAGATCGCGTGGATTTTATTCGTAGTATTTTTAGTTCTATTTCTCGTCGGCCTATTTATGGGGCGACGACCGCCTGTCTGAGCCGCACTAAGATCGCGCAACTTGGAATTGACTTCGTACCCGCCCCAAACAGCGCCCCATCAAGGTCTCGGTCTCTCGATCCGATTAGATCTGACGAGAGATCGAGACCTCCCTCCTAAGTCGCATCACGGCGCCATGAAATTGTGGCCAGTCTCTTTCATATCGAGGTTAAGATTACGTCTGGTTCTTCGTGGAACATAGAAGTGAATTGAACCCTTTTGTCGGTTTATGGCGTAATAGTTGCACCGTGTAATATATCGGCTTTACACAACCAAGAAATTTATTTGAGGAGGATGCTCGATGTCAAAATCGACCGAGCTGCACGAGCAGCAGCTCTCAGAAAAAACCATCAATATGCATCGCGCAATTATGTCACTGATCGAAGAGCTTGAGGCGGTGGATTGGTATACCCAACGCGCTGAAGCTTGTCAGGATTCACAGCTACAGGCTGTGATCAAGCACAATCGTGACGAAGAAATCGAGCATGCGTCGATGACACTTGAATGGATCCGGCGTAACTTTCCGAAATTTAATGATTCGCTAAAACTGTATTTATTCACGAGCGGCGATATCACCGCCATAGAAAAAGAGGCGGAGGATGAGGGCAAGGAAGGGGAAAAGGGAGCGGGTTTATCGAAGACAAACCGCCGGTTTACGGTCGGTGACATGAAGGGGAACTGAAAATGGATAAACACGGAGGTGTCACGTCCGAGTTAATGGCCAGCATCGAGCACGCCGCGGTATCGGCCGCGCGGCAGGTTTTGAGCGGGCGGAGAATCATCGACGTGGAAGGCCCGTACGGCACGGGTCTCACGACCGTAGAAGTCGGCAATGACGATCTGTGTCGGGAACCTGGACCGACGGAAGCGAGCGCGGTGGTCAGCACTGCCGTCTCCGTACCGATGATTTATCGGCGCTTTACTATTTCAAAGCGGCGCATTGTCGCATTTCGAGAAATGGGACAGCCGCTCAACTTAAAGGCGGTCGAGGATGCAGCACAGGCGGTCGCTGCCCGGGAAGAAGAGTTCATTTACCGCGGCCAGACGGATTTTCATCTCGGCGGTCTTTTAACCGTAGCCGGCCGTCAGATTCTCAATGGCGGTAATTGGGAAAATGTCGATCAAGTCCTCGAGACGGTCATCAACGCAGTCAATCTACTTGATGACAAAGGTTACCGAGGTCCCTACGGGCTCGCGCTCGCTCCGGAGCTCTACAACAATTTGTTTCGCAGATATCCCGGCTCCGAGCTTCTGCAGATCGAGCATCTAAAACGACTTTGCACGCGCGGCATTGTCAAGGCCGATATTGAAGGTGGCGTGCTGGTAGCCCGAGATGTCGGATCGATCGTCGTCGGTCAGGATCTGCAGGTAACACACCTGTCATCGGACGCAGCCCATGAGCAATTTGCCGTGAGCGAATCGGCAGTGCTGAAGATCGAAGCGCCGGACGCGATTTGCACCATCACGAATGGTTCCCGACAACGGATCACGGCAGCGCAATAAGGCGGACCTCAAGGAGAATGACATGATCGATGTAGAAAAAGCCTTACTGGACCCAGCGGCGATATTTAAACATCCCCAACAAGTTATCGACACGAACGATCTTTCCCGCGACCAGAAAATCGAGGTTCTACGACGGTGGGAGTACGACGTTCGGGAAATTCAGGTACTGGACGATGAGAGTACGACAGCGAAAGAAACGCACGCCGTCACGTTGGATTCAGTATTGAACGCGCTTCGCTCTCTGGGCGCGCCCATCGATGTCGAGCACACGGCGCCGACCAAGCAAGGTGGCAGCTAAAAAAGCGTTCACGGCACGGAATCAGGTCGGGTGTTGACGGCGCCGGAACCACGAGGGGGTTTTACATGCTGCGAAGCGCGAAGAGTTTAAAAGGTTTCGCCATCGGAGCCAAGGATGGCGACATCGGCGAAGCCTATGACTTTATTTTTGACGATAAGAACTGGACTGTTCGCTATGTGGTGGCTGATACCCAGCGATGGTTGCCCGGCCGCAAGGTGCTAATCTCACCGATCATTGTCGACCAGGCTGACTGGGAAGGTAAAAGGCTACCGGTTCCGTTGACGAAGGAGCAGGTAAAAAACAGTCCGGATATTAGTATGGACGAACGTTTATCGGCTCTCGACGAGGTCAAGTATTATGATTATTACGGGTTGCCATATTATTGGGTGGGCGATCAGGTCTGGGGACCCGTCAATCTGCCGAGCGATCTGGTCCGCGAGGGAGTCGAGCGCAAAATCGCTCTGACACACGAGATCAACGACTCGCATTTGCGGAGTATGAACGACGTTTCGGGTTACGCGATCCAGGCGACCGACGGAGAAATCGGCCACGTGGACGATTTCATTGTCGATGATGAGCCGTGGATCATTCGCTATATAGTCGTCGATACGCGCAATTTTTGGCCGGGAAAAAAGATTCTCGTGGCTCCGCCATGGATTGCGAACGTCGATTGGCAGAATTCAAATCTCTACGTCAACTTATCACGCGAGGCGATCAAGAGTGCTCCGCCGTTTGATTCGGATAAGCTCGATCGCGCCTACGAAACGCAGCTTCACGCGCACTACGGGCAAAAAAATTGGTGGGGTTGAGCGATAGTTGATTAGAAGCCGGCCAGCTTGAATTGAAGCATTCCCGTGAGGTTTGCCTGGGGAGATTGCACCAATACGTGAGGTCTTACATCAGTTTTGTATTCGAGTTGAAAAGAAACCGATTGGTCACCTAGGAACGATGGGCCAAGCTTCCAATTCACGCCGGCAGCGGTGTTCACCGTCGAAGAGATTTTTAAAGGATCGTCACTGAGCCCGCTCGCGTAGGACGCACGTCCAACCAATTGTATATTCGGATGAGGGCTGCCGATGACGGCAAGGCCCGTCGTGGGAGTATCCGTTCTGAGCCCCGACACCCCATCCCAATCCTCCCTGAAGCTGAAACTGGGTTGAACGGTCAAAAACGCCGCCGGACGATACGCCAGAGAAATTCCGTTGGTAAAGGCAAGGTTCTGACAATCCTCGCGGTTGCCCGTCAAAGAATAGCTCGATAAAAGCGACGCGCTCCACGTCGGTTTGCTCCAGTTAAATGACGTTGCGGCGGTACGTGTCAGTACGAGCTGATTGGCGCTCTTTTCACGCCATTCGGTGAAAGTTGTTCTTAAGCGAAAGAGCTGAAAATCGTATTCACTCCAGATTTCATTTTCGTCGCGTGCTCGGTCGACCTTGACGCCGGCAGTAGAGATAAATCCGCTGCCAAACGCCCGGTACGATAACCCATAGCTCAACTTATTCCAGCTCCCACGTAATCCGAGCCGGGACATGGTCGGGCGGTCGTCCGGCGCGGTGGAAAACCCTAACGTGCTATAGGCAAGCTCGCCTTCGCCGACCACTTTGCCGTCGAAATGCGAACTGCTGGCGAGAATATCGAAATAACGTCCCAAGTTTGACGTAGCGGAATTCGCCCCCAAATCCGAATATGTCGAGGATGTGGCGGGCTGTTGTTTTTCGATATAAAAAGCTTTTAAATCAAACCATTTAGGTATCAAGCTTAGTGAAAAGGTTTGTGTTGTGGGCTGAGCGACGCCTTTGCGAATCGCCTCAAAATCCGAATAGGGAGAGATGAGAGTCACGTAATCAGACGGTTCGGGGAGCGGTGCAATCGCAATCTCTGACGACTCTGATTGCGCCGCCGCCGTTCCGTGAATAATCACCAAAGCAAAAATTAGTACTGCAGCGATTCTCATATATAACTTTGCGAGCGCGACGAGCTTTCTAGATCCAAAGGCTCCGTTCTGAATTCTTTGGAAAAAACCGAAGATAAATGTTGTCCGGAGTGGATTCGCGAAAATTCAACGTCGATGGTACAGCGGGTCTTTTTCAGTGTCCAGTTTTTTTCCCATCAGTGTTAGGTTCGGCGATTCCTCACAATCCTCGTGTGATTCGACGTCATTGGAGATTTCTGTCTTGGACAGAGTTGTCCATTATAAGCGTCCGGCATTGGACGTCGCTAAACTTCAGCAGTCTTCGAGGAGTTAAGGGTAAACATCTGTACTGATGACCAGATTTTGGCAGAATCGGCGAGCTTCATCTCGCGCGAACCGAGCAGCAGATTTAGGGCTGGTGGGATGGTGGGAGCACCTCGAGCGATCTCGTATAGGGAGACGTTTCGGCCCACATCTACGCACATATGCGCCGGCAGTTTAGCGAACGGGGTCCGTCGATCGCACCGTCGCGGTAGTGAGGATCGAGGCTGGGACAGGATTTTTGATCAGACTTCTCGTGGAGGCCGAGTAGCTCCTTAGGTTCGACCGATTCGATAAGAAACGTTAGGCTTGGACGTCTGGAGAGCTCGACACCTTTGTCTCAAAAATGGCACACCCCGCGAGATGAGTTTTTGGATATCGTTAATGTTTTTGAAGTTCTCTAACCGGCTAGTTTTGGCACCATGATTGCCTCTCGTGCTCCGCAGAATCACGCAAGCAGGCCATTTCATCAAGAAGAATCCATCCTGGGGGAGCAATGGCAGTCGTTAAATCTGGAGACTTTGCGGCATTTGGAGTAGCGGGATTATTGTTGGGTCTTGTGCTCGTCCCGCTCGGGATGAGTAGAATTCAAGGCGCGGAGAGCCAATCGATACGCAGGAGCGATTTGCCCAGCATCGAGCTGCCACAACGACCGCCGACTGTGGGGAAATCTATTCCACTGAATATCCATGGCATGTCGCTCGGGACTGCGGTGGTTTACAACAATCGAAACATAGGCACGCCGGGTGACTATCTCGAATTTTATAACCCGACAGGAAATTTAATTGCCGTTATCTGGTTTGATCGCTTTGGCATACGGCGAGCGGCTGTGGATCGGTCGTTTTTGCGCGGAAAAAATCAGCCAGAGGGGGTTTTCGTGCCAGTTGAGGATGGAGAATTGATTTAATCACGCACGGAATCATCGTTAGGCCGTTTGCACCGGTCAAATTTCCAACGCAAAAATTTCTCCCGAGTAGCCGCATACTGCTAGGCATATTTGTTTAGCGTTGCAATAGTAATCATTTCTCCGTCTCCAAGTTGCACCGGCGAAGCCAATAACGAATTCTTGAGCCAGATTATTTCTCTTGATCGGGGTTTACCGTTTCACCACGCTGATCCCGAGCCGTGTGCTTCGTGTGAAACCGGCGCGAGCACTTGGTACGGATTGCCAAATTGCGAGGCGACTTCGAGCACTTCCGGATGATGGAGCAACGCACGATCGAGCATGCCATGGGTGTCGACGATCAGACGATCGTCGATATAGAGGCGCGCGTTGAAGACTGATCCATCCATATGGCGGAAATTTGGGTGTTTGCGCGGGGTTCCCAAGCCCGCCCAGGGCATTTTGCTGATAAGCTCCCAATGCATCGGATCGGCGATCCCGTGCTGGGCCGAGGCTTTGGGATGGTAACCGAACATGATCTCGATCAACCGATTCGATTCCGGTACCTCTTTGAAGAGACGTTTGCATTCTTCGCCGACTTCGCCGCCGCCGTCCACTTCAGTAATAATGCTGTCTTTGACCTTCCAACGCATCGGCTCGGCCAGCATGCCGGCGACGCCCTGCACGCAACTTAGGTCAATTTCGCCGTTCGCTTCGCCATCGCCGTTGAAAACGCCGCAGCGTCCCCAGGGAAAATGGCAGCGTCCCGGCGGATCGCCCGCGCGGAATTGCATACCGTACAGTCTTTTGCCGTCGTAGCTCGCCGTCAAATTCGTCCCCAGTGAATCTTCGATGCGTACGACTTTACCGGCACTGACGACTTCGCGTACTTTCTCGGCCAGTTTCCACAGCACCTGATTGGGAAATTTCGCATAGTCTCGGGCGAGCAGCCCAGCGTTTCCCTCGAAGTAGATATGGTAAGGTTTCATCCGGCTCTCGTGGAGCTGACTACCGCTTTCCTCTCGCTTTCGGCCCATCGCACGATGCGCAGGAGTAAACGTAATGAACACAGGCCAGACCCAAATGACGACGTCCGATGCGCGCATCGCGTTCAACACCGCCTCGGGTACGTCGCCATAGCGGGAGATCGGTTCGGTGACCAGCGTCATCGGTTCGGCACCGAAAAATCGCAGTCCGGCAGTGAGTGCTTCGAGCGTGGTTTTGTCGCTTCGCGTGTCGGCGAGCAACAAAACTTGGTCACCGATCCGCAGGTCGGCGGCCTCAATCATGTTACGCACGCCGATCATCATGTCGGCGACTTGGTAGGTGGTAGACATTTCTCCTCCTTTTTTCTTTCTCAGTCGAGGTGGCGTTTAAGTTGACCAGAGTAGTTTTTACAAGATCACGAAGGACTTTGGTGAAGCCGAAAATGTTTTGCCGCGTGCTCGTATATGACGCAGAGTTGAATCGAAATGCCTCAAAGCCGTCACCCCCGAATGTTCTAATCGGGTGTCCAGCCCGGAAATTCCGCCTGGATTCCCGCTAAAAGCGTGCGGGAATGACGAACCCACCGGAGTGTCGGAGTGGAAACAGACAGGTACTCCTTTTCATTCTCCGTGGCCATAAGATTCACGGTTCGCTTCGTTGAAAGCTGCATTATTTTCTGTCACGGCGCCGGTTTCCAGCCCGAGCTCTTCAGCTCGCGGTAAATTGTTTTCACAATACCGTAATCGAAAAATTTGCCGTAATCAGCAGGCGGCGAAACACCGACCAATTCAGCGCGCATCGCGACGTCTTCCTTGAGAATTTCATCCGCGACCCAGCCTTCGCCCGTCAGCACCGGCAAAGTCGAGTCGTAATCGATTTCATTGAACTCGCGTTTCCGTTGCGTGTATTTGCCCAAGATCTGAATAGTTTGTTCCCGATAGCGGCGCGCGTATTCTCTCCCCTTGATGACGCTTCTCAGATAACGTTCGACGAGATTGGGCTGACGCGCCAGGAGCCGGTTCGATACGGCCAGGCCAACATAGGCAAAACGAATTTCTTTTTCCGTATCCCCGAGCATATGTCCTTTGGGTTGCTTGAGCTGGGCGAAGTCGCCCGCGCCCAGCGGAGCAGCATCAACGGCGCCGGTCTGGAGCGCCAGCAGACGCGTTGCTCCAAAGCCAACAGGGATGTAAACGACCGCATTGGCATCGATACCATGCTTGCGGAGCAACAGACGAACCGAAAGTTCCTGAGTGTCACCGCGGCTCGTTACGGCGACTTTTTTGCCAACGATATCCTTCAGAGTTCTGATCTCGGGCTGGCCCGACCATAATTGATAGCCGGGACGATCACTTTGACTTCGGCGCCCCGCAACATCGCGCTCAATGCGGACCCGGCGGAAGTGCTGAAATGGAGATCGCCGGCGATGAGCGCTTGTGTTGCAATGCCGCCGCCTGCGCGGATCATTTCAACCGAGAGACCTTCGTCGCGATGATAGCCTTTCTCGATAGCGACAAACTCATCCATGTAGCTGCCGGTTACGGCCGCGACCGAGAAACGGACTTTTTCTTCGGCGCCAGCGACGCCATCAATTGCAGTTGCGACTGAAACGAACCCAATGAGCGCCAGGGCAAGAAATCTGGAGGTGAACATCACGCGCTAGATCATGAATGGACGCGCGCGGCAAAGCGCGATACTTCGCCGAAATGCATGGGACGTTTGGCAATAACGCCGATCTGGATGCGATTGCCGAAAGGATCATAACCGTATGCGGTATTCGCATCCGGCTCGTGCCAGGGAATGAGATTGGGATCGGGACCCCAATAAGTTTCTTTTCGGTCGAAGCGTTTCAATATCTCTGGGTAAGAGTCTTCGTCGGATCGGAGGTCGATATGCGGGCCTTTGAAGCACTGTGTGCTGCGCTCGGCAACTCGATCGACTTTGCGCAAAATAAGCAACTGACCGGACTTTGGCACTGTGAGCGTGAGCTGCGCTTCCCCCGGAACTTGTTCAGCTTCGATCATACCGAACGTATGATAGTACCAGGAACGCGCTAGGCCGAGATCGGTCACCTCTATGCGAACGTGACTGATTCTTCGAAGCGGAATTGCCCCCGGCTGTGGCGCGGTATCCGACGGTTGTTTGCGACGACAAAGTTCGATGGTGTTGCCGTCGGGATCGATAACAAACACGGATTCATTGATCGGGCTGGAATCGGGATAATTGGCGAACCGCTCCCAGCGAACCTTCTGTTTCTCCGCTTCGTTGGCGGCGGCCGAAAGATCATCAGCTGCGACCTCGAAGCCCCAAACGATTCCTTCCAGAGGCCGCGCGGGTCTCGGCGACAAACGATAATCCTGCAGTGCGAGTCCGAACCCTGGATGATTCGCGACCGTAAAAAATACGATCATCGGCACTTCTCGATTGAGCCCGCGGACGTTCAGGTTGGCATGAAAGCCGAGACGCGCGCCCATGAAAGACGACCAGAAGCGAAATGCTCGCCCGAGATCGTTGGAAGGAAGTACGCCGTGATCTATGCGTTCCAAACTCACGGTTGGATTTGCGCTCGACATAAGCTAATTCCTCAGGGCGTGTATATATTAGGCGCGCCAAACAGACAAGCAGAGAGACGCAAACAGTCTGGTTTGCATTCGCCTGAGCGCCACGGGCAACTAAGGATTCCTCGCTTCGTCAGACTGTGTGAAAACTCTCAACCACGGTTTTAGTATCTGAATGAAGGGAAGAGAGCAAGAATTTTATGCGAGACGAAGATGATTTGATGTAGAGTGAATCGACTTTGGCGCAGAAAGGTTAGAAGTTGATCCATGAGCTACATTGAAGGAGAAAGCCGCGAGCAGCGGATTTTGTTTCCCGA
>Ga0207701_10004021_pt1 | contig 14981 bp, 9 predicted proteins | sample KBSSwiSSwithPhiX_FD_184294 | JGI IMG/M metagenome (GOLD analysis project Ga0207701, IMG submission 184294) | Switchgrass rhizosphere bulk soil microbial communities from Kellogg Biological Station, Michigan, USA, with PhiX - S5 (SPAdes) (version 2) | ecosystem: Environmental > Terrestrial > Soil... | reverse complement strand
CACCCGACGCAGGTTCGTAGCCAGCGGACTGGCAGCGGGCGGAGCGCTCGCCGGCGACACGCTCTCGCCGCTCTCACGGCTCTCGGCAGCCGCACCAGCCCCGGCGCCATTCCTCGAAGCCACCATTCCTCAGCTGCAGGCCATGATGAACAGCGGCCGGCTCACCAGCCGTGAGCTGACCGGCGCGTATCTCAACCGGATGGCCGCGCTGAATCCGCTGCTCGGCGCGGTGATCGAGACCAACCCGAACGCGATCGCGATCGCCGTTCAGCGGGATCGCGAGCGGCGCAGCGGCCAGCTGCGCGGGCCGCTGCATGGGATCCCGGTCATGGTGAAGGACAACATCGCGACCGCCGACAACATGCAGACGACGGCCGGCTCGCTGGCGCTCGTCAACAGCAAGGTGCCGGGCGATGCGCCGATCGTCAGCCGGCTGCGCGCGGCGGGGGCGATCATCCTCGGCAAGACGAACCTGTCGGAGTGGGCGAACTTTCGCGGATTCGCACCGTTCAACGGCTGGAGCGCCCGCGGGGGGTTCACGCGCAATCCCTACCTGCTCGACTTCGATCCCTGCGGGTCGAGTTCCGGATCCGCGGTCGCGTCGGCCGCGAATCTCTGTGCGGCAGCGGTCGGGACCGAGACCGACGGATCGATCGTCTGCCCCGCCGGCAACAACCTGGTCGTCGGGTTGAAGCCGTCGATGGGCCTGCTCTCGCAGGACGGCATCATCCCGATCGGCCACAGCCAGGACACCGCGGGGCCGATGACCCGCACGGTGACCGATGCGGCCATCCTGCTGAGTGTGATGCAGACACCGGTCGGTGCCGCTGCGGGCCAGCCGCTCCCGCCCGACTACACCGTCTTCCTGCAGCGCGGCGCCTTGAAAGGCGCGCGGATCGGCGTGGACGAGCGCTACTTCACTCCGGACTACGGCGGCGAGCCTGATCTCGTCGCGGTCGCTCAGCAGGGAATGGCGGCCATGACGGCTCTCGGCGCGACGCTCGTCCCGACCGACACCGGGGATCCCGCCGCGTATTTCGACGCGGAGTTCCTGGTGCTGCTCGTCGAGTTCAAGGCCCAGATCGCCGAATATCTGGAGACGCTCGGACACACGCGGCTGCGGACGCTCGCGGACTTGATCGCCTTCAACGAGCGGCATTGCCCGGCCGAAATGAAGTACTTCGGCCAGGAATTGTTCCGGTTCTCAGAAGACACGAGCGGTGACCTGACCGATCCGGCCTACCTTGCGGCGCGCGCGTTCTCGCTCGCGTCCGCCGGCGTCAACGGGATCGACGCGGCGATCGCGCGAGACAAGCTCGACGCGATCATTGCGCCGACCTACAGCTTCGCGACGACGCCGGCCGCGGTCGCAGGATATCCGGACATCTCCCTGCCGGTCGGACTGACACCCGAAGGGAAGCCGGCGGGCATCTGGATGTACAGCGGGTTCCTGAAAGAACCGCGGCTGCTGGCGCTGGCGTACGATCTCGAGCAAGCCATCAAGCCCCGCCGCCAGCCTGAGATGCTCGGCGAACTGCCTCCCGAGCCCATTGATGAAGGCATCTGCGAAGACCTGCCGCGCCCGCAGGTCGGCGGCAAGGCGCACATGACGCATCACCTCGGCACGGGCAAGCCGTTCAAGCGGTGAGAACGGGCATCCTCAGTTGACCGACGCCGTCTCAGCGGCCGGAGCCAGATCGATCACCACGGACGCGAGACTGGCGGCCGCTTTCAACAGCCGGAACTCGGCCGCGGTCGGCCGATAGCCTCGCTCGAAGACAACGTGCAGGCCCTGCTCGGGCCCGCCGGCATTTGGAATATTGAAATACAGCGACTGGCAGCCGCCGGCGGCCCGCACCGGCACGGACCGGATGCGCACTTCCCGGGCTTTGACGAGTGCGCAGACTTCGCTCTCGAACGACGACCGCAGTGCCGTACCATTCGCCACCCAGGTGGCATTCGCCAGCACGCGGCCGAGCAGGTCGGCGAGAATTCTAGGCGTGTAGGCCTCCGCCGCTGCAGCGGCCACCAGCGCCGGGTTCGTGTGCGGTTCGAACAGATCGATCTCGCGCAAGAACATCGCGGCGGCGCGGTACTTCACGTCGGGACCATCCGCGTCCACCGTCTCGGTCCTGATCAGGCGGGCACCGACAGCAAGGCTGCCGTCCATGCCGATCACCTCGAGATCGATCAAGTTCCCCGGGTGCAGCCTGGTGCTCGTTTCCAGGCGGACGCCGGAGCACGAGATGTCCAGGATGCTGGCCTCGCCATCGGAGCCGAGTTTGAGTCCCCATTGGCCGGCCAGATCGGCGGCCCGGCGGCGTAAGGCCCGGCGCCGGTCGCTCGGCCGCAGGGACTTCAGCGCACGAAGGTCCTGCGGAGTCGAAATCGTGACCGCCGGTGATCCGCTGGCGGGCTGCCAGGGACTGGGCGGGCGAACCGCGAGCACCAGATCAGTGACCGGCACCACGCCGCGATGCTGTCTGTCCGCGGCCGCGACGCGCAGCGCCCGCGCCTGTTCGAGATATTCGTCGACCTGGTGGCGCAGGACGACCGGATCGCAGTAGAACGCGCCACGCGGGCTCCGCGGCCAGGGAAACCGCAGCACCCGGCCGGAATCGTCGTAGAACGGTCCCTCGGGCTCCTCGAGAGCGTGGGGCGTACTGATGATCTGGGTATGCGTCGCATCATGCCGACGGCGCAGTTCGTCGGTCAGCCGCGCAAGATCGGCGGGCTGCAGGAACGTCGAGGTGAGGATCAAATCCGGGACGTGGCCGGCAATGGATCCGAGCGCCGCCTCGATGGTCCGTACGACCTTCAGATCGGCCCTGAGGGCACGTTTGTCGAGGATGCGCTGCAGGACGATGCCAGTCCGCGGATCCGGTTCGATGGCCAGAATGCTGCCGGTGGTCGTGTCGCTCATACTGGGTGCTCGAACGATCGGTCCAGCAAGCGGCGGGCCGGGCGCTGATTTGCAGTTTTGCCCGCGATTTTCCGGAAGTCGTGGACCGGTTTCAGTCCTGTATGACAACAACCGACAGTCATGTGCCGGGCTGAGACACCTGAGGCGCACAGGTGCCTGGCCGGTTGAAGCAGGATCGCCGGCCGCGTCGTCTTCCGTCATCAACGGTCCGTGCGCCGGCCTGTCGCCGGGCGCAAGCTGATCGGCACACTCTTCGCCACCATGCGCCGACAACTCCTGACACTCGCGCTGTTCGCCTCAACCGTTGCGTCCCTGGCCGCCGAAACCTGGCCGCACTGGCGCGGCCCGTCACGGGACGGCGTCAGCACCGAATCGAACCTTCCGACGACGTGGAGCCCGACGCAGAACGTGGCGTGGAAGCTGCCGCTTCCGGCCTTCAGCGGATCGACGCCGATCATCTGGAACGACACGGTCTTCCTGAACGTGGCAACGGAGCGTGCGACCGGCCATATCGAGCTCTGGGCGGTGGACCGCAACAAGCAGACGGTCACCTGGAAGCGCCTGCTCGCGGGCGAGAACCGGATCGGCAACAAGCAGAACATGTCGTCGCCCTCACCGGTGACCGACGGCAAGTACGTCTGGGTGATCACCGGCACCGGCGTCCTGAAGGGCTTCGACTTCGCCGGCAAGGAGCTCTGGACGCGGGAGATCCAGAAGGACTACGGCAAGTTCGGGATCCAGTTCGGCTACGCATCCTCGCCGTTGCTGCACGGCGACGCGTTGTACTTGCAGGTCCTGCACGGGATGCTGACCGACGACCCGTCCTACATCCTCAAGATCGACAAGATGACCGGCAAGACGGTGTGGCGCGTCGAGCGGCCGACCGACGCGCTGCAGGAGTCGCCGGATTCCTACACGACGCCCGCGCTCCTCCAGCATGACGGCAGGACCGAGATCGTCATCACCGGCGGCGATGTGGTCACCGGTCACGATCCGCAAACCGGCAAGGAACTCTGGCGCGCCGACGTGCTCAACCCGAAGAAAGCCCGGAACTATCGGATCATCTCGTCGCCAATCATCGCCGGCGGCCTGATCATCGCGCCGACGCGGGTCAACCCGCTCGTCGCATTGAAGCCCGGCGGCTCCGGGGATGTCTCCGGCACCCACGTCGCATGGACCTTTCACCGCGGACCCGATGTGCCGTCACCCGTCAGCGACGGGAAGTACCTGTACCTGGTGAGCGAGCAGGGCGTGGTCTATTGCCTGGAGCTCGCGACCGGCACGCTGGTCTACGGGCCGAGCCGCCTGCCGAACGATTTCTACAGCTCGTCGCCGGTGCTCGCCGACGGGAAGATCTATGTGACGGGCGAATCCACCGGCGTCACGACGGTGTTCCGCGCCGGCCCGAAGTTCGAGATTCTGGCCTCGAATACCTTCAACGATCCGTGCGCGCCGTACTGCCTCGCCTCCGTCGCGGTGTCCCAGGGGCAGCTGTTCGTCAAGACGGACGCTCACTTATGGGTCGTGGGGGAGCGACGGAAGTAGGCGGTCCGGGATCCGGGGGTCCGGGGTCGGGGTCCGGGTCCGAAGGTCGGTAAAAAGGGCTGAACTGAACACTGGAAACTCGGCACCGGGTACTGGAAACTCACATTTCCATGGACCCGACCGACGACCGCCTGGAGCTCTTTTTCTCGCAGTCGCTCGACGGCTTCTTCTTCATGATGCTGGACGAGCCGCTCGCCTGGACCGACGGCGCCAGCAAGGATGCGCTGCTCGACTACGCACTCGATCACCATCGCGTGACCAAGGTCAACGACGCGATGCTGAAGCAGTACGGCGCGACCCGCGACCAGTTCCTGGGCATCACACCGCGGCAGCTGTTCGCGCACGACCTCGATTACTGCCGGCGGGTCTGGCGCGAGTTCTTCGATCGCGGACGGCTGCACGTCGAAACAGAGGAGCGCCGGCTCGACGGTGATCCGGTCTTCATCGAGGGGGACTACATCTGTCTCTACGATGCCGACGGGCGCATCACCGGGCACTTCGGCATCCAGCGTGACGTCACGGAGCGGCGCCGCGCGGTCGAGCAGCGTGAGCGAGAGCTGGAGATGCAGGTCGCGGTGCGAACCGCGGAGCTCGCCATCAGCGAACATCGCACCCGCGCGATCCTGAGCGCCATGCCGGACCTCGTCTTCCTGATCGACGAAGACGGACGCTATGTGGAGATCCTGAGCGCGTCGAGCCAGCTCCTCGTCAAGGCCGCCGGCGATCTGAAAGACCGGCTCTTTCACGAGGTGTTCCCGAAGCCCACTGCCGACGCGTTCCTGAACCTGGTGCGCTCGACGCTGCAGACCGGGTCACTTCAGACGATGGAGTACCAGCTGACCGTGCCGGCCGGCGATCGATGGTTCGAGGGACGGACCGCGGTCCTGCCCGTGGACATCACCGAGAAGCGCTGCGTGGTGTTCAGCGCGAGGGACATCACCGACACCAAGCGCGCCGAGGAGCTCGAACGCCAGAACGTCTATCTGCGTGAGGAGCTCAATCTGGGCCGCACGTTCGGCGACATCATCGGCGCCTCGGAGGCCATGCGCGCGGTGTTCAAGAGCATCGAAATGGTGGCGCCGACCGACTCGACGGTGTTGATCCTCGGCGAGACCGGCACGGGCAAAGAGCTGATGGCGTCCGCGATTCACGAGGCGAGCCGGCGCCGGCGCGCCGTGATGGTGAAGGTCAATTGCGCGGCGCTGCCGCCGACGCTGATCGAGAGCGAGCTGTTCGGCCACGAGCGAGGCGCATTCACCGGCGCGATGCAGCAGAAGAAGGGACGCTTCGAGCTCGCGCACCACGGAACCATCTTCCTCGACGAGATTGGCGAACTGCCCCTCGAGATGCAGGTCAAGCTGCTGCGCGTGCTGCAGGAGCAGGAGCTGGAACGGGTTGGCGGAACGCAGACCGTCAAGGTCGACGTTCGCGTCGTCGCGGCAACCAACCAGGATCTGTCCGCGTCAGTGCGGGAGGGAAAGTTCAGGGCCGATCTGTTCTATCGCCTGAACATCTTCCCGGTCCGGGTGCCGCCGCTCCGGGAGCGGGTGAACGACATCCCTCTGCTCGCCTCGCATTTCGTACGCCTGTTCGCCGCGCGGATGGGGAGACCCGCACGGCGGCTCTCGCCGGGCACCCTCGAGCACCTGGCGCACTACCAGTGGCCCGGCAACGTCCGCGAGCTGGCGAACGTGCTCGAACGTGCGGTGATCCTGTGCAACGGCACGGTGATCCAGGACGAGCACATCGGATCGCTCACGACGGGCGATGCCGCGCAGCCCGCCGTCGACTTCCCCACCCTCGAGGAGGTCGAGCGCCAGCATCTGTTGCGCGCGCTCGAACAGACGGGCGGGATCCTGGCCGGCCCGAACGGGGCTGCGCGGCTGCTGGGTCTGAGCCGCTCGACGGCGTGGTCACGCATGCGAAAGCTGGGGATCAATCTGCCGCGGTCGTGATCCGCCAGTACCCAAATATCAGCATCGTGCCGAAATATCAGCACGCACTCGACTGTATCCAGCTGAGACAGCACTCGCGTCTCGCCAGCCAAGTTGAAGCAGTACAAATATTTACGACCATTGTGGTGTCGGCCCAATCCCGGCACAGCCGTCGCTCAACCTCTCTCGCGTGCGGGCCCCGCAGCGCGGGCCGCCAGGCAGAAGGCGAGGGACGTATGACGACGAGGGTTCAGACCGTCGCCGCGGCAGTCGCGGCGGCCGTACTCATGATGGGGGTTGTGCCTGCACGGGCGCAGGCCGAGGAAGTGGTCCGGTGGAATCGCATCGCGATCGACGCGATGACGGGCGCCCAGACGGATCCGATCACCGAATCGCGCATGCTGGCGATTCTGCATCTCGCGATCCACGACGCGCTCAACTCGGTCGAGCGGCGATATCAGACCTACACGGCGACAAAGACCACGACGATGCGGGCTTCGGCGGATGCGGCGGTGGCGGCGGCGGCCCAGGCGACGCTGTCGGCGCTCATGCCCAGGTGCAAGGCCACGTTCGACGAACAGCTGCAGATCACGCTGGCCGCGATCACCGATACCAGAGAGCGAGATGCGGGCGCCGCGATCGGCCGGCGCGTCGCAGCGTCGGTGCTGGCGAAGCGGGAAAACGACGGGGCCGCGCGGACCATCGCGTACGTCCCCGGCACGACGGCCGGGGCGTATCGGCCAACGCCGCCGGACTTCACGCCGGCGCTCCTTCCGCAGTGGGGCTCGGTGACGCCGTTCGCGCTGAAAGACCCGGCGCAGTTCCGGCCGGCTCCGCCGCCTGCGCCGTCCAGCACGCAGGCACGGCGCGACATTGCGATCGTGCAGGAGATCGGGAGCTCGAACAGCACGACCCGGACGAGCGAGCAAAGTGACATCGCGAAGTTCTGGTACGAAGATTCCACCGACGGCTGGAATCGCATCGCCCGTGAGCTCGCGATCGCGCGGAACCTCGACTCCTGGTCGGCGGCGCGGCTGCTCGCGCTCGTGAACGTCGCGATGGCCGACGGCTTCATCGGCGGCTTCGAGGCGAAGTATCACTACAACTACTGGCGGCCGGCGACGGCGATCCGCGAGACGATCGATGCCGCCTGGATGAACAACCTGCCGACGCCTCCGGTGCCCGACTATCCGTCCACGCACACGGTGCTCGGCGCCGCGGCCGCTGCGGTGCTCGCGCGTTTCTTCGAGACCGACTACGTCAGCTTCCAGACGACGAGCGGCGCACCGTACGCGGGAATCACGCGGCGGTTCTGGTCATTCTCCGAGGCCGCGCAGGAGAACGGCGCGTCGAGAGTCCTCGCCGGCATTCACTTCCCCACCGCCGTGAAGGCTGGATATGAGCAGGGCACCCAGATCGGCACCTATGCATTCGATCAGATGCTGGGGCCGGTGACGCCGGCGCGCGCGACGACGACGGTCGCGCGGTGATGGGGCTGGGGTCGGATCTTTAACAAGGGACAAGGGACAACGTTTGCCTTGTCCCCTGTTCCTTGTCCGGACGGGTTACACTACCGCGCCCATGACTACCAGCGCCGCGCCCCGAAGCTTCGATCGCCGGTTCTTCGCGGTCACGGCGATCGCGTTCACCCTCGTCGTTCTTGCAGGTTTTGCCCGAACCTATTACCTGAAGCCCTATTTCGGCGGCCCCCCGCTCCCCTCGGTTTTCGTCCACATCCACGGCCTGCTCATGACCGCCTGGATAGCGCTGTTTGCAACGCAGGTGTGGCTGATCTCGTCGCGGCAGGTCAGAGTCCATCAGCGTCTCGGCTATGCGGGGGTGGGGCTCGCCGTGCTAATCGTGGCTGCTGGACTCGTCACTGCCCTGAGGGCCGGCAAGTACGGAGCCTCCTCCTTCCCTCCCAACATCCCCGCGCCGGCGTTCATGGCGATCCCGCTGTTCGATCTGTTGATGTTCGCGATGTTGTTCGGCGGGGCGGTCTATTACCGGAAGAAGCCGGCGGCGCACAAGAGCCTGATGCTCCTGACCGCAATCAATTTCGTGCCGCCGGCCCTCGCCCGCATTCCGATCGCGCCTTTGCTGAATCTCGGGCCGGTGTGGTTCTTCGGGTTTCCCACGCTCGTGATCCTGATTTGCCTCGGGATCGATTGGCGCCGGCGAGGGCGGATCAACCCCGTGTTCCTCGCGGGTTCGGTGCTGCTGATTGCGTCGTATCCAATCCGGCTGATGCTGATGGGCACCGCGGCATGGATGCAGCTCGCCGTCTGGCTCACGAGCGTCATCTGAGTGGCACGGCGGCGGTCACCAACCGATCGCCAGGCCGAACGTCGCCCGAGACGAGCTCGGTCCATGCATCGTCGGCGATCCCGGTTTCAACCGCGATCGGCACAAAGCGATTGTTCTCGAATTTCCAGACGTAGCCTTTCCGCGTCGCGGTCTGCTTCACCGGGCCGGTGTCCGCACGATTGATCACCGGCGGCTGCTGATCGACCGCGGCAAACGAGTCCGTCGAGGGGGCAAACGTGAGGGCGTTGTTCGGGATTCGAGCCGTCTGCGCGCGCTCGGAGCCGGTCAGCGTCACGATCGCCGTCCCGCCGGGGGGAATCTCCTCGCTCGAAGCATCTACATCAATCACCGCGATGTAGGTGACCACACCAGTCGTCGGCGCGGCCTGCCTCGCCGACGTCGTCAGGGCTGCCGGCGACAGAGAAGACGTCTGGCCCGCGGCTGCCTGAGACGTGGCGCCACCCGTCGCCGTGGAGCCTGCCGGTTGCGCACTGCCGCTGGTCGATGCGGAAGACGAGCCGGACGTTGCCACGGGCGCAGGGGTCGGGCTCGTGTTCGAGCTGGTGCTCGAGTTCGACGCCGTGCTCGCCGCGACCTGCGGTGCGAGACGCACCTCTGCGACGGTGCCGGTGAACGGGTGGCCCCCGACCGACTCGATGTCGAACCTGACCTGCGACCCCCGCTGGACGCCGCCGACCTCACCCTCGGGAACCTCCGCGAGCAGCCGCATGCGGCGCAGATCGCCGATGGTGAAGAGAACCGGCGCGTGCACCGAGGCGGCGATTGTCTGGCCGACCTCCACGTGCCGTCCAATCACCACGCCATCAATCGGGGATCGAATCACGGTGCGATCGAGGTTCACGCGCGCCTCCGTGATGACCGCCCGCGCTGCCGCGATGTCCGCGTCGGCGGCCCTGACGTCGGCCGCCGCCTGCAGCATTGCGGTCTGTGCGAGATCGAGTTCGGCGCGCGCGAGCTGCTGATCGCCGGCAAGCGCCTGCGCAGCCTCGAGCTTCGTACGGGCATCGTCGAGTACCGCCTGACGACGAGCGCGCTCGGCTTCTGCCTTGGCAAGTCCCGCTTCGGCTTCGACGAGCCGCGTCTGAAACGACGCCGGATCGAGCCGGGCCAGCACCTGACCGCTCTTGACCCGCGTGTTGAAATCGGCCGGCAACGAGGCAATGGTGCCCGAGACCTGCGATCCGACGTCCACCATCCGCGCGGGCTCGAGCGTACCGCTGACCAGGACCTGGCGCGCGATGGGACCACTCGTGACTGCGGCGGCCTGGACCTGGATCCGGTCACGGTTCCGAGTTGTCCTCACGATCGCCACGATTGCCGCGATCGCCACGGCGGCAATGACGATCACCACAGCCCAGCGATATAGCCTTCGCTTGCCCATGTCTCTCAGGATACGCGCCTTCGTCCGGCTTCGTCCGCCTTCGCGCTTCGCGCTACGGCGAGCCAGGCTCTGCTTCGGCGAGGCAAGCTCCCCGGTACCGATGAGCCGACTCGGGTGTTAGGATGACTGCTCTTCAGTAAGCCGGCCACAACGGCCGTCGCCAACCGGAGGCTCTCGTGGCCCGATTCATCGTCTCGCTGACGCTGGTTCTCGCAATCCTGCCTGGCGGCGCCGCCGAGCGCCGGATCCCGACCATCGACGATCTCCTGAACCTGAAGACGATCGCCGGTTCCCAGATTTCACCGGACGGAGCCCGGGTCGTCTACACGCAGACCGAAGCGGACTTCGCGCAGGATGCCTTCGTCACCCAGCTGTGGATGGCGGACGTGAAATCCGGACAGACGACGCAGCTGACGCGCGGCCAGAAATCCTCGACCGCACCAGAGTGGTCGCCCGATGGAAAGTGGATCGCGTTCACTTCGTCTCGCGCAGACGACAAGAATCAGGTGTTCGTAATCAGTCCGAGCGGAGGCGAAGCGATTCAGGTCACGAAGTCGGACAGCGCGGTGTCCGGGTTCATCTGGGCGCCGGATTCGGCATCGATCGCATACAGCGCTGCCGAGCCGTTGACCCAGGAACAGAAAGACCGCAAGGAGCGGCTCGGCGACTACGAAGTCGTGCGTCGGGAGTATCAGCAGGTCCACCTCTGGACGATCGCGCTGAACGACGCGATGAAGGCGCCGGCGGCCGGCAAGCAGCGCACTCGTGGCAACGACTTCAGCGTCGGTGCCTTCTCGTGGGCGCCGGATGGGCATGCGATTGCGTTCGGCGCAACCCGCAACCCGGACCTGATCAACACCAGTTCGTCGGACATCTATACCCTCACGCTGGCCGACGATCGCGTCAAGAAAATCGTCTCGCAGCCGGGGGTCGACACCAACCCGGAATGGTCGCCGGACAGCCGCCAGATCGTCTTCTCGACGGCGATGGGCCGGGAGCTGTCGTTCGCGAAGCTCTCGAGGCTCGCCCTGGTCTCAGCGGAAGGAGGGACTCCACGTTCGCTCACCGACAGCTTCGACGAGATCCCGTCCGTCGTGGCGTGGAACCCGGGCGGGTTGTACTTCTCGGCGCTGCAGAAAACCGCCGGGCACCTGTTCCGCATGAACCCCGCCACGGGTCAGATCGCGCGAATCTCGGCGCCTGACGGCCTGATGGGCGGCGGCTTCACGATGGACCGCGACGCGCGTCGCGTGGCGTTCACGGCCGGGGCTGCCACGAAGATGCCGGAGCTGTTCGTAGCCGATATCAACGGCTTCGCCCCCAGGGCCCTCACCGACATGACCCGGCAGGCGGCAGACCTCGTCGTCGGGTCGCGTGATCTGATCTCGTGGACGAGCAAGGATGGCGTGGTCATCGAAGGCGTCCTGATCAAGCCTGCTGACTTCGATCCCTCGAAGCGCTACCCGCTGCTCTGCATCATCCACGGAGGCCCGACCGGCATCGATCGTCCGATTCTGCTCGCGGAAACGCGCACGTATCCCGCTGACATCTGGGTCGGCCGCGGCGCGCTGGTGCTGAAAGTGAACTATCGCGGAAGCGCGGGGTACGGCGAGAAGTTCCGCAGCCTCAACGTCGGCAACCTCGGAGTCGGCGATGCGTGGGACGTGTTGTCGGGTGTCGATTACCTGATTCAGAAGGGGTGGGTCGATCCTGCCAGGATCGGCTGTATGGGATGGAGCCAGGGGGGCTACATCTCCGCGTTCCTGACCACGTCGTCCGATCGGTTCAAGGCCATCTCGGTGGGCGCCGGCATCTCGAACTGGGCGACGTATTACTACAACACCGACATCACGCCCTTCACGATCAACTATCTTGGCGAGGATCCGGCCGACGATCCCGCCATCTACGCGAAGACTTCGCCGATGACTTACATCAAGCAGGCGAAGACGCCTACGCTGATTCAGCATGGCGAGCTCGATCGCCGCGTGCCGATTCCGAACGGCTACGAGCTGCGGCAGGGACTCGAGGATCGCGGCGTGCCGGTCGAGATGATCGTCTACAAGGGCTTCGGCCACGGCATCACCAAGCCACGGGCGCAGCGCGCCGTGATGCAGCACAACCTGTCGTTCTTCAATCACTACATCTGGAGCGATCCGCGACCGGATTTCGCGGCACCGCCGCTGCCAAAGGGCTCGAAGACCGACGGCACACGATGAACCGGCCGTTCGCGCCGATTCCGGAAGGCTGGTTCCGGATGGGCAGCGATGACGGCCAGGAAGATGAGCGGCCGCCACATCGCGTGTGGGTCGATGCGTTCGAAATGGCGGTGTATCCCGTCACCTGCGAGGAGTACGAGGCGTTCCTGCGCGCAACGTCTCACGAACCTCCCCGCGACTGGCCGCAATTCGCCTCGGCTCCGGATCTTCCTGTCGTCGGCGTGAGCTGGCTCGATTGCCAGGCGTATTGCCGCTGGCGCTCATCGAATGGCGAACCGGTGCGCCTGCCGACCGAGGCGGAGTGGGAACGCGCGGCGCGCGGCGGCATCGAGAATCAGCGCTTTCCGTGCGGCGACGATATTCCGGCCTGGATTCCCGCGGGTGGCCGCGGACCGCTGCCAGGGCCGTGGCCGGTGGGACTCGGCGACCCGAATGCGTTCGGGCTCCACGGCATCGCTGCGAACGTTCACGAGTGGTGCGCCGACTGGTATGCGGCGGACTTCTACGCCTCTTCCCCCGAGCGCAATCCCGCCGGCCCTGCCCACGGGATCAGGCGCGCCTCGCGCGGAGGTTCGTGGAGGCATGCCGTGACGATCAGCCGGTGCGCCGCACGCAGCCGGATCGATCCGTCATTTCGGTACACGGACTACGGGTTCAGGGTTGCGAAAGCGATGAGATGAGGTGAGCGCCATGGCGACCGTCATCGAGGTTTCCGGGCTCACGAAATATTACGGAACCAAGCGCGGGGTCATCGACCTGTCGTTCGAGGTCCGCGAAGGCGAGATCTTCGGCTTTCTCGGACCGAATGGCGCGGGCAAGACGACCACGATCCGGCTGCTGATGGGGCTCCTCTTCCCGAAGAGCGGTCGCGCATCAGTTGGCGGACTCGATTGCTGGCGCGACTCCGTTCGGGTCAAGCGGCTCGTCGGTTACCTGCCGGGTGAGCTCTCGCTCGATCCGAACCTGACCGGCGGCCAGATCCTGACGTACTTCGCCAACCTGCGGGGCGGTGTCGACCCCGCCTATGTCGAAAGGCTGGTCTCGCGGCTCGACCTCGATACGAGCCGCCGTTTCCGCCACTACTCGCACGGCAACAAGCAGAAAGTCGGACTGATCCAGGCGTTCATGCACCGCCCGCGCGTGCTGATCCTCGACGAACCGACGAGCGGACTGGATCCGCTGAATCAGCACGAATTCCAGCAGATGGTTTTCGAGGCTCGCGCCGAAGGACGCACCGTGGTCCTGTCGTCGCACGTGCTCTCGGAAGTGGAGTCTAGCTGCGATCGTGTGGCGATTATCCGTGATGGACGACTGGTACGTATCGGCGGCGTCGCCGAGCTGAAGGACATCCGGCATCACCACATCGAGCTGACCTTCGCAACCACACCCCCGCTCGAGGCCTTTCGTGGCCTGAACGGCCTCGAACGCGTGGATCTTGCGCCAGACGGCGTTACCCTGCGGCTCGTACTCCAGGGCAGCGTCGACGACCTGATCAAGCTCGCCGGGCAGTACCCGGTCGTGAACATCGTCAGCGAGGAGCCCAGCCTCGAAGACATCTTCCTTCGCTATTACCGCGACGACGACGCTCCTGCAGCAACGGGCAACCGCGATGTGGTTGCGTAACATCTTCCTGAAGACGCTCGCCGACTGCCGGGTGGCGATCCTCGGGTGGGGTGTCGCCATCGGCTCGATTGCGCCCCTGATCTTCGCGTTCGTGCCTGCCTTGCTGAGCGACACCGGCGCGCGTGCGACCGTCGCGGCGCTGGTTCAACACCCGGCCATTCGCCTGTTTGGCGAGCCGGTCGACGTACTGACGCCCGGCGGATACGCGACCTGGCGCCTGACGCTCATCCTTCCTCTCGTTGGGGTCTGGGCACTCCTGGTTACGACTCGCACGCTACGCGGTGAAGAAGAGTCCGGCGCGCTGGACCTGCTCCTGTCGATCCCCCGTTCGCGCCTCCACGTCGTACTCGCAAAGCTGGGCGCGATCGGCGCCGCGATCCTGTTGATCGGAGGCCTGATCGGGCTCCTGGCATACGCCGGCGGACTGGTCACCGCGGCGACCCTGTCGCCGTGGGCCGCACTTCTTTTCGGGGTCAACACGGCGCTGCTCGCAGGGGTGTTCGGGGCATGTGCGCTCCTCGTGTCACAGTTCGTGAGGGAACGGCGAAGTGCGGCAGGCATTACCGGAGCGCTGCTGGGGTTGTCAGTGCTCGTCGTCACTGCCGGGCGGGCACTCCCGGCGCGGGAATGGATTGGCCGGCTGTCTCCGCTCTACTACTTCGAGCGGAGCAAGCCGCTCGTCACCCAGGTCGATCTGCGGGCGATGCTGGTGCTCGCAACACTGGCGATCGGAATCGCAGCTGCCGGTGTTCTGCTGTTTCTCCAGCGCGACATCGGCGGCCAGATCCGGATTCGAGCCGGTGCCGGGCCCGAAAGAAGACCGCGGCGGCTCGCGTCGTTCACCGGCTCGCGGTTGTTGAAGTCGGTCTTCGCGCGCAGCCTCGGGGCACTGGCGGTGCCGATCGCATCCTGGGGGCTCGGGCTGGCAGTCTACACCGCCGCACTGACCGCGATCCTCCAACAGGCCCAGCGGAACCTGCTCGATCTCCTCGAGACGGTCGGCCGGTTCAACCCGATGTACGCCGAGCTGG
>Ga0207701_10004019_pt1 | contig 14987 bp, 8 predicted proteins | sample KBSSwiSSwithPhiX_FD_184294 | JGI IMG/M metagenome (GOLD analysis project Ga0207701, IMG submission 184294) | Switchgrass rhizosphere bulk soil microbial communities from Kellogg Biological Station, Michigan, USA, with PhiX - S5 (SPAdes) (version 2) | ecosystem: Environmental > Terrestrial > Soil... | reverse complement strand
GACCAGACGAACCATGCCCGAGCGGTCGAAGCGCGCAACTCCGTCGGCACCGACGTCGGCGCCGCGAGCATCGGTTACGGGTTTGCCATCCAATAGGACCTTCATCGCGCCCTTCCCCGACGGCCCCGGCTGCACGACGAGATTCACTTCGCCGGCCGTGAACGGCAGAAGGATCTTTCCTGTACCGCCCCGCAGCTCGACGAACTCGCGCTCGCTCTTCCAATCGCCCTCGAGCTTGAAGCTGCCGCGCTCTCGCCGATCGGTGCCGACGTAGCTTTCAGGTGTGATGCCGGAGTAGGAGGGTTGCTTGCCCTTCGTGAACGCCATTGCCTCGGCCGTGACGGGAGGCAACGTGACGCCGGGAGTGGCGGCCATCAGCAGCCGCCGTATCTCCATTTCCGTCTCCTCGTAGCCGCCCTCGCCGATCCAACGCCGCACGAGCCGCCCCTCAGCGTCGAACAGATACTTGGCGGGCCAGGCGTTATTGTCGAGCGCGCGCCAGATCGCATAGCCGTTGTCGATCGCGATCGTATACGTGAGGCCGTGGTCGCGGATGCCGCGATCGATGTTCTCGGCACGCTTGCCGAACTCGAATTCCGGAACGTGCACGCCGATCACTACAAGGCCGAGCGGTCCGTAATCGCGGTTCCATGCTTTGACGAACGGCGATGTCCGGATCCAGTTGATGCACGTGTATTCCCAGACGTCGACCAGGACGACCTTGCCGCGCAGCGATTGCGGAGACAGCGGCGCCGAGTTGACCCAGCGCTCCGCCTCAAGGGCTGGCATTTCGCTCGCCGCGAGGGCGATGCCCGACCAGCCGGTCGCACCAGCGAAGAGGAACGGCGCGATCGTCTTCATCAAGGCGCCCGGGACCGGAAGGCCAACGCCGCCGACTTTGGGTGCTTCCATCCGCGAACGCTCCCTCGACAGTGCCGTCATTTGCGCGAGCTTTCGAGGTGGAGCGCCGCATCTTTCGCGGCTTCGTCGACGGTCTTACCGCGCTCGCGTCCGACGATGTACGCGGCGTACCATCCCGACCAGTGATGCTTCGGAGCCGTCAGCTCGTACGCACCATGGCGTTCCTCTGTCTCCCGCAGAAGGTCGGTCAACGTCGAAACGTCGAGGGTGAGTCCCCGGCCGGGCAACCGCTGCGTGACCTCTTGGAGAAGCCAGCCGTTGCCGTCCGGATCGCTGAACGTGACGAACGAGCGATAACTTTGATGATCGGAAGCTGGTCCGACGACGCGTCCCTTTGCTCCATCGGGCTGAAACTGAGCCCCGGGCAGCTCCGGATGGAACACGGCGCTGGGCTTTGCGCCGCGAGCCACGAGCTCCGCGCGAGCCGCTTCGATGTCCGTGACGATCAGATACATGCCTTGCGCGGACCCGGGTCGTGCCGTCGTGACACTCGTGCCGAACTGGATCGAGCACGGCGAACCGGGGGGCGTGAACTGAAGTATCCGGAATCCGGTTTCGAACGCGAAGTCGGCATCCTGTCGCCAGCCGAGCCCGGCATAGAAACGCTTCGCGCGCTCGACGTCGGACACTGGAATGACGACGGCCTCGAGCTTTAGGTCGACCGTCGCGGTCGTGTCTTGGGTCCTACCTGTTGTCTCGCTGCTCATATCGTGGCCTCCTTGCGAACGACGCCCATTACGGTCCTCGCATGATGCGTCCGTATTTCCAAATCGGACGGTCACATTGCAACTGAAATGAGCAACTTGCGACCAGCACTCTCGTGAATCATCGATTACTGCGCCTGGCGAGACACGCCGGCCAGCCGCTCGGCCTCCTGAACCCAGCCGCCGCCCATCGCCCTGTAGAGATTCGCGTACGACTGGAAAAGTTGCGATTGCGTCGCGACGAACGCGAGCTCGGCATTGAACAGCGCCTGCTCGGCGGTGGCAACCTCAAGATAGATCGTCGCGCCTTCGCTGTACCGGAGCGCCGCCAGTTCGCGGAAGCGGCGGAGCGCACCGACCTGCAATGCCTGCTCTTCCCGGATCTGTCCGAACTTCGTCCGATCGACGAGCGCGTTCTCCACGTCCTGGAATGCGCTGATGATCGACTTCTCGTAGGTGTAGAGCGCCTCCTGCTGCAACGCCTCGGCCAGCGCCAGCTGGCTGCGAAGCCGACCGCCGTTGAAAATCGGCTGCAGCGCGCCTCCGCCGAACGACCACGCTTTCGACGGCCCTTTGAAGAGGTCGGAGAGCTGTGCGCTTTGCACACCGAGCACACCGGTCAGGCTGATATCGGGATAGAACGCGGCCTTTGCGACGCCGATATCGGCATTGGCGGCGATCAGGTTGTCCTCCGCCTGGCGGATGTCGGGACGCCGCTCGAGCAGAGATGATGGCAATCCAGCAGGCACGTCCGGGAACAGCAGCGCGTCGATCGTCCTTCCGCGCGCGATCGGACCGGGATTGCGTCCGAGCAGCACGCTGATGAAATTCTCCTGTTGCACGATCTGTCGCTCGAGCTCTGGGACACGGGATGCGGCCTCCCGGTATTGCGCCTCGGCCTGTTGGTAGTCGCTTTGCGGAACCGCACCCTCTTCGAAGCGGATTTGCTGGAGCCGTGCCGCTTCGCCAAGCGCATCCCGCGTGTAGTGCGCGATCTCGAGCTGACGATCGAGCGCGCGCAACTGGATGTACGCCGTGGCAACGTTCGCGACGAGCGTCAGCACGACCGTCCCTTTACCCTGCTCGCTCGCCAGCAAGCTAGCCTGTGCCGACTCGGCTGCGCGGCGCAGCTTGCCCCAGACGTCGAGCTCGAACGCCGCCGACAGGTTGATGCCGTAGCTGTTGAAGACGTGCCGGCCTGCAGGAACCCCAAGGGCCGTTGTTTGACTGACGCCCTGGCGGACAGCCGAAGCATTGGCGTCGACTTGCGGTAACTGCGCCGAGCGGACAATGCCGTATTGTGCGGCTGCCTGTTCAACGCGCGCCGTGGCGACCTTCACGTCCATGTTGTTCGCGAGCGAGGTACGGACGAGATCCGACAGCGTGGGATCCCGGAACTGGTCCCACCATGCGACATTGGAGATCTGGCGCGCCTCAGTAGATCCCAAACGCCACGTGGCCGGAATCTCGACATCGGGGCGCCGATAGTCGGGCCCGACCGTACAGGCGGACAGCGCCGCCCCAAGCAGCAAAGCTGCGCCGCCGCGTTGGACGTTGGCCAATATTGCCGCGGTGCCGCGCACGTCGGACCTCCGCTCTAGTCGCCGTGCGCCGGCGAAGGGGGGCCCGGCTTCGCTCGGCGCTTCCCGGGCGGCCGCACTCGAGGCGCGTCAATCGAGCCCACTCGGTTGAATGGCCATTGACGCTCACTGACCCGCTGCAGCAGCACGTAGAACACGGGAATGAAGAACACGCCGACCAGCGTGGCGACCAGCATGCCGAAAACGACCGTGGTGCCAAGCGCCTGCCGCGCTCCCGCGCCCGCGCCCAAGGCGATGGCCAGCGGAATGCTCCCGGCGATGAAGGCAAACGACGTCATCAGGATCGGCCGTAGCCGGAGCTCCGCGCCGCTAAGCGCCGCCTGCTCGATCGACTCTCCCGCCTCGCGCTTGAGCTTGGCGAACTCGACGATGAGGATCGCGTTCTTCGCCGCGAGCCCCACCAGCATGATGAGCCCGATCTGGGTGTAGACGTTGTTGTCGAAATCCCGGAGCAGGAGGCCCAGGAAGGCGCCGAACACGCCGAAGGGAATGACCAGCAGAATCGCTACCGGCATGGCCCAGCTCTCATACAGTGCGGCGAGCACCAGTAGCACGAAGAGCAGCGATACCGCGAAGATGTAGCCGGTCTGGCCGCCGGTCTTCTTCTCCTGATAGGTGGCTTCGCTCCACTCGTACGCGTAACCCTGCGGCAGCGAGCGCGCGAGCTCTTCCATCGCGGCAATCGCCTGGCCCGAGCTGTAGCCCGGCGCATTGGTACCGTTGATCGTCGCCGAGCTGTATACGTTGTAGCGCTCGAAGTACTGCGGACCGTTGATCGGCCGGCTGTTGACCAGCGTCGAGAGCGGAACCATCGTCCCATTGTCGGAGCGCACATAGAAGCGCTTCACGTCGTCCGGCTGGCTTCGCTGCTCGCCGTCGGCTTGCGCCTGCACGCGATAGGTGCGTCCGAAGAGGTTGAAGTCGTTGACGTAATAACTCCCGAGAAACGTCTGCAGCGCGAAGAACACGTCGTTGACCTGGATGCCGAGTGACTTGACCTTGTCACGGTCGACTCGGAACTCGACCTGCGGGATGCGGGTATCGAAGCCGCTGTAGACGAAGCCGATCTCGGGCCGCTTGCGCGCCTCGGCGAGGAGTGCCTGCAGTGCTTGGTAGAGCTGCTGCGGGTCCGCCCCGACCCGGTTCTGCACCACGAACGTGAACCCACCCGCGGTGCTGAGCCCGCGGATGGGTGGCGGATTGAGGACCAGCACCGACGCATCCTTGATCTGCGCATTGAGCCTTTGTGTGAGGGCTCCCACGATGCTCGCGACCTGCTCGGTCTTCTTCTTGCGTTCCTCCCACGCGGTGAGCCGCATGAAGGCCGTGCCGTTGTAGGACACGGATTGGCCAGTCAACAGGTTGAATCCGCTGATGTACACCACGCCCTCGACGCCGGGTGTGTCGTGCGCAATCCGCGTGAGCTCGGACATCGCGGCATTGGTTCGCTCGAGGGATGCCGCGGGCGGCAGGCTGACGAGCGCAATGACGTATCCCTGGTCCTCCGGCGGAACGAGTCCGGTGGGCCGGTGAGAGATCAGGCCCCAGACCGCCACTAGCAGACCCCCGAACGTCAGCATGACGATGACCGCATGCCGCTCCATCAGCGCGACGCTTCTCACGTAGCCGTTGCGCGAGCGCTCGAATGCATGGTTGAACTTTTCGAAAAACCGGCCGAGCGGCCCGTGTCGCGGATGAGCTTCCTGCGCGGGAACGAGCAGCAGGGCGCACATTGCGGGTGTGAACGTAAGCGCGCAGACCGCCGACAGCACCACCGACACCGCGAGCGTGAGCGCGAACTGCTTGTAGAGTTGGCCGGTGAGGCCCCCTAAGAACGCGACCGGAACGAAGACGGCGGCGAGCACCAGCGCGATGGCGATGACCGGTCCGCCTACGTCGGCGATCGCCGACTTCGTCGCTTCCATCGGCGTCACTCCACCGGCGTCGAGGCGCTGCTGAACGGCCTCGACGACGACGATCGCGTCGTCGACGACGATCCCGATCGCGAGCACGAGGCCGAACAACGTCAGCGTGTTGATCGAAAAGCCGAGCGCCGCGAAGGCTCCGAACGTGCCGACGAGCGAGATCGGCACCACCAGGATTGGAATCAGCGTCGCCCGCCAGCTCTGCAGAAAGAGATACACGACGAATACGACCAGCACGAACGCTATGCCCAGCGTCTTGATGACCTCCTTCAAAGACTCGGTGACGAACGGCGTCGTGCTGTAGGGGATCGTATAGATCATCCCTGGCGGAAACCGCGGCGCCTGCTCGTCCAGCACGGCCTTGATCTGCTTCGCGACCTGGAGCGCATTGGCGTCCGGCTGCAGGAAGATTCCGATGAGCGCGGCGGGAATGTCGTCGGTCGCGCCATAGACGGAGTAATCCGCCGCGGCGAGCTCGACGCGCGCAACATCCTTCAAGCGCACGACCTGGCCGTTGCCCGACTCCCGCAGGACGATGTTCTCGAACTCGGTGGCATCCGCTAGGCGTCCCTTGACGAACACCGTGTACTGCAGTTGCTGGCCTTGCGGCACCGGCGGCAAGCCGAGGCTGCCGGCGGGAGCAACGACGTTCTGCTCGCGAACCACGGCGGCGATGTCCGACGCCGTAACGCTCAACCGCGCCATTCGCTCCGGATTGAGCCAGATCCGCATGCTGTAGTCGCGGGCGCCGAAAATTCGTACCTGTCCCACACCGGGCACGCGGCCCAGCGCGTCGTACAGGTTGAGAAGCGCGTAGTTGCTGAGGAACACGCCGTCGTAGCGGCGGTCGGGCGACGTGAGCGAGATCACGGCGAGGAAGTCGGTCGTCGACTTCCGCACCGTGATGCCATTGCGGATCACATCGGTCGGCAGCTGGCTTTGCGCGATGGCGACCCGGTTCTGCACCTCGATCGCGTCGATGTTCTTGTCGGTGCCGATGTCGAACGTGACCGTCAGGCTGTACGAGCCGTCGTTGCCGCTTTTCGAGCTCATGTACAGCATGTCCTGGGCGCCGTTGACTTGCTGCTCGATGGAAGCGGCGACCGATTGCGCCACGACGTCGGCGTTGGCCCCGGGAAAGCTCGTCGAGACGGTGACCTGCGGCGGAACGACCTGCGGGTACTGCGCGATCGGCAAGGTCGGAATGGCAAGCGCGCCCACCAGGATCATCGCGAGCGCGATGACCGTGGAGAACACCGGGCGTTCGATGAAGAAGTTGAGCATCGCGCGAGCTCGATGACCTATGCCATGGAGCTTGCCCGGCGGATCGGGCGTGCGATCACGTCCGGACTCGTGTCATTTCTTGGCCGCGGCGGGCGATGGCGGGCCAGCAGGACTGCCGAGCGCCGCGACGATCACCGGCTTGACCGAGGCGCCCGGCCGGACCTTGCCGATGCCCTCGACGACGACGCGCTCCCCTGCTTTGAGTCCGCTGGCCACAACCCAATCGTTGTCCTGGCGGAAGTTCGCGACGATCTGGCGGGACTCGACCTTGTCGTCGGCGCCGACAACGTAAACGGACTTCAAGCCTTGGAGCTCCTGGACCGCCTGCTGCGGAATGCGGATGGCGTCGGGACTCTCGAACGCGGCGACGCTGACACGAACGAATTGGCCCGGCCTCAGCAGCCGATCGGGATTCGGGACTGAGATTCGCACCTGCAATGTTCCGCTCTTCTGGTCGACCGTCGCGTCAATGAAATTGAGCTTGCCGGGAAGGTTCCAGTCCGTGCCGTCGGCAAGCCGGATATGAAATGGACGCGTCTCGATCCCGTCCCCCAGCGCCCGCTTGAGCGTCCTCTGCAACTCGAGCAGCCTGTCTTCGCTGATGCTGAAATTGACCCACATCGGGTCACTCGAATAGAGCGTCGTGAGCAGCGTCTGCTGGGCCGTGATGAGCGCCCCCGGCTTGGCCTGCGACATGCTCATCGTGCCATCACGGGGTGCGCGCAGCGTGGCGAATTCGAGATTGAGCTCGACGTTGCGTTGCACAGCCTTCTGCGCGTCGACAAGTGCCGTGCTGGAACGCTCCTGGGCAAAGGCGGTGTCGTAGTCCTGCTGGCTCACCGCCTTTTGCGCGATCAGCCGCGACTGGCGCGCGAGGTTCTGCTTTGCATTGACGAGGTTCGCCTCCGCCTGCGCGAGGCTCGCCTTGGCCTGTGCGAGCTGCGCTTCGAACGGGCGCTGATCGATGATGTAAAGGAGGTCGCCACGCTTGACTCGCGCGCCGTCGGTGAACGCCTGGCGCTGGAGCAGTCCCGTCACCTGGCTCCGGATCTCGATTGTGTCCGGCGCCTGCGTCTGGGCGACGTACTCGTTGTAGACGGTCACCGCGCCCGGCTTGGTTTCGATCACCGTGACCTCGATCGGGGCCGGCGCCTTGGGTTGCGCCTCGCCCTTGCAGCCGCTGAGCAGGTATCCGCAGGCGCCGAGCGCTACCACCCAGGCGCCGGCCCAGGCGATTCGGTGAGCGATCATGGGCGGTGACACTCACGGATCGCCGTTTCAGGCTGGTGTCACTGGGACGCTTTCTATGTGTCGGTTGTAATGTAACGCGGTGCGATCCGGTGCTTGCGACGCTCGGCGCTCGGTGATATTTCCGTTTACGGCCCCACCCGGAATAACATGAAGGTTGCGAACCCGTTCAATCGCGCACGACGGTGTACATATGATCGAGTCGGATGATCAACTTCCCACGACCTCGCGGGTGGAGCGCAAAGACGATGGCCCGCCGTGTCAGGAGGTTCATTTGTATGAGCTTTTCGAACAGGCGCCCGACGCGGGAATCCTGACAAGCCTCGAGGACGCGCGAATTCTGCGGGTCAATCGCGAATTCACGCGACTCTTCGGTTACACCGCGGAAGAGGCCATCGGAAAGAGCCTTCGACAAGTGGTGATGCCCGACGGCGTCGAACCCATCCTGCAGGAAGATCCGGACTTCCTCGCCGGGCGTAAGGTCGAATGGGATGTCGTCCGTCGCCGGAACGACGGAACACGGTTCCATGCCGAAGTCACAGGTAAGCGGATTCAGCTCGGCGACGGTGAGCACGTCGCTTATCTCGTTTTCAGGGACATAAGCGCGCGCAAGCGGGCCGATGCCCTGTTTGCCGGTGAGAAACGGCTGCTGGAGTTGATGGCAGCGGGGGCATCGCTGCCCGTCACGCTCCATGCCGTGTGCCGCCTTGCGGAGGCCGCCGACGATGGTCTGTCGACGTCCATCCTGCTCTTGGATCACACCGGCAGCCGAATTCTTCGGGGCTTCGGTCCGAGCCTCCCACCGAGCTACGTCAGCGCATTCGACGGCTGGCCTATCGGCTTGGGCATTGGTCCTTGTGCCGAAGCGGCCCACCTTGGCGAGCAAATCGTATCGCTGAATCTCGCGGCGGACGAACGCTGGACCCCTGAGTTTCGAAGGCTCGCGAGCGCACACGAGCTACGCGCCTGCTGGTCTACGCCGATCCAGTCGTCGGAAGGCCGGATGTTGGGCACGTTCGCCGTCTATCCGGACAAGTGCGCGGGTCCGACTCTGGAGCAGAAAAGCAGGATCGAGCGACTGACTCATCTTGCGAGCCTTGCCATTGAGCATGCCCAGTCGCTCGATGCCCTCCGCCGATCGGAAGAACGCTACGCGCTCGCGATGGAGGCGGCATCCGACGGTCACATGGACTGGAACCTGATGACGGGTGAGTTCTACATCTCCCACCGCATGCTGAAGATGATCGGCCATCGGCCGGACGCCACCTTCGCCGACCGTGCAGATTGGGTGCGTCGCTTTCCCTTCCATCCGGAGGATCGCACGAGATGGGAAACCGCGATCGGAGCTCATTTTGCCGGCCGCGAGGCCAAGTTCAGCGGCGATTTTCGCGTCGTGGTGGGCGACGAGGTGCGCTGGCTCGCATTCAACTTCGTCGCTAAGCGTGACGCCGCCGGCAAAGTAGTGCGCTGGACGGGTTCCATCGCCGACGTCAACGACGCCAAGCGCGATATCGCCACGGTGCTCAATCATATTCCGGGCCTGGTCGCGATCCTGACGCCAAGTGGCGAGGTGGATGCCGTCAACAGCGAGCTCGTCGCGTATTGCGGGCAGCCACTCGAGGCCATGCGGCAGTGGGGCACGAACGGAATCGTGCACGCGGAAGACCTGCCGCGCGTATCGGCCATCTTCATGAATGCGATGTCGACGGGCGAGCCTTACGACTTCGAGGCGCGTGTTCGTCGATTCGACGGCGTATATCGGTGGAATCAGGTCCGCGGGCTCCCCTACCGGGACGCGAGCGATCGGATCGTCCGCTGGTACGTCCTGCTGTCGGATATCGACGCCACTAAACGCGCCGAAGAATCACTGCGGCTTTCGGACGAGCGTTATGCGCTTGCCATGCGCGCTTCCGGAGAGGGCCACTGGGACTGGAAGATCGCGACCGATGAGTTTTACGCGTCGCCGCGCTACCTGGAGCTCGCGGGTTTTCCACCGGACATGAAGTACTCGCGGCGGTCGGACATTGTGCCTACGCTGCCCTTCCATCAGGACGATCGCGCACCCTACGAGGCCGCCGTCGCCGCGCATTTCGCGGGCGAGACGCCACGCCTCGATATGGTCGTCCGGCTAGTGCCCGGCGGCGAAATTCGCTGGCTGCACGTGATCGGCATGTGCTCACGCGATGCCGACGGCAAGCCCGTCCGCTGGGCGGGATCGGTAAACGACATCACGGCACGCAAGGCGGCCGAGGACGCGCTGCGAGTTTCCGACGAACGCTATGCGCTCGCCATGGAAGCGGCCCTCGAAGGCCATTTCGACGCGGATCTCGACACCGGACAGATGTTCGTTTCCGCGCGCGTGAACGAGATCTACAACTTTCCGCGTCGTGCCGAAATCGTAAACCGGGCAGAGTTTCTCAAAAGGCTCCCGATTCATCCCGATGACCGGCGCGTCATCGACGACATCAGCAAGCCCGAGTTTGTGAGGTCAGAGTGGCGACAGCCAACGCAGGACTTCTTCGAATACGACTGCCGAATCATTCCGCGCCCCGGTGACGTTCGCTGGATCCACGTTCGCGGCAAGGTCCTGCGCGATGCGGGTGGCCGCGTGCGCCGGCGTTTGGGTGTGGTCGCCGACATTACGGCACGCAAAGCGGCGGAGGACGCGCTGCGCGAATCGGAGAAGCGTTACGAGCGCGCGATGCTGGCGGCGGAAGCTGGGTTCTGGGATTGGGATGTGCCGGCCGACGAGTTCTATGCATCGCCAAAGCTGCTCGAGATGGCGGATCTTCCTCCGGGTACGCGATTCTCCACGCGTACGGATTTCTTGTCGCATCTGCCCTTCCACTCCGACGACCGAAGCAAATGGACGCGCGCGGTCGAAGAGCGCTTTGCGAGCGGCGGCACGCGTGTCGCCATGGAGATACGCTTCATCCACGGCGAGGGAACGCGCTGGGTGCTCCTAAGCGGCATGTGCGTACGCGACTCGACCGGGAACCTCCTGCGTTGGACCGGCTCCGCGACCGATATCACGGACCGCAAGACGGCCGAGGATGAGCTGCGCGAGAGCGAAGCCCGCTTCCGCGGCTTGACCGCCCTCTGGTCCGATTGGTACTGGCGTCAGGATGAGCACTTGCGCTTCACCTACTCGACGGCGGCGATAGATCCGCCCGACGGCTATCCGGGAGGGTCGGCGATCGGGAAGACACGATGGGAACTCCCCGGCATCGTGCCGCTGTCGAGCTCATGGTCCGACCACAGAAAGCTGCTTGCTGCGCATCGACCGTTTCGCGATTTCGAGTATTCCCGCCCCGGGACGGATGGGACTCTTCGCTACATCAGCACGAGCGGCACGCCAGTCTTCGACGAGAGCGGCAAGTTCAGCGGCTATCACGGCGTCGGACGCGACATCACGGACCGCAAGCGTGTCGAGGAAGAGCTCCGGTCGCGGCAGCAGATGCTGGAAGTCGCTCAGAAAGCTGCCCGCGCGGCAGCTTTCGAGTGGCAAGTCGGCGCGGGCCTGGGCGCGAACCGCTGGTCTCCCGACCTCGAGGCCATGCACGGAATTCCAGTGGGCTCGTACGACGGTACCTACGAATCGTGGAAGCACCTGGTCCACCCGGCAGACTGGCCGAACATCCAAGTCACGATCAAGGCTGCCGAGCAAACGGGCGATGTCGACGCCGAGTACCGGGTATTGCACGCGGGAGGAGTGGTCCGGTGGCTCCACGCGATTGGTCGCCTGCTCTTCGATTCCGAGGGCAAGGCAACGCGAATCGTCGGTTTCGTGCTCGACGTCACCGACCGCCATCTCGCGGAGGAGGAATTGCAGCGAATCGAGCGACAGTTGCGGCAAGCTCAACGATTGGAGGCGCTCGGCACGCTTGCCGGAGGGATCGCCCACGACTTCAACAATCTGCTCGGCGCGATACTCGGTTATGGAGAGATGGCGTTCGGTAACTCCCGCGCCGGCAGCCGGCTCCGCCGTGACATCGAAAACATCATGATCGCCGGCGAGCGCGGTCGCGCGCTGGTCGAACGCATCCTTGCGTTCAGCCGGAGCGGGCTCGGCGAGCGAGTCGCCGTGAATGTCCAAAGGATCGTGCGGGAGACTCTCGCACTGTTCGCTGCCAAGTTGCCGCGGCATATCGAGATCGAACCCCGACTACACGCGGGCGACGCCGCCGTCATGGGAGACGCAACCCAGATCCATCAGGTCCTCATGAATCTGCTTACCAACGCCGCGCAGGCGATGCCTTCAGGTGGAACGCTCCGCGTATCCCTGGACCGATATGCACTTCAGACAGCGCGTGTCGTGACGACCGGCTCCCTCGGGCCTCAAAACTACGTGGTGATGGACGTTTCCGATTCCGGCAGCGGGATCTCCCCGGAAGTCTTCGAAAAGATGTTCGATCCGTTCTTCACGACCAAGGAAGTGGGCGTCGGTACCGGGCTCGGCCTCTCACTGGTGCACGGCATCACGACCGGACTCGGTGGCGCCATCGACGTGTCGACTACCATCGGCGGTGGAAGCGCGTTCAAAGTCTATCTGCCAATGGTCAGTGAGGTCGCCATTCCCACCAAGCTCCCCGAGCAGGTGGAGCGGAAACGGCGGCGCATGGGACGTACGCTTGTCATGGTCGTCGACGACGAAAAGCCCCTGGTGAATCTGGCGACGGCGACTCTGGCCGAATTCGGATATTCGGCTGTGGGCTTCACTTCCAGCGCGAAGGCGATCCAGGCGTTCATGGCAAGCCCCGAAAGGTTCGACGCGGTCATCACCGATGAGAGCATGCCCGGCATATCGGGATCGAAGCTCATCGGCAAGATGCGGTCGCTTCGGCCAACGATACCGTTCCTGCTCGTCAGCGGATTTGTAAGCCCAGCGCTCCTTGAACGCGCCCGAGAAGCAGGCGCGACCGAAGTGCTCAAGAAACCATTGCCGGCGCGTCAGCTGCAGATGGCGCTCGACCGCGTCCTGCAACCCCCGCGCCACTCGGATGCGAAGGAGCGGAGGCCTTCCAAACTATCGACCGCACCCGCGGTCCGCTCGAACCGCCGCTAAGCCAGCTCCAACGCGTCAGGCCTGCGGCCGCACATCAGCGAATCATCTGCACATCCGCAACCAGCATGTAGCCCGCGCCGCGCTCGGTCCGGATGAGCGTACCCCCGCCCTCGGCTTCGAGCTTCTTGCGGAGACGGCCGATCTGGACGTCGATCGACCGGTCGTAGACCTCGTCGTTGTGCAGCCGGGATGAGTCGAGAAGCTGCTCGCGCGACAAGACGCAGTTTGGTGCTGCGAGAAAGGCGACCAGGAGGTTGAACTCGCTGTTGGTGATGGCCACTTGCGCTTTGGACGGCGCAGTCAGCCGGCGCAGCCGCACGGTCAGCTCCCAGCCGGCAAACCGATAGCCACGAAGGCGCGTCAAGCCATCCGCGACCGATTCGCGAGCGCGCGCGCGACGAATGAGCGCGCGGATGCGAGCGAGAAGCTCGCGCGGCGAGAAAGGCTTGGTCAGATAGTCGTCCGCGCCAAGCTCGAGCCCCATCACCTTGTCCGCCTCATCGCGGCGTCCCGTAAGGATGATGATCGGCACCTGGGACTTCGCTCGGAGCTCGCGCGCGATCTCCATGCCGTCCTCGCCGGGAAGTTTCAGGTCAAGGATGACGAGGTCGATCAGCTTCTGCGCCATCACGTCGCCGATGCCGCTGCCGCGATCGAGCGTCGTAACCTCGATGTCGCTATCGCCCAGGTAATCGGCGATCAGCTGGCGAATCGACGGGTCGTCGTCGACGGCCAGGACGTGCACAGGCGCGCGATTCGTTTCGATGGACACGAAAGCTTCGCTGCGTTGCGTGGAGACCCGCATTATCGCTCAAAGGCTTGCGCATGCGCCCGACGGCCGTCTGTCGTTACCAGACACGGATTGTGACCGATGACACATGCGGGAAACCGGCGGACATCGTGGCGCGCGGCGCGTCCGCTGCAATGGGTTCGTCGAGGCCAATTGCTGCAAATCCTTGCCGATCGCCATCGTCATCGCCGAGTCGGACGACTTGATCCGCGACCTACTGGAGGGTTGGCTGCGGGGTGAGGGCTACGAGGTCCGGCGGCACTCCGTTGATGCTTCGAGCTCGGCGCATTCCGATCTCAAGCTGGTGATCGCCGACATATCGGATCCCGGCGACGCCGACGGCACGCTAACGGCTCTACGGGAGGCGTACGCAAGTCCCATTCTTGCGCTGTCTGCGCGCTTCCGGCGCGGCCTCGCCGGGTCTACCGATGCGGCTTGCCGACTGCGTGTTGCGAAGGTTCTGCCCAAGCCGTTCACGCGCGACGAACTGCTGACAGCTGTTCGCCACATTGTGGCCAAATAGAACGTTACGCCCTCGAGGTTGGGTGACGTGCTGTAACGTGTTGGTAAAAATGTCAATTCACCTTGATGGGAGGTAGCGATGATTCTCGGCATGTCGATTTCGTCATTCACTCTGTTACACGTCGCGATCAGCCTCGTCGCCATTGCGACCGGATTCGTCGTGCTATGGGGAATGCTGACGGCGCGGCCGCTCCCCGGTTGGACGATGTGTTTCCTCGTCACGACGATCCTGACGAGCGTCGCGGGTTACTTCTTCCCCGTCGACCGCATTCTGCCGTCGCACATCGTCGGCGCCATCTCGCTGGTTCTGCTCGCCATCGCGGTGGTTGCGCTGTATACCTTCCGTCTCGCAGGATCGTGGCGCTGGATCTACGTCGCCACCGCGGTCGCGGCGCTCTATCTCAACACGTTCGTGCTCGTGTTCCAGGCGTTCCTGAAGATTCCGTCGCTCAAAGCCATGGCGCCAACCGCGGCCGAACCGCCGTTCGTGGCCGCGCAGGCGTTCGTGCTGATCGCATTCATCGTGCTTGGCGTGCTGGCGGCCCGGCGTTTCCACCCCGACACGCGCGTCGGCGCGCTGCGCGTGGCCTAGGCCCCGTAGTGGCTCAGGCCGTATTTGGCGCCCACCACGAGCGTCGACGTGAATCCAGATCGCCGGCCGGTCCCACGGCAACTGTAGGACGGCCGGCCAGGTGTACTCTCATGTGGTGCTATCACCTTCGGTCTGGACGCGAGTCGCGGAATCGATCTCGAGGAGATAGGAGATGAAACGACCGCAAACACCAGTCGCTATCCCGGGGCACCCTTCCATCGCCCTCTGCGCCGTTGCGGCCGGCTTCACGATGGTCCTGCCAGTGGCGCCCGGTGTCGCGCAAACGGTCCAGGGAACCCCGGCGGCGATCCGCGCTCAGGCCGACCCTCCCCTCG
>Ga0207701_10004018_pt1 | contig 14989 bp, 15 predicted proteins | sample KBSSwiSSwithPhiX_FD_184294 | JGI IMG/M metagenome (GOLD analysis project Ga0207701, IMG submission 184294) | Switchgrass rhizosphere bulk soil microbial communities from Kellogg Biological Station, Michigan, USA, with PhiX - S5 (SPAdes) (version 2) | ecosystem: Environmental > Terrestrial >... | reverse complement strand
CCGTGAAGTGGCGAAGCACCACGACCTCCCGGTATTCCACCGAGAGCGTCAGCAGCGCCGACTGTACGGCCTGATGGCGTTCTCTCTCCTCCACTGGGTCGGCCCGATTGGTGGCGGCCAGACCCACCGACACGGGTTCGGCGGCTCGTCGTCCCCGCAGGCTGTTCAGGCACTCATTCTTCAGAATCCGAAACAGCCAATTGAAGAAGCGCTGCTCCGGATTGAAGCTGTCCAGATGCTCGTAGGCTTTGATGAACGCCGTCTGCGTGGCGTCCCTCGCGTCCTCGTAGTTGCCAAGCATCCGGAGCGCGACGTTGAACAACCCCTTCTGATACCGGCTGACGATCGCCTCATACGCGTTGTGTTCGCCCGCCAGGCAACGCGCGACGACCGCCGCATCATCCGTGTCAACCATCAAATACACCGCAGGACCGGGAAAGTTGGAAAGTCGGTAAGCTTATCGCGCTTGGGCTGTCTGGTCACCGGGGGTACAGGGACACGTCAATGAGCGGGGAATCCGGGGTTGTCTGGTTTCTGCGGACCTCCGGCGAGGAACTGGGGGCGGTGCGGGTGGTCATCGTGGAGGGACGAGTGTCCCACGCCACGGCCGCGGAACTGGCTCATGTTCTCGCTCACCGCACCGCCAACGGTCTCCGGGCGATTGTCGTCGATCTGTCCGGCGTTGATTACATCAATGGCGCCGGACTGCGGGTGTTCGAGAAGACCGCCGCCCTTCTCAAGCAGGTGAACGTCGACCTGCTTGTGTGCGGGCTTCAGCCGGCCGTGCAAGCCGCCTTCGACCTTGCCGGCGCGATTCCAAACCTCGCCGTGGCGGCATCCAGGGATGCCGCGCTTCTTCAGTGTCAGAAACCGCTGCGTGACGAGTGACTAGGTTGCGACCTGGGTCAGCGCCGTCTTTCGCGCATCGGCCACGAATTCCCGTAGCCGCTGGTTGAAGGCCACGGGCTGATCCCAGAACGGCGCGTGACCGACGTCCCGCGTCCAGTGCGCCTGGGCGTGGGGCATCGCGGCGAGATGTTCTGCCGCTGCTGCCGGTTTCACGATCGTTTCTGCGTCGCTGTGTGTGATCAGCACCGGCTTGCGGACCGTCGGCAGCAGATCGTCGTTGTCGAACGCACGGGCGAACATCCCCTGTCGAACGTACGGCGGCACATGCGCGTTCCAGCCCAGGGCCAGGTAGCGCTCCTCGGGTGTCAGGTCCGACTCGAACGCAAGATCCAGCAGCGCTTCGAGTGCCCGAACACTTTCCTCGGCGTCCGTCGACAGCAGACCAGGCACATTGCCCAGGAACTCGGCTGTCAGCACCGAGAGGGCCGCTTCGCTTCCCAGTTTGCTGATGCCACCGACGAAGTGAATGCCACCGATCGCCCGTTCGCCGTAGTGGCGGAGGTAGTCGAGGATGAGGAGGGGGCCGTAGGACCAACCGGTCAGGATGGCCTGCTCGAGATCCAGCGCCTGAATGACCGCATTGACATCGTCCGCCCAGAGTTTCGAGTCGGTGTAGGCGTCGCGAGGCTTGTCGGACAGCCCGTGACCTCTGAGATCCATCGCGACGAGCCGATGGTCCTTCGCGAGATCGGAATTCAGTTGACGGCCCCAGCACAGGCCGCACTGCGAGAAGCCGTGAATGAAGAGGATTGGTGTGCCCTGCGGGTTACCGGTTTCGAGTACGTGCAGCCGCGTGCCGCCACCGCCGACGACGTAGTGACTCGTCATGGACGCCCCCTTTGAAGCCCAGAACCTTACGCCGCTGGGAGGACGTTTTCAAGAACGTTCCGCAACTGCGGATGAGTTAAAGGATAGCGTCGAGGAAGCTCGATCCGACGTTCACGCAGTCGAAAACATGGAGGCCGAGCCGCGACGCCAGGTCGATACACACGTCCGTACCGCGGACACTGTTGCCGAAGCGATCGAGGCGCGGTGAGTAGGTGCCGATGCCCAGCTGACGGTTGACCACCGCCATCACGCCGCCCGCGACTCCACTTTTCGCCGGTACGCCCACCCGATACGCCCACTGACCCGAGTAGTCGTACATCCCGCACGTGAACATGATCGAAAGGAGGTCCTTGACGTAGGCGATCGAGAACGCGCTGCGACCGGTGATCGGATGGCAGCCCATGTTCGCGAGCGTGGCGGCCATCATCGCGAGGTCGCGAGAGGTGACCTGGATCGCACACTGCCGGAAATAGACGTCGAGCGCCGCTTCCGCCTCGTCGTGCACGACCCCGAAGTTGAGGAGCAGGTGGGCGATGGCGCGATTCCGATGTCCGGTGCGGCGCTCCGACTGGTAGACGTCCTCGTCAACCGTCAGCTGCCGGCCGGCGATCGTGCTGAAGCGCTCGAGCAGATAGTCGAACGTGGCATCACCATACCGGGCGTGCAGCAGCGCCGTGACGGTGATGGCCCCCGTGTTGATCATCGGGTTGAACGGCCGATTGGTCAGGCCGTGAAGCTCGATCGAGTTGAACGCGTCGCCGCTCGGCTCGACCCCGACGTGCTGAAGCACTTTGCCGGCGCCGAATTCATCCAGCGCCAGGCCGTAGGTGAACGGCTTGGAGATCGACTGGATGGTAAAGAGACGGTCGCAGTCGCCGGCCTCGAAAACCTGGCCGCTGCTGGTGACCACACACAGTCCGAACTCCTCCGGATTGACCTTGCTCAACTCGGGGATGTACGTCGCAACGTGGCCGTCGCTGTTTCCCCGATGCTTGTCGTACAGATCAGAGAGAAGGGCTTGCACCGTGTGGGGAGCGGTCTCGGGCATCCAGTACCCGCTCGCAAGCCGCATTCCTGATGGGCTTGCGAGGCGATCTCTGTTTAACTCGTGTTGTGCCAGCAGGTTAGGTGTTGCGACGATGATGTCGACACGCCGAGTGAAAGAGACAACAGTGTCGACGCATCGAAGATCGGCGACTGTTCTGTAGGAACCTGGTGATCACCTATTTCTTCGCGCTGTACAGCAGCCCGGTGTACTGCATCTCCTCCCACGTTTGATCGCCCCAGCGCACCGCCTTCGTCGGATCCGGATTCGATCGGTTGGCGGGTGAGTTGTCGTACCACGCCGACGAGAGGATCCGGGAACCCTTCGGGATCTCGAGCGGCTCCTTAAACATGTAGTAGGTCTGCCAATTGAAGTCGTATTTCGGGACCGAGAGCAGCGGCTTCATCGTCCCGTCAGGCAGTGCGAGCGTGTAGCTCCAGCGCTTGCCGCGCACGTGTGTGTGCGGAAAGATGCCCCACAGGACGGCGTCCTGCGCAAAGCCCACCGAGGCGTCCACGCGGTGATCGGCGGCCCCGGCTGGAATCGTGAACAGCGTGTTGATGAACTGCGACGCCTCGATCTCCGCTGTGGGCGGCTCTTTCGCGAAAATCATTCCGACCTTCGAGCGGTCGGTGCCTGCGGTGCCGTTGGAGGTGTAGTGCATCTGCAGCATCAGCGTGCCTCCGGGCGGAAGGCGCATCGCCGTGCCGGGTCGAAACACCTGCGGCGCAGTACCCGGAGCATAGGTGGCGATCAGGCGCCGGACGTTGCCGAGGCCGCCGCGCCCACCGACAGCCGCGCCGCCGCGACCGCCAAGGCCGGTATCCAGCACCCGTGACAAGGCGTTATCTGTCGAGGCCGGCGCCGGATAGTAGACGAGCACGTGATGCACGAGCGCCCGATTGCCTGGACGCACTTCGATCGCCTGCACCCACCTGGTTTCAGTGAAGTTCGTCGGAATCGTGAAGTACTGGTATTGGATCGTTCCCGACGCGGGAACGGCGTAGTCTTCCGCCATCTGGAACACCGCGTCGGGCGTGCCGATGCTCCAGCCGTCCGCGAACGTCGGTGCTGCCGGCAGATCCTTCGGGTCGCCTTCTGGCGCGCCGGCATCAGCCCACCGTGTCATGACCGCTTTCTCATCCGCCGTGAGACGACGCTCGTTCTCGAACGTGCCGCTCTCCGCGTCCGCATGCCACGGCGGCATGCTGCCTTCGACGACGCGGCGGCTCATGGCGCGCGCCCACGGCCGCGCGTCGGCGTAGGTGAGGAGCGACATCGGCGCCGACTCGCCTGGGCGATGACAGCCGGCGCAGTTCTTAAACACGATCGGCGCGACGTCCTTTGAGAATGTCGGCGCCGCCGGGGACACCGCAGGGCCGGCCTGGCCTGCCATCAGTGCCGCCGTGGCAGCAAGGACAAGACAGCCGAGAGTCAGGCCAGCCCGGATGGTGTTCTGCATGCGAGAAATTCTACCGCCTCAATACGTCACCCGGACGCGGTAGTTCAGCCTGCCCGTTCCGTCGGCGGCCACCGGCACATGGAACTGCGCCGCCCATGCGTCGGTCTTCGTTGCCTCGTGCGTCGAGCGGACAATCCGCCAGGTGCCGCCAATCGGCTCGTTGATTTCCACGGTGATCGGCGTGGTCTTGTGATTGCGCACGACCACCTCGTATTCCACCTCGTACACGTTTGAGGCGATCTTCTGGAAATCGAGCTGCTTCCGTTCGGCGATCACGTCGAAGGCGTTGCCGATCTTCAGCTTCAGCGTCTCGTCCTTCGGCGTGTGGTCAATGTGGTCCTCGCCGACAAACTGCACGCCGCCCTTCGAATCCGACTGATAGACCCGGACGGTCCCGGATGGCATCGGCAATCCCAATCCGGACTTCGTCTCGTTCTTGAATTGATAGAACACCTGGACCACGTCCTTGATCGGGGCGCCCGGGTTCTGGACGTTGCGGTAGTAGAACGACTGGCCGTTGACGACGTACTGCTTGGCGACAGGGAAGGCGCTGGCGCCGAGCATGCTGACCTGCTTCGTCTGGTTATTGTTGACGGTGGTCTTCCGTTCCAATGTGTAGAGGTGGTAGTCGGAGAAGGCCTCCTGCGTCATCTTCTGCTCGGCAACCGAGGCGGCGCGTGCCGTCATCAGATCCGCTTCCATTCGGCCAAATGCCTGACGCACGCGATTGAGCTCGCCGGCGACGAGTTGCAGCGAGGCATTCCGGAACCCCGTGCCGCTGCCGTTGGTGATCGTGACCCAGCCGTCCAGGTCTGCCGACTTGTCGTCACGCGCTACGGTCAGGACGTAGTCGGCATTCCACGACAGCTTCGTGGCCAGGTACGACGCTTCGACACGATGACGAGTGCCGCCCTCGTTGTTCAACGACCAGATCAGAGTCGGGCGGGCGAACAGGTTGCCCGGCAGCTCGGGGAAGCGGATGTGACTGGACGGGTAGCCGGTCACGATCTCTCCGCCGATTTGCCAGACGGGAGCGTTGTTGTAGCTGAGAAGTCGCGCGGTCACGGCTTCTTCGCGGACGGTTCCAGCCTCCTGACGCGTGCGCACGAGCGTCACGTCACGGCCGACATACTTGCGCAGCAGCTTCTCCGGTTCGAGCAGGTCGTACTCGTAGTTCTGCTCCAGGACGCCGAGACGCGACGGCTCGGTCAGCGAGCGGAAGTGCACCGTGGCGGGATTGACCGTGGCGGCGACATCCATGAAACGCAGATCCGACACGCCACGCGAAAGCTGCAGCGTTCGGACGTCGCGCACCAGCGCCAGGTCGGAGTTGTAAACAGTCAGCGACAGTTCGGTTTGATCCTCGAGCGTTGAGGCGTCTTGCGCGGGCGCCGGCGCGGGTGCCGGGGCGGGCGGACGAGTGGAATCGATCGTGTTGGCGGTCAACGCGCCGGTCAGTGCCAGTACGGGAACCGCGGCCAGGAATCGGACGGCCATATCAGTGCTCCTCCTGTTCTTAGAACGGAGGAGCAAGGATTCCTTGCAGGGCACGAAGGCCACGAAGAGATCGAAGGCCCCGAAGGCTGGACCGAAGTCTTTACGGCTGAACGAGATTCCAGGTCTTGCCCTGGTCGTCGGTGCTGAACTGCCGGCCGTCGGAGGCAGTGACGACGGCGGTATTGGCACTGGGTGCGGTAATGCCGGTCGGGGTTATCGATGGAGGAAGGGTTACTACGTCCCACGTCTTGCCGCCGTTTGTCGAGCGTTCGAGCCGATTGGTGGGCACGATTCGCCAGCGCACGAGCGGGTCCGGGGAGATGACTTCAGCTGCCTGACGCTGTAAGCCCGATCGTGCTTCGACTTCGAGACGACGCTGTGTCGGCGAAGCCTGCGACGCCGCCTGGCCCAGCGCTCCGGGTGGCGTCGCGGCCGCCGCTGCGGAAGCCGGAGCCTGCGCAGCTTCCGCCTTCAGATCCTGATCCTGCTCCTTCGGTGCTGGTCCGAATGAGTCGACCTTCCCAGCTGGAGCTGTTTTCTCAGCGCGATTCTCCGACAAGCCCGACGCGTCCCGCCGTGGTGCCACCGGCTTCTGTTCCGGCTTCTTTTCCAGAGCAGGCGCTGCCGCGTCAGCGGCTGTCGCGGGTGGTTGGGCTGCGCGCTCCGATACCGATGGCGAAACCGTCGGATTGAGTTGTGCCGTGCGCTCGTCTTCGGGGATCGCCACCCAGATTGCTGCGACGGTCGCGGCGGCCGCGATTGGGATCGCCCATCGCCACTGCCACCAGGTCCGGCGGAAGCCGGACACTACGGGCGCCGGGACCTGGGGCACCGGCACCATGGCCGGCGGCTCGGTGCGCGCAAAGACGGCGAGCATCTCCTGACACGACGAACAATCGGCCAGATGCGACTCGACCTGCGCCGCCTCGTCTTTAGGCAGGCTGCCTTCGGACCAGGCGGCGAGGAGTTCAGCGTCCACGTGGATGTTGCTCTTCACGACGCCCCCCTACGTAGAACGTTCCTGGCTGGCATTCTTGCGCGGCCCTGGAAGAATCTCGGCCAGATCCAGCGGACCGGCGTCCGCGCTGACCGTGGCGAAGCACTCGGCGATCTCGGCTTCACTGATTCCCGTCTGCTTCAGCTGCTGCTCGACGTCTTCGCGAATGACACGGCGGGTTCGTGCAAGATGACGCGACGTGGTCGCCTCATGCTCGCGAAGCGTGCGCCCGATCTGGGCGAGCGTGAGGTTCTGGGCATAGTAGCAGGCGAGTCGGAGCCGATCGCGTGGTTCGAGTCGTGCCACCGCCGCCGCGAGTGTTCGCTCTATCAGCTGAAAGAACCGTCCACGTTCGAGCGCCACGGGGGCCTCCGGCGCCGGAAGCGCAGCGGCGTGATCATCCGTCGGTAATGGCTCGAGCCGTCTCGTGCTGCGCAGCCGATCGACATAGCGTTGGGAAAGCACCGCGCGCAGCCACGTGGCCAAGCTGCTCCTGCCATGGAAGTAACGGAAGAGCGAGCGGCGCTCGCCGTCGCGTTCGCTCAGGCCGAACAGTTCGGCATACAGAGAATCGGCTGCCTCACGCGCACCGCCTGTCTTGTCGATGGCATCGGCGGACCGATACAGCACGGGGCGATGTTCACGGATGAAGTGCTCCCACGCCGCGTCGTGTCCGTCCGCACAGGCGGTGGCGAGGGCGAGATCGTCGAGATGAAGCGACGAGAGGTAGCGCTCGGTGCCATTCGGAGTCGTCCCTTCGGGAAACGCATGGCCGAGGCTCGACTCGAGTACCGCTGCGAACCGGTCGGGCGTGACGCCCCAGCGCTCGGCGTTCGCCTTCCGGTGCAGTCGCTTAACGACTTCCGGCCCCACCATCAGGTTAGTATTGTCGCCACTCAACCGCTTCTGCTGTTGGAGGTTATGACGTGAAGCTGCTCGTGTGCTGTCTGGTGCTGGCCGGTTCGGTAAGTGTAGCCGCGCAGTGGGGCAAAGTACCGGAACCGAACGTGCCGCGCGACGGAAAGGGCGCGATTCGTTATGACGCCCCCGCGCCGCGTACGGCTGATGGGAAACCCGATCTCTCGGGCATGTGGATGCGTGCCGAGAGTGGCCCGCCGCGCGCAGGTGGTGCAGGTGGCCGACAGGGGCGCGGCGGTGGCCGCCAGGGCGGTGACGCTGCGGCTCCAGCGCCCGGAGCAGCAGCCGCGCCCGATGCGGGTGTGCAGGCGGCGGGCGGCCCTGGTCCAACTACGGGTGGAGGCCCGCCGGTCGGCGGCGCCGGACGCGGCGGCGTCTCGCTCGAACCCCAGACGACGCGTTTCCCGTATGACCCCAAAGGCCCGCCGGTGGCGACGTTCTTTGAAGCCGGCGCCAACATGGAGGGCGGCGTCCTCCCATATACGCCGTGGGCCGCGGATGTCCGCAAACAGCGGCTGGCGCTGGGCGCGCGCGACAACCCGGACGCGATGTGTCTGCCTCTGGGATTCCTGCAGTTCCATCAGCAGCCGCAGCCACGGCGGATTTATCAGACGCCTGGCGTGATCCTGATCGAGTACGAGTCGAACTACGGGCTTCGCCACATTTATATGGACGGCCGCAAGCTGCCGCCGCAGGGCGAGCCAAACCCGTTCTGGTACGGCTACTCGGTCGGTCACTGGGAGGGCAACGACCTGGTCGTGGAGACCAATAACCTGCGCGGCGCCGAAGACGGCCCCAGCGACGGATGGCTCGACGTGAACGGCAGTCCGTACAGCCGGGACGCCAAGTTCACCGAGCGCTTCCGTCGTCTGAGCTACGGTCAGTTGCAGGTGGACATGACGCTGGACGACCCGAAGTCGTACACGAAGCCGTGGACCGTGCGCGTTGATTTCCGCATCCGTCCAGAAGAGGAAATGATCGAGTTCGTCTGCAACGAGAATCAGCAGTTCAGGCGGAAGATCAAGATCGACTAGTACGACGGCCACGAAGCAATCGACTCGCCTCGAAGAGAAGGACACAGAGCCCACAAACTCTGATGAGCTTCCTCGTGCCCTTCGATTTTCTTCGTGGTCTTCGTGTCTTTTGCTGTTGCTGCGCATCGTCTCTGCTGCTACTCTCAGTCAATTCGTGACCCCGACCGCACGGGGCGCCTCGTCCCACGAGGCATGCGGTGCTCATCCCTCGCGGGCTCACGATAACCGCTCAACACACGTAATACCGCCTCTCACTTCTTTCTTTTCCCGACACGCGTGCCTTGGGACTGGGATTGGGTTGTAGGACTTGGGGTTTGTGATGGATGTGACACTCGGTGCACGGCTCCGCGCGCAGCGTGAGCACCAGGACGTGGCGCTGGCGACGATTGCCGAAGAAACCAAAATCAGTCTGGCGCTGCTCGACGGGCTCGAGCGCGACGATGTTTCGCGCTGGCCAGGCGGACTCTTCCGCCGGGCGTACGTGCGTGCCTACGCACAAAAGATAGGCCTCGACCCGGAGCAGGTGCTTCGCGAGTTTGCGGAAGCGCATCCGGATCCCGTCGCCGAAGCGTCGGCCGTCGAAGCAGTCGCGGAGAATCTGGGGGGCAAGCGCCCGAAAACGCGGATCGGACTGATGATCGCCGGTCTCGCCGGCTTGCGGCCACAGCGCGCCGACGCCTCGCGTCGCCTCGTGACTCCTCATGCCATCGTCCGAGAAGAAGACACCGTCGGTGTGGCAGAGGTCGTTCGGGTGGAGGAAGACACGGTCACTGTGGCAGCGGTCGTTCGACTGGAGGACGCGCCGGCCGTCCAGCCCGAGCCCGACCCAATCGAGATCATCGAGAGCGAGCCTTCGACGCCGCGCCTGGTCATGATCGCCTCACCCGAAACGACTGCCGACACGAGACGGGACACTCGCACGCTTGAACGCAACGTGGCGTCGACGGCGCGCCTGTGCACGCGGATCGCCAGTGCGCGCGACGAGAGCGATCTCAGCGGCGCCCTTGAAGACACTGTCGAGATCTTCGCTGCGCAGGGAGCGATTCTCTGGGCTCTGGATCCGGATCGTGATGCGTTGTTTCCGGTTCTGGCGCACGGCTACCCGGACGAGTTGTTGTCGAGGCTTCCCGAGGTCAGCAGATGCGCGGACAACGCGATTGCCGCCGCGCTTCGCTGCGGTCAGAAACAGGTCGTTCGCGGGATTGAAGGCGCCACAGGGGCATTCGTCGTTCCTCTGCTGACCCCTGACGGCTGCGCAGGCGTCCTGGCTCTGGAATTTGCTGATGGAGCTGAGCAACACGAGTTCGTGCAGGCGCTGGCGGCAATCGTTGCGGCGCAGCTGTCGACGCTCTTTAACGCCACACCACAGGCGATCGAAGAGGAGTGGGCTCGGCCGGATCAGAGCCTCGTCGCCTCCTAAGGAACGCTCCATGCAGTTCCTCCGATCAGGAGGAAACCTGCCGTGGACTCACCAGTCATATGGGTGCTGATCGCTCTTGTCCTGATCGGCGCCGTTGTATGGATCACCACGAGCCGCATGCGCAGCCAGCGGCTGCGTCAGAAATTCGGCTCTGAGTACGACCGTACCATTCGTGAAGAAGGCAACATCCGCAAGGCCGAGGCCGAGCTCGTCGCTCGCGCCAAACGCGTCTCTACGCTGCAGATTCATCCGCTGAGCGCCGCTGATACTCAGCGGTTTGATGATTCCTGGCGCGCAGTGCAGGCGCGCTTCGTGGACGATCCGCACGCGGCCGTAACCGAAGCGGATCGCCTCGTCGGGGAAGTCATGGCCGCACGTGGCTACCCCGTGGGCGACTTCGAGCAGCGCGTGGCCGACGTCTCTGTCGATCACCCGGACGTGGTGATGAATTACCGCGCCGCGCGTGAAATCGCCCAGCTGCATGCCGCCGGCAAAGCCAATACCGAGGACTTGCGCCAGGCGATGGTCCACTATCGTGCGTTGTTCCGCGATCTGCTCGAGACGCCGCGAGCAGAGCCTCGCGAAGACATTCGCCGTGAGCCGGAACCTGCGACGTCGAGGAGGGAGCGATGAACAACGAGCGTCGCGAATTACACACCGACGACTTCATCCGTCCCAGCGAGGCTGAGGACCGCGCCGCCGTGCTCGAGCAGGAAGCCGAGCACGCCACCCGCACCATGCTGTTCAAGGAGGACGAGACCGCGCAGTTCAGGTCACGGTGGACCGAAGTCCAGGGCGCTTTCGTGGACTCCCCGCGCTCCGCCGTGGAGCGTGCCGATTCGCTCGTCGCCGAGACGATGAAGCGTCTGGCGCAGATGTTTTCGGATGAGCGCGCGAAGCTTGAGGCGCAGTGGGGTCGGGGAGATAACGTGACGACGGAGGATCTGCGGGTGGCGCTGCAGCGCTACCGCGCGTTCTTCGATCGGCTTTTGAACGTTTAGCCACGAAGACACGAAGAAGCTGATCGAAGCACACGAAGAAGACATTCAGAAGAACTCTTCGTGGGCTTCGATCTCTTCGTGCCTTCGTGGCTTTCGTTCTAACTCACTCGATACCCTGTGCGGGCGGGCTCGGCGTACGGCACCGGCGCCACCGTGGCGCGGATCTCGAGCTGCGTGTGGCGCTCGACGGTCGGTTTTGACGAGCCGCCACCTTCTTCGCCCCACACGAATGTGACTTCCGTTCCCGGCTCGCTGTGATCCGTGTTGAGCATGGCCAGCGTCAGGATCTTCCCTTCATTCGAGCTGTAGCCGCACCAGGTGGAGACGCCAATCACCTTGCCGTCCTTCACGACCTTGTCGTACGGCAGCGTCGAGTAGACGGCGGAGGGGAACTCGAAGTACTTCGTTCGCGGATGCGGTCCAAACAACGTGGACATGCCCTTCAGCACGTCATCGCTGTTCAGGGCCAGCGTGACCTTCTTGCGCCGCGGGTTCGCGGCGATCTTCTCGAGCGCTTCGCGGCCGATGAAGTCGTGATCGAACTTCACCACCGGTCCGTAGCCGAGGTCGTATGGCGTGAGGTAATAGTCCTCGATGTTGTTCGAGTAGAAGCTGCCGCCAAGTGACGCGATTCCTTCGAACGAGGTCGCCGGGAGCCACTGCCGGAAGGCTTTCATCTTCTCGCCGCTGTAGACAGCGGGCATCGGCGACGGAATCCACCCGGACTCGAGCGTGTTGCTCGAATAGGTACGTGATCCAGAGAGCTTGAGACCGAACTCCTGACCCGCTTCGACGATCGCTGCCTTGACCGCCTCGCCCTCGTCCCACGGTCCAAACAGCTCAAATCCAGGCTGCCCCACCATGCCGTGGCGCAGTGCGCGCACGCGCTTGCCGGCAATGGTGAACTCGGCCATGTTGAAGAACTTGACGTCGGGAACGGCCTTGCCCGTCACCTTCTCCATCACCTTCAATGCGTTTGGCCCCTGCACCTGGTAGCGATAGACCTTGCGGACGCCTGCGTTCGGACCCGTGCGCGCCACCGTGCGCTCGTCGCGTTCGAGCTTCACGTCGTACTTACCGGTCTCGGCGTGGTATTGCACCCAGTTGTGCACCGGGGGACGGCCGACGAGGTTGAACCGGTTCTGTTCGAGGTGGAAGAGGACGACGTCGCCGATGACATAGCCGTCGTAGTTGACCGGCACGTACTGCTTGGCCTTGTTCGGCCCGAAATTCTTGAAGGTGTTGACGCCGAGGTGCTCCAGGAGTCTGGGCGCGTCCGGCCCCTCGACGTACATATCAGTCATGTGGAACGACTGATTGAACAGGATGCAGGTCTCTCTCCACGCACGCTGTTCATCTCTCCAATTCGAGTATTCCGGCGGCACCACGGGGTAGACGTACGGCCCGGTCTGCGACTCGCGCAGCATTTTCAGCGGACCGCCGGCAGCCTGCAGCCGGTCCTCGAGGCTCTTCTGACTCATTCGCTTCTCCCTGACAAACGCAAAACCTTAATCATATATCCAGCAGTTCACGCTTCCGTGTGCTCCGTTCTCAGTTCGTGTTCGGAGTTCGGTTCGTGGTTCAGCGTTCTGAGTTCGTGATAGCCTGCCCTCGGCGGAGGATCAAATGGCACGACAACGGATCGCCGGGCTTGTGGCGAGCGCGCTCGCCACGCTGACAATCGGCATTGCGCCAGTCTTGGCGCATCATTCCTTCTCGATGTTCGACCAGGCGACCCCGCTGACAATCACCGGTGTCGTATCCGGCGTTGAATGGACGAACCCGCACGTTTATATCGAGCTGGACCTGGTCGAGCCGATCAAAGGCGCGAAGCACTGGAGCATCGAGCTTGGCAGTCCGAGCATCCTTCAGCGCGGTGGGTGGAAGTTCAACACGGTCAAGAAGGGCGATAAGGTCTCGGCGGTTGTGAGCCCGCTGAAGAATGGCGAGCCTGGCAGCCTGCTCACACGGATCACCTTGCCCGATGGACGCGTGCTCGGAAACGGCGGCCCGACTGGTGTCGGGCCAGGCACGACTGCGCCTCCTGCGGCAACGCCCCGGTAGCCATGACTATTCCTCGTATTGCGGTTGTCTTGTGTCTGGCCGTGGGCGTCGGCGCGATTGCGCACGCACAATCAAGCGCTGCGCGCAACATCGGTGGTGCGTGGGTGCCCATGGGTGGGGGACGCGGTGCCGACCCTAAAATCGCTCCACCACCAGCGACGGCGATTGTCTTGAAGCCGACGTATGCCGCCGCCCAGGAGGCGCGCCGTGCGGCGGATGCGGAGAGAACCCGCCGCGGCGAACCACCGCCGTCACCCGCTGTGCTGTGCTTGCCATACGGCATGCCACGGATGATGACGGTCGCGTCGTATCCGATTGAAATTCTGCAGACTCCTGGACAGATCACGATCGTCACGGAGGCGTTCAGCGAGGTGAGGCGCGTCTACCTCGATCAGCCGCAACTGCCGATCGACGAGGTGCCTCCTGGCTACTACGGACGTTCCGTAGGGAAGTGGGACGCCGACACGCTCGTCGTCGATACCGTGGGCATCAAGGAGTCGGTGCCGAGCTACAACGGGCTTGTCCACAGTGACCGCATGCGGATCACCGAACGGATCCGACTGGTGACCCCGGACGTGCTGCATGACCAGATCACCATCGACGATCCGGTCGTCCTCGAAAAGCCGTTCACATATACGCTCGCGTACCGCCGGCTGCCAAACTACGAGATGGTTGAATTCGTGTGCGAGAACAATCGTGAGTACGTCGACGAGCAGGGTCGCGTGCGGATGAGAGTCGGAGGAGCACAGAAATGATTCGAAGGACTCTGGTTGCCTGTAGTGTGGCGATCGTGCTGGCCGCCGCCGTAGTCACGGCGCAGGGTCCGGCGCAACCCCCGGCTGCCCAACCGACAGCGGCGCTGGCGCGTGCGAACCTCGCGAAGCCGAGGCCCAAGGCGCCGTTCGACCTGACCGGCGTCTGGCTGCACGGAGGTGGGGCGGACAATTCCTTCCGCTTCTCGCCGCCAACCGGGTTCAAGCTGACACCCGCTGCGCAGGTGCACTACGACGCGGCACGCAAGGCGCAGGCGGAAAACAAGGTCTATCGTGACGACATCGGCCAGTGCTGGCCGGCGGGAGTGCCGCTCATCATGACGCGCGTCTGGCCGATCACGATGATGCAGTACCCGACTGTCATCTACATGGTCAGCGAGTTCATGAACAGCCTGCGGGTCATCTATCTGGACGGCCGCCCGCACTCAGACCCGGACGTGGTCGTGCCCAGCTGGAATGGAGAGTCGATCGGACAGTGGGAAGGTGACACCCTGGTCGTCGACACGCGGTTTTTCGTCGGCCACCACCATTGGGTGGATTCCGGCATTCCCGCCAGCGATGCGATGCACGTGGTCGAGCGCATCAAGCTGCTGAGCGACGGGACCACATTGCAGATTGATTACGAGCTGACCGATCCCAAGAGCTGGGAAGGCACCTGGAAATACACCAAGCGTTGGCGCCGGGTCGAAGACCGCGACATCGCCGAGGTGTCGTGCCTGCCGGACCTGAACGAGCACATGCCGACGACGAAATCGGGCGCGAACGTCCGCTGAGGAGAGAGAGGCGATGAGAACACGAGCAGTCAGACTCGCCTGCGCGATGCTGGTGATCGCTACCACGGCGTGGGCACACCACTCCGGCGCGGGCGTCGATCGCACGAAGACGGTCACCGTCACTGGCGTCGTGAAGGAGTTCCGTTGGACGAATCCGCATTCCTGGATCGATCTCGAGGTGCCCGATGCGAAGGGTGCGCCGACCGTCTGGTCGATCGAGATGAATCCGCCACCGTATCTCGTGCGCTCCGGCTGGAAGGCGAGCACG
>Ga0207701_10004017_pt1 | contig 14990 bp, 11 predicted proteins | sample KBSSwiSSwithPhiX_FD_184294 | JGI IMG/M metagenome (GOLD analysis project Ga0207701, IMG submission 184294) | Switchgrass rhizosphere bulk soil microbial communities from Kellogg Biological Station, Michigan, USA, with PhiX - S5 (SPAdes) (version 2) | ecosystem: Environmental > Terrestrial >... | reverse complement strand
TACTCGATGGGCGTAGCCGAAAACCGCATCGGGCTCGCGACGAGCGGGATCGGTCCCGCGGCCGCGTGCTGCATCGCCCAGCGCAGGTCGAACTGGACCGCCGTGGCGCTGACCGCGCCCAGCTTGACCGCGGCCCCCGCCATGGTGCCGGCGTTGAAGTTCGCGACCGCCTCGGCGGGCGTCAGCGCCGCCGCGATCGCGGCGAAGTTGCCGTTCAGATCGGCGGCGGTCAGGGTCTCGCCGGTGGTCCAGCTCTTCAGCGTCAGCGCCGCCCAGCTGACGGCGCGGACCCCTCCCAGGACCGCGAGCGGCACGCCGACAAACAGCGCCAGCCGCTGCGCCCAGATCCTCTTCCGCGCGCGCTCTTGTGTGCTGGTGGTCTTCATGTGTCCACGCTCCTTGTCGTCTGGTGTCGTCATCACAGCGTACAGCTTCCGATCATGGCGGTGCCGATCACGCACCGGTTGTTGCCACCTCCGTCAGCGCCGCCGCCGCCGCCGCTGGTGCCGGCCGCGCCATCCAGGCCGCCGTCGGTGGTCCCGGCCGTGCCTCCCGTTCCGGGCGCCGACCCATCGCCGGGTGCTCCTCCCGTGCCGCTGGCGCCCCCGGTCCCCGACCCGCCCTTGCTCGCGACCGAGCCGCACCCCGCGAGCACGGCGAACACCGCGATCAGAAGGATTCGCATTGTGCGCGACACTAGGTCGCCACCGTCGGAGCTGTCAAGCCGGCCAGGGCTCGACGAAGGCGCTCAGAAGGACAACCGGCAGGAGAGGCCCGGGTCCGCCAGCGTGGGGGCGCAACCGAAGGCGACCCGTTCGGAGGCGGCGGACGAGCGCGGGGCGACCAGCCACAGCGTGACAGAGGTCACCGCCAGCGCGCCGCCCACCGCGTATCCGATGATCGCCAGCCGCTTGTCCGCGGTGAACTGGTCGTAGAGCGCCTGGCAGTCGGGTCCGCCCCGCAGCGGTCGCCCGCTGATCGCGCAATCCACCTGGTCGTTGGTCTTGTGGTTGTCGAAATCGGCAACGCCCGATTGCCAGCGCACGGTCTCGACCCCCGCTCCGACGAGGGCCGCGCCCGCCAGCACCGCGGTGCCGACCGCGACCCAGCGCATGGCCCGCCCCGGGTGCGGAGCCGACTCCGGGTCCACGGTGGCCGGAGACTCCTCGCGGGGTTTGGTCTCGGGGGTCTCCAGCAGTCGCGGCGGGAGCTTCTGCGCGGGTGGCTTGGGAGGCTCGACGACCGCGACCTTCTCGCGCTCGAGCTTGAGCTCCAGGTTGGCGGTCTCGGCGGTGATGCTGAGCGATCGGTGTGAGCTCACGTACCCGGGAGCGCGCAGCTCGACGTCCACCACGCCGCGCGCCAGGCGCAGCGGCTCGCGCAGGGGAAGCCGTCCGACCAGATGGCTGTTGACGTAGACCTGCGCGCCGTCCGGTGCGCCGCTGATCGCGAGCTGGCCGATGTTGTCGCGCGCGCGCTTGAGCGACGTCTCGAGCGACGCCTTGTTTTTTTCTACCCATGGATGCCCGGGGACGGCCAGCGCCTCTTTGAGGTGCTGCTCGGCCTCGATCCAGTAGCCGACGCTGAGCTCGCACAGTCCCAGCTGGCCGGCCGTTCGCGGGTTGCGCACCAGATCGTAGGCCTTCTGGAAGAGCGGCAAAGCCTGCACGTCGCGCTGCTGGCGCCGCAGCGCCACGCCATCGCGAATCAGGGTCTCCGCCTCGGCGGCCGGCGACGCTGCCAGCGCGGCGGGCGGCGAGGCGAGGCGGCCAGCAACGCCGATGACAATCAACAGCGCCGCCGCGCCCCGCATCCGTGCCCGCATCGGTAAACCAAGCACCCGGCGCGCGGTTTTTTGCAGCGGCGCAGCATCCACCCGCCCGACTCCAGTAGCCATCACGGCCCTCCATATAACATCGCCAAGCCCCACCGGTCACGGGCCGGGAACTATCCGCGAAAAATTCGTTTCACCTTGGGTGCGTCCAGGGAAAGTGATAGTGAACAGCCATTCATCGGCCGTTGACCGGGCGATAGTGGGGGAAACGTCCATGTTGGCATCGCGCTCAAGGCCGCATTTCTGGGGGATTGCGGCGCTGGTGTTTGGTCTTGGCGCGGCTTGCAACTCGCCGCGGCAGTACTTGCCGGTGGAGCTACCGGATGGCGGCGGCGGCGACGTCGCGCAGGACCTCCCGGCGAGCCCGGACGCGCCGGCAGGAAACCGCGATACCGGCTCCGGCGGCGACGCACGCGACGGCGGCGTCGAGATGGCCGCTCCCGAGTGCCCGCCGAACATGCACACCTGCCCCGGCGGCTGCGTCGCCAACAACGACATCAGGACCTGCGGCGCGTCCTGCACGCCGTGCGACTCGCCGATCGATGGCGTCGCGACCTGCGACGGGAAGACCTGCGGCGGCATGTGCCTGGACGGCAAGCAGCTTTGCAGGGGCGCCTGCATCGACCCGAACGCCTCCTGCGCCGGCGGCTGTCCCCTGACGAGCCAGCACCTGTGCGGGGGGTTGTGTCCGTCGCTGATGGACGTCAAGGCGTGCGGGCCCTCGTGCCTGACCTGCCCGGTGCCGACCGGCGCGACCCAGGCCAGCTGCGACGGCGTGAAGTGCGACTTCGCGTGCACCACGGGGTATCACAAGTGCGGCGCGGGCTGCGCGCTGGACAGCGATGCGACCGCGTGCGGGATGGCGTGCACGGCTTGCCCGACGGACGTGAACGGAACGGCGCAGTGCGTGGGCGGGAATTGCGCGCTGGCGTGCAAGACCGGATACCACCTGTGCGGCGGCAAGTGCGTCAGCAACAGCGACGTGGGCAGTTGCGGGACCACCTCGTGCACGGCGTGCCAGAAGCCGACCGGCGGCTCGGTGACCTGCGACGGCACCGCCTGCAAGCCGACCTGTCCGGATGGCCTCAAGCTGTGCGCCGGGGTTTGCGTCGATGGCAACAGCTCGTGCGGGATGGGGTGCGGGGCGGGCACCCACGACTGCAGCGGTATTTGCGCCATGAACACCAGCGTCGATACCTGTGGGGACTCCTGTCTGCCCTGCCCGAAGCCCACGGGGGCCAGCGCGACGACCTGCAGCGGGACGACCTGCGGTTTCACCTGCGGGGCGGGGACCCACGTCTGCGGAACCGGCGCCAGCACGCGCTGCGCCGCCGACGACGATCCCACCGGCTGCGGGGCGAGCTGCATGACCTGCCCGCCCGACGCCAATGGCACCGCGACCTGCGTCAGCGGTAGCTGCGCCGTGAAGTGCAAGACCGGCTTCCACGTGTGCGGCGGCAAGTGCGTCGACAACAAGGCGGTGGCCACCTGCGGGCCGAACGATTCGACCTCGTGCTCGCCGTGCCAGGCGCCCACCGGCGGAGGGACGGTCAGCTGCGACGGGCTGGCCTGCGTGCCGGCCTGTCCTGGGGCCAAGCTGTGCGCGGGCGCCTGCATCCCCAGCGGCAACGCTTGCAATGGCGTCTGCACCGCGCCGGCCACGCACAACTGCAGCGGGATCTGCCAGTCTGACACCAGCACCAGCTTTTGTGGCCCGACCTGCATTTCCTGCCCCACGCCCACCGCCAACGGCGGCGCGGCCTGCGACGCCACGACCGGTACCTGCCGGATCGCCTGCAGCGCGAACTTCAAGAACTGTCCGGGCACCAACCTGTGCGTGCCGACCAGCGGTTGCTGCACCAGCGCCGATTGCACCAGCGGCGCGGCCCACACGATCGGCGTGTGCGGCAGCGCGAATACCTGCAGCTACCCGTGCGCCGACGGCTTCAAGCTATGCGGCTCGGCGTGCATCGCCAACAGCGCCTGCTGCACCAACAGCGACTGCATGGGGGCCGGGACCACCTGCGGTGGAACCTGCGCAGCCAGCGGCGCCTGCACCTATCCCACGACCGCCGGTTGCTCCCCCGCCAGCTGCGTGAACGGCAACCGCGTCGCTGCCGGCGCCTGCGCCAACGGCGCCTGCGTCGCTCCGGCGGCGGCGTCATGCGGCGGGAACTTCACCTGCACCGGCGCCGGTCTGTGCACGACCTGCGCAAACGGGTTCAAGCTGTGCAACGGCGCCTGCATCCCCAACGCGAACTGCTGCACGGCCGCCGATTGCGCGGGCACCACCCCCGCCTGCGCCGGCACCTGCGGCACCAACGGCGTCTGTAGCTTTCCGGGCGGCAGCTGCGGCGCCGCGACCTGCGTGAACGGCAACCGCGTGGGCGTGGGCTCGTGCGCCGCCGGCTCGTGCGTCCCACCCGCACCGGCGGCCTGCCCCACGGGCTTCAGCTGCTCCGGCGCCGGCCTTTGCTCCACTTGCGCCGCCGGCTTCAAGCCCTGCAGCAACGGTTGCATCCCCACCGCCAACTGCTGCGACAACACCGACTGCATGGGGTCCGAGACCGCCTGCAACGGGATCTGCGCCAGCAACGGAGTTTGCAGCTTTGCATCGCGGGCGGCCTGCGGAACCGCCCGGTGCCCGACCAGCACCACCCGGATTGGCCTGGGGACCTGCAACGCGACCGGTGGCTGCGACAGCCCGGCCGCCGCATCGTGCGGGACCAACTTCACCTGCACCGGCGCCGGGGTCTGCGGATGCCCCGCGCCAGGTTTCAAGCTGTGCGGCGCCACCTGCATTCCCGCCACCGGCTGCTGCACCAGCGCCGACTGCCTCGGCACCACCGCCGCCTGCAACGGGACCTGTCAGGCCAACAACACCTGCTCGTTTCCGACCGGCTCGTGCGGGAGCTCGAGCTGTTCGGGGCCCAGCATCATCGACGCGGGGACCTGCTCCGCCGGCACCTGCAGGTTTCCCGTTCCCCGGAACTGCGCCAACAACTTCATCTGCTCGGGCACCACCTGCAAGACCAGCTGCGCCGCGAACACCGACTGCGCCGCCAACTTCGTCTGCTCGGGCGGGAACTGCATCGCCAAGTGCACCGTCGACGCGAACTGCGCCAGCAATTCGTTCTGCGTGGTCGCGACCGGGCTGTGCGCGCTCAAGAGCGGGGTGGGCGCCAGTTGCGATGCTGGCAATCAGTGCACCTTGGGCAACTGCGTCGAGAACATCTGCTGCGACCAGGCCTGCAACGACGGATGCCACAGCTGCACCTTTCCGGGCAGTGTCGGCACCTGCACCACGCGCATCAGCGAATTCAACCCGTCGGTGGGGGCGGCCTTCGAGTCGGTTCCGATCGTCCTCGGAGCCGACGGCAACCTGTGGTTCCTCGAGGAAGGCAACATGGGCGGGCCCAGCTTCATTGGCCGCATCACCCCCACCGCCGTTCCCGTGATCAACGAATTCTCCGTCAGCACCCTGGAGCGCGGGTGGATGGCGCGCGGCGCCGACGGCGGGATCTGGTTCACCGACAGCTCCAGCGACGGTGCCCCCGCGATCTTGCGGGTCGCCACCAGCGGGGTGCAGCAATCCGCCATCTTCCCGGCTCCGGCCGGGGTATTTGGCGCAGGCGCCATGTTCTTCGACGGCGGCGGGACCTGGTCCATGCAGGTCGACGTGGATGGTACCGCCGGGGGCCATCGGCTGGTCCTGCTCAACTCGGTGTTCCAGACCGTTCGCACGGTGCTGATTCCCCAGGTGACCACCGCGATGACCCGGGGATCGGATGGGAACGTCTGGATCGTCGCCGGGGCCGCCCTCGGCCGCCTGAACGCCAACAACACCATGTCCCCCTTCCCGACCCCGGGCTTCGCCGGCGGGATCGTGGGTGGTCCCGACGGTTTCCTCTGGTTCACCGAGCCCAATCTGAGCCGGGTCGGGCGCATGGACCCCGCCACCGGCAGCGTGGTCAACGAGTTCACGACCGGCGCCGCGGCCGTGGCCATGGCCTCTGGGCCCCTGGGCTCCGTGTGGTTCATGGAGCCTTCCGTGACCGCGCCTCGCCTGGGCCGGATCACCACCTCCGGGGTGCTCACCGAATGCCCGATCCCCACCTCGAAGATTCAAGCTCCTGGCGACATCGTGGTCGGCCCCGATCAGAACGTCTGGTTCACCGCCATTTCCAGCCCGGGCACCGCCGTCAAGGTGTTCCGGTACCGGCCCTGAGAGGCCTCTGGCCTCATCAGGCCCGCAGGGCCCAAGGCCCAAGGTCCGAGGCTTTCCTCAGTCGATGATGACCACGTCGCCGGCGGGCTTTTCGGCCGGTCCGGGTTCTGCCGGGGCCGGGCCCTTGGCCCCGGCTCTGACCTTCTTCTGCCCGCCGCGCAGGGTGCCTTTGCCTCGGACGCGTTTCGCTAGCGGCTTGCCCGCGGCGTCTTGGTCTTCGCTGCCCGCCAGGTTGCTTCGCGGCTTGTCCGCCGGCGGCACCTCGGGGCGCACCGCTTCGACGGGTGGGGGAGGGGGCGCGGGGTGCAGCGGGGGCGGCGGCGTCCTGGGCACCGGCGCCGCGCTGGCCGGCACCGGATCGACGCTGGCGGCGGAAGGATCGGGGCGCTGGCTGTTCAGATCGCCGCCGCGGAGCAACACCAGCGCCGCGACCGCCGCGACCAGCCCGACGCCGCCGATCACGAACGGCGCGCGCGATCGCCGCGCCGGGAAGGTCGTGGACCGCAACCCGCGCTCGCCGGTCGCGTTGCGCATGGTGGTGCTCGCCGACTTGGGCGCGGGCGTGGGGGGAAGCTCGATGGTGCCGCCGGCCCCGGACGACGGCGCGGCCAGCGTCTTGACGCGCGGGCTCTCGCCCGATCCGCGGGCATCCGAACGGGGAACGCCGCCGCCGGAGGGCGCGACCTGGGTCGCCGCCGCCGGACGTTCCATGGCGGGGGCCGCTTCGGCCGGCCCGAAGAAGGGTGACCAGTATCCGCGCATCCCCTCGCTGGCGAACTCGAGCATGGCGGCGCCGAGATGGCGAACCGAGGGGAAACGAGATCCCGGCTCCAGGCTCATCGCGCGCAGGATGACGCTCTCCAGACGGCGCGGGAGCTCCAGACGCAGGGCGGAGGGCGGCACGAACACGCCCTCGGCGATCTTTTTCAGGACCAGGTAGAAGTTCTCCTCTTCGAACGCGCGCTGGCCGGTCACGCACTCGTACAGGATCGTGCCCAGCGCGTACTGGTCGCTGCGCGCGTCGGCCTCGCGCGCGGCGTTCAGCGACTCGGGCGGCAGGTAGTTCATGGTGCCGATGGTCGCCGCCGTGCCGGTCAGCTGCCGCCCACCCGAGCCGCCGAGCACCTTCGAGATGCCGAAATCCAGGACCTTGGGCTGAACCGCGCCGTAGCCGCCGCGCGCCAGGAAGATGTTCTCCGGCTTGAGGTCGCGGTGAATCACCCCCTGCTGGTGCGCGGTCGCGATCGCCGCCGCCACGGGCAGCATGATCTCGGCGGTCTCGAGCGGTGACAGGAAACGCTGGCGCGCGATGAGCCGGGCCAGGTCCTCACCCTCCAGGTACTCCATCACCAGGTAGATCACCGACCCTTCGGATCCGACGTCGGTCACGTCGACGACGTGAGGGTGCCGGATGCGGGAGGCGGCCTCGCCCTCGCGCAAGAACCGCTCCCGGGCATCACCGCTGGCGGCCAGCGCTGGCAGCAGCGTCTTGATCGCCACCCGCTTCTTCAGATCACGATGCTCGCCCTCGTAGACCCGCCCCATGCCCCCTTGTCCCAGCAGCCGCTTGATCTCGTAGCGACCGAGCATCGTCCCCGGCTGCAGCGTATCCGCGCTCCCGCTGTCCACTGGCACGCCCATGGGGGAAGTCCGATTCATACCACTGTTTCATCGGTCGACCCATCGGAATCCCTGGGGAAAATGGCTGATCGGCGATGTCGAGCCGCGTGGCGTCGCACCGGTTCCGGCCGACCGCCGGCGAACCGCCGTCAGTCCCTGAAGGCGTCGATCATGCGACCGAATCCGGACGGGCGGCGCAGGTTCGGCAGGGGCTTGGTCGCGGGCCTGGGACGAGCGGGCTCGGAGGGGCGCGAGACCTCGGGACCGGACGGCGACGGGCTGGGGTGGCTGGGCGGGCCCGCGGTGGCCTCGCCGGACGCGGGCGAGGATCCAGCGGGGTGAGCCGGCTCCGCGGTCCGCGGCGGGCGGGCGGCGTGGGTCGGGCGTGGCTCGTGGGTGGTCGGCCGCGCGGGTTCGGCGACGGCGTGGGTGGGCTCGGGTGGCGCGACCGGGGTCGGCGCGGTCGGCGCGCCCGGGCTGGCCGGCGCTTCGCCGACCGGCGCCGGCGTGGGAGCCGGTGGCGGTGTGGTGGTGGGCGTCGGGTTCGCCACGGTCGTGGTGGGCTCTGGCTCGTTGTAGCCACGGAACGCAACGGCGCCGCCCAGGGCCGACGTGAACACCAGGCATCCGTTGAGGGTCAGCACCAGGATCCGCGCCGGCAACTGCCGTACCGTGCCGCCGCTCCAGCCCTGGGTGACCGCGAGATCGATCAGCGTCACCAGCGCGAACGCCACCACCAGGGGGAACCAGCGCGGATAGGACCAGCTGGTTGCCTGCGACAGCGCGCCGACGATCACGTACAGCCCCGATGAGGCGCCGGCCAGCGTCCCGATCGATTGCAGGCTGAAGAATTCCTTGGGCGCGCGCGCCGACGAACCACCGAGGTCGGTGGGCGGTGCGCCGGTGGTCACACTGGTGCCAGCCATCGGCTCCTCCACTCGCTCCTGCACTCGCGGCATGATACGGGACTTCACTGCCCGAAAGAAACGGGCAAGGGCCGGCTTCTTCCCCGCCGGCGCTTCAGAAGCGGACGCCCACGCCCAGCGCGAGATCGACGGCCAGCATCAGGTGCGGCACGCCGGCGTTCGCGCTGATCCCGGCTTGGACCATCACCACGTCACTCAGGTACGCGATGCCCGCGCCCAGCGATCCGAGCAGCGGACCGCCCGTGGCGGTGGTGACGCACGCCTGGGCGTGGTCGGCGCCGCAGTCGTTGAGGCCGTTCAACTTCACCGACTGGCGGATCGCGCCGCCGCCCACCCCGAAAGAGCCGAACGGCCGCCAGGCACCATCGGTGAAGAAGTAAGTGGCGCGCGCGAAGCCGGCGGCGGCCAGCGCCGGCGTGGGGTCGCACGAATCGCCGGTGCAATGGGCCGACGTGCCCGGGACGAACTGCAGGCGCCCTTCCAGCGCCAGCGCAAACGATCGCGAGACGAAGTAACCCACGCCCAGGTTGAGTTGCCCCCCGCCGGCAAAGCCGAAACGGCCGGAGGCGCGGTTGGGAGCGACCCCTGGCGCGTCGAGCGGCGCGTTGCTGACGCCCATGCCCGACCCCAGGGAGAGCGCGATGAAGATGGGTCGCTCGACCTGGTCGTCATCGTCGTCGTCATCGTCGCGCTCGGCGACGTCGGCGCGCCTGTAGGGACGGCGAGTGGGCGGGCTGGCGACGGGGGGGCTGGGGACGGCGACGGGGGGCGCGGGCGGCGGGGCGTCGGCGGCCGGCGCTCCGGCGGCCGGCTTTCCCGCCAGCAGCTCGCTCTCGGAGGGCAGCGCTTCGTCATCCGCCGCCGGCGCGCCGTCGATGGGCGCGCCGGGCGCTGGCGGCGTCGCCGCGGCCAGGCTGGAGCTGGCATCCACCGCCGCCTCGTCGGACGCGGCGCTGGAACCCGCGGCGGGCGCGGTCGCCGGCGCCCCGGTGCCCGGCTTGGTCCTGGGCTGCGCCGCTTCCTGGACGGTCTTGGCGAACAGCGCCTCCACCTCTGGATTGAAGAGTCCGGGCGGCGGCTTGACGCCCGCGTCCAGGCGGCGCGCGACGCGGAACTGCGCCGCGGCGCCCTCGGTGTTGTGAAACCCCACGAACAGGATCATCCCCAGGTAAAGGCGCAGCTTGGCGACCACCGGGTTGCTCTGCGGCTGGCCCTCGCGCGCGATGGCCAGGGCCTTTTCCAGGCGCTGGCGCGCCTTGGTGAACTCGAGATCCTTGAAGGCCTTGAAGGCCTCGTCGCTGAGGCGCTGCACCTCGGCGGTGTCGAAGCTGGCCTCCTCCGCCTCCGGCGCGGGCGCGGCCTCCTCGGCGCGCGCGGGGACGGCGCCGGCCAGGGCCAGGCAGAAACAGCCGGCGACCAGCAGCGGCCGCAGACGCACCGTGATCAACGTCGCTCCCTCACCATGAGATGGCATCGACGTAGACATTTCCCGAATAGGCCACGGTGCCGTCGACGTGGAACTGGACGGCCAGCTTGAAGATCGGCGAGACGAAGCCGGCAGGGATCGTGACGCTCAAGGTGTTCCATCCTCCGAAGGTCAGGAAGGAGTCGGTGTACGCGCCCACGAACTGGTGCGTGGGCAGCGTCGCGTCCTGGATATAGGGCTGGATCCACCTCAAGATCCCCCCCGCGGTGACGGGCAGGAAGATGTGAAAGGTGACGGTGTTGCCGGCGACCGGCACCGGCGGCTGCGGGAACACCACCCCGAGCTCGAAGAGGGTTCCACCGGCGATCGGCGTGTAGACCAGCGTTCCGCCGAACGACGACTGCCCCGCGAACCGCTGCGCCGTGGTGGGGGCGACGCCGGTCCAGGCGCCCTGCGACGCCCACCCCTGGTTCGAGGTCTCGAAGTTGAATTGCGCGACGTCGCCGCCGCCGCCGCCGCCGGTGCCGGTCGCGCCGCCGGTGCCGGTCCGCCCGCCGGTCCCGATCGCGCCGCCGGTGCCGGTCGCGCCGCCGGTGCCGGGGCTGCCGCCGGTTCCCGTGCTTCCGCCGGTGCCGGGACCGGTGCCGCCCGTTCCGGTTCTTCCGCCCGTGCCCAAACCTCCGTCGCCGGCGCCGGTAGCGCCGGCGGTTCCGGCGCCTCCGGATCCGTTCAGGCCGCCCAGGCCAGCCGCGCCGCCCGAGCCAGGACCGTCGGGTGCGGCCGGCAGGTCGTCGCCCCCGTCCACCGTCGGGCCGACGCCGGCCTCCTCGCCGGTGCCGACGGGCAGCCGTTCATAAGTGATCGGTTTGCCGCAACCGGCATGGATGCAGAGAGCCGCCGCGATTCCCCCGAGCAGGAACCTCCGGCGACCGGCCACACGCCACAAGGTGTTCACAGTTTGCATGGACCCTCGCTCGGACGTCAGCACTGAACCGCTGCCCCGCCTTCGATCGCCGAGCAGACCACAAAAAACCCGGGCGGGGTGAAGAAGTCAGGTCGATTTCTGATCAATTTAGAGCACAACGAAATCCGCCGTTTGACAGGAGAAATGACACCTGTGCCAGCGCGTCATGAATGAATCTCGAATACCGATTCCCTTCATTGTTGTTACCCTGCCGGACAACAGAACCTGACGCGGGGGGAGGTATCGCTTTGGACGAACCGTCAAAGGAGCCGTTGCTGGTGCCGGTCGAGGTCGCCGCGCCGGCGGTCGCGGCCGCCGCGATCGAGGCTGAGGGTGATCAGGTCGATCAGGTGGCGGCATTCGGGGCGCTGTTGCGGGAGATCACGCCCAAGGTGCGGGTGATGCCCGCGCTGGTGGCAATCAACGCTCTGGTGTTCGCGCTGATGGTGGCGATGGGCGTCGGCGTCCTCGCGCCGTCGGCGGCCGACGTCTTGCGCTGGGGCGCGAACTACGGCCCGCTCACGGCTGGGGGGCAGCCCTGGCGGATCCTGACCAGCGCCTTCCTTCACTTCGGGCTCCTCCACGTCGGGCTCAACATGATGGCCCTGGTCAACGCCGGCGCGATGATCGAGCGCATGTTCGGGCCAAGGCGATTCCTGGTCCTTTACCTGGTGTCGGCGTTGACCGGCAGCACGCTCAGCCTGCTGATCAATCCGCAGGTGGTGTCGGCCGGCGCCTCGGGAGCCGTCTTCGGGGTGTACGGCGCGCTGGGCGGGTTCCTGCTGCGGCAGCGCGGGGCGATCCCGCCGCCGGTGCTGAAGAAGCTCACCAACGTGGCGCTGGGCTTCATCGGCTACAACCTGTTCGCGGGCTTCACCCACGCCGGGATCGACAACAGCGCGCACATCGGGGGGCTGCTGGGCGGCCTGCTATGCGGGTACGTTCTGGCGCGGCCGCTGGTCCCGCCGGCGCAACCGCCGCCCGCGCCTGACCGGCGTCCGGCGGCGTTGCTGGCGGGCGCGGCGATGTGCGCGCTCGGCGTGGCGCTGCTGATGCCGGTGCCGCCCGACCCGATGGGCAAGCTGAACGCCTTCTTCGAGACCGAGAGCCGCGCCATCGACCACTACAACAAGCTGGTCGAGCAGGCCAAGGCCGGGCAGGTCAGCGACACCGACTATGCCGATCAGCTCGAGCAAGTGATCCTCCCGCCCTGGCGCCAGGCCCAGGCCAACCTGGCCCCAGACCCGCGCTGGCCCGCCGAGCAGCGGGATCTCGCCGGCCGCATCGCACTTTATGCCGCCGCCCGCGAGCGGGGCTGGACCGCGTTCGCGCGGGCGCTCCGCGCGCACGATGACGAGGCGGCCAGGCAAGCCCAGACGTTCCAGCACGACGCGGACCAGATGCTGAAGCAGCTGAACAAGCCCTGAGCCTGACCAACAGATGACCGAGACATGACAGGCTCCGTCGCCCGCGGCTGCTAACGTCATCGCACCGAGCATCGCTGCCGCGCGGATGGGCCGTCGACGGCGCATGGTCGGGTTGCCTGCCGAAAGCCCAGCCACCATGGTCGACCCTTGTCCGCGCCCCGCCGATCCGAACGATGCCCAGCTGCTGCGGGAGCTGCACGATGAGCTCGACCAGCGCGGCCTGCTCGCGCCGTCGCACTTCTGGCGGCTCAAGCTGTTGTTCTGGATGCCGGCCTTTCTGGTCTCGTACTTCGCGATGATGGTGCTGCCGTTCGGATGGCCGTGGCTGCTGCTGGCGCCGCTGGCTGCGGTCGCGCTACTGAACATGGGGTTCACCGGACACGACGCCGGGCACTTCGCCCTGTCGCGCAAGCGCTGGGTCAACGATCTGTGGGGCCAGGTGGCGATGACCTTGCTGTGCGGGATGAGCTTTGGTTCGTGGCGGGTCAGCCACAACCAGCACCACGCCAAGTGCCAGCAGATGGACGGCGATCCCGACATGCACTTCGGCGTGCTCTTCTCCGTGTATCCCGACTCCGCCAACTGGCGGACGCCCCTGGGACGCTTCTTCCTGCGCATCCAGAAGTGGGCGTTCTGGCCGCTGGCGTCCTTGTACTGGATCTCGATGGGCTATGACGGGATCCGCGATCTCTTTCGCCACCCCAAGACCACCAAGGTCGACCGCTTCCTCATCCCGCTGCACTGGCTGGGGCTGCTCATCGTTCCCGGGTTGCTGTTCGGCTGGCCGGCGGTGCTCGCCTTCGTGATCATGTCATGCCTCTCGTCGTTGATGACCGCGTCGGTGTTCATTCCGAACCACATCGGCATGCGCCGTGTCGAGGACGGGCAAAAGCTCAGCTACCTCGAGCAACAGGTGACCACCAGCCGCAACATCGACAACCCGCGCGCGCTCGACTTCTACTACGGCGGGTTGAACTCCCAGATCGAGCACCACCTGTTTCCCCGCGTGCCGCACCATCGTTACCGCGCCATGCGCCCCATCGTGCGCGCCTTCTGCAAGAAGCACCGGCTGAGCTACCAGCAGGTGGGCCTGTACCGCGCGCTGGCGACGGTGGGGAATCACCTGGGCAGCATGACCGCGGCCTACCGCGCCTCGACCGCAGGTCCCTCATCTCGCCGCGGCCCCAGGCCACCCGCCCCTTCGGAAATCTGAGAGCCTGGGAGTATCCTGCCAGAAAGGAAATCGAGCACCCGGTGCCATGATGGGCGGCTCGCGGTCCTAAACAGGCGGGAGTGCCAGGTTGAACTTTCGGACAAGGCTGGGAACCAGCGCCGGGGGGCGGCGGATGAGGCCGGCCCTGGGGGCGGCGTGGGCCGGCGCGTTTTGCTTGTGCCTGGGTGCGTGCGATGCCCAGGTCACCTCGGGGTACCGCGGCGAGAAGCTGCTGGAGATCCGCGGCAACGTTGTCGCCGCCGGGGTGGCCCCGGCCGAGGCGGCGCTGCTGTGGTGGACCCCGGCCGGCGGCGCGATGACGGTTCCCGGCACGCGGGTGACGACTACGGGGCGGTTCCCGGCGGCTTTCACCCTGTCGGTCTATCGCCGGCCGCCCGGCCAGGCGATCCTCGACTTCGCGAGCGGCGGCGGCAGCGCGGCGGCGGTAGGCGGCGGCCCGATCCTGCGCCTGCCCGGTCTGGCGTCGGGGGCGGCGATCGAGTGCCGCGCCCCCGCCGGTGGGCTGGCCGCGGCGCCGGCCGGTCGCGCCGCTCTGGCCAGCATCGCGGCGGTGCGCCCCGGCAGCGCTGACGACGCGCTGGCCGACAACATCATCGGGCTGGCCGAGGACTTCGCCCTGATCTACCTGCCGGGATCGGCTGGCGGATATCGCCTGATGAAGGTGGAATGGCTGCCGGCGTCCGCGCCGGACGCGTTCTCCTGTGACGGTCCGGCGCCGTTCATGCGACTGCGCGCCTCCGACGGAGGGCTCGACGGCACGGAGATCGAGATCCACATCGGCGCCGGTTGACCGCGTGCCGTCCCTTTCGCGCCAGGAGATCGAGCGGGCATACCGTGAATATCAGCACTCAGTGTTGCGACGCGCGACCCAGATGCTGGGCAGCGCGCAGGCCGCGGGAGAAGTGGTGCAGGAGATCTTCGTCTCATTGATCCGGGACCCGGCGCAGTTTCGGGGCGCGAGCTCGATCGCCACCTGGCTGTACAGCGCGACCACCCACCTGTGTCTGAACAAGATCAGGGACCGTGACAACCGCACGCGCCTGCTGGCGCAGCACGGGACCAGCGCCGGCAGGGACGGCGAGGACGGCGGCGGACCGCCCGGGCAAGTCGAAGACATGGCCGCGGCACGCGAGCTGCTGGCGCGCCTGCCCGAGAGGCTGGCGCGCGTCGCGGTCTATCACTACCTGGACGGAATGACCCACGACGAGATCGCGGCGCTGCTCGGTTGTTCGCGCCGCAACGTCGGGAAGATGCTGATGCGGGTGGCCGCGCTTTCTGGCGCGGCGGAGGCGGCCGAGTGAGCGGCTCGCCCCCGCTGCTCCCCGCGCTCG
>Ga0207701_10004015_pt1 | contig 14992 bp, 5 predicted proteins | sample KBSSwiSSwithPhiX_FD_184294 | JGI IMG/M metagenome (GOLD analysis project Ga0207701, IMG submission 184294) | Switchgrass rhizosphere bulk soil microbial communities from Kellogg Biological Station, Michigan, USA, with PhiX - S5 (SPAdes) (version 2) | ecosystem: Environmental > Terrestrial > Soil... | reverse complement strand
CCGTATTACTGATTACCATTACATCTGAGGCTGCCCCACAAGGCTCGGTTCCGTCAGGGTCAGGTACATTCCATGTCAAGATCACACCTGATGCTAATTCACCAATCGATAGCGTGTACGTTGCATTCGCAGTATTTCTATTAGGGCTAAATGTGCCTGCGCCACCAGTCCAGTTGCCGCCTGATACTGCATTAGCAGCGAGAGTTACAGTTGTAGCTCCACATGTTACCTGATCAGGGCCTGCATTAGCATTCGCCGGAGTATTGGATATGATAGTCGTTAGGGCTGAAGCAACTGGACATGGTCCGGTTCCATCAGGATCAGGAAGATTCCATCTCAGGACGGATATTGTACCCACCTCTGCGATTGCAGGTGTATAAATAGCATTCGCAGTATTTCTATCTGGAATAAATGTTCCTAAGCCTCCGGTCCAAAAACCTCCATTGACAGCATTTGCACCAAAGGTGACTGGGGTCTGACCACAAACAATAAAGTCCGGACCTGCATTGGCAATGTTTGGTGTGTTGGATGTAATTGTCATTGCGTCCGATAAAGTAGTACATGGCCCACTTCCATCGGGGTCCGGAATATTCCAGGTTAAAGTTATTTTAGTCCCAATTTCAGTTATAGCTGGCGTATATGTTGCATTTGCAGTATTTCTATTTGGAGCAAATGCTCCTGTGCCTCCTGTCCAGTTACCACCAGTCGCTGCTGTTGCTGCTAATGTCACGGGATTAGTCGCACAAATTGTAATATCTGCACCAGCATTTGCGGGGATAGAATTATTTACCGTGATCACCATTACATCGAAAGACGATATACAAGGTCCGCTTCCATCAGGATCGGGAATATTCCATGTAAGTGTAACTGTAGTTCCGTTTTCGGATAATGATGGAATATAAATAGCATTGGCACTTGTTCTGCCTGGGTTAAACGTGCCTGAACCTCCGGTCCAATTACCACCCGTTGCGGAATTGGCAGCAAGTTGTACAGGGCTTGCTCCACACACAACTTGATCCGGGCCAGCATTTGGTACTATTCCATTGGACACAATTATTGTTATTGCATCAGATGCTGAGGTACAAGGACCTGACCCATCAGGATCGGGAACATTCCATGTTAATGTTATGCTTGTACCGATCTCCGATAAAGCCGGTGTGTAAGTAGCATTAGCAGCAAACCTGTTTGGGCTAAATGTTCCATTTCCTCCTGTCCAATTGCTGCCTGCTACGCTATTAGCAGCAAGTGGTGCTGCAGTAATGCCACAAATTGACTGATCCGCGCCAGCGTTGGCCGTAACAGGAGAGGAAAAACTAATCGTCATGCCATCAGATGAAGCATTACAAGGTCCGGAACCATCGGGATCTGGTAAATTCCATGTAAGTGTAACTATTGTTCCAATTTCTGAAAGAGCAGGGGTGTAGATTGACGTTGCAGAATTTCTGGAAGGATTAAATGTGCCAAAACCGCCCGTCCAATTTCCTCCTGTACCCGCATTTGCTGCAAGTGTTACAGGCGCATTGCCACAAATAGCCTGATCAGATCCTGCATTGGCATTAGCAAACCCTGAAATAACAATGTTCATTGCATCACTAACTGCAGTACAAGGACCCGTACCATCCGGATCAGGAACATTCCATATAAGAGCGACCGTTGTACCAAGTTCTGAAACTGCCGGAGCATAAATTGCATTGTAAGCATTTCTTCCAGGAGTAAATGTTCCTAAACCACCAGTCCAATTACCCCCCGCTATAGCTGTGGCTTCCAATGCAACTACTCCATTCCCACAAATAAATTTATCCGGGCCGGCATTAGCAGAAAGACCTGTGTTAATAGTGATGGTTAACGCATCTGATGCTGATGTGCAGGGCCCGCTTCCATCGGGATCAGGCACATTCCAAACTAGCGTAACACGACTACCAATTTCAGAAGCAGAAGGTGTATATGTAGCATTGAACGTATTTCTATTTGGACTAAATGTACCTGAACCTCCGATCCAATTACCACCTGCGGCATTATTAGCAAACAATGGAATGGTTGTAGTGCCACACACTATTATATCAGCACCGGCATTTGCTGTTACCAGAGCGTTTAGCGTGATATTGACCTGATCGCTTGAGCTTGTGCAGGATCCGCTGCCATCCGGATCGGGGACAAACCATGTAAGGACAACTGTTGAGCCTACTTCGACTGCGGCTGGTGTATATGTTGCATTGGCTGTATTCCTGTTAGGAGAAAAAGTACCGGCACCGCCAAGCCAGTTTCCACCTGCTGTAACGTTTGCAGAAAGAGAAACAGCTGCGGCACCACATACAACCTGGTCGGGACCTGCATTAGCGGAAGCAGGACTACCATATGTAATTGTCATTAGGTCGGATGAAGCAGTACAAGCACCACTTCCATCAGGATCAGGAATGATCCAGGTAAGACTTACAACGGTGCCTAATTCAGAAGAAGCAGGAGTGTAAGTTGCATTTGCAAAATTTCGATTTGGATTAAATGTACCTAAACCACCTGTCCAGTTACCACCAGATACTGCATTTGCGGCAAGGCTTGCGGCCTGCAGTCCGCAGAATAATTGATCAGGTCCTGCATTTGCTACGGCATTGGTGTTGATTGTAACAGTCATCTGATCAGAACTGCCGACGCAAGGTTCTGATGGTCCATCGGGGTCGGCAACTACCCAGGTTAAGGTTACTGTAGTTCCTACTTCTGAAAAGAATGGTGTAAAAACTGCGTTGGCAACATTCCTGCTTGGAAAAAAAGAACCAATGCCTCCAAGCCACGAACCACTGGGAGCTGTATTTGCAGAAAGCGTCACGGGAGCAGTACCACAACTTACCAGGTCCGGGCCTGCATTAGCCGTATAAGACGAATTAGCCTTTACGGTCATGTTATCCGAAACACCACTGCAGGGACCGGGTCCATCGGGATCGGACACATTCCATGTAAGAGTTATAATAGTTCCTACTTCTGATAAAGCCGGCGTGTATGTTGCATTTGCAAAATTCCGATTTGGATTAAATGTTCCGATTCCTCCCGTCCAAGTGGCGCCACTACTAGGTGTGGCATTGAGTGATGCAGCTGTTGTCCCGCAAACAATTCTGTCTGGTCCGGCATTCGCGGTCGTCGGGGTTGATACAGTTACAGTCATGTTATCTGTTGAAGAAGCACATACACCGAGTACACTCCAGGTAAGCGTAATTGTTGTTCCTATTTCAGATACTGCCGGAGTGTAAATGGCATTAAAGGCACTTCGGTTTGGATTGAAGCTACCAGCACCACCAGTCCAACTGGCTCCCGAAACACTATTTCCTTCCAATGTCACCGGAGTTGCGCCACAGGTGGCCTTGTCCGGGCCGGCATTAACGATAATTGGTGCCACTACATTGATAACAATATTGGTGTATAGCAGTGAGCCGCAATAAGAATCACTTAAAGTGATTGCAATATTCTTTAAGCCAGTTGTTGTGTAAGAATGAGAAACTACAGTTCCCGGTTGAATGACTGCCGGTGTAGTCCCATCGCCCCAATCGTATGTGATGGTATAGCCATCTGCTGCCGCATTTGCAATTGAAAATATCTCGTCTTTACAGACTGTTGTTTTATTCGTAGAAAAAACCGGCGGCATAACAAGACCCCGAACTAGTTCAAATTCATTTCCGAAGGGAGCAGAAAAATTTCCAAGTGTATCAACGTACATGAACTCGCTAAAAAAATCAGTCACTAAAAACTTATTGGGACCCATGCATAGTGCGCCATAAATTTCCAATCCCGGTGGACCACTTGTTATACCTGTAATAGTATAAGGAGAAGACTTTCTGAATTTTTCATACACAACTATATCATCTCCGGAAAAATGAAACATCAGGTCATCATATCTATTGTAGGCGATCACTTCGCCAGTGGTACCATTGCCTAATGGTGTAAGCAATGTTTTGCTTGCGTTGCTCTTGTCAATGCTATAAAATTGCTCGGGCTGTGTCGCCTCGTCACCTGTTACTCCATACAGATTGCCGTTACGATCGAATTGGATCGAGGCGAAATTGTCTCCAAGTGAGCCTACATTGATACAGACACCGGTTGTAAGATCCACTTTAAGCAGGTAACTGATGTCTGGTATTGCTGTAAAAGTAGCTGTTGCATACGTTTGATATGAGCACGGATCAAATGCAAGACCTCCAAAGCTATTAATGGTAAATCCACTAATGGAAGGCTGAAGAGTAATAACTCTTGACCAGTTTTGAGTCGTATCGTAACCATAGATCCTGGGAGTAAATGGATTCACGCCATAAACTATCGGGTGAGGAGGATAGGTTTGAGCAATAGTTTTTTCAGCTTGTAGTATCAATACGAATACAAGCAGAAGGGTATAACATTTTATATATCTCACACGATCAATTTTCATAAGGGATGTTGCCCTTCTCCTCAGGTGATCTGTTTATGAGTAGTAAATTCAATAGCAGCTCAAGCCATTGAAAAATAAATTATTTCGTTTCCAGTGATATACCAGGATCTTAATTACTGTGAAGTTTTTCGCTGAATGATTCAACTACATAAAGCAGTGGGTGCATCCAGGCAGGATATGAAATTTGGGTTTTGAAGTTACGTTTAAAAACGTCAACAAAAAAGGTCAATCGGATTTACAAACTCTTTCATCAATGGGAGGCTAAAATACTATTTTGAAATAAGAAAGAAGAATACATCCTAAAAAAAAGTTTCAGAACTATAATAACCTTACCGGCGTTTTTGGAGGTTAAAAAATCAAGATCGCTTTGGAAAATAATAAGTACCAGGTAAACATATTTGATGATCACATCTCACAATGGCGAAATTTATAAGCTAAGTATACCCAAAAAAAAGGCTGCCCGAAGGCAGCCTTAGCTGTTATGTTTTTCAATTCTTTTATTGCTTTAATCCTACCAGTTTACCTGTCACCTGTCTGTTGCCAATTCTAAGGGTGTAAATCATCATGCCATTAGCAACGGCTGGTTTGAAGTCAATAGTACGAACCTCATTTGCATCAATGTGACCATTGAACACTGTCTGTATTTTTTGACCAGCGATATTATAAACATCCAGTATTGCCTGGCCCGCAACAGGAGACTCGATAACAAATCTCACATTGTTCCTGTAAGGATTCGGGTAAGTAGATACTTTCAGTTTTCCAATAGTTGCTGCTGCTTCAGTGTTTGTGCTAACTGTAATTCTCGCAGGAGATGGAGCATTAGATGCAGGACAAGGACCGATATCCCAACCTACAGAGATCGCACACTCATCAAATACTTCGTTGATCGAACCGGCAGCACCACCAATTTCGCTCAGTGATATGCCTCGTTCTGTACCAACCACACCATCTTTATTACCAAGAGCATCATTTGCAAGACTAAACAATCCGCCTACAGTTTTTGGATAACCGGCAGCTGCAATCGCATCAATCAATGCCTGGCTAAATGTTGCCGTATTGTACTCATTTTGTACAGGGAGTATTAACAAATGCGTTATAGGATCATAGTTACACACTCTTTGTTTCGGCACATTTGAGCCACAACCACCAGCTGGTTTAGCAGTAGAAAGAGTACCTGCTTTCAGTACAAAGTCACCAAGAGTTGATGGGCTGGTAATACCAATGTTCAGACCAAGAGCAATGGTTTGAGCCAATAGAACGTTGTTGATCCGTCCATTTTTCAGCATTGCTGGAGGCAATGAACAAATATTCCATGCACCACTTATCTCTTTGGCTGGCCCGCCACCTGGCATTACATTGATTATGCAGGCAGCACCAGTGAGATCATCTATTTGCACATAGTTCTGAATATTTGTTGGCAATAATTGGCTAACTCCTATTTTGAGACTAGCGCCTGGCCAGTTACCTAATGATTGGTTGATCAACTCAGTTGTAGTCAAGCCGCAATGAGTACCGTCACTGCTCAATCCGCCCTTATTACCAAAGTAACCCTGGGTGTAAGTACAGATCTGGGTTGCGCAATTGACAACAGTTGCTGAAAATTGTGCAACAGCAGGACAACCAAATGAATTAATAAAATTATATGTAATAACATATACTCCCGGTGCAAGACCGCTTGGATTGAATATACCATTGAGTACCCCCGTACCAGTGAATGTGCCTCCAGTTAGATTTGCTAAGAGAGTCACAGGAGGATCTGTGTTACACTCTGCTGCAAAAGGAGTTATTTGTACATCAGGAACAGGATTTTCTACTACATTAGCAGGCCCTGCGGTTGTGTTACAGCTTGTAGCCAGGAAGGTACCCACAACAGTGTAGCTGCCTTCACTTAAACCGTTCCAGACAAGGGTACCGCCATTTCCAAGCTGAGGAGCCTGTATTGTTTTAGGTTCATCATCCATCAATTGATAAGATACTCCATTTTCTGAGTTAAACAATCTGACACTACCTGTAGAGCTTACATTAGGACAGAAATCACTTCCAAGAACTTGTTTTAATAATGGTCTTGGATTCAAGGTAAGTATCGCATCATCATGTCCGTTCGCACATGGCGGCGTCGTATTACTTACTGCAGTAAGCCTTACTGTTACACTTCCTCCATTTACATTACCACCAACCAGGACATTTGTAGTCAGTGAATTCGGACTTACAATTGTCACACTATATCCACCATCAGCAAATACAGACCATAATGGTGTTCCATTAGTAACAGTACCTGAAACACTAAATGTATTGACGCCGAATACTAATGAATTGTTTATAACATCGGCTGCACGGCATTGTGCCAAAGGATCTGTTGCATCAGCTATTGCATTCGGAACAAATGACAATGTGCGACTGCAAGTTTTGGTGCATCCAAAAGCGCTTGTTGATGTTACATTATAGGTACCTGCTGCTGTAAGGTTGCAGATAACTGCACCTGTTGCTGTGAAGCCGCCAGGACCAGACCATGAATATGTGCTGCCTCCTGTAACTGTAAAGCATGTTGAGGTTCCAGCACAAATTGTGTTATTGCCACTAACACTACAATCTGGAGTTGGATTTACAACAAGTGTTCTGCTGCAAGTTTTAGTGCATCCAAAAGCGCTTGTTGATGTTACATTATAAGTACCTGCTGCTGTAAGGTTGCAGATAACTGCACCTGTTGCAGTAAAGCCGCCAGGACCAGACCATGAATATGTGTTGCCTCCTGAAACTGTAAAGCATGTAGAAGATCCCTGGCAAATTGTGTTAGTGCCAGTTACGCTACAATCCGGTGTTGGATTTACAACAAGCGTTCTGTTGCAAGTGCTGGTACAACCTCCAGCCGCTGTAACGGTAACATTATAAGTTCCCGCAGCGGTAAGATTACAAATAACCGCACCTGTAGCTGTGAAGCCGCCAGGGCCTGACCATGAATATGTGCTGCCACCTGAAGCGGTAAAGCATGTAGAAGATCCTTGGCAAATTGTATTATTACCATCTACTCTACAATCAGGATTTGCGACAACTGTTAATGTTCTGCTGCAAGTTTTGGTGCATCCAAAAGCACTTGTTGATGTTACATTATAGGTACCTGCGGCTGTAAGGTTGCAGATAACTGCACCTGTTGCTGTGAAGCCGCCAGGACCAGACCATGAATATGTGCTGCCTCCTGTAACTGTAAAGCATGTAGAATTGCCGGTGCAAATTGTGTTATTGCCACTAACACTACAATCTGGAGTTGGATTTACAACAAGAGTTCTGCTGCAAGTTTTGGTGCATCCAAATTCGCTTGTTGATGTTACATTATAAGTACCAGCAGCTGTAAGGTTGCAGATAACTGCACCTGTTGCTGTGAAGCCGCCAGGACCAGACCATGAATATGTGTTGCCTCCTGAAACTGTAAAGCATGTAGAAGATCCCTCACAAATTGTGGCAGTGCCAACCACGCTACAATCTGGAGTTGGATTTACAACAAGAGTTCTGCTGCAAGTTTTGGTGCATCCAAAAGCGCTTGTTGATGTTACATTATAGGTGCCCGCGGCTGTAAGGTTGCAGATAACTGCACCTGTTGCTGTGAAGCCGCCAGGACCAGACCATGAATATGTGCTGCCACCTGTAACTGTAAAGCATGTAGAAGATCCCTGGCAAATTGTGTTATTGCCAGAAACGCTACAATCCGGAAGCGGATTTACAACAAGAGTTCTGCTGCAAATATTAGTACATCCTGCACTTGTTGATGTTACATTATAGGTACCAGCAGCTGTAAGGTTGCAGATAACTGCACCTGTTGCTGTGAAACCGCCCGGACCGGACCATGAATATGTGGTACCACCAGAAACTGTGAAGCAAGTAGAAGATCCCACGCAAATTGTGTTATTGCCAGTTACGCTACAACCAGGTGTTGGAGTTACTGTTAACGTCCTGCTGCAGGCTGTAACACATCCTGTTGCATTTGTAACCGTAACATTGTATGCACCCGCAGCCGATATATTACAAGCGACTGCACCTGTTGCTGTATAACCACCAGGCCCACTCCAGTTATATGTAAAACTGCCAGTACCGCCAGAAGCAGTAAAGCAAGTTGAAGTACCCTGGCAAATTGTGTTGTTTCCAGTAATGTCACAATTCGGTGTATTACCCAAAGGACCACCTACAAAGTCATCCAACTCGGCGGTGATTGATTGAGAAGATCTTGCTTCAAGCATGAACCTGGAAAAGCAAACCGAGCCTGCTCCAAATGAAGCGAGATTTACATAACCTTCGAAAAATTCGTTTTGCTGATATGGGTCACCGATAGTATTCCAACCCGTAGGAACAGGTGTAGTGCCACCATTGTTTTCAGCTACAGCAGCCCCGGTTCCAACCAGTGTGAAATTATTATTTGAATTAGGATAAGTACCTGTTCCGGGTGTCCATTCCAATACCGTAACAGCAGCACTATTACCACCACCAGTAAAGTCAGCGAGAACAAGTATATCACCAATAACAGGTGCTATGTGTTTAGGTGGAGCAAAATTTTGCGTACCGTCGCCCTGAGTAACAGGTGAAGTACCATCCTGAAAAAACCAAAAGCCAATTTGTGCATCACCATTGTTTGAACTTCTGTCACCTGCAAAAACCAAAAAAGGCCCACCTGGTGCATTTGTTCCATCGGCTAATTTAACTGAACCAAAAGGCAAAATTGTAGCAGCACCGTTTTCAAGATCATTTTTAGCCTTGGTTTGGCTGATTGACCATCGCCAATCGGCTGCAAAGAAAAAATCTTTCGATCCCTGAGTGAACTGATCGTCCACCACACCGTTTCCGAAAGCGTCCTGGACATGGGTGATACCGACCTGGTTCCATTCGCCGGGAGTTGAATTGGTAAGACCATCAATTTTGATGGTTTGTGCAGAAATGTTCTGCGTAAAGAAATTCAGGAAGAGTAACGTCAAAATAATTTTGACACTCATTCCTAAACTTCCGGATAAGGACTTTAGGGTAGCTGTCTGTTTCATACTCAGTGTTTTGATTTGATATAATTAAAAAAATTAAAAACAAATATTCATTCAAATGCTTTAATGCATTTAAATGTTTATTGCTGCTAATCAGAAGATAGATTAGTCTTCGAGGGGTTGTGGACGGAATTGTTTTCAGATGTGGACGGTGCTCGGGGTCATCAATAACTATGGGGATGATCCTTAGGAATTTTAACGGATAAAGGATGGTAGTTTTTACAAAATCTTCACTAAGGTAGAGGGATTATTTTATTTTCCAAGTTTTTGTGCAAAATTTTTTTTAAAATAAAGCAGTGAGTATCAGTCTCGTAAATATACGATGGTCATGTTTTGACATAGATGTTATCACTTTTTTTGAAGAAAAGTATAACCACTTGTTATAATTTTCTCACATAGAAAAACACATAAAACCTTTACCAGATATGGTTTTTAAGGGTTGCGATTTTTTTGATCTCACGCAAGATTAACGCAACATTATTATATGCTGAATGATTTTATGTGCTGTATTTTTTCATTGCATGACTAATTTTACCCAACAAAAAAAAATAATATGCGACGACTATTTTTTTTATTGATTGGATTTATTTTTTCATTTTTTGTTGACGCACAGGAAAAACCGGAAGGACTTTTTATTAATTCAAAGGCGCCGGATTTCAAGGCAACCGATCAATATGGAAATGAAATAAGATTGAAAGATGTTTTGAAAGACAGTCTTGTTGTTTTGATCTTTTACCGTGGTCAATGGTGTCCGTATTGTAATAAGCAATTAAAAAAATTGGAAGATTCTTTGCAATTAATAAAAGACAAAAGGGCAAAACTGATCGCTATTACTCCTGAAAAAAATGAATACATTTCAATGACGATAGAAAAAACAAAAGCAAGTTATTCTTTATTATATGATAAGGAAATGAAAATAATGAAAGCGTATGCGGTAGCTTTTGAAGTGGATGAAAGAACCGTGTCAAGATATAAAAATGCTGATATCGACCTGGCGACTGCCAATGGACAAAAGGATAAAGTCTACTTACCTGTTCCGGCTGTATATATAATAAACAAGGAAGGCACAATCGTCTATCGTTTTTTTGATGCAGATTATAAGAAGCGGCCAGCTGTGAAAGATATATTGGAGAATTTAAAATAAAGTATTAAAAAAAATCTTTCTTATTAATTTCTTAGTGCCTTTATTTTATTTAAACACTCATCCGCTTTTGCATTGTTCCCTGCGGATCGATACGTGACTGCAAGATTCTCGAGAGCTTTTATGTTGTTTGGGTTTCTCAGAAGTAATTGCTCAGAAACGTTAATTGATTTTTCATATTCTTTCAGCACGCCATAGCAATTGGCAAGATTAATATAGGAATCTTCAATGCTTGCATCAAGATTGATCGATTGCTGAAACGTTTCGGCTGCTTTTACATAGTCTCCCCGTGATGCATAAAAGTTCCCGAGGTTGTAGTAATACTGACCGTTTTTAACCTGGGAAACTGTATCCGTAGTTGTCGTCAATGGATTTACCTGAACATCCAACCCTGTAGCTTTCTCCAGGTTTTTTTTGGCATTTATTGCATTCAGGTAAGTTGGATTCCTTTTAATGGCTTCGTTGTAATAGTAAGAGGCTGCGGCATTGTTTCCTGTTATCTGGTATATCGTTCCCAGGTTATAATATGGAAAAACAAGACCCGGGGACGCTTCAATTGATTTTGTATAATAATAAATTGCCGAGTCAGGAATAAGAAATACTTCCTGGTAAATGGTGCCTATCTGGTTATAACACTCACTGAATTTGGGGTGAATTTGCACAGCTCTTTTAAATATGCCAATTGCCTTGTTTGCGTATTCTTTCTTCTTTAAAGGATCTTTTTCTTTTACAGCCAATTTAAGTATTTCAGTTCCGTAATGGCGAAGATTTTGTGTGCAGTTTTCACCCGATTTGATATCTGTGCTGAACAATGTTATCTCATCTTTCCATGCAAAATTTCTGGTGAATGTTTTTATGCAGTAAAATACAGGAATGGTCAATGCAAGCAGGAAAAAAACAATATTCGGAGCAATAAATTTTTTCAGACTGGTGATTTTTTCTGTGAATGCGGGTTTGAATATGGCGCTTAATGCACTTACAATCGCAATAGAAAATCCAAGCGTTGGAAAAAACAAAAAACGTTCTGCAAAAATACCACCTCTCAAAATGGTAAAGGCCATCAACGGGGCCATACTTATATATAGTATAACGAGCCCGAGAATGATCGGCGATTTGCTTTTATAATATTTTATAATGGCAACTGCTCCGGCCATAAATAAAATGATCCCTGCTATGACAAAGGGATCGGAAATACCTGCCGCGGGGATCTGGTTAAATGAATAGTCATATCGTAAAGGATGCGGGAAAAATAAAAGTTTCAGGCCGAATGCAAACAAAAGAAAAGCCATCGGAATTCTTACGTCACTTTCTCTGTAGGGATAATTGACCGGGTCATCCGGGGTCATGCCGCCAGCGTTTTCCAACAATAATTTTTTCTGTATTAAAAATGCGGCTATGATAAGGAAATAAGGGATTGTTTTTTTTATCACTTCAATAATTGAATAATTTCCCCGGAAATATAAGATCACAGGCAAAAACAATATTGCGACCAATGCGGTTTCTTTTGATAACAATGCGAGATAGAAAAATAGAAGGCTTGTTAAAAGATGAATCATTTTTTTTGAATCAACATATTTTAACGAAAACCATAACATTAAAAGTACATTCAAAAAACTCAGCAATTCGTCCCGGCTTTTAATATTGGCCACTACCTCTGTATGAACAGGGTGGGCAATGAAAAATAAACTGATTATTAAAGGGAACAGGAAGTTTCTTGTTTTGAATATGCTGCTAAGCAAAATAAAAAGCACATAAGCTGTAAAAGCGTATATCGCTACATTCACAAAATGACTGATGTGTGGATTTCCATTGAAAAACTGTTGTTCGATCGCAAAAGTGACCAATGACAAAGGACGGTAATAACCCAGCTGAAGATTACTGAAATGCCAAAAATCAGATTTAAGCAGATCTGGTATGCCGGCGATCCCCTTTTTCACAAACTGATTTTCCACTATAGCGGCGGAATCATCGAGTACATAAGCAAAATTTATAGTGTTACTGTAAAGCAGAAATGCAATCAACCCAAGTATGATTCCCACTTTATGATTGATAGGGAATTTTTCCTGTTTTTTTAGATCTTTAAATACAATAGGATCCGGCTGTGATTTTTTTTTATATATCTTTTTCTTATCCCTTTTCATGTAAGTAGCTACTGAATAACATTGTCAGGACAAGTTATCCTTTTTCTTATTTGTGAGGTAATAAATTTCAATAAAAGAATCATCCTTCGGTTGTCAATTTTTTTGAAAATGTTTACTGGCCCCATACCAATTTTCCAATTTTTCCATTGCCGCCGGCCAGGTAAACAGTATTGCCGATCCTTGCATACCTGCATACATGAAAACCTTCTTTGCTGATGGAATAAAAATTCCTGCCGCCATCAAAAGAATAATCCACTCCATTCAATCCGCATGTAACGATCGTTTCTTTATCTAAAAACTCAACGCAGCTTCTGTAACCATGTGGTGGTGTTTTCGGACGTTCCCATTTTTTACCTCCATTATTAGAAAAGAAACAATTTTTATCGATCGATGAATCTGCCTTAAAATCTCCCCCCACTATAATTAATTTATTAGCTGAACTTTTTTTGTAATTATCATAAACCGCTACAGAGTTTGTGCCAGCAGTTTCTTTCCCTTTAGTCATTGGCACTTCAAAGATCGTTTTATTATAAAACAATCTGGAGTTTTTACCACCGCTTGCTATCACTACAGATCTATTATACAGCATGCGGATGTTGGTGCCACTGGATGCAAAAAAAGCTTCGCCACTGTCTGCTACAAATCTTTGTTCAGCCGGCAACTCATTCCAGGTATTCCCGGCATCCGTTGTTTTCGCCATAAAAAATCTTCCATCAACAGGATCACCGATCACAATCCCATTTTTAGGATCACGAAACTCCATTGCATCTAAAAACATTCCTTTGGTCTTGTTTTCATAAACCACTTTCCATGTATCACCACCATCTGTCGTTTTCAAAATATATGCTGGCGCATCTGCAGGTTCTGCAATAGCCATAATGATCGCGACGTTAGCATCAAAGGCTTCAATATCTCTAAAATCACTTTTTTCAAACCCTTTTACTACCATCCATTTCCAGTTTTTTCCTGCATTGGAACTTTTTCCTACCATTCCATTATTTCCACTTACCCATACTACATTATTGTTTACAACTGATAATCCGCGAATAATTGTTTTTACGCCTGTATTTAGTATTTCAACTTTGGGTAAAGTTTTTCTTTGTGAGAAAATTGTTGTTGCAATGACGAGTGAAAAGCATAAAACAAAAAATGACTTTCCAGAGTTATTCTTCATAGAAACGATTTGATAACAAGATAATTAATCCGGGGCGGAACTAATAATTCTGCATGTATCTCTTTGATGTGCCATCAGCATAGAATTCAAGCATTGCATAAGCGGGAGCAAATTCCTGGAAACTTCCTTTCCACCAATTCCCGCAAACCGCGCCATTACAGTAATATTTTATTCCCAAATAATTTAATTCATCCTGCAAATGAATATGACCGCTGATGCAAACTTTTATATTCGGGTAATTGTTGAATATTTTTTTCAATGCAAAAAAATCTGAATGCATCAGGTTTCGCTGAATTTTCAGATCACCATTTGTTTCTGTTTTATCAAAAAACAGGCCTGCACAAATTGAAAGAATTGGTATATGCGATACAATACAAATGAATTTTTCTTTTGGCACGGAGGCGAGTTCAGTTTGTAACCATGCTAATTGTTCTTCATCGATCTTGCCAATATAGCCACCGGCAGGATTTAGTTGTGTGCTGTCAAGAACAATAAAATGCCATTTATCTTTTGAAAAACTATAATACCTGTTTTTCATTTGCAAAGTTTCTACCACCCATACTTTTCCATACTGCCTCTCATTTTCCGGTTTATTTTCTTTGATGAACCAACCCCATATATCATGATTGCCGATGCAATGATAAACCGGCAGGCTTATCTCTTTTTTCAGTATGGAAGTAAAAAGATCCCATTGTATTTGTGTTTTTTCTTTATCCGCTTCCAGTGAATCCATGATCGAATCACCGCCATTGATAATAAAATCTATTTCCGGTACTAATATTTGTGCGTGATGCATTGCTTTTGCAACACTTGCTTCAATGTCCTTACCAGGCTTTATGTGTATATCAGTTAAATGAGCAACCCGTATAGGCGGTTTTTTTTCTTGTGTTGTAAGAATCGTTGATGGATTGGTAAGTACAGCTGCACCCAAACCTGCGGAGTTGGAAATAAAATCTCTGCGTTTCATTAATTATTTTTTATGAAACTAAAAATTACGAAAAGGAAATTAACCTTAGAAAGCTTTTTTCTCAGCAGATTTTAATTTAGGAAGATTAAAATTATCCAAAGCACTTTTTTCAGCCATCATTTTTTCAATGTCTTCTACCTTGC
>Ga0207701_10004014_pt1 | contig 14993 bp, 12 predicted proteins | sample KBSSwiSSwithPhiX_FD_184294 | JGI IMG/M metagenome (GOLD analysis project Ga0207701, IMG submission 184294) | Switchgrass rhizosphere bulk soil microbial communities from Kellogg Biological Station, Michigan, USA, with PhiX - S5 (SPAdes) (version 2) | ecosystem: Environmental > Terrestrial >... | reverse complement strand
GCTCGCCGTCGCGGGGCGCCATCTCGACCGGGTCGAAGCACCCGCCGACGACGTCCGTGTACTGCTTGGTCTCCCCGCTCGCGATGTCGAGCGAGAAGATGTTGAAGACGCCGCTACCGCGGTCGGAGGAGAAGTACAGGCTCTTCCCGTCGCGCGAGTACGACGGCTGGATGTCCATGGAGTCGCCGAAGGTGAGCTGCGTCTTGCGCGTCGGGTCGGACAGATCCACCGAGAAGATCTTCCAGGTCGATCCCACCCGGCGGTTGTAGAGGATCGCCTTCCCGTCCGGCGCGTACCAGGGGTTCGCGTCGAAGTCCTCGTCCTGGGTGACGTTCCGGATCGCCTTCGTCTTGAGATCGATCTCGAAGAGATCGACGACGCCGTCCTTGTTCCCCTCGAAGGTGACGCGTCCGCCGTCCGGGGAGAAGACCGGGCTCGTCCCCTGGGCGATCCCCGGGAGCTTGATCATGCGGAGGAGCTTTCCCTTCAGCGCGTCGTAGAGGGCCAGCTCGCGGCGGTTCTCCTTGCGTACGAACAGGACGACGTGATCCCCGGCGGGGGACCACGACAGGTCGCGCCGGCCGGAGAACGCTTCGGTGACGAGGTAGCGGTACTCGTTGGTCCACCCCTTCGTCAGGTTCTTGACGGTCTTGCCGTCCTCCGCGGACAGCACCACGAGGTCGAGCTCCTGCTTCGGCGTCGCGAGCGCGGCGATGAGCTCGCCGGAGGGCGACAGCGTGGGCGAGAACGTGAACACGCCGGGCTCCCGGATCCCGATCTCCTTCCCGTAATCGTCGGGGCTTTTCTTTTCGAGGAGCACCGGGAAGTAGCGGCGTCTGAGGAAACGGTTGAAGTTGCGGTTGAACGCGTCGATGTCCGTGCCGAACGCCTCCGACACCGCCTTCTCGACGTTCCCGGTGAGCAGGACCTTGCGGTACTCGTAGATGAAGTTCCGGACGCCGTCCTTGCCGTACTCCTGCTCGATGTAGTCGAAGACCGCGTGACCGTAGCGGTAGTTGAGATACGAGAGATAGTCGAGGGACTGGATCGGCGGGATGATGTTGTTGACGACCGCGTCGCGAATCACCATCCGGTCGAGCGTCTCCTCGTCCTGCGCGAAGTAGCTCGCCATCCCCTCCACGAGCCACGTCGGGATGCGCGCTCGCAGCGCGCGCCCGAGATACCCCTCGAAGAACATGGAGTACTGGAAGATGTGCGTCAGCTCGTGCGTGATCAGCTCGTACAGCTTGTCCGGCGGCTGGTCGATCGGGAGGACCATGCGGTTCTGCACGGGCTCGGCGAACGCGCCGACGGCCTCCGGAAGGTCCTCGAGGGAGATGTGGGTCCCCTCGAACTCGCCGTGCGTTTTGTAGATCACGAGCGGGATGCGGAAGCGCAGCTCGTGATCGAGCTCCTTGCTGAGGCGCACGTACGCGCTCTCGGCGTAGGAGACGACGTCGTCGAGGAAGGGCTCCGACTCCTTGTAGAAGTAGATGTCGAAGTGCGGGGCCTTGTAGACCTGCCAGTGGAAGTTGTCGTAGGAGATGCGGTTCTGGCCGAACACGGTGCTGTATTGCGCCGCCGCGTCGGGCGCCACGAGCAGGAGAGCAGCCGCGAGGAGAAACGCCGCGCGTCGTCTCAAGGTCATCCTTTGAAGAGCAGCCGAACGTCGGTCCGCGTCCGGGGAGCGATCACCGAGAGCACGTCGCCGGCGATGCTGTCGCCGAGCTGGTAGAAGGCGGAGATCGGGTCGTTGGCGGAGCCGCGGAAGAACGCCTGCCGCCGCAGCTTGTCGCGGAAGAGCAGCGCGCCGTCCGCGCCGTTCATGTAGAGCACGTCGAGGTCGAACGTGAATTCCTCGCGCTCGACGAATGCGGTTTGCTTGATCTTCTGCCCCGTGGCTTCGTTGACGATGTCCACGTCCTCGAAGCCGGACGCGTCGCGCCGCGTGTAGGTCATCGCTCCGGAGATGATCACGTCCGCGCCGTGCTCGCGCGAGAGGTGCGTCCAGAAGGCCGCGTTCGCCGCCATCTCCTCGAGCGTCTGCTCGGGGACGGCCGGCGGCGGGTTGACGTCGAGCACGTCGAAGGCGGTGTGCTTCCGGAACTCGCTGCGCAGGAACCGGACCATCTCCCGGTTGACGTCGATGAGCTCCGAGTCGTTGACGAGGAAGCTCGCGACGAGCAGCGTCTTCGCGTTCTCGAGCTTCAACCGCGGCGGGAGGGGGAGCGCCACGGGCACCTCGACCATGTCGCGGCCCTTCTTGCGCGATCCTCCCGAGACCGGGGCGGCGGGCGCGGCCCCGTCCTTCTCGTCCGCGGCACGGCCCCAGAAGATCTGGGCGCGCGTCGCGTTGTCGGCGATCCGCCCGTCGTCCGGAGCCAGCTCGTGCGCCCGGCGGTAGAGGTCCCGCGCCTCGGGAACCGAGCCGAGGACCTCGTGGGCGACCGCGAGGTTGTTCAGGAGTCGCGCGTCGCCCGCGTCGCGTTTCAACGCCTGCTCCCAGCGGTAACGCGCCTCACGCCAGTTCCCCTCGCGGGCCATGCGGGTACCGAACCTGAGGATCTCGTCGGTGTCCGGAGAGGCCGAGCGGGCGGGCGCAAGGAGCACCGCGATCGCGGCCAGGGGCAGGAGGCGTGATGGCTGAAGCCGAAGCATCAATCTCATCCCGGACCCGGTGGCTGCCCCTCATCCGCAGCGCCGCCATAATACACTTGCGCGAATGCACGCGCGCTGCATCGAGCCCGCACGCACGTCCGTCGACGCCGAGCTGACCGCCTCACCGTCGAAGAGCTGGACGCACCGCGCTCTCGTCGCCGCGGCTCTCGCCGACGGCGCGAGCCGCATCGTGCGGCCCCTCGACGCGGCCGATACGCGTTGCACGCGACGCGGGATCCAGTCCCTGTCGATCCCCGTCGACGAGGACGCTTCGGGAGGCTGGAGGGTCCTCGGCCGGGGCGGCGCCATCGAAGGCGGGGCGCGCATCGACGCCGAGGCCTCGGGGACGAGCGCGCGATTCCTCGGAGTCCTCGCCGCGCTGGGCGGGCGTGCGAGCGTGATCGACGGCTCGCCGCGCCTGCGCGAGCGGCCCATCGAGGAGCTGGTCCTCGCCGTGCGCGCGCTCGGAGGGACGGCGGACTCCCGGAACGGTGCGTTGCCACTGACCGTCGCCGGGCCGATGCGCGGAGGTCGTGTCACGATCGCAGGACACCGCAGCAGCCAGTTCGCGAGCGCGCTCCTGCTCGTCGCCCCCGCGCTCGCCGAGGGTCTGGAGCTGACGGTGGCGCCCCCCTACGCCTCGTTCGGGTACGTCCTTCTCACCGTCGACGTGCTCGCGCGCTTCCACGTAGCCGTGAGCCGTCCCGCCCACGGCGTCTTCAGAGTGGCGCCGCAGCGCGTCGTGCCGTCGTCGCTTCACTCCGAAGGGGACCACTCCTCCGCGTCGTATGCGTTCCTCGCGGCCGCGGTGACCGGAGGACGCGTTCGCGTGACCGGACTCGATGCGCGGAGCGCCCAACCCGATGCACGCTTCTCGCGCGACCTCGAGGCGGCCGGCTGCGCGGTCGCGCGTGACGGCCTCGGGATCACCGTGGAAGGTCCCGCGCGGCTCCGTGCCTTCGACTGGGATCTCGCGGGCGCTCCCGATCTCGGACCGGCAGCGGCGGTGCTCGCCCTGTTCTGCGACGGAACCAGCCGTCTCCGGGGGATCGGGAACTTGCGCCTGAAGGAGTCCGACCGCGTCGAAGCGCTCGCGTCGGGGCTTTCCGCGCTGGGTGCCGCGGTTCGCGTGGAGGACGACGCGATGACCGTTCGTCCGCCTTCCGCAGGACTGGCCGGCGCGACGATCGACGTCGCGGACGACCACCGGATCGCGATGGCCTTCGCCGTCGCGGGCTTACGTGTTCCCGGGGTGACGGTGTCCGACGGGCGCGTCGTCGCGAAGTCCTACCCGGGGTTCTGGGAGGATCTCGAGCGGCTCGCCGGCCGCTAGAACTGGAAGCTCAGGCCCACCTGGATCGTCGAGAGGACGATGTCTTCCGTCTTGTAGCTCACGCCGATCGGCTGATCGACCTGCCCCGAGTCGGACGGCAGCGAGATCGTCGTCGGGACGATGAGCGGGTCGAGATAGCCGGTCTTGTTCCAGTCGGCGAAGACGTGCAGCCCGGGCACGATGCGGAAGCGCACGCCGGCCTCGAACGTGGTGTTCCAGCTGGACTTGTCGATGCTGGTCCCGAAATGGCCTTGGCGCGGAACCGTCCCGCCGCTTCCGGCGTTGTCGCGCGCGAGGAACTGGAACGTCCCCGAGTCGATCTCGGCCTCCTGCACGATGAACGCGGCGCGGACGAGCCCGTAGAGTTGGAGCCGCCGCCGGAAGAAGTTGAACTGCATCTCCCCTGAGCCGACCGGCCCCCAGCCGCTCGCGCTGTGCTGGGAGACGATGATGGGGTTGACGATCCCCTCGGTGTATCCGAGGCCGGGAGAGCCCGCGCCGACGTTGTTCCAGATCGGCATGGGGAACGCGGCGTCGAAGTCGAGATAGCGGGCGCCGGCGGTCCACCGCGCGTGGTAGCGCGTGCCGCCGAACTCACGGCGGTAGTACAGGTCGTACGTGTAGACGTGAGCGCCGAGGTCGTCGGGGACCGTCCGGGAGAGGTCGAAGGTCGTGGTCGGGAACGTCAGCTCGTCCCCCTCGGGGAAGCCATTGCCGTTGGTGTCGTTCAAGTTGGTGTCCCACGTGGCGGGCTTCTGGACCGACCGGAGGACCCCGTCCTTGATGGTGGTGCGCCACCAGGGCGCGAGCGTCTCGAGCGTGCGAGGCGGTCCGCCGGAAGGATCGACGTAGGCTCGCTGAAGACCCGCGGCCTCGAGGGTGTATCCGTCGTCGGCGACACCGGAATACGTGAACAGGTACTGACCGCGGTCGCGCGGGAGCGTCCACCCGATCGTGAACTCGCCGTCCTTGATGCCGTCGTACTGGACCGAGCTCGTGACCTCGAGGTTTTGGGTCATCTTGATGTCGGTGAAGATCTCGTCCGACGTCGAGGATCCGGCCCGCACCTCGAGATAGAGCGCGAAGCGCTTCCCGAAGAAGGCCTCCTTCGGTTTCGTCTCGATGGGGGGCGGGGGCGGCGTGCCTTCCGCCGTGGGCGCGGGCGCCGGTGTGGGAGCGGGCGCCGGTGCGGCGGGCTCGGGTGTCGGAGTTGGTTCCTGGGCGCCGACGATGCGGGTCGCGAGCCCCGCCACGAGACACGCCGCCGCCGCGCTTCGATTCCACTTCATGAACGAACCCCCCGCCTGGCCTCGACCCTGGGACCGAAGCGCTCCCCTTGTTGAGTTCCTCTGTACGAAAGCCCGTCTATATAGAGAAAAGGGAGGTGATCGTCAAGCGTGGAGCGGATTGGCGCTGCATCGGTGCAGAGAAAACCGCGTGCTATCATCGCGTCGCTCTCCAGCCGATCGGTTCTCCATGGAGGGATGTATTCCATGAGCCGCCGATGGACCTGGATCCTCGGTGGGGTGCTCGGCTGGTCGATCCTGCCGTCGCACGCCTCCGGCTTCTCGTTCTCCGAGCAGAGCGCCAAGGCTTCCGGCCAAGCCGGCGCGTGGGTCGCGCGCGCGGACGACGCCGCGGCGAACTGGTACAACCCGGCCGCTCTCGTCCGGCTCGGAAGCGACAAGGGCGACCTCCAGGTGGGGATCAACTACGTCGACGCGGGCGCCGATCTCTCGTTCACCCCGGCGGCCGGCGGCCCCGCGGTCGATGCCGTCAGCCACACGACCGTTCCTTTCCACCTCTACTTCGGCCAGAAGGTCGGGTCGCGCGTCGGGTGGGGGATCGGCATCAATACGCCCTTCGGCCTCATCACGCATTGGGACACCCCGCCGCTGACGTTCTCGAGCCGTCGCGCGGAGCTTCGCACCTACCTCTTCAACCCCAACGTGGCCTTCGCCCTGAACGACGCGTGGTCGGTCGGCTTCGGCGTGGACTACCTCCGGGCCGAGGTCCGAGACCTCTCGCGGGACGTGAACCTGGGGGCTCCGGGTGTCTCCACGGCGAACGTGACCGGCGACGGGGACGCGTGGGGGTATGACCTGGGGTTCCAGTACAAGCGCGAGCGGTTCTCGATCGCCGGCACGTACCGCTCCGACGTGCGCCCCGAGGTCAACGGGCGGATCGAGTTCTCCGGACCCGCCGGTGCGCTGCTGAACTCTCCCGCGACCGCGAAGCCGCACCTTCCTGGCCAGTTCCTGCTCGGCGCCGCTTACACGCAAACGCGCTTCGACGTGGAGCTGGCGGCGTACTACACGCAGTGGAACATGTTCGACGAGCTGGCGATCGAGACCGGAAATCCGCTGACCTCGTCGACGCTACGCGAGGATTGGTCGGCGACCTGGTCGTACCGGCTCGGCGCGGCGTTCCGGCTCCCCTCCACCGCGGAGGCCCGGCACGAGATCCGCGCGGGAATCGTCCTCGAGGACAGCCCCGTGCCCGAGGACACGCGGCGGCCTTCGATCCCGGACTCGGACCGCACGGGGTTTTCCGCGGGCTACGGGTTCCAGGGAGCGGCGCTGGGACTGGATGCGTACGTGATGTATCTGGACTTCGACGACGGTGTCGCCGACGGCTCGGTCGCCGAAGGGGTGATCGACGGCGTGTACGCGTCCTCCGTGCTGCTGCTCGGAGCGACCTTCAAGTACCGCTTCTAGTCTCGTCGCTTGGGGGCGTCCTCGCTCGAACCCCTGCTGAGGCGCGCGGCCACGCGCGATGACCCCGCGTTGTGGCACCGCCAGGCGGGGGCCTGGACGCCGGGCGGAGAGGCGCCGGGGCGCGATGTCCGCGAGCTCGCGGCGGCGCTCCTCCATTTCGGCGCGCGGCCCGGCACGTCCGCGCTCGTCCTCGGCGGGGAGGGACCGGACACGAGCCGCGCGTCCCTCGCGGTCCTCGTCGCCGGCGCTTGTCTCGTACGGCTGGATGCCGGGGTGTCCGACGCGCTGCTCCGGCACGCTCTCGAAGGACAACACGTCGTTCTCGCCCTCGTCGAGGACGACCTCCAGCTGCGCCGCGTCCTCGCGCTCCGGCCCGATCTCCCGGAGCTGGAGCTCGTGATCCTGCTCAGCGCCGCGCCGTCCGAGCGGAAGGCGGCGGCGGTGCTCGTCGGTACGGCCGCGGATATCGGGGCGGCACGGCTCGACGAAGACCCTTCCGTGCTCGAGCGCGACCGCGCCGAGGCCCACGGAAGCGCGACGGCGCTCCTGGTCCCGTCCGGAGACCGCCTTCGGTCGCTGACGGCGGACGCGCTCGCGGCCGCCGCGGAGCGATGGACGGACGAGGTCTCGATCGGTCCGGGACGCACGGTCCTCGTGGCGCTTCCGCCCGACGGGATCGAGAGCGTGCCGGTTCTCGTCGGCGCTCTCGCGCGCGGAGCGACGCTCCTGGTCCTCGGCGCCGGCGAGCGCCTCGACGACGGCCTGCGGCAGAAGCCGCCCGACGGCGCGATCGTCTCGGCGAGCACGCTGACGCGACTCCACGAGGAATGGCGCGCCGACTTCGAGGGACGGTCGTGGTGGGCTCGCAAGGTCACGGACTGGGCGCTGAGACAGGGCGCCGATCCGGCGCGCCGTCCGCGTCTCCATCGGGTTGCCGACGAGCTCATCCTGTCGCGGGTTCGACGCCGGTGGGGAGGGAGGCTGCGGGGGTGGGCCGTACTCGGCGAGCCCGTAAACCGGGATATTTCCGATTTCTTTGCCTCGGCGGGCGTGCCGATTTACGTTATGCCGGGCGTCACTCCGGCCGTAGTGGCCCGGTGATTGCAGCTCATCTGCCGGAAAGGTGCGCCCATGTTCTCGTTCCGTAGCATCGCGATCCTCACGTTTTTTCTCGCGGCCGTCGTGTCCGCCGCTCCCTCGGCCGACGCCCCGCAGCCACCCCCCGCCGGCGAGAAGAAGCTCGACGACGCGACCATCGAGCGGATCCTCAAGATCCAGGAGGAGCAGGAGGTCGCCGTACGCCTCGTGCTGCTCCCCGCGAGCGTCGAGGACCGGAAGGGCCGCTTCGTTCCCGGCCTGACCGCGAAGGACTTCAAGCTCCTCGACGAGCGCGTCCCCCAGGAGATCAAGTACTTCTCCGTCGAGAGCGACGAGCCCGTCGCGATCGCGTTCCTGCTCGACGTCTCCGGGAGCATGCGGCAGAGCGGCAAGCTCGACGCGGCGAAAGAGGCGGTGCGTCACTTCGTGGACGAGCTGCGGCCGCAGGACCGCTTCGCCCTGATCTGCTTCGCCGACGAGCAGGTGTCGTGGGTGACGGAGTTCACGTCGGACAGGAAGCGGTTCCTGGAGCGTCTCCTGGTCCAGGAGGGGTACGGTCAGACGGCGCTGAACGATGCGGTGGCCGCGACCCCCAAGCTCGTGGACGAGAGCACCACGGGCCGCAAGGCGATCGTCCTCATCACCGACGGTGTGGACAACGCGAGCCGTCTCACGGCGCAGCAGGCGATGGAGACCGCCCGCCGGATCGAGGTCCCGATCTTCACCGTCGGATTCACGACCCTGCCGTGGGAGGACGAGAAGAAGGCCCAGGACCTCGGATTCAACATGGCCATCCTGCAGTTGTTCGCGGGGGAGACCGGCGGGGAGGTCTTCGTCGTCCGCGACCCCGACGAGATGAAGGAAGCCGTCCTGAAGATCTCGACCGAGATGCGGCATCAGTACCTCATCGGGTACTCGCCGGGCCTCGACCGCTGGGATGGGCGGTTCCGTAATATCCAGCTCGTCGCTCGCAATGGCCGATACGCCGTCCGGACACGGAAGGGGTACTACGCGAACCCCTGAGCGTTACCGAGCCACGTAAAAACGACACGCGCGTCCCGACCACCCCGCCACGTTTGGCACGTCTCATACGGCGAAATCCGACGGGTTTTGTAAGTACCCAATGGTTTTCGTGGTGGCACGTCCCTTGACTTCTTACGTTGTGGCAGCTCCGCCGCCACCCTGCCATTGCAGGGTGTACGGAGAGACGATACAGTCGCCCCGCCGTTCCGGACGGGGGGACGGGATCGGGAGCATAGACCGTCCCGGGCGACCAAGTCGGCGCCGGCGGCGGCTGCGAAGGAGTCAGCACATGTTCAAGAGGATGGGATGGACGGTGGCGGGCGTCGCGGCGCTCGCGCTCGTGGCTTCGACGGGCTGCGTCAGCAAAAAGGTGTGGAAGCAGAACGTCGCCGAGACCGACACGCGCATGAAGGGCGTCGAGAGCGGCCTGGAGACCCAGGAGAAGCGCACGACCGACCTCGCTCGCGAGACGGACGGGCGGATCACCGAGGTCAAGGGCACGGCGGAGAAGGCCGTGGAGTTGGGCACCACCGCCCTCAGCAAGGCGGAGTCGGCCGAGAAGGCGGCACGCGGTAAGGTCCTCTGGACGACGACCCTCTCCGACGATTCCGTGAAGTTTACCTTCGACGGCGAGAAGGTCCCGACCGAGGCTCAGGCGATCCTCGACGACCTCGCCAGCAAGGTGAAGGGCATGGACAAGGGCGTGTTCCTCGAGATCGAGGGGCACACGGACAACATCGGCAGCGAGGACTACAACGAGCACCTCGGCGAGCTTCGTGCCGAGGCGGTTCGCAACTACCTCGCCGAGAAGGCGGGGATCCCGCTCCACGTCATGAACGTGATCTCGTTCGGCGAGTCCAAGCCGGTCGCGGAGAACAACACCCGCGAAGGGCGTGCGAAGAACCGCCGCGTGGTCGTGCGGGTCCTCGAGTAGCGCTGTTTCGACCGATCCCGGGCCGGCCCCCCGCGTCATGACGCAGGGAGCCGGCCCTTCGTGTCTTCGGGGTTGCTACATTCCTTCCGGAGACCCTCCATGAGGTATTCCTTCGCCGAGCTTCTGGCCGAGCGCGTCGTCCTCTTCGACGGCGCCATGGGCACCCGTCTTTACGACCTCGGCGTTTTCCTGAATCGCTGTTTCGACGAGCTCAACCTGTCGCAGGCCGATCTCGTCGAGAGCGTCCACCGCTCCTACGTGGCGGTGGGATGCGACGTGGTCGAGACGAACACCTTCGGCGCCAACCGGCTGAAGCTCGAGAAGCACGGTCTGGGCGACGAGGTCCGCGCCATCAACCGCGCCGGTGCCACGATCGCCAAGAGGGCGGCGGGGGACGCGCTGGTCGCGGGCGCCGTGGGACCGCTCGGCGTGCGGATCGAGCCCTGGGGCCCGACGTCGGTGGACGAGGCCGCGGCGCTCTTCTCGGAGCAGGCGGAGGGGCTCGTCGAGGGCGGGGTGGACCTGTTCTCCGTCGAGACGTTCTACGACCTCGCGGAGGTCGAGGCGGCGGTGCTCGGCATTCGCCGCGTGAGCGACCTGCCGATCGTGGCCCAGATGACGCTCGAGGACGACGGCCACAGCCTGGAAGGGGTCGACCCCGAGACGTTCGGCGCCCGCCTCGCCGCGCTTCCCGTCCAAGCGGTGGGCGTGAACTGCTCGGTCGGCCCGGCCGCCATGCTCGAGGCGGTCGAGCGGATGTCCCGGGTCGTCGAGCTGCCACTGGCGGCCCAGCCCAACGCCGGCAAGCCCCGCGCCGTGGACAACCGCAACCTCTACCTCTGCAGTCCCGAGTACATGGCGGTCTACGCGAAGCGCTTCGTCGAGGCGGGGGCGCGTATCGTCGGAGGATGTTGCGGGACGACGCCCGATCACCTGAAGGCGATCCGGCGCGCGATCCGCGCCGTCGCACCCGCCAAGCGCGCCTCGGTCCTCGTCTCCAAGGACGTCGCACCGGCCGCCAGCGAGATGACCCCGGTCCCGGTGGCCGAGCGCTCCCGCCTCGCCCGCTCGATCGCGGACGGCCGCTTCGTGGTCAGCGTGGAGATGCTCCCGCCGCGGGGGCACGATCTCGACAAGACGCTCTCCTCGGCGCGTCTCCTCCACGACGCGGGTATCGACGCGATCAACATTCCCGACGGCCCTCGCGCGACGGCGCGGATGAGCCCGATGGCGATGGCGGTTCGCCTCGAGCGCGAGGTGGGGATCGAGACGATCATCCACTACTGCTGCCGTGACCGGAACCTGCTCGGCATGCAGTCGGACCTTTTGGGCGCGCACGCGCTGGGCCTGCGAAACGTCCTCATCATCACCGGCGATCCGCCCAAGCTCGGCGACTATCCCGACGCGACGGCCGTCTTCGACGTGGACAGCATCGGCCTGACCAACATGGTCACGCGTCTGAACCGCGGGCTCGACGTCGGCGGGAACCCGATCGGCGCACCGACCTCGTTCTACGTCTCCTGCGGCGTCAACCCCGGTTCCCCCGACCTCGACCGCGAGATCGCGCGCTTCGAGTGGAAGGTGGACGCGGGCGCGCAGCTCGCCGTCACGCAGCCGGTCTTCGACGTGGACGCCCTGCTCGACTTCCTGGAGCGTGTGCGCCACGTCCGCATCCCGGTCATCGCCGGGGTGTGGCCGCTCGCCTCCTACCGCAACGCAGAGTTCATGAACAACGAAGTCCCCGGAGTGACCGTGCCCCAGCACGTGCTCGATCGCATGCGCGGGGCGGATACCAAGGACAAGGCCCGGAACGAGGGGGTGGCGATCGCGCGCGAGTCGCTCGTGGCCCTTCTCCCCCACGTACAAGGCGTCCAGATCTCGGCTCCGTTCGGCCGGGTCGCGACCGCGCTCGAGGTCGCGGAGGTCATCCCGTCCGAAAAGAGACAACCCACGAAGGAGAACGCGTCATGATTCGAAGCCCCCAAGCCCGCTTCCTGGCCACGCTCCTGATCTCCGCGGCCGCCCTCGGCTGCAAGAAGCAAGCGGAGCAGCAAGAGCTCACCGGAACGCCGCCTCCGAGCCCGGCGGTCGATCAAGCCGCCGAAGCGACGCCGCCTCCGGCCACGGAGACGGCACCTCCGCCGGCGGCCGCCGCGAAGCCCCGCGCGAAGGCGCCGTCCCAGCCGTCCGCACCGAGGTCGGAGTCGGTCGTGAAGACCCTCGCCGCGGGGACCGAGCTCCAGGTCGCTCTCGACACGGCCGTCTCCTCCGCGACGAGCAAGGTGGGCGACTCGGTGCGCGCGCACGTCACGCAGCCCCTCGTCATCGACGGGGCGACCGCGATCCCCGAGGGGTCGAGCGTCGTCGGGACGGTCACGGAAGCCGTTCCGGTTAAGAAGATCGGAGGGGCCGCGAGCGTGGGCGTTCGTTTCGACGCCGTGGAGCTCCCGGGCCAGACCGTCGTCATCGACGCGTCGATCCAGCAGAAGGCGAAGAGCGAGACCGGCAAGGACGCCGGGACGATCGCCGGCGCCACGGTCGGCGGCGCGATCCTCGGTCGCGTGCTCTCCAAGCACGACAAGACCAAGGGCACGATCATCGGCGCGGTCGTGGGCGGTGCCGCGGGCACGGGCGCCGCCGTGGCGACCAAGGGGAAAGAGGTCGAGTTCGCGCCCGGCACCCCCTTCGTCCTCAAGCTCGAGGACGCCACCAACGTCACCGTCCAACGCTGAGGTCTTTTCCGTCCCCGACCGGGGACAGGAGGGAAGAAGGGCCGGGCGATCCGGCCCTTTTTCCTTCCGCCTCCGTGGCACGCCGGTTGAACTCCCCTGGCATTGCCGCTCCTGCGGCAGGAGGCAGCTTGCGATGAAACGGACACTCTCGATCGTGGCCCTGGCCGCTTGCGCCCTCGCCGCCGGGTCGGCCCACGCGGCGCCCGGCGCGGACAGCGCTTTCAACTTCAGGATGGGCGGGTTCTTCCCCTCGGGGGACGGCCCATTCTGGGAGGCCAACGAAGCCGCCTTCACCCTCGATCACAGCGACTTCGACGGGTTCATGGCCGGTGCTTCGTACTCGACCGCGCTGAACAACTACTTCGAGTTCGGCGTCGGCCTCGACTTCTACTACGAGTCCGTCCGGTCCGCCGACCGCAACTTCGAGGACCAGTTCGGGAACCCCATCCTCCACGACACGCGTCTGTCGATGATCCCGATGTACGTGGACGCGAAGTTCCTCCCGGCCGGCCGCTACAAGCGCACCGGCGCGGACGGCCGCCGCTTCGTGCGCCGCCCCGTTCCCTACATCGGTGCGGGCGTGGGCATGAACTACTGGGAGTACGAGGAGGAGGGCGACTTCGTGGCCTCCGACCTCTCGATCGTCTACGACCGGTTGAAGACCTCCGACCTCGCCTTCGAGAAGCACGTCATGATCGGGTTGGAGCTCCCCGTCTCGCCGCAGTGGTACATCACGTTCGAGGCGCGGCAGTCGTGGGCCGAGGACACGCCCGGCGGCGCGTTCACCACCATCAATCCCGGTGAGCTCGACTTGGGCGGGACCAGCGTGTTCGTCGGAGGGTCGATCCGCTTCTAACGGATCGGGCCGGCCTGGGGGAGGGGCTCGCCCAGCAGGGTCGCGACCTTGCGCGTGAGCATCTCCCCCATGTTCATCCCCTTGATGACGACGTCGTCCACCCCGAGCGCCTGGAGGCGTGCCCAGCCGTCACCGTACATCTCGGACTCGTCCTGCGCGGTGAAGAGCAGCACCGGGCAGGTCTTCCCCGGCGCTTCGCGCAGGACGGCCAAGCCGTCCTCGCCGCCCTCGAGCGCGAGGTCGAGGAGCAGCAGGTCGATGCCGCCGGCCACCAGCTCCGCTCGCGCCTCCCCGACCGAGCGTGCCGTCTTCACCTCGTACTTCCCGGAGAGAGCATCGCGCGCGATCTCGATGAAATACTCGAGGTCCTCCACGAGAAGCACGGTAGGACGGCGCTCGGCGGCCTGAGCCGCGTGCCCCTCGGGCGTGAAGTGCAGCCCGCACCGAGGACAGCACACGTCCGAGGAAGCCGCGGCCGCGGGCGGAGGGGGAGGAGGTAGGGGAGGAGCGGCCGCCTTCTTCTTTCTCACCGGAAGTTGGAGCGGCACCGGCGCTCCGCACGCCTGGCAAGGAATGGAGCCACCCCCCTCGGGGATCCGTGTCTCGTCCACGAGGTAACCCTTACGGCAGTTGGGGCAGCGAACCTCGATCTTCACCGGTGCGCCTCGACGGTTCCGCCGAAGTAAGGCATCGGATCGACGGGATGGTTGGCGAGGCGGATCTCGAAATGACAGTGCTCGGTGGTCGCGTTGCCGGTGCGACCGACGAGCGCGATCGTGTCGCCGCGCTTCACGGCGTCGCCCGGCTTGACGAGGGTCTTGCGCGCATGCCCGTAGAGCGACTGCACGCCGTCCCCGTGATCGAGCACCACCATCGACCCGTAACCGCCGCGCGTGGCTCCCGCGAAGGCCACGACGCCGTCGCGTGCCGCCAGGATCGCTTGACCGGCGGTTCCCCGGATGTCCACGCCCCCGTGCTTGTGCGTGCGGCGCTGCTCGCCGAACGGCCGCATGAGCGCGCCTTCGGCGACGGGCCAGAGAAACGCGTCCACCGAGATCGGCGGCAGCGCCCGCTGCGAGCGCCGCAGGGGCGCGGGGTAAGGCTCGACCTCGAGCGTCATCCGCGCGCCGGGGATGAACACCGGCGTCCCGATGTCCACCTTCGTCGGGTCCGCGATGCCGTTCGCCGCGACGACGACGTCCAAGGGCACGTCGTAAGCGTGCGCGATCCGCCAGAGCGTCTGGCCGGGCTGGATGACGTGGATCACGCCGTCGGGAGCTTCCGGCTCCACGGAAGCGGGGGCGGGAGTGGGAGCGGGAGCGGGAGCGGGCGGTGCCGGCCTCCCGAGCTCCTTGGCGGGCGCTTCCGGGACGGTGGTGGGAGGAGGTGCGAGGGCCCCCGCGCACCCGGAAGTCAGCAGGAACACCGCCGTCGAGGCGGACCGAATCCGTCGGGGGACCATCGCCCGAAGTTTAGGTCCCGGCCTGACTTGAGACAATGACAAACCCGTGGCCGTCTGCGCCCCTGAAAACTGTGGGCTAGAATCCATCGTTCCTTCGCACGGAGGTCGGGCATGCGCTTCTGTTCACGAACGTTTCTGGCGGTTTTCGCGGTCGCCCTCGTCGCCTTCGCTTGCAAAGCG
>Ga0207701_10004013_pt1 | contig 14994 bp, 11 predicted proteins | sample KBSSwiSSwithPhiX_FD_184294 | JGI IMG/M metagenome (GOLD analysis project Ga0207701, IMG submission 184294) | Switchgrass rhizosphere bulk soil microbial communities from Kellogg Biological Station, Michigan, USA, with PhiX - S5 (SPAdes) (version 2) | ecosystem: Environmental > Terrestrial >... | reverse complement strand
AGGAGGCGATCCGCGCCCGCATCGCCGCGCTCAAGACCACGGGCGTACGCATCGCGATAATCGATGCAATCAGTGATGACGATCTGCGCAAACTCGGTCCGGCACTTCGCGACATGGCGCTCGTTACCGCAGGTTCCGGTGTCGCGATCGGCCTGCCTCCGAATTTCGCCCTGATACACGCTGCGAATGCCACCGCGTTGCCGCAGCGTCCCGGGCACCGCGCCATTGTGTCGGGGAGCTGTTCGCTCGCGACGAATGCGCAGGTGGTGGATTTCATCCAGCACGGTGGAGCAGCGTATGCGCTTGATCCGCTGAAGCTCGCCGCGGGCCAGCAGGAGATGGAGTGTGCTCTCGCCTGGGCTTTGCCACGACTCGGCACGGCGCCTGTATTGATCTATTCGACAGCCGAAGCAACACGAGTCGGTCAAGTACAGCAGCAGCTCGGAGCTGCGGACGCGGGCGCACTCGTCGAGCAGGCGCTTGCGAAAATTGCGGTGGCGCTCGTCAATGCCGGCGTGTCACAGCTCGTTGTGGCCGGTGGTGAAACTTCCGGGGCGGTCGTGCAGGCGCTCGGCGTCACTGCTTTGCGGATCGGCCCGCAAATCGATCCTGGCGTGCCGTGGACGGCGACCGAGGGCGGCCAATCGATTCTTCTGGCACTCAAATCCGGCAACTTCGGCACCACTGATTTTTTTACGAAGGCTTTTACTCAGGTGGAACGATCATGAACGAAACCGCTCAGCGTGAACGGATCTGCGCGACTGCGAAGTCGCTTTTCGATCGAGGACTGACCCACGGCAGCACCGGCAACGTGAGCGCGCGCTGCGATGACGGCTGGCTGCTGACGCCGACCGGGTCGAACCTAGGCTCACTCGACCCGGCGCGGCTGTCGAAGCTCGACTGGACCGGGAAGCTCATCGGCGGCGATCCGCCGTCCAAAGAAAACTTCCTTCACCTCGCCATGTACCAGGAGCGGGCCAACGCGGGCGCAGTCGTCCATCTGCATTCGACGTATTCGGTCGCGGTCTCCGTCCTCGAGGACGTATCGCCGGAAGATGTCCTGCCGCCGATCACGGCCTATTACGTCATGCGCATCGGCAGGCTTCCGCTGATTCCCTACTTTGCTCCGGGCGACATGAAGCTGGCGGAAGCGGTTCGTGCGGAAGCACGCCGTCACCATGCTGTTCTCCTCGCCAATCATGGTCCGGTTGTGGCTGCAAGCGACCTGGGGGCGGCGAGTGATGCTGTCGAGGAGCTCGAAGCGACCGCGAGGCTTCATCTGCTGCTGCATGGACACAAGACACGTCCGTTGACGGGCGCACAATGCGCCGAGCTCAGGCAGCGCTTCGCTGCTTGATCGAGGATCCTGGAGGATCCATGGCGCAATCACCTCGCATGCTCTGATCCACGCGACGCCTGTCGCAGTCCAGCCGATCAACACGCATTCAAGCGACTGTGGCCGCTGGCATCCGCTGCAGATGTCATCTCCCTCAGGTACGCGGCATGCAGGCGCGCGGCGCCCCGCGTGCGCGACGGTTGATGCATAATGAGTCGAGCCTGATGCGTTCCCTTCGACATGCGACTGCTCTGCCTCGGACTCCTGCTTCTTCCGGCACTTCTCTGTGCGCAGACGTTTCCGTCCAGGCCGATTCGCATCATCGCGACGGCGACGGCGGGCGGTGGCGTCGATACGAGCGCGCGCGTCGTCGCTCAGAACATGCAGCAGGCGCTTGGACAGCCGGGTGTAGTGGAGAACAGACCGGGAGGCGGCGGTGCCGCCGGCAGCGATTTCGTCGCGAAAGCCGTCCCCGACGGCCACACACTCGTTGCGATTTCAATCAGCCATGCCGTGCTGCCGAGCTCGCACAAGAACCTGCCGTATAGCCCCGAGCGGGATCTGACGCCCATCGCTGTGATGGTGAACGCGCCCAACATCCTGGTCGCGCATCCCTCCTTGCCGGTGAAGTCCATACGGGAGCTCATTGCATATGCGCGTCAGCGCCCGGGGCAGGTCGATTACGCGTCCTCGGGCAATGCGAGCCCATCGCACCTCGCCACGGAAAATCTGAAGCTGCTCGCGAAGATCGATCTTACGCACGTGCCATACAAGGGAACGGCGCCGGGCCTGACGGACGTCGTCGCCGGGCGCGTCTCGCTCATGTTCACGAGCATCATCTCGGCACGGCATCTGATCGATACGGGAAAGCTGCGCTCGCTCGCAACGGCCGGTGGCAGGCGCGCTGCGGCTGCGCCCGAGATCCCGACTATCGCCGAGGCGGGCGTCCCCGGCTACGCGGTCGATGTCTGGTATGCGCTGCTCGGGCCGAGCGGTACGCCGCGGACGACGCTGGAGAAGCTCAATGTGGCGATTGCGAAAATCCTGCACGCGCCGGACGTAACGAACAAGCTTGCTTCGATGGGCCTCGAGCCGGTGGCCGAAAATCTGACGGACACCGACGCATACATCAAAGCGGAAATCCGCAAGTGGGCACGCATCGTCGAGGCAGCGAAGATTACGGCGGATTAGACGCGGCGAGCGCCTGCTCACTGCTCCGATCAGCTTCGACGCGGGAGTGACCGTGCCCGCGGATCTCTTGAACTGCTGAAGTGGAGAATCTCATGCACCGCAGCCCCTATGCACGCCCGTTCTTCGCGGTCCGCGAGCGGTTCCTGACAGGTGCGGACAGTCCGCGTGCGTTCCTCGAGCGCTGTATCGAAACCATAGAGGGGCGCGATGCCGAGGTGCGCGCGTTCGTGACACTCGGCCTCGACAACGCCCGCCGTGCTGCCGATCTGTCGACGCGCCGCTATCGCGAGGGCAGGCCGCTCTCGGCCGTCGACGGCATGCCGCTCGGCATCAAGGACATCATCGACACGGCGGACCTGCCGACGCAGATGGGCAACGCGATCTACAAAGGATCGCAACCGCGATGGGATGCAGCGTGTGTGCACGCGCTGCGATCGGGCGGCGCGATCGTGGTGGGGAAAACGGTGACGACCGCGTTCGCGAGCGGTGAAACGAACGAGACACGAAATCCGCTCGACCTGAGTCGCACGCCCGGCGGATCGTCGAGCGGGTCCGCGGCAGCTGTCGGAGCCGGCATGGTCGCGGCGGCGCTCGGCAGCCAAACCCAGGGATCGACGCTGCGCCCGGCCGGCTTCTGCGGCGTGTATGGCTTCAAGCCCACGCATGCGGCGCTCACGATACAGGGGGTCCACCCGATCTCCATCACGCACGATCATCTCGGGGTCATTGCGGGCAGTCTTGAAGATCTCTGGTCGGTCGCGTCTCGCATTGCGCTGGCAGCGGGCGGCATGCCGGGTGCGCCGGGACTACAGGGCGCCGGCGATATCCCGCAGCCGCGCCGTCCGCGCAGGCTGATCGTGATGCATACGAAAGCCTGGGACAGCGAGGTGGACGCAACCACGCGCGCGTCCTTCGACGCACTGTGCGCGAATTTGCGAGCGCGCGATGTCGAGATCGTCAGCAGCCGGGAGGACTGGCGCTTCGCGCAGCTGGAACATGAATTCTTCGGCGCATTTCTCGATCGCTGCGTCGATATCACCTCGTACGAGATGAAATGGCCGTACGAACAGTATTTCGCGAAAAACCCCGACCTGCTCGAGGCGCGACACAAGAGCCGACTCTCACGTGCGCGCGAGATCACACCCGATTATTACGCGGAGCTCCTTGCCGAGAAGGCCGCCATGAAGGCGCGCGCCGACGCCGCCATGGCGGATGTGGATGCGATACTCACCTTGTCATCGTCCGGCCCGGCCCCTGTTGGGCACAGCCATACCGGCAGCCGCGCCTATCTCCTCTTCGCGAGCTTTCTCCAGCTCCCGGCTTTCAGTCTTCCGCTGCTCGAGGCGGAGCGCATGCCGGTGGGCGCCCAGCTCATCGGCCGCGCGGGTCACGACGGCGAGCTCTGCGCTCACGCACGCTGGATCTGCGAGACCTGAACGCGTGAGACGGCGTTCAGGGTACGACGTGCGGCGCCGCGTACCCCGCTCTCATCATCCCACGGGCTTCGCGACGTAGCCGTAGCGCAGATTGCTCCGGCCTTCGCCATACTTGTCGTATGTCGCCTTCGCCTGCGCGTACCTGTCGTTCTCGAGCGCGGCGCGTTCATTGGCGGAGTAGTTGTAGAGCTTTGCGTTCGTTCCGCCGAAGATCGCGTTCTTGATCGCGCTGTCAGGCGCCGCGCCGAGCGGCTTGAAGCCGTACTGCTTCTGCATTTCGTCGGGTATCTCGAGGCGTCGCAGGCCTTCGATCTGCCACTGCGGAGCACCGGTCCAGACGGCGTCGGTGCCCCAGACGACATGGTCGTAACCGAGACCCCGGCCGAGAATACCCATCACCGCGGCACCCAGGCGTGGCTCCGCGACGACCGTCCATGCAAAGATCTGCCCGAGATCGCCATAGACGTTCTTCACTCCGTATTTCTCGGGGATCTCGGCCAAGTCCGACACCCACTCGATGCGGCCCGTCTTCTGAAACTGCGCCCAGGCATCCTCCGGCTTACCGCCGCCGGCCCATCGATACGCCGAGTGATAGATGATGAAGTTCAGTTGCGGCCAGTCCTTCGCGGCCTTGCCGACGTCCCGCACATCCGAGTACGCAAGCAGATTCGGAAACTTCTCTTCGATCGCCGGTGGAAACAGCCCCTTGTGGATGCAGACGTTCTTGATGCCCGCCTTGAGAAATTTCTCGTAAGCGGGATACACCAGCTTCTCGTCATCGAGGCGCCACGGATGCTTCGAGAGATGCTTGTTGGTATTGTCGCCGATCGTGTAACCCTTCATCGAATCCGGCTTCAGGTCGTTCAGAGCATGGTCGATCTGCTCCATCCAGCCCGGATACCCCGGAGTGAAAATGGCGTGTGCCAGCGCGCGCCGCGTTCCCGCCTCCTTGTTGATCTTTGCACGAGCCTGCACCTTCATCTCGTTGGTGAGAAACCAGTCCTGCGGCACTTCGGAAGGCGCGCCCGTGATGCAGGCGACCTTCGTGTCGCTGTCCAGATAGATCTCTTTGAAGTAGTTCGGGAACTTGAGCTCCTCTATCGTTTGCTCCTTCCCGACGAGCGCCGGATTCCAGCCGGCCTTGCCTACGGCAGCGCGCTGCGCAATGAAGCCCTTGATGTTCGTGTCGTCGCGCAGGAAATGCGTGTGCATGTCCATGATGAATTGCTTCTTGAGCGCGGCGGCGCGTTCGTCCGCCATCTCCGGCGTCGCAGCCTCTGCACGCGAAACGGAGAATATCGGGCCGTAAATGTCGTTCATGGCCAGATACGCGGCGGCCATGCCGGATGCTGTCTTGAAGAAATCGCGGCGCGATGTGCCGTGCTTGCGCGCCAGCTCGGTGCCGAGTGCCTTGATGCGCGCTTCATATTGTCTTTGCTTCTCGGTCTGGGGCGAGGGCATGTATTCGTCGTTCGACACGATCTGGGTCGGGACGGGAGAGGGGAACGACGACGTTTCAGCGGGCAGAACCTGCGCAAGTTCTTCTGGGGTGAGCATCGAATCCTCCGGTGGGTAATTGACTGAATGAAGGTGGGGCTTTTCCGCGCCATCGTTTTGCGGCGGCACGTCAGCGCGTCAGATCATGCGACGCATGATGTCGTCCTTGCGCCACAGCCAGTGCCATACGGCGCTCGCGATATGTACGAGTACGAGTGCGCCCATCGACCACGCGAGCACCTGATGGATGTCTTCCAGCGCATCATGCCATGCGCGCCCGTTCATGAGCGCGGGCATGTTGAATAGCCCGAACACCGAATGCAGCGGTGTGCGCATGGTGCCGGCGAGCGCCCACCCCGTGAATGCGGTGGCGAACGTGAACAGGTAAAGACCCCAGTGACCGGCTTGTGCCGCGAGCGTTTCCCACCGCGGCGTTCCGGCGGCAGGCTCTGGCACGACTTGGGTCCCGCGCCAGAGCAGCCGCGCGAGTGTAAAGGCGATCAGCACGTAACCGATGGAAGCGTGCAGGGCATAGTTGGGGAGCCGTTCGGGCCGGGGCGCGAAGTGCGTCATCCACAAGCCGTGGAACAGCAGGAAGAAGATCGCGAGCGCGCCCACCCAGTGAAAGAAACGTGCGGCGCCGCCCCAGCGTGTCGGCGTATTGCGAATCGTCATCGTGTTGCCTCGTTCGATACCGAGCGATTGCGTCATTGTGACCTCCACTGCGATTGCCCCGGTCCTCGAGCGCCGTGCTGTGCGTTTTGACGTCTGCAACCGGCCGGTCGAGCAGTCGTCACGCGCCTGGGGCCTCAGCCGAATCGATCGACTGCGGAATACGTATTATGCCGTTCCGCGTGGCGAGCGCCACGAGCTGGGCGGCGGTCTCGATCTTGAGCTTGTTGCGGATCGCCGATTGATAGTTGGCAATCGTCTTGTAGCCCAGGCCGAGCTTCTCCGATATCGCGGCGATGCTCTCTCCTGCCGCGAGGAGGCGCATGATCTCGAACTCTCGCGCGGAAAGTGCCTGCAGCGCATCCTTCTGCCTGGCCACGTTCTCGAATGCGAGTAGCTGCGCGACGTCGTGACTGATGTACTGTTTGCCCGACGCAACGAGGCGGACGGCGTCGACGAGCACATCGGGGGCGCTGCTCTTCGTCACGTACCCTTGCGCGCCGGCCTGCAATGCTCGTGCAGGAAAGATCGTTTCCTCGTGCATGCTGAACATCAGTACTCGGGCGCGGCTATCGCGTGCTCTTATCCGACGCAGCGCTTCGATCCCGCTCACGTCGGGCAACGATACGTCCATTACCACGACGGTCGGGTTCAACGCGCAGAAGAGCTGGTAAGCCTGCGTGCCGGTGGCCGCTTCGCCTGAGACCGTCACGTTGCCGTCGCGCTCGAGCAGGCGACGATAGCCTTCGCGCACGACTGCGTGATCATCCACCAGCAGCACGGAGATCGTTTCCACCGTGCCCCTCAGCTCTGGATCGCGAGCGGGAGCCACGCGCTCACGAGAAAGCCGGAAGGCGCTCCGCTCCTCACTTCGAAACGGCCCCCGAGGGCTTCGATGCGTTCTTTCATCCCGATGAGCCCGAGCCCGCTGCGGTCGCGTGGAGAAGGACCGCCGCGACCATCGTCGCTGATGGTGAGCGTGATTTCGCTGGTTGCGTGTGGCATCGCGCACGTCCGGTTGAGACGAATCGCGACACGACTTGCATTCGCATGTCGCACGACGTTGGTAAGGCCTTCCTGGATCACGCGGTAGAGCGTGATGTTCACGGCCTCGGCGAGGTCGTCGAAGTCGCCGGCGATGGCGAGATCGACCTGCAGCTCCGGCAGGCGTCCGTGCAATGATTGCAGGTAGTTCTCGATCGCAGCGGGTAGCCCCAGTTCGTCGAGCCCGGCCGGTCGCAGGCGGCGGATCATGTTCCGCACGATCCCGTGCAGATGATCGGTCACGTCGATGATCGAGAACGCCGCGCGGCGTGTCTCATGCGGAAGCCCCTCCGTGTCGCGGATCGTGACCGCATCGACTTTCATGGCATTCAGGTGCTGACCGAGCTCGTCGTGAAGTTCGCGAGCGATCCTGCGACGCTCGTCTTCCTGCACCTGCACATGCGTGCGCATCAGGCGCCGGTTGTTCGAAAGTGCGGCAGCGAGCTCGCGTTCGATCGCCTCTCGCCGGAGAATCTCGGCGTGCGCCTCCCGCATCCGCCTCCAGGCGAACCACGTCATCCCGGTCGCAAAGACGAGCAGAATGCCCGGGTATTCGTCGAGCTGGTAGCGTTCCCATTGGCGAGCCCACGCCTGGATGGCTTCGCTCACCTCGAAGTACATGCTGATCAGCGCAGCCGCGACTGTGATCGCCACGAGAAAAACGAGATCACGTCGCATCGACGCCGCGGCGTTGCGCGCGCCTGACTTCATCGCTCCCCCTACCGATGTTTCAAACAGCCCGGCTATCCGGCAGCCCGCATTGTCCCACATCGGGAAAATTTCCCAACCCGCACCGGGAACAGACGAGGAGGCGCTCGGTGAGCGCCATGCAATACTCGTTCGATGCACCGCGCACAACGATCTGCCTGTTGCGGTTGTCAGCGCCGCAGGCGATTGCGCGTGCTGCTGCTCCTGGGTCTTGTGCCGGCTTGCGGGAGCAGCGCGGCGGCAGAGCAGCAAAGTGTGCCCGTCCTGGCGCCGGTCGAGGTGATCGCGCCGACCCCGCTTCCCGACGTGGGGCTTCCGCTCGAGCAGATCCCCGCCAATGTTCAGACCGCACCGGGAAAGGAAATCGAGCGACGTAACGCGACCGATCTTACCGACTTCCTGAACCGGGAATTCGGCAGCGTGCACGTGAACGAGGTGCAGGGCAACCCGTTCCAACCCGATGTCAATTTCCGCGGCTACACGGCCTCGCCGCTGCTCGGTACGCCTCAGGGCCTGTCGCTATATATGGATGGCGTGCGGTTGAACCAGCCGTTCGGCGACGTCGTGAGCTGGGACCTGATCCCACGCGGCGCAATCGCATCGATCACACTCATTCCGGGTTCCAATCCTCTGTTCGGTCTGAACACGTTGGGTGGCGCACTGTCGATCCAGACGAAAGACGGCCTCACTGCACCCGGCACATCGCTGATGGCGTCATACGGGCGTTTCGCCCGGCGCACCGGAGAGCTCCAGCATGGCGGTTCCAACACGAACGGGCTCGATTGGTATTTCCTTGGCAACTACACCCGGGAACACGGTTGGCGCGACGAGTCTCCCTCCCGGCTCGGGCAGCTCTTTTCGAAGCTCGGGTGGCATGACTCGTCGACTACCGTGAGACTCAGTTTCTCGTACGCCGATACGAAGCTCTATGGCAACGGCCTTCAGGATCAGCGGTTACTCGAGCGCGACTACTCGAGCGTCTACACGAAGCCGGACATCACCGCGAACACGTCGCACTTCCTGAATCTGACCGCTACGCACGGCATTTCGGATCGAGTTTCGGTCGCGGCGAACGCCTACTACAGGCACATCAGGACGCGCACGCTGAACGGCGACATCAACGACGAGTCTCTGACTCAGGCCGTGTACCAGCCCAACGCTGCGGAACGCGCGGCGCTCGGGGCCGCAGGCTACACGGGCTTTCCCTCGGCGGGCGAGAATGCGTCGAATACGCCATTTCCGTTCTGGCGCTGTATCGCGAACGTACTCCTCAACGATGAGCCCGGCGAGAAATGCAACGGATTGATCAACCGTACGCGCACGGACCAGAGCAATTTCGGCACGTCGATCCAGCTTACGCTCCAGGATCAGCTGTTCGGACACTCGAACCAGTTCACCGGGGGCGCCGGTTACGACGCGAGCCGCGTGAAATTCAGGCAGACGATGGAGCTCGGATTTCTGACACCGGACCGCGGCGTGACCGGGACCGGTGCGTTCGCTGACGGTGTCTCGGGGGGCCTCATCGATGGCCAGCCGTTCGACAACCGGGTCGATCTGAGCAGCCGGTCGCATACGTGGAGTGCTTATGCAACCAATACCTTCGGACTGACCGAGGCATGGTTTCTTACGCTTTCCGGGCGCTACAACGCGATGTCCATCTCGAACCGGGACAACATCGATCCCGGTGGCGGCGCGAGCTCGCTGGATGGTGATCACACGTTTCGACGTTTCAATCCGGCGGCCGGGATCACCTTCACGCCGACGCGCTCGGTGAACGCCTATCTCAGTTATAACGAGGGGAGCCGGGCGCCTACCGCCATCGAGCTGGGTTGCGCCAATCCGGACGAGCCCTGCCGGCTGCCCAACTCCATGGCCGGGGATCCGGCGCTGAAACAGGTCGTGACGCAAACATGGGAAACGGGCGTGCGCGCGACGCTCGCCACAGGCATTCACGCCAAGTTGGCGCTCTATCGGGCCGAGAACAGGGACGACATTCTGTTCGTTGCTGCCCCGGCAGTGCCTCAATCGGGCTTCTTCAGAAATTTCGGGCGCACCCGCCGCGAGGGCCTGGAGGCGGCCATCATGCACCGCATCGGGTCTGTCTCCGTAGGCGCGAACTACACGTATCTGGATGCAACCTTCCAGTCATCCGAGAGCGTTCCGGGTGCGAGTAACAGTTCGAATTCGATTGCGACGGCCAATCCCGCCAATCGCGGCGTCGGGGGTGGCACGATCCAGATCCGGCCCGGCAATCGTATTCCACTCATTCCCCAGCACCTGCTGAAGGCCTACGTGGACTATCAGGCGACGCCGACGCTGTCGTTCAACGTGAATGTGATCGCGGTCGGAAGCTCGTATGCGCGCGGGAATGAAAACAACCAGCAGCAGTCGGATGGCGCCTTCTACCTCGGCAGCGGAAAGAGCAGTGGGTACGCACTCGTCAATCTCGGCGCGCAATACAGGGTGCAGCCGCGGCTGCTGTTGTTCGCGCAGATCAACAATGTACTGGATCGCCAGTATTCGACGGCTGCCCTGCTGAGTCCGACGGGCGTCACAGAGACCGGCAGTTTCATCGCAAGACCGTTCGCAAATCCCGACGCGGTCCAGCACGCAACGTTCTACGCGCCGGGCGCGCCGCGTACGGGCTGGATCGGAGTCCGTTACAGCTTTGACGACCCGAAATGATCGGATTGCGGTGACGGATGCCCCACCGCTTCCCAGCGCTGCACCCGGAGAGGTGCGCCTTACAACTGGAACGAGATCGCTACGCCGGCCGAAGTTTGCGGGTTGAGAACGCCGGGGCTGTAGAAGGTGGTACTGTCCCCGTGCCGAAACGAGAAGTCGAGGCGTGCGGAACGGCTCAATCTGCCCGAAATTTTCAGGTCGGTATTGAGAGTGGAGGACGCCGTGCCGTCGATCCACTGTTCGCCGATACCCCCGATCATGCGCAGCGTCCAGATCGGTGACAGCTGCGCGGTCACGACAAGGTTGAGGCGCTCTTCCAGATAGCGGCTCGGGCTGAAGTAGCCGATGACATCGTTGCGGGCGCTATCGAACTTGCGCGAATAAAGTTGAAGCGCGACAGCAGGGGAGCCGGCGCCGAACGGCAGGAAGTAGGGCGAGGTTAGGCGCGTCAGCCACCCCTCACGCTCGTTCTCGTCGCTGAACCACTGGCGGAAGAGCGTCGCAGCGAACGTCGTATTGAACAGTTTGAAGTCAGCGCCAAGGCTCGCTGTCGAATACTGGAACCGATCCTCGAGCGCGCGCATCGTTCTCAATGCGTCATGCTCCGCGCTGATCTCCGCACCCCACTTGTCCGAAGGGCGATAACTGAGCTGGGTCGTCGCGACCGGATAGGTCCAACCGCCCGTCTCGGCGCCCCCGGCGCTCACGAAGAGCTTCACATGTTCACTTGCCTTGATCCTCACGCCGCTCTGGATTTGCGGGACTTCAGTACGTCGGCTGCCGTTGTCGAGCGCCTGGTACCGCGCCGTCATGTCCCAGTCGACGATACCGAGGGGCGCCTGACCCGGCTGCGGTGACATCGCTGCTTTCAGGAGAACGTCGTAAATGCGCAGATTGTCGTCCCGGATGTAGTCGACGGAGGGCGACAGTCGAGGCCCGTTACGGAAAGCAGCGTCGCCTTGCTGCCCTGGAGGCGCAATGCCGGGACGCGTTTCCGCGATCTCGATCGTCACCCGGGCCGGCTTGGCGTCGAGCATCAGGCGACTCTTGTCTTCTCCGGAGGGCGCCAGCGCCGCACGAGCGGCTTGCACGGCGTCCAGGAGCGAGCGCGGCGCACCCGGCGACCCGGCGCCGAACGCGGCGGGTGGCCGATCCAGGGCGTTGAGCATACTGGCGAAACCGCTTGCGGCGGCGATGCGCTCGTCGTCCGTCCGGGCCAGAGAGAGCGACTCGCGGTAAATGCGTTGTGCCAGCGTGTACTGTTCCAGCCATGCCGCTGATCGTGGGCTGCTCGAGTAGCTCATGAACCGATCTACACGCGTGTCGGCAGGCCGCATCGCCAGGGCGGCGGGATAGGATCTCAGCGATCCGACACCTGCGGCGAATTCGTCAGCCGCGAACTCCGTGGCAAGGGCGTGCGGCAGGAGGCTCGCGAAGCCGATCGACAGTGCAATGACGGAACGCCGCATCGATTATCCTGATTCGGTGCTCTCGGGCAGCCGTTGACGTTTGCGAGCGCGCGCCGGTGACACAGGCAGAATGCACTCTTTGCTGCGAGTGTGCACGTGTTCGAAGTGCTGCGTGCGTTCTAAGACGGCTACGCCGTGACAATAGTCCCAGTCCTGCTCGTTTCCGGACGATTCCTATACGAGTTACGCACGCGAAAGGTCGCTCGATCCGGCTCTGAACGGAAACTGGCCCCTGTGCGCCTGCAAGCCGACACAAACCGACATCGCATCGACTGTCATCGGATTCTGATACGCCGGGCGCTTCGCGTTTGAACGCGGTTACGTTCTTTTGTTCAATGGAACGTACGTCTTCCCGGGATGTACGAGCCAGATGGCGCAATCTCACAGTGCGCCATGCTCAGTTCTGATTGCGCACAGTGCGGCGAAGCGCCTCGTTCGTGATCAGGCGATCTGCTGTTGCGGTTTCCAGCGTGGATAGACGCGGCGGGCGTTCGTTTCGAAGATCCTCTGCCGGTCGGAAGCGCTGAGCGTCTGACTTCCTTCGATGTAGCGCCGGGTGTCGTCGTAGTAGTGACCGCTTTCCGGATCGATTCCGCGGACGGCGCCGACCATCTCGGACGCAAAAAGGATGTTCTCGACCGGAATGACCTTGAGCAGCAGGTCGATCCCCGGCTGGTGGTATACGCACGTGTCGAAGAAAACGTTTCGCAGCAGGTACTCGCTCAATGGCGGCCGCTTCATGTCCTGTGCGAGACCCCGATATCGGCCCCAGTGATAGGGAACCGCACCGCCGCCATGCGGGATGACGAATCGCAGCATGGGAAAGTCTTTGAACAGATCGGACGTTAGAAACTGCACGAATGCAGTCGTGTCCGCGTTCATGTAGTGCGCTCCGGTCGCGTGAAAATTCGGATTGCACGAGGAGCTCACGTGCACCATCGCCGGAACGTCGAGCTCGACCATCTTTTCGTACAACGGATACCACGAGCGGTCGGTCAGCGGGAGACCAGTCCATTTCCCGCCCGACGGGTCCGGATTAAGATTGCAGCCGACGAACCCCAGCTCCCGCACGCAGCGCTCGAGCTCCGGTGCCGATTGCGCGGGCGGTGCGCCGGGCGATTGCGGTAGCTGGCACACCGGCACGAATTTCTGCGGATAAAGCGCGCAGCAGCGGTGGATCAGATCGTTGCACACGCGCGTCCAGTCCGTGCTCGTCCTGGCGTCACCCACATGGTGCTCCATCGCGCTCGCGCGCGGCGAGAAGAAGGTGACGTCGGTGCCGCGCTCCCGCTGAAGTTTCAGTTGCGCGCCTTCGAGCGATTCGCGGATCTGATCGTCGCTGATGCGCAGATCGGCCGTGCTGCCCGCAAGCTGCGCCTTGCGCCAATCCCAGAGCGCCGACGGCGCGGTCGTGTAGTGTCCGTGGATATCGACGATCATGTGAACGGCTCCTTCCATGCCTGCTCCGGGGCTTCGCAATTCTATTGGAACCCCGTGTCCTTGCTGCGTATAGTGCTGCCTTCATCGATGTGAACATGGATTTTCGAATGGCGGGTGGTCCCTTGAACGGCATACGTATCCTCGATCTGACTTCGGTCGTCGTCGGTCCGCTCGCCACACAGATTCTCGCCGACCACGGCGCCGATGTGATCAAGGTCGAAAGCCCGAGCGGGGATCTCGGACGCACGATCGGCGGCCTCGGCGTTACGCCCGGCATGGGCGCGAAGTTCCTGCATCTGAACCGGAACAAGCGCTCGATCGTGCTCGACCTGAAGCAGGCAGCCGGCTACGACGCGCTGATGAAGCTCGCCGCGAAGACGGACGTGCTCATCTGGAACGTGCGGCCGGACTCGATGGCGCGCATGAAGCTTTCGTACGACGACGTGAAGGCGGTCAATCCGCAAGTGATCTACTGTGGCATGTTCGGCTTCGGCCAGGACGGGCGTTATCGCAGTAAGCCCGCCTACGATTCGATCATCCAGGGTTCCGCGGGGGTCGCGGCGCTCTACCACCGCGCAGCCGGCGAGCCGCGCTACCTGCCGATGGTCATGGCGGACAAGACCGTGGGCCTGATCGCGGTCCAGATGATCGTGATGGCGCTCTTTCATCGCGAGCGGACCGGAGAAGGCCAGTCGATCGAGATTCCGATGTTCGAGAATATGGCCGCGTTCGTGCTTTCGGAACATATGTACATGAAGACGTACGACCCGCCCCGCGGCGGCACGGGCGATCCGCGGCTCCTCGATCCGCAGGCGAAGCCGCTCGCGACACGGGACGGCTGGATCTGCATTTCCGCGAACACGAACGCACAGGCATTCGCGCTCTTCGACGCGATCGGCAGGCCCGAGCTCAAGACCGACGCGCGCTTCGAGAGCGTGTCGGCGCGTTTCAGGAATGTGGGTGAGTACTTCCGGATTCGCGCCGCCGCGCTCGAGGAGAAGACGACCGCAGAGTGGCTCGAAATTTTCGACGCGTGCGACGTGCCGGCGATGCCGTATCACACCCTCGATTCGCTGCTGGACGACCCGCATCTCGCCGACGTTGGCTTTTTCGAGAAAGTCGGGCATCCGACGGAAGGCACCGTCGTCAACATGCGTTTGCCGAACAAGCTGTCTCTCGGCGCGCGCCGCGACTACCTGCCGCCGCCCAAAATCGGGCAGCACAGCGTCGAGATCCTGCGTGAGATCGGTTTAAGCGACGAAGCGATCGATGGAATGATCGCCGCACGAGTAACGACCGACGGTCGAATCGCCGGAACATAACGAGGCTCGGGAGCAATCATGATGTTCAAGCTGACTTCAGCCTGCGTGGCGCTCGCCCTCGCCGGCCTTTCGCACGGGGCCACCCAGGACAAGTATCCCACGAGGCCGATCCGGCTGATCGTGCCGTTCACGCCCGGCGGCAGTACGGACATCCTGGCCCGTCTCGTCTCGAAGCACATCACCGATGCGCTTGG
>Ga0207701_10004010_pt1 | contig 14996 bp, 13 predicted proteins | sample KBSSwiSSwithPhiX_FD_184294 | JGI IMG/M metagenome (GOLD analysis project Ga0207701, IMG submission 184294) | Switchgrass rhizosphere bulk soil microbial communities from Kellogg Biological Station, Michigan, USA, with PhiX - S5 (SPAdes) (version 2) | ecosystem: Environmental > Terrestrial >... | reverse complement strand
CGGCACGCGTGTACGGGACCCAAGGCGCGGGTGCGTTCTTGGGCGTGCCGCTGTCCGCGTTCACCATGTTCGGGAGAGGATCGGCCGGAGGCGTTCCCGTATCGTCGACCAGATCGGTCCAATACTTGAACGAAGAAGACGAAAGCGTGGTTCCGTCCGGCTTGAAATAACGGTACGAGTTGGCGACGGATTGCCCGTGCCGGTCTGAATACATTCCAGTGAGGTTAGTCAAGATACCGTTAGCCGTGTGTGAGATAAGGACCGTGTGATTATTTGTCAACAGCGTGCCGTTGCCTCGAATAAAGTTGAGCAGATTCGGCATCTGCTCGAGGTCCGATGGCACGTTCGGGTTGTCGCGCAGGAAATGCACGTTATCAAAGATGAGGAAGATGACATGCTCAATGTTATCTTTCTCCGAGTTGAGCCGGCAGGCGCTGCTCGAAGCCTTCTTGCCGGGTTGAGCCGCCAAGCTCCTTTCACCGGTTAAAACCACCATAGCGACGACGGAAAGAAAAATCTTGAGAAAATGAAAAAGATCCCTGTGCTTAATCATGCCGAAAAGTCGTGTTTGCATTGTCTTGCCTCCTGTTGGAATACTCGTCGTTGTCGACGATGATATCGGACAAAAGAATCAACTCCCGTCAGCCGTAAACACTCACGACGACGGTGCCGAGGATTTCGAATAGGACACAAAGAAACAGCCACATGATGAGCGGTATGTTTTCCCGCAAGAAACCACCTCCCTTTTGTTTTGCCTCTCAAATGACCGCTCCCCCGAAGCCAGGTGGAGGGCCGTCCGAGAAAAAGGCGGCGCCCCCTCCCCGTCGACTCGAGGCAGGAATCGAACGCACGATAAGCGCACATTGTTACCATTTGGTCACCGCTAAATGATCTTTTGATGAACCCGCTTCAGGCACCGCTATTCCCGCCGTTGGCCAACGGCTGATCCAGCTCGATAATGATGAACTCGTTGTCATCCGGTTTGCCTGAACCGGCGTGTCGTCCGGTGCGACCTGGAGCGACTCGATGTCGAGATCGGCGCCAGTCAAGACGCGCTCGGCGCTAAAATGATTGGCGATAGTGAAAGGGATTTTCTTGTCTGGGTCATGCAGCTCAATAGAGGTTTCGACCTGAATCGTACCCGAACCGCCCTGCGTAGTTTTGAAGTCCGGTCGAATCCTGTAAACTCGCAGGTTGAAGTCCGACGAATTTTCCATCGCGCCGAAGCCGTTGTCGGCCATAACCATGAAGCTGCCGTCGCCGTTATCCGCAACCGCCGAAAAGCCTTGCACCGGCTGCTTGTCGACGAACGGCACGGCTTGGCCGTTGATCGGCGCAGAGCCGAGCTGCTGACCCGACGTCGGGCCCGGCGCAAACGTCGTCGCCGGCAACACGGCACGACCAATGAGGATGTCGGAAGCGATCGCCGGCGGCACTGCCACGTCGAAACTCAGCAACGCGGCAATCACCACCCGGGCTTTGTCTCGACGAAGCCGATGAAAAATCTTACTCGTTTCAAACATATTCGTTCCTCCCGTTGAAAATGATTTTGTGAAACGGATCGAAACTACGGCGAAAATATTAACGAGAGATGACGGTGGGTAAACTTAACAATGAATAACTAGTGACGGGACGAAGAAGTTGCTATTCGGCAAACGAGAAACAATGAGCGATTAATTCTAATCGACACGTCGAAGGGAATTGCGAGGCTTAAGGGATCGGTTAAGCCGACAAGAGAATGGTTGGTCCGTCAGACGACGAAGCAACGACTTGGTAAAGCCGCTCCTGGGAGCGCAGCGGAGTGCCGTCAGTTGTTCGCGCGCGCAGGTAATTTCCATCGGATTGCATCCACCAACCCTTCACGTTGTCGGCCAGCTGAGTTTCGAGAATCTCTTTTAGTCGGTTTTGCAGCGCCGGCTCGATAATCGGAAACGCAATTTCCACGCGCCGGTCGAAATTACGCTGCATCCAGTCAGCGGAGGCGAGCAAATAAACTGGCTCGCCGCCATTTTGAAAGTAGAAAACGCGCGCGTGCTCGAGATATCGATCGACAATGGAAAGCACGCGGATGCGCTCCGAGATGCCGGCGACGCCCGGCCGCAGGCTGCACATGCCGCGTACCAGCAGATCGATTTGCACGCCGGCTTGGCTCGCCCGATAAAGCTCCTCGATCACTTCGGGATCGATCAGACTGTTCACCTTAACGATCACGCGCGCCGGGCGCCCGGCGCGGGCATGGTCCGCTTCTTTGCGGATTTGCACGAGGAAATAATCTCTCAAGCCAAGCGGCGCGAGCAGCAAATGATTGAATTTCTGCGGCCGCGTGTAACCGGTGAGTAAATTGAAAAGTTCGGTCAGATCTTCGCCAAAAGTTTTCCGGCACGTAAACAGGCCGAGGTCGCTATAGACACTAGCCGTGCGCGCGTTATAGTTGCCGGTAGCGAGGTGGCAATAGCGGCGAATGCCGTCGACTTCCTGACGCACGATCAAACACACTTTGCAGTGAGTCTTATAACCGACTAATCCGTACACCACGTGGGCCCCGACTTTTTCCAAGGCGCGCGCCCAGGTGATGTTGGCTTCCTCGTCGAAACGCGCCTGTAGCTCGACCAAAACTGAAACTTCTTTGCCTGCTTCGGCCGCACGCGCCAACGCTTGCACGATGGGCGAAGCCGGACTGACGCGATAGAGCGTCATCTTGATCGCCAAGACCTTCGGATCCTTCGCTGCTTCTTCGACAAAGCGGGTCACCGCATCGAAGGTCTGGTAGGGATGAAATACCATGACGTCGCCGCTGCGTATGGCGCTCCAGATGTCCGGCGCGCGCTCGAACGCCGAGATAGCGAGCGGGCTTTGCGGCCGGTCTTTCAAACGCGGCGCGTTGATCGCGGCGTAGAGCTGAGACAGATCGGTAAACGCGGTAAATCCCGTGCCGGGGTAGAGATCTTCGACGCCGAGCTCGAGCTCTTCGACCAATTGCCCGACAATTTCTTTGGACAACTCGGGATCGTATTGAAGCCGGACCGCGTCGCCCATGCGCCGCTCGCGGATTCCTTGCTCGATCGTCGCCAGTAGATCCTCGTCGCGCCGCAGTATGCCGAAATCGGCGTCACGCGTAATCCGAATCGCGTGACAAGAGATAATCTCAAAGCCGTGATAGAGCCGCGACAAATAATGGTGCAAGACGTCCTCCAACAGCATGAAGGCGTACTGGCCCTCGCGGCTTGGCAGCGGAATAAATCGCGGCGCCACTTGCGTCGGGATATGGACAATCGACAGATCCGTGTGCGGCAGGCGCGAGGCGATCCGTGTGCCGAGAGAAACGACCAGGCAAAGTGAGCGATTCGCCAGATAGGGAAACGGATGTCCCGGATCGATGGCCAGCGGCGTGACGATCGGATACAAAGTGCGATGAAAATATTCTTCGAGAAATCGTTCCTGCTCACCGCTCATCTCTTCCGGCCGAACCAGATGAATCTCTTCGGCCGACAATTGCGACATAATGGTGTTGAGAAAACAGAGATGTTGCTCTTCGGCAAGTTCATGAACCCGCTTCGAGATCGCGCTGAGCGTCTCTGCGTGAGTCCAGCCGTCCGGGCCGACGCTCAGGTCGCCGGCAAGGATCAAGCGCTTGAGCCGCGCTACCCGCACCATAAAAAATTCATCTAAATTAGAACTAAAAATTGCCAGGAACTTGACCCGTTCCAGCACCGGCACGCTCTCTTGCTTCGCTTCTTCGAGCACGCGGCGATTGAATTCTAACCAGGATAACTCGCGGTTGATATAAGTAGTGGCGTCCATGGGTTTGTGCTTTCTATGCGAAACTTTGAGGAGTATGCGCGGAACTCTGCAGACGCATCCGTGCCATCAAGCCAAGCGTTTTAGCGTGCGCCTGGAAGCCTAGTGTTACAAAAATGTGAACTTCTCGTTAAATCGCTCACGTGAATGGAATTGTCGTAGCCCCTAAGGAAGGAAAAAAATTGCTCACTCTTTTTGGTTTCTGCAGCCCGCCGTGGTCGCGAACGGCGCGCATCAGAGCGTCGCGCAGATGTATCTGAGGCGCCAACAGCCGCTGTCCGATCAAGTGTGCGCTATCGAGAATTGATCATGCGCCAGTGCGCCAATTCAACTCCGTTTCTTCGCCGTCGCCGGATGCGTCGGTTTGGCGATTGGCTTTCCCGTCGCGTCACCGTTAACTCCGTTCAAGCCAACGGTGCGGCCGGGAAATCCAGCGGCATCGAAATACAGGTGATCGCCCACGACCTGCAATCGGAGCACAGTCTGAAGTCCGTTGCCTGCTGGTGGCGAGAGCCGCGTCAAGTGTTTCACCTGGGGCAAATCGTTCGCGCCGGTCTTGATTGTTTCGGACAGAACGCGGCCCACGAGATCGCCCTTTTTGGCCAGTTTTAAACCGAGAATATGCGCTGCGGTCATGCCGATATCGGCGTTGCTCGCCGGGGCCGGATCGACGAATCTGGAGCGAAAGCTCGGGCCAATGGCGGCCATAAAATTGCTCGTGTCGGCGCGGCTAAAACTACCGTGCATGCCTTGCCCCTGTTGCAGCGTGTGATCGGCCACGGTGACGCCGCACATCAAAGGCTCGCCGCAACCCGCCGCAAAGGAACGGAAATTGATCACAATGGCGGGCAGTGGTGTGACTGCCGATCCTTTGAAATTGATCGCGCTCAGGGGCAAAGTTCCGGCGACGCTGCCAAGCGCATCATCGACAAACAAGCCGCTGACGTAGTCTTGTCCGAGCAACATGTCGACAATTTTTACGACCAATTCTTTGGCATTCGCCTGGGGTAAATAAACCAGATCCACTCCACCATTGGCGGTGACCACGACGTCGGGTGAAATTGGATCAGTACCGATGAGACCGTTCGCTTTGCTCGAATGCTGGCCGGCGGTGAACTCGACCGGCGCAGACTTCGCGTCGGGATCGAAGAGGCGCATATCGAGCGCTTTCGCGATGTCGATGGCGACAAACCCCGGTGGCAACTGGCCGGTTGGAACATCTTTGTAATTGATTTTCGATGCCGCGCTAGTTTGGCTGTCTTTGGAAATCGTGGAAAAGCCATGATCGGCGCTGACGATCACATCGGTCGTCGCGTCGAGCCCGAGTGCTTTTAATGTATCTAGAATTGCGGCCAAGTTATCATCGGCGTTTTTGACGGCGGCTTGAGATGTCGGACCGTTGATACCCGGCACAAGCTGATTCAAGCTATCGCCCTGGTTATGTTGCGTGCCGTCCGGATCGCGCGACCAGAATACCAGCACGAACGGCTTCCCCGCCGCTTTGAACATGGGCAATAGGGATTTCGTCGTGACGTCGGCGAAGTAGCGCTGTTGTGCGACGTTAGCCGCGTGAGTTCCCGGGGTTTTCGCGTCACCGACGTTGCTGTTATCGCCTCGAACCGGCGTCTGATTGGGTAACATAGCCGCCTGCAGCGCGTCGAGCGTGCTATTGCTCAACGGCAGACCGCCCGGTCGGCCGGTGAGATCGTCGATCACGATCGTCTGCGCGCCCGATCGCTCCGTCACGTCATAAATCGCCGCCGGCCCGACTTTACCGACCGCGGCCGTCAAAAACCCCGCGTTGCGCGCCGCCGCTAACAAGGTTTCTTCGTTCAGGTAATTGCCGCCGAAATGCGCGTTGATCTCGCCGAGAATTGCGTCGCTCTCAACCATCGGCGCGACGCTTCCGTTCGCGCTCGCCACCGGAAAACCGGTGTAAATGGTATTGCCGTAATTCCCCGTGTCGCCTGGGAAATGGCCAGTGCCCATGGCTGCCGAATTGACCATCGTCAAAGTCGGAAACACGGAGTGGCTATTAGCGAAACGAACACCCTGATCGCGCACGCGCGCGAACGTCGGAGTGCTCGATACGTTGACGCTCTCAGGACGTAGGCCGTCGGGAATAAACAAAATCAAATTGTGCGGCGCCTGGGCCCAAGCCAGCGCGCCGCTGAGATCAATTAGAAAAAAAAGAATCAAAAAATTAGACAGTCGATGTCTGCATGTTAACAAGCACATTAGAATCCTCCGACAAACCTTCTACAGTCTTATCAGCAAAAGGTTAATCCGCCGCAGATTAAGTGTCGATGAACAATCGATGAAGGGACTATAAACGAGAGCCGTAGTTGAGCGGGATCAAAAAATCGGCGGCACAAGCGCTCTGGGTCATCGTCTTCATCATGTTTGGGAAAAGCATGGTAACCGGAGCGCAGATTTTCTTTCATCTTCGCGGCGACCGAATTTAACTTATGTCTCGATCAGACTGGATTCTATCAGGTGGATTCGAAAACCAAACGTGGAACGAGTAAACCGGAACCCGCTATTTTGCCGCAGCTCGGCTCGATGGACAAAGTGACTTTAGCTCGCATCTCTCACATGTTGGCTTGCGCGCGCGGCACACGCGGCGGCCGTGAATGATTAGCCGGTGCGAAAAGCCTGTCCATTCGTGCGGCGGAAGAATTCGCGCCAGGTCCTTCTCAATCTTCACCGGATCTTGTTGGCGCGTAAGAGCCAGCCGATTGGCCAGCCGTTTACAATGCGTATCGACGGCAATGCCTGGCATACCAAAGGCGTGGCCGAGCATTACGTTGGCGGTCTTTCGACCGACGCCGGCCAAGGCGGTTAATTCTTCCATGGTCGACGGCACCGTGCCGCCAAATTCTTGCACCAACTGCTCGGCACAGCGTTTGAGCGATCTTGCCTTGGCGCGAAATAACCCGAGAATGCGAATCAGCGACTCGATATCGGCCTGCGACGCAGCGCTCAACGCCAGCGGCGTCGGGTAGCGTCGGAAAAGGTCCGGCGTAACTTTATTCACCGCGGCGTCAGTACACTGGGCGGAAAGAATCACCGCGACGAGAAGCTGAAAAACATTATCATGCGCGAGCGGGCATTCGACTTCCGGATAGGCGCGTGCCAGGCGCGCCGCGACCTCTTTCGCCCGCGCGCTTTTCTCTTCGAGAGTTTCTCGCTTGCGCCGGTTCGGCTGCGCTGGCGGCGCCGAGCGCCGATCAGTGGACAGATTTGGCACGGAAAACACTCTTTCCCGCATAGACGGCGCGTTTGCCCAACTCTTCTTCGATGCGCAGAAGCTGATTGTATTTGGCCGTGCGCTCGCCGCGGCAAGGCGCGCCGGTTTTGATTTGTCCCGCGTTGGTTGCCACTGCGAGATCGGCAATGCTCACGTCTTCGGTTTCACCGGAGCGGTGCGACATGACCGTCGTGTAGCCGGCGGCTTTGGCGAGCGCCATGGTTTCGAGAGTCTCGGTAAGCGAACCGATTTGGTTCACTTTGACAAGAATCGAGTTGGCAACTCCGGCATCGATGCCCTGCTGCAAACGGACTTTGTTGGTGACGAACAGGTCGTCGCCGACGAGCTGAATCTTTTTCCCCAGCGCCTGGCTCATCAGGCGCCAGCCTTCCCAGTCGTCTTCGGCAAAAGCATCCTCGATGGATAGGATCGGAAATTGCCGCACCCAGTCCTCATAGAGGCGGACCATTTCGTCTCTGTCGCGGCTTTTTCCATCGGATTTTTTGAAGATGTACCGGCCGTTGTCGTAAAATTCGCTCGACGCGACGTCGAGCGCGAGCGCCACTTGAGAACCGGCTTTGTAGCCGGCTTGGGTGATCGATTCCAAGAGCAATTCGATCGCTTCCGTGTTGCTTTTGAGCCGCGGCGCAAAGCCGCCCTCGTCGCCCACGCTGGTAGAGAGCGAGCGCTCGTGCAAAACCTTTTTGAGCGTCTGAAATATCTCCGCCGCGCCGCGCAAGGCTTCGGCAAAGTTTTTCATGCCGTAAGGAACGATCATAAACTCTTGAACGTCGACGTTGTTGTCGGCATGGGCGCCGCCGTTTAAAACATTGAGCATCGGCACCGGTAAAGTCTTCGCCGCGGCGCCGCCCAAATATCGATAGAGAGCCAGTCCTTGCGCCTTGGCCTGGGCGTGGGCCACCGCCAGCGACACACCCAGAATAGCATTGGCGCCGAGCTTACTCTTGTTCGACGAGCCATCGAGGTCGAGCATGATTTGATCGATCGCCGATTGCCCGCGCGCGTCTTTGCCGCGCAGACGCGGGGCGATCTTTTCGTTTACGTGCGCCACGGCGCGCGCCACGCCTTTGCCCAGGTAGCGCTTGCCGCCATCGCGCAACTCGACCGCTTCATGGACGCCGGTCGAAGCGCCTGACGGCACCGTCGCTCGTCCGACCACGGCGTTTTTCAGTGTCACTTCGACTTCCACCGTGGGCTGCCCCCGGGAATCCAGCACTTCACGCGCTCGCACCCGTTGGATTTTCATTATCGTCCTCCGAAAAAGATTTATCGACTAAGACAAAACCATAAAACATGCTATATTGCTATGTGCTTGATCATGCCGCTACTTTCTTCCGTACTGCAGCGCTGGCCGATCTACCTGTTCAGCGCGCTTATTATTCTAATCGCTTTGGACACCATGGTGGGTGAACGGGGCGCTTTGCATTTATGGCGCTTGCGCGGCGAAAAGAATCGCCTCGATGAACAGAATTTTCGTATGCAAAAGGAAAATGAAGTGTTGCGGGAGCGAGTCTATCGGCTGCGCAATGACAATGCGTTCCTTGAAAAACTAGCGCGCGAAGAGCTCAATTTAGTGCGGCCCGGTGAAGTCGTCTATCGCTTTCCCAACCGCGAAACGCGCGCCGCCGCGCGCAAAAGTATCGACGAGCCCGCTCGATCAGCTCGACCCGAAACGGCACGAAAAGATGCGCGCTAAATCCTTTCGACTTGACGCTAGCTGGATTGAGATCGTTTCGTCACACGCGGGCAATGCCAATGATGAAGTTTACGACTTGTCCTTGAAAACGAAATGGTAGTACTCATCCATGTCCATTAGGTCTTCGAGCTCAGAGTCGTCTTTCAAACGCACTTCAATGAGCCATCCTTCGTTGTAGGGATCCTCGTTAATAATCGAAGGATGTTCTTCGAGCTGCGGATTAACCGTCAGCACGACACCGGAGACGGGTGAAATAAGCTCATGAACCGTGGACACGGACTCGATCTCGGCAAAGATTTCGCCTTCTTCGATCGGATCACCGACATCGGGCAACTCCACGGAAATGACCGCGCCGAGCGCTTCTTGAATGTAATTGGTCAATCCCAAGTGGACATGACGATCCTCGATGCCCGCCCACACGTGCTGTTTGCTGACTTTGACTTCTTTTTCCGTCATATTGACTTTTTTCGATCACTATAGGTGTTGTCATTCATGTGTCAAGAGAGCCCGTCGTAGGTTGAGCAACTTGACAACATCCTAACCATAAGAGCAAGTTGTGGCTTGTCTCACCAACCAAAGTGGGATGATTTCCCAATAGGAATCCCGATGGATCAGCAAACCGCGAAGACGTCGGCCGCCGCCATCGTCGCCGGACTAAAAAAAGCCGGCATCGATTTCGTAGCCAGCTTGCCCGACGAGAAAATGCTCGAAGTGATCCGCGCCGTGGAAACGGATCCGGATCTGAAGCACGTGCCACTTTGCCGCGAAGAAGAAGGCATCGGCATCTGCGCCGGCGCCTATTTGGCCGGAAAAAAGACGGCGATCATCATGCAAAATGCCGGCTTCCTCAACAGCTGCAACGCGCTCACCACCACATCATTGCAGTTTCAAATTCCGATCTTGATGCTGATCTATTATGCCGGGGACCTGGGCGATCGCGGCTTTACCACTCTCGGCGCGGTGACAGAGCCGGTGCTTCAGGCGATGGGTTTTCGCACTTACGTGCTGCGCCGGAGAGACGAGATCGATGAAATTTTGCAAGGCGCGCAGATTCTGGCGGACGACGCCAAAAAGCCGGTGGCGGTGCTGTTGGCTAAAAGCGTCCTCGGGGTAAACTAAATGCAGCGTTATGACTATTTGAAAACAATTGGCGGCGCAGCGAAAGATGCTTTGACCGTTTGCACCGGCTGGGGCGCGCGCGAGTGGTGGGCGATCCACCCTGGCGAAGGCAATCTCAAGACTCGCACCCTTGGCCTGGTCTCGTCGATCGCCGCCGGTTTGGCTATCGCCCTGCCGAACCGCAAAGTGATCGCGATCGACGGTGACGGTGCATTTCTTATGAACCTATGCGGCCTGCCGACTATTGCACTGCAAAACCCGGGCAATCTCATTCATCTTCTGTTCGACAACGAAATTTATGAAGCATCGGGCGGCACGGCGACCGCTTCGCGCCATTCTGACGCGGTTGTGATCGCGCGGGGCGCCGGATACAAACACGCGAGATGGCTCACGACGCCGGAAGAATTTCACGCCGAGTTCGTGCGCGCATGGGAGCGCAACGAGTTGACGTTGCTCGCCGTCAAAGTCGATCCCGGCCAGCCCAAGAATCTGCCGCCGTTGCGCCTAGATGAAATTGAGAACAAGTATCGCTTCATCCGCTATCTGGAAGCGACGGAGAAAAAGAATATTTTGAACCCTGGTTTTGACTCGAAACTCGGCGCTACTTGACCCCCAGGCGCGCCTGTTCGGTTTCGACCGCCGGCGCCTCGCTTAGACAAGATTCTGGCGATTCTTTGGTCAGCGCCATGTCTGCGCGTGACATCTCGCCGTCGCGACGCTGCAAGCCTATCCAATTCCACTGATCCGGATACTCTCGGATCGCTGCCTCGATCCGGCGGGTGTACAGCGCAGTAGTACCCACAACGCTCGCTTCGAGATCATCGCTTCTCAGTGGCAGAATCGGCGCATCGACCCTAAGCACTATCCTATCCGCCGAGCGCCTGATCGCAAACATCGGCAGAGTCGCCGCCTCCGTACGCAACGCCAGCGTCGCCGGACCGCGCGGCGCCGGAACTTTCACGCCAAAGAAGTCGACCATCACGTCGCCGGATCTAAACTCATCGGCAATGATTAGAACAATACGGTTTTCGCGCAGCGCCTGTAAAATGCCGCGCACGGCCTGGCGACGGGGTTTTGCAGCAATCGTATGAATACCGATTTGCCGGCGATAATGATCCAGCAACTTTGCAAAGCGTTGGTTGCGCGGAGACTTGATGACCGCGCTAAATGGATAACCGCTCGCAGCCAGACGCGCGCCGATCAGCGTGAAGCTCCCCAAGTGCGCGCTCAAGGCAAGCACCCCTTTGCCTTTCTCGAGTGCGCGCTGGATATGGTCTTCTCCCTCCAAGACGACCGTGGAAACAATTTTCTCCCTGGAGAAATGCATCACCCTGGCGGTTTCGAGCACTCCCTGCGCAAAGTTCAGCCAGGCACGCCAGGCTAACTTTTGCCGTTCACGAGGATCAGGAATTTCTTGGCCTAGGACCGACTCAATATTTTCCGCCATGCGCTTGCGGTAACCGCGCAAAATGATGAAGGTGGCACGCGCCATCAGGCGCGTGAAACCCCGTGTCATCCCGTTAGGTATATAGGGAAGAATGTGGACAAAGCTACGCAATGCTTGCTCACCGCAGCGATAGCGAAAATTGTATAACAGCTCGCGGAGCTTTGACTTGCCCGGTTTTCTGACCAGGCGGCTTTGGTGTTTCATTGGTGCGTCATTTAAAGACAAAAGGCGCTGAAAGAAAAGGGCGGCGACAGACTCGATCTATCGCCGCCCGCAAAAATGCTCAAAGAATTTATTCGCGTTATCGACTCGCCGCCCGGCGCAGCCGCTGTCCGGACCGACGTGAAAGCGCCATTCGGCGCTTGTGTTTTCTCGACCGCGGCGCGAGCCGATAAACTTTGGCTTGGCTGCGTTGCGCCAAGGAATTTTCCTTCCAGGTCGCTAGCCCCCGCCTGATATAATCGGGACTTAATCCCAGCCCTTCGCAGATGCTATCGAAAGCAAAGACCCCTTCTCCGGCCGCTTGCTGAATCCAATCCTCGGCCTCTTGAAACAGCGCTTTGCCTTTGGCGTCCGTGGCGGAGACATACTTTTGAAAACACGCGATGGCGTCTTCTAAAATCGCCAGCATCAGTTTCTTTTCCGGCTCCAGATGCACTTTACGCCGATAGGTGTCGAGATACTGATCCGGCAAAAGCGTGTCCGGCTGAAACAGCGAGGACACACGTTCTTCCATACTAAGCCCAGTGTCATAACTCATAGTCACCACCTCCCGTTAGGGTGCGGCCTAAATCCGGACGAATGGGAAAAAACTCTTTCATCCGTTATGCCGCACTCGAAAGAGAAGAAGAATTTATCAATTCCTTGCAGGCAGGTTGCCGCAAGGCCGCAATCGTTGTCCGATTGAGTACTTCGGTAATACTGCGTTGCACCTCACTCCACACGCCGATCATCGTGCAGCGGGGCAATTGGTCACAGCTCAACTCATTGTCCATGCAAATGTTGACCGCGATCGGTCCTTCGATCGCCTCTATGACGTCATAGAACGAAATCGCATCTGCCGGACGCGCCAGCATATATCCGCCCAGGGAACCTCTTTTCGACTTGATCAGTCCGCCGCGAATCAAGTCTTGAATGATCTTTTCCAAAAATTTGCGCGGCACGCCTTGACGCTTGGCGATCTCAGCTATGGAACAGCATTTCTCCGGGTCTTGATCTGAAAGATAAATCACCGCCCGCAGACCATAATCGACCCGTCGAGGAATCTGCATCAGACCCATAGCTCTACCCCCTTGCCCTGAGCTTATCGGCCGCGGCGGCTTCCGCGGCGCGCGGCTGCTGCGCATGACGAAGCTTGCCCAGGGCCGAAAGCCCCTCTAAGCGTTGGACGATTGCCGGCATCTTTTCGTTCACATAAAGCACTTCTTGTCGAGTATTAAATCGGCTCAAACTGAAACGGACCGCGCCTTGCAGCCAATCAGCGGGTACGTTCATAGCACGCAGAACGTGCGACGGCTCGGACGATCCCGCGGTGCAGGCGGAGCCGGTCGAGGCGCATATTCCTTGCTGATCTAGAAGCACCAGGATCGACTCCCCTTCCAAATATCGAAAACTGATATTCGAAGTATTCGGCAAGCGATTTTGCGCCCGGCCATTGACTCGGCTGCCTGGGCACGACTCGAGCAACAATTCTTCGAGCTGATCGCGCAGCGCCTCTATTCCAACCGCGTCCTCGGACATGTGACCGAGCGCGATCTCTGCCGCCTTGCCCATGCCGATGATGGCCGCGACATTTTCAGTTCCGGCACGACGATTGCGCTCTTGATGACCACCGATCATAAACGGCGAAAACGTCAAGCCGCGCCGCACGTAAAGCGCGCCGACTCCCTTCGGCGCGTGGAACTTGTGAGCCGAGATCGTTAACAAGTCGATCGGCAAATCCTTTACTTCAAGCGGCAACTTCCCCGCGGCCTGCACCGCGTCGACGTGAAACGGAATGCCTTTCGATCGGACGATCTCAGCGATTTTTTCGATCGGAAAAATTACTCCGGTCTCGTTGTTCGCCCACATGATCGATACCAACGCGGTGTCGTCGGTCAGCGCGGAGCGAAGCTCGTCAAGGTCGAGCGCTCCGTTTTCATCCACGCCCAACCACGTGACGCGGCAACCTTTTTTCTCCAAGTGCTGGCACAAACCCAGCACCGCCGGGTGTTCAACCTGAGTGGTTACGATGTGGCGTTTATCCGGGCGCGCTTCGAGCATGCCGCGGATCGCCGCGTTATCGCCTTCCGTGCCGCAACTGGTGAAAATCACTTCGATGGGATCGGCGGCGCCGATCAGAGCGGTGACCTGTGCCCGCGCTTGATCGACTTTCTGGCCGACCTCGCTGCCGAAACGATGGATGCTCGACGGATTGCCATAGTGCTCCGTCAAAAACGGCAACATCGCTTCTGCGACCTCGGGCAACACTCGGGTCGTCGCATTGTTATCGATGTAAATCTCGCCCGCCATAATTGTTCTCTGACTTCTGACTACTGACCTCCGCTCTATCCGACGCTCCCCTCCAAGCTCACGCCGAGAAGTTTCTGCGCCTCGACGGCGAACTCCATCGGCAATTCCTTGAATACCTGTTTGCAGAAACCGTTGACAATCATATTGACGGCGTCTTCGGTCGAGATGCCGCGTTGGCGGCAATAAAACAACTGATCCTCACCGATTTTTGAGGTCGATGCTTCATGCTCGACCTGCGATGCGTTGTTGAGCACTTCCAGGTACGGAAACGTGTGCGCGCCACATTTGTCGCCCAACAATAGCGAATCGCATTGCGAATAATTACGCGCGCCGGACGCGCCTTTCATGATCTTCACCAGCCCGCGATAAGTATTTTGCCCGTGGCCCGCGGAGATACCCTTGGAAATAATCGTGCTTTTGGTGTTCTTGCCCATATGGATCATCTTCGTGCCGGTATCGGCTTGCTGGTAATTGTTCGTCAATGCCACTGAGTAAAACTCACCGACCGAATCGTCGCCTTGCAAGATACAGCTCGGATACTTCCAGGTGATAGCCGAGCCGGTTTCGACCTGCGTCCATGAAATCTTCGAGCGCTCGCCCAAACACTTGCCGCGCTTGGTGACGAAATTGTAAATACCGCCCCTGCCTTCAGCATCGCCGGGGTACCAGTTTTGCACCGTGGAATATTTTATTTGCGCGTCGCGATGGGCGACCAGCTCCACCACCGCCGCGTGCAATTGATTTTTGTCGCGCATCGGCGCTGTGCAACCTTCGAGATAACTTACGGTCGCTCCTTCTTCCGCAACGATCAGTGTGCGCTCAAACTGGCCGGTCTCTGCGGCATTGATGCGGAAATAGGTCGACAGCTCCATCGGACAGCGCACGCCCTTCGGGATGTAGCAAAACGACCCATCGCTGAACACCGCGGAATTGAGCGACGCGAAAAAGTTATCGGTGTAGGGCACCACGGAGCCCAAATATTTCTGCACTAGCTCTGGATGATTCTGCACTGCCTCCGAAAAAGAACCGAAAATGATTCCCAACTCGCCCAGCTTTGCTTTGAACGTCGTTGCGACCGAGACACTATCGAACACCGCATCGACGGCGATGCCGGCCAGAGATTCCTGTTCGTTGAGAGGTATGCCGAGCTTCTC
>Ga0207701_10004006_pt1 | contig 15016 bp, 14 predicted proteins | sample KBSSwiSSwithPhiX_FD_184294 | JGI IMG/M metagenome (GOLD analysis project Ga0207701, IMG submission 184294) | Switchgrass rhizosphere bulk soil microbial communities from Kellogg Biological Station, Michigan, USA, with PhiX - S5 (SPAdes) (version 2) | ecosystem: Environmental > Terrestrial >... | reverse complement strand
TCGACGATACCGCCCGGACGCTGAATGCAATGCGCCCGGACTGCATCGTAATCCGGCACCGCGAAAACGGCGCCCCCGCTCGCCTCGCCGAATTGGCCGAATGCGCGGTGATCAATGCGGGCGACGGCACCAACGAGCATCCGACCCAGGCCCTGCTCGATGCCTTGGCCCTGCAAATCCGCTTCGGGCGTATCGATGGGCTGAAAGTCGCGATTTGCGGGGACATCCGCCACAGCCGCGTCGCGCGTTCGAATGCGAAGCTGCTTCCGCGGCTAGGCGCGGAGGTGCGCCTGGCGGGGCCACGGTCGCTGACGCCTGACGATGTCCCTGCCCTCTCAATCGACGAGGCAATCCAGGGTGCGGATGTGGTCATGATGCTTCGAGTCCAGCGCGAGCGGCTGGAGGAGGAACTTGGAGATGCGCCCGGCGAATATCTCGCGCGCTATGGCCTCACCGTCGATCGGCTCGCCCAAGCAGCGCCCGAAGCAGCGATCATGCACCCGGGTCCGATCAACCGAAACGTAGAGATCGCCGACGAAGTCGCCGACGATCCCGAACGTTCAATGATATTGCTTCAGGTCGAAGCGGGCGTGGCCACGCGAATGGCCTGCCTGGAGCTGGTTACGGCCGTCTGATCAGCGCGACGCGAACTGGGCCGGCGAGTCGCCGGCGGTCGAGCGAACGAAGCAATTGCCGCCCTTGCCGCGCAGCGTGGCACAGTGGGAGATCGCTTCATGCTGATTGTCGAAACCGCGAACCGACAGGCGCCACACGGTTCCGCGAGGACCGTCGAAACGCGCAATCATCGGAGAGTAATTGCGGAGCGCCGGATACTTCTTCGAAAGCTGCGCCCAGGCGACCGAAACCCTCTCTTCGGAGCTGTAGGCGCCCAGCTGGACGACCGCCTTCGACTTGCCGGCAACGCTGCCTTCCGAACGGATTGGAGCGGACGCTTTCTTTAGCTTGGCGGGCTTCGGCTTCGGAGCGAAGTTCGAAGCCATCATCGCGAAGGCTGCCGGAGCTTCCGGAGAAATGGCGGCAGCTGCTGCGATTGCCGCATGCTGTTCCTGAGCCACCGGCGCGGGTGCGGGTGCGGGAGCAGCCTCGGCAACAGCCGGAGCAGGAGCAGGAGCCACCGGCTGAGCGACATCGGCAGCGAAAGCAGGAGCGCTCGCGCCGTCAGCGATCGGGGCTTCGGCGAATTGCACCGGGGCTTGCGGAACCTCAACGGCAGCGACGGCTTGCGTCGCATTGCTCTTGTTGAGGGCCAGGCGGATCGGCTGCCCGGGGTCGCCCGCCGCGGGCGTAACGCCGATCAGCATCGCGACCTGGTCATAGGAATGCGCTGGCTTGGCGAGCGCCATCCACTGTTTGATGCGGGCATCGACCAGATCTGCAGTCAGGTCCTGTGACGCAATGGTACGAGCTGCAAGCCAGTCGCCGACGAGCGCATGGGAAAGCGCAAGGTTCTGGCGAACGCGGGAGTCGGCGCCCTGCGCACGAGCAGCGATATCGAGAACCTGCACCGCTTCTTCGGCTCGGCCGGCCAGAGCGAGCGCGAGACCGAAGTCGGCAGCATCGATATGACCCTGGGCGGCCTGGAGGTTTGAAATCGCTTCGTCGTTCTTGCCGAGAGCGATTTGAACCAGCGAGCGCTTCAGGATGACCTGCGGCTGGGCGGGCGCCAACGACAGAGCGTCCCCATAGGCCGCTTCTGCCGATGCAAAACGGCCGGCACCGAAATAGGCGTTGCCGAGAAGGACTCGGACATTGATGTCCTGCGGGCTCTGCTCAACCGCGCGCTCTGCGAGATCGACCGCCGTCGCATAGTCGCCTGCGCTGAGCGCCATTTGTGCACGAAGCCCGTATGCGAGGGTCGCCGTGCCCTTCGAGACCGAGGCGCTGCGCGACATTGGCGCCGCGCATCCGGCGACCATGCCGGCGAGAGCGATGGCGGAGACTGCGGATCCGAACCGAAGCGGTTTCATTTGCCTTACCCCTTGCATTTGGCCCCTTCGGCCAGTGCTTACCCCTTGCGCTTGGCCTTTTCGGCCATCGCCTCCAGCTCTGGCATTCCATCGAGGAACTGATCGAGAGCGTCAGTGACTAGAAGCTGAGCCGAGCGACCGCTGAGGGCACAGGCCAGGCGAAGCTTCAGGTGACGTTCCGGATCGAGCCGGAGAGTGAACGCAGCCTTCCCCTTGGTGCCCGGAGCCGAACGCGGCTTCGCGGCACGGCGAACCGCCGGAGCCGGAACCGGCGGCACCACGTACATCGGCGCCCTGGCTTCGACCTGCTGCGGCGGCAGCTCGCTAATCTCGATTACGATTTCCGCGGTCTCATCGGCTGCCTCGGCAACCTCATCCTCGGCGCCGTTGAAGCGATCGACGATCTCCGCCTGTTGCGTGTGCACCGGCGAGTTGACCGGCGTCAGGCCGGCATGGCCGTGGAGCGCCGGATGCTCGGCGATCTCCTCGCCGAACGCGTCATGGTCGGCATCGCGCGGAGCCTCGACGGGCTTCGGCGCCTCGAATCCCATGTCGTTCCAGCCGAGATCCTCGAGGTTTCCGCCGATCTGGCCGAACCCCTGGGGGCGCATGGCCGGACGAGCAGCACCCTTGCGGGCGAGGAGGCCGGAGGAGAGGGATGCGAATGGTTTTGGTTCGGACATCACTTACGCTGCCCCCTTACTGGCCGACCACCCGACGGCCGAAGCCGCCGACGGGACGAGGCGATGCAGGAGCGGCATTCCCGGCTCCGGGCGCCGCGAAAACTGTGCGGCGGAAATTCTTTTCGAGACGATCCGAGATGTAGTCCCAAAGTTCGACCACTTCCCGGGCCGACCGACCGTTCGGGTCGACTTCCATCACCGTGCGGCCGTCGATCATCGAGGCGGCGAAGTCGGTGCGGTGGTGGATGGTGACGGGAGCAACGGTGCCGTGCTGTGAGAGCGCGACAGCGGCTTCGTACGTGATCTTGGCTTTCGGGGTCGCTGCGTTGACGACGAAGATCAGGGGCTTGCCGGCACGATCGCAGAGATCGACCGTCGCGCCGACGGCACGAAGATCGTGCGGGCTCGGACGGGTCGGAATGACGATCAGCTCGGCAACGGCAATGACGCTCTGAATGGCCATGGTGATGGCCGGCGGAGTGTCGATGACTGCGAGGCGGAAGCCTTGCTGACGAAGAACCTCGAGGTCGGAAGCAAGCCGCGCGACCGTGGTCTGCGCAAAGGCGGGCATTTCTGCCTCGCGCTCGTTCCACCAGTCGGCAAGGCTGCCCTGCGGATCGATGTCGATAAGGCAGACCGGGCCTGCCCCCGCCAGCTGCGCCTGCACCGCAAGATGGCCGGACAAAGTCGTCTTACCCGACCCGCCCTTCTGCGATGCCATAGCCAGAACGCGCATGCTTTTCCCCTCGCCGAAGCCGTCAATTCAGCGTTGGGAGTGACACTCAAGGCGCTAAAATCTGGTTAACGCGTTCAAGACACTGTTGCTGTATTCCAGCCCCGAGTTACGGTCGCACGCAGACGGAGTCCAAGCATGCAGCCAAGGTTCTGGAGCAAATTTCTGGTCTGCACGTCGCTTTTGCTCGCGGCGCCCGCATCCGCGCAAAATGTCAAAGCCGGAATCGATGCATGGCAGCGGGGCGATTACGTCGGCGCGGTTGCGATCTGGCGCCCTCTTGCCGAAGCGGGCGACCCGGACGCTTCGTTCAACATGGGCCAGGCCTATCGGCTTGGACGCGGCGTGCTCGTCGATCTCGCGACCGCCCAGACCTGGCTCGAGCGCTCTGCCGAGAAGGGCCACGTCGATGCCCAGACGACACTAGGCCTCCTTCTCTTCCAAAACGGAAACCAGGCCGACGGCTTGAAATGGCTAAAGGGCGCGGCCGAGAAAGGCGATCCCAGAGCGATGCTCGTTTACGGCACGGCCTTGTACAACGGCGACGGCGTCCCACAGGACCCTGTCCTCGGCTATGCCTATGTCAGCCGCTCGGCCGCGCAGGGACTGGAACCCGCCCGGAATACGCTCCAGCAGATGGACGACATCATGCCGCTGGAACAGCGCAAGAAGGGCGTCGCCATGGCGGTGCAGAAGGCGAAAACGCAACAGAGAGCGGAAGCCAAGCCTGTCCCGACGCCCAAGCCGAAGGCCCGTAGCGCCGTCTCCCCTGCTCCAGCACAGACAACCGTTGTGCCGGCAACGGGCGCTTGGCGAATCCAGCTCGGCGCTTTTTCGCAACGCGCATCGGCCGAGGCGTTGTTCCGGAGGCTTTCGGGAAGCGCGCCGGTAGCAGGCCGCCAGCAGTTCCTGATCGCAGCCGGATCGGTCACCCGGCTTCAGGTGGGCCCCTTTCCCAGCAAGTCGGCAGCTGCGGCGGCTTGCAGCAGCCTTTCCTCAAGGGGACAGGCGTGCTTTCCGGTCGCCGCGAAATAATTCTTTAGCTCACCCAATCGCGCCGGCGGATGCCCTGCGCCCACAGCAAGGCATCCAACCCGTGGTAATCGAGCCGGGCGTCAGCGACTTCGGCCAGCGCGGGCTTGGCGCGATAGCCGACGCCTAGCCCGGCCTCCTGGACCATCAGCTTATCGTTCGCGCCGTCCCCGATCGCGAGGACGTCCTCCCGAGCGAGACCCAGTTCTTCCCGAGCCTCGATCAAAGCATCGAGCTTGGCCTGCGCATCGACGATCGGGTCCTCGACCGAACCGCTCAGCTGCCGCCCATCGAACAGCAGCCGGTTGGCCCGAACGGCGTTGAAGCCAAGCATTTTCGCGATCGGATCGGCGAACGAAACGAAGCCGCCTGTCACGAGGATCGCCCGCGCGCCTCCGACCCGCATCGTGCGGACGAGGGTCGCGGCGCCAGGGTTCGGAACAACCCGTTCCGCAAGGCAGCGGCCGATCGCTTCCTCATCAAGGCCGGAAAGAAGCGCGACCCGCTCCCGAAGTGCCGCCTTGAAGTCAAGTTTGCCTTGCATCGCGCGCTCCGTGATCTCCGCGATCTCGCGTTTGAGACCAGCGAAGTCGGCGAGCTCGTCCAGGCATTCCTGTCCGACGATGGTCGAATCCATGTCGGCGACAAGCAGCCGCTTGAAGCGCTGCTCCTCGGGCTGGACGAAGACGTCTACGCCATCGAGCCCATCAAGCGCCCAACGAATGACCTGAGTGTCTCCAGAGACACGCAGATCGACTGCATCGCCCTCGTCGATCCAAGCGGAAAAAGCCGCCTTTGGGTCGATTTCGCGCAACGCGCCAAGAGCACGGTCGATCAGCCTGTCATCAAGCCGTCCTGCTGCTATCAGCGTCGCAATGGCCATAAGGGTCGAAAAACCTCCCGTCGCACTCATTGCCGGGCCGACTGCGAGCGGCAAGTCGGCACTGGCTTTCCGCCTTGCAGTGCAAACTGGCGGGGTGATCGTCAACGCCGACAGTGCGCAAATCTATCGCGATCTCCCGATCCTTAGCGCAGCACCCGGCCCGGACGAGCGCGCACAGGCCGAGCATCGCCTCTACGGAGTGCTCGACGGGGCACAGGCATGCTCGGCAGCGGACTGGGCCGCAATGGCACGGCAGGAGATTGCGGACGTCCACGGGTCGGGCCGCCTGCCGATCCTGGTCGGCGGCACGGGTTTGTACCTGCGCACCTTGCTCGACGGTATCGCTCCCGTACCGGCGATTGATCCGGACGTACGCCGAGAGGTGCGTGAAGCTCCGGTGGAGAATAACCGCCGAAGACTAGCGGATCTGGACCCGGAAGCGGCGGCCCGTCTCAAGCCGACCGACAAAACACGCATTGCCAGGGCGCTGGAGGTCGTTCTTTCGACCGGCAAGACTCTCCCCGAATGGCAAAAGGAGCGCGAAGGCGGGATTGCCGAAGCGATCAACCTCAAACCGCTTGTGCTGCTTCCGCCGCGGGATTGGCTCTATCGCCGATGCAATGAGCGATTTGGCGCAATGGTCGAACTTGGCGCCGCGGACGAAGTTCGAGCGCTCCTCGATCGACAGCTCGATCCAGCCCTCCCGGTGATACGGGCAATCGGCGTTCGAGAGCTTGCTGCCTGGCTGAACGGTCAAGTCACCCGGGAACAGGCAATCGCCACCGGGCAGCAGGCAACTCGGCGCTACGCGAAACGGCAATACACCTGGTTCGCGCATCAGCCCCCGGAAAACTGGCCGCGCCATTGCGAGCCCGTCGTTGAGGACCGCATCGCGGAGGCGCTGGCGCTGCTCGAAGCGAAGCCCTAAGCGAACGGCCATGGAGCTGCTGCGCGACAGCGACATCGATATGGCCCCACTGGCGGGGAAGCGTGTTGCTATTCTTGGCTACGGCAACCAGGGCCGGGCGCAGGCGCTGAACCTCAAGGACAGCGGGATCGACGTCGTCGTCGGCCTGCGCGGAGCCTCCGGCAGCGCAAGGTCAGCCGAGGAAGCGGGACTGAAGGTAGCCCTGGTTGAGGAAGCCGCCGCGTCGGCTGATCTAATCATGTTCCTTGCTCCTGACGAGGCGCTCGACGGCATCTACAAGGAGGTTGAGGCCCGTATCCGCTACGGGGGGGCGATCGGCTTCAGCCATGGGCTGGCAATCCATTTCGGAGCCGTCCGTCCCCGCCACGACCTCGACGTCATTCTGGTCGCGCCGAAGGGGCCCGGGACTGCGCTGCGGTCGCTGTACCAGCAGGGCAAGGGCATGGTCGCGCTTTGGGCCGTGGCGCAGGACGCGACCGGCGGTGCGCGCTCGCTTGCTTTGGCCTACGGCAAGGCAATCGGCTGCGCCCGCGCCGGGCTCATTACCTCGAGCTTCGCTGAGGAATGCGAAGCCGATCTCTTCAACGAAGGGGCGGTCGTTTGGGGCGCGGTCCCCGAAATCCTCGTCGCCGGCTTCGAAACCCTGGTCGAAGCAGGCGTTTCGCCGGAAGTCGCCTTCCTGGAATGCGTCGGCGAGTTGAAGCTGATTGCCGAACTGATCGAGCAGCGCGGCATCGCGGGGATGCGGGAAGCCATCTCCAACACGGCAGAGCTTGGCGCGGTGCTGGGCGGGCCAAGGGTAGTCGACGGCGAAGTACGTCGGAAGATGCGCGAGATCCTGGACGAAGTTCGCAGCGGGCGTTTCGCCAAGGCTCTTCAGCAAGAGGCCAATGCCGGCTACCCCCTATTGGAAAAGGCGCGAGCAGATGCGCGCGCAGGTGCCATCGAGCAGGTCTTCAGCGATCTGAAGAAACTGACTTAGCCGACTTGCTCGGGCAATTCGGTGATGCGTCCCCCGACGGATGCCCGTTCGGTGTAGACGCGCTGCAGCCGCCGATGGGCCTGGGCAGCCTCTTGGTCACTGGCGGACATGGCGAGCTCGAGCTCTTCGGCAGCGCGCTGGGCGAAATAGGCCCGATCGCCGGTCACGGTGCTGGACTGGTCCATGGTCGGTCTCCTCCAGTCGCTGAAGCGTAACATGGCGAAGCTTGGATGTCGCCAGAAAAGGGCGATTTTCAGCGCCTTCCGAACAGCTTCTCCATTTCGGCATGGCCAAGCTTCACCCAGGTCGGGCGTCCGTGATTGCACTGGCCGGAACGCGGTGTGATCTCCATCTCGCGCAGGAGAGCGTTCATTTCGGCGACTGACAGGACGCGCCCTGCCCTCACCGACCCGTGGCAGGCGATTGTAGCCGACACATGGTCGAGTTTCTCCTGAAGGGAAAAAGCTCCTCCCAGCTCCGCGAGCTCGGCGGCGAGGTCGCCAAGAAGACCTTGAACATCGGTCTTGCCCAAGGCGGCCGGAGTAGCGCGGACCAGAATTGATGTCGGTCCGAAGCGCTCGACCTCCAGGCCAAGGCGCCCAAGTTCTTCCGAAGCGGCCTCGATCCGATCGCAGTCGGTTTCTTCCAGATCGACCACCTCCGGCATCAGCAAGGGCTGACGCGCGATCGTTCCGCCTTCGCGAGCTGCCCGCATGCGCTCCAGCACCAGCCGCTCGTGCGCGGCATGCTGGTCGACGATGACCAGACCGTCCTCCGCTTCGGCAACGATGTACGTCGCGGCGACCTGTCCCCTGGCAACGCCCAGTGGATATCTGGGAACTTCGGCGACCGCTGGCTCGGCGCGTGCTGCCGGCGCATGATCGAAGAGCGCCTTCGTTTCTTCGAGAACGGCCGTGGAACCCGCCGGCGCCCACTGCGGTACCTGGCCGCCCGACGCTGGAACGCGCCTGAGCTGCTCGTCATAGGTCGCGCTGGTGGTCCAGAGCACTGGAGCTGCCGCCTGCTTCCGCGTTGCGCTCCTCTGGCTCGCCTCGTCGAGAGCGGCGCGAAGGCCGCCGACGATCAGGCCACGTACCGCCGTCGGATCGCGGAATCGGACTTCCGTCTTAGCGGGATGCACGTTCACATCCACTTCCTCGAGCGGCACCGAAAGGAACAGAGCTGCGATCGGGTGACGATCCCGCGCAATGAGGTCGCGGTAAGCACCCCGCAGCGCACCGACGAGCAGGCGATCCTTCACCGGTCGGGCGTTGACGAACAGGAACTGCTGGTCGGCCAAGCCCCGGTTGAACGTCGGCAGGCTGACGATGCCGGTCAATCCAATGCCGTTGCGCTCGCAGTCGATGCCGATGCCGTTCCGGTCAAGCTCCGCGCTCAGCAGCTCAGCCACACGCTGCGGCGGTGTCGTGGGCTGAAGCGAGAGGATCCGGCGGCCGTCATGCTCGAGCACGAAACTGACGTCACTTCTGGCCATGGCCAAGCGCTTCACGGAATCGAGGCAGGCTGCGTACTCGCTCCGCGGGCTTCGCAAGAACTTGCGCCGGGCCGGGACCTTTTCGAACAGCCGCTCGACGCGGATGCAGGTGCCGGGTGGAAGTGCCGCCGGCCCCTCGCCCACCGGCGCGCCATGGTCGATCTCGACCCGCCAGCCGTCGGCACCGCGCACCCTGCTGTCCAGCGTCAGGTGCGAGACGCTTGCAATTGAGGGCAGCGCCTCGCCACGGAAACCGAAGCTGACGATCCGATCGAGGCCGTCGTCGGGCAATTTCGAAGTCGCGTGACGCTCCAGCGCCAAGCGCATTTCATCGGGCGTCATTCCGGACCCGTCGTCGGCAACTTCGATAAGCTCGAGCCCGCCGGCCGTCAGCCTGATTCGGATCGTTCCGGACCCGGCATCCAGCGCGTTCTCAACAAGCTCCTTGAGGGCGCTCGCAGGGCGTTCTACGACCTCGCCAGCAGCGATGCGATTCACGAGCTCCGAAGGCAGCCTTCTTATTGACATGTTAAGCATTCCTAGCCGATTACCGGCGGGCCAGCGAAGCGCTGATTTCGGGGAAAAATTCAGTTCGCATTCAATGGGATGGAATTAATCGCCGGTAAACGCGTGGGGCCGTCCCACTGTCGTTGCCGAGCAATAGGGCGAGAGACGGGGAAGAATGTTCTGGACGCGCTGGTTCAAATGGATGTCGCACGACATGGCGATCGATCTCGGGACCGCCAATACACTGGTTTACGTACGCGGCCGCGGAATCGTTCTTAACGAGCCGTCCGTCGTCGCCATCGAGACCATCAACGGCGTGAAGAAGGTCAAGGCAGTCGGCGAAGACGCCAAGCTCATGATGGGCAAGACGCCCGACCAGATCGAGGCCATTCGGCCGCTTCGCGACGGCGTCATCGCCGACATCGATGTCGCTGAGCAGATGATCAAACACTTCATCCACAAGGTGCACGGCGGCAAGATGCGCGCCTGGCGCTTCCCGGAAATCGTGATCTGCGTCCCGAGCGGGTCGACCAGCGTCGAGCGCCGCGCGATCCGCGACGCAGCGTCCAACGCCGGCGCCAGCGCCGTCTACCTGATCGAGGAACCGATGGCTGCCGCGATCGGCGCCGACATGCCGGTGACCGCCCCGATCGGATCGATGGTCGTCGACATCGGCGGCGGCACGACCGAAGTCGCGGTGCTCTCGCTGCGCGGTCTCGCTTACACCACCTCGGTGCGTGTCGGCGGAGACAAGATGGACGAAGCGATCAGCTCGTACGTCCGCCGCAACCACAACCTCCTGATTGGTGAGGCCACGGCCGAGCGGATCAAGAAGGAAGTGGGTATCGCCAAGCCGCCTACGGACGGCGTCGGCAAGACGGTCCACATCAAGGGTCGCGACCTGGTGAACGGCGTTCCGAAGGAGATTTCGATCAATCAGGGTCAGATCGCCGAAGCGCTTTCGGAGCCGGTTGGGACGATCGTCGAGGGCGTTCGCATCGCGCTGGAAAATACGGCGCCGGAACTGGCGGCCGACATCTGTGACCAAGGCATCGTGCTCACCGGAGGCGGCGCGCTGCTTCAGGGCCTCGACGAGGTCCTGCGCGATGAGACGGGACTTCCGGTCACGGTCGCGGAGGATCCGCTCACCTGCGTCGCTCTCGGTACTGGTCGAGCGCTGGAGGAAGAGCAGTTCCGCGGCGTTCTTCAGACCGCCTGAGAAAGGGCTGAGCGGTGGCGCCGCCGGGAGGGCCGCGCCCAGGCTGGTCCCGGCGCGCGCAGTACGGGCTGTTCTTCAGCTTTCTCGCCGCTATGGCGGGCCTGATCATCGGCATCGTCATGCTCGGCCTGTCGCTGGTCGCGCCAAAGAGCTATGCTTCGGTAAGAGGCGTCGCGCTGGATGCGACCGCGCCCGTCACGGGCGGACTCAGGGCCGTTACGGCGACGGTCGGCGGCGTGTTTACCGGCGCCGGCAATTACTGGGACGCCGCGCGTCAGAACGCGCGGCTGAAGCACGAACGCGAGTTGATGCTCCAGCGTATCGTAGAGGCCAAGGCCATCAGTCTCGAGAACCGCGAGCTCAAGGCGGCGCTGCAGCTTCGCGAGCATAGCAGGTCACCGATCGCGACGGGACGCATCGTCGGCTCGTCGTTCAGCAGCCCGCGCCGCTACGCCATTTTCTCCGCCGGCGGCGCCGACGGCGTGCGCGTTGGAATGCCCGTACGCTCGTCAAAGGGGCTCATCGGCCGTGTGATCGATGCGGGCTCTCTCGCCTCTCGAGTCCTGCTCGTCTCGGACCGGGCGAGCATCATCCCGGCAAGGATCCTGCGCAACGGCCAGCCCGTGATCAGCCAGGGTCGCGGCGATGGTACGGTCGACCTCAGGCCGCTCGAAGTGGGCCGGAACCCGTTCAAGCCCGGCGACATCGTGATCACGTCCGGAACCGGAGGGCTCTATCCTCCCCTCGTACCGATCGCCCGTGTAGTACGGCTGGACGACGATGGTGCAATCGCCCTCCCTCTCGCTGATCCGAGCTCGGCCAGCTTCGCCATGGTCGAACAGTCGTACGAGCCTGCCGCCGTTGCCGACGAAGCCGGCGGCATCCCGGAGAACCAGTAATGGTCCGCGCGGCCCTCGCTCCTCACAGGAACCTCGGCAAGGGGCCGGTCGCGGGCGCGGACCTTGTGCCCGCGATCTCCGTGGCAATCGCGAGCCTGCTGACCGCCCTCCCCATCGTTTCGATGAGCGGCTGGTATCCGGACTTCGGTTTCCTGATGCTGATTTCCTGGCGGCTGCTTCGCGCCGACGCGTGGCCCGCCTGGTGGGCGGCGCCGCTTGGTTTTTTCAACGATCTGATGAGTGGCCATCCGATCGGCCTTTCGATCGCATTGTGGACCGCGGTGATGCTGGTTCTCGACTTGATCGATCGCCGAACGATGTGGCGCGGCTATTGGCTTGAGTGGGCGTTGGCGGCCCTGCTCCTGTTCATCAACGAAACCGCTGAGTGGCGCATTGCCCAGATCATGAACGCGTCGCTGCCATTCGTCAGCGTTGTGCCGCCCCTCCTAATCTCTGCGCTGGCCTTCCCTGCCTTTGCCTGGGCCGCAGCCCGGCTGGACCGCTGGAGGCTCGGCCGATGAAGATGGAGCGTCGGTTCACTTCGGTCCACCAGACGATCACCTTCTCGCGACGGATGATGTTGCTCGGCTGCGGCCAGGCCGCCATTGGCGCAGTCCTTCTCGGACGCCTGGGGTGGCTCTCAGTCAGGGAGAATGAGAAGTATCAACTGCTGTCAGAGAGCAATCGCGTCCAGCTAATTCCGGTTCCGCCGCGCCGTGGATGGATTGTGGACCGGCACAAGGTTCCGATCGCCATCAATCGCTCAAGCTTCCGGATCGACCTGATCCCACAGCAGCTTGAAACGCCGGAATCGACGCTGAAGACCCTCGCCGAGCTATTGCAGCTGACGACCGATGACATGGATCGGATCCTGCGCGAGCTAAAACTAGGGCACGGCTTCCAGGCCGTGCAGGTCGCAGAGAACGTCAGCTTTGAGCAGTATGCTGCAATCACAGTTCGCTTGCCCGATTTGCCCGGCGTGCAGGCGACCCGTGGCTTCTCTCGATACTATCCGAGCGGCCCAGCGGTCGCACATCTTGTCGGCTACGTCGGCACGGCGAATGAAAAGGAATATGAGGCGGAGGACAAGAATCCGCTGCTAATCATTCCAGGTGTGAAGATTGGCAAGCAGGGTCTTGAAAAGTCGCTCGAAAAATACCTTCGCGGTGTACCCGGCGGCCAGCGCGTCGAGGTCACGGCTCGTGGCAAATTGGTCCAGGAACTTGATCCCAAGCCCGACCGCAGCGGACAGACAGTTCAGCTGACCATCGATCAGGGCCTGCAGGAGTATGCAGCGCGGCGGATGGGCGACCAGTCCGGCGCTCTCGTCGCGATGGACGTCGCGAACGGAGATCTGCTCGCATTCGTGTCGATGCCCGCTTTCGACCCGAACAGCTTCAGCGAGGGCATCGGCCGGACTGAATGGAAGATGCTGTCGGAGAACGACCACATCCCGTTGCTGAACAAGGTGGCGCAAGGGCTTTATCCGTCAGGCTCGACGATCAAGCCGGCGATGGCTCTGGCGTTCCTGAAACAGGGAATCGATCCCAAGCGGCGCGTTCACTGCGCCGGCGGCTATCAGATCGGAAATCGATATTTCCGATGCGACGCGGTGCACGGATCGATGGACATGCATTCGGCCATCGAACGCAGCTGCAACACCTATTTCTGGGCCACGGGCCTCGTCACCGATCCCGCGCAGACGACGGAGATGGTCAACTATCTGGGATACGGCCAGGAATTCGACCTGCCCATTCCGTCTCAACGGTTCGGGACAATGCCGAACCCCAAGTGGCTCGAGAAAAAATATCACCGGAAGTGGCAGGGCTACGATTCGGCCAATACGTCGATCGGCCAGGGATACGTCTTGGTGAACCCGCTCCAGCTAGCGGTCATGCCGGCGCGACTGGCATCTGGAAAGCTGCTTCAGCCACGTCTGCTGATAAGCGACCGCCAGGAATCCGTGAAGCCCGTCGACGCCAGTCCCGAGCATCTGGAGATCATTCGCAAGGCTATGGCGGCCGTCGTCAACGGCAGCGGCACTGCTGTCGCCTCGAAACTGCCGCTCGACGGAATCCAGATGGCGGGCAAGACAGGCACCGCTCAGGTCTTCCGGCTCGGCGAGCGCGGGCATCAATCGAACTGGGCGCTGCGCGACCACGCGCTGTTCATCGCCTTCGCGCCAGCCGACAAACCTCGCTACGCGATCGGATGCATTATCGAGCACGGCGGCTTCGGAGCGGCCACCGCAGCGCCGATCGTCCGTGATTCCATGACCTATCTGTTCGATAAGCAGAAGGCGTTGGCCGCCCTCGCTCCGCTTGAGGAGCAATGGGGCGGAACGCTTGCCCAGCGCAACGGGAGGCAGTTGGCGGCCTTCAAAGCACAGCGGACCGCAACGTGATCTCGTCGGCAATCATCCCCCAGCCCCTCGCGCGCCTTCCTTGGCGGCTGATCTTCGTCATCATCGGAATCGCCGGGATCGGCTTCCTCACGCAATATTCGGCCGCGGGGGGTTCGGTCCGGCCCTGGGCGATGAAGCAGGGCCTTACGGTCCTGTTCTTTCTCTCGCTCGCGGTGATCATGTCGACCATACGAGAGAACACGATCAAGCAACTGGCCTTTCCAGCCTATGCAGTCATCCTTATCATGCTGATCATCGTCGAAGCGGTGGGCTTCGTCGGCAAGGGAGCCCAGCGCTGGATCGACCTGGGGTTCATTCGCCTGCAGCCGAGCGAATTCATGAAGCCAGCCATCGTTATCGTGCTGGCCCGGTTCTACGAATTGCTTCCGGCCGGCGACATCCGCAAATGGCGCGCGATCTGGCCCGCCGTAGCGTTGATCGGAGTGCCTTGGGCGCTGATTCTTGTCCAGCCCGATCTCGGTACCGCAACGATGGTCCTCTTGGGCGGCGTCGCGGTGATGTTCATCGCCGGGGTCCCGCTTCGAGTATTCCTGATCCCGGCTGCGGTGCTCGGGGGAGCCATCCCGATCGTCTACCAGTTCATGCACGGCTATCAGCGCAGGAGGATCGACATCTTCCTCAACCCGGAAAGCGACCCCCTTGGTGCCGGCTACCACATCACCCAGTCGAAGATCGCGATCGGGTCAGGCGGCATTTTCGGCAAAGGCTTCCTCAATGGGAGCCAGAGCCATCTGGACTACCTTCCTGAAGGGCATACCGACTTCGCCTTCGCCACTTGGGTAGAAGAATGGGGCCTGCTGGGCGGTGCATTGCTCATTTTGTGCTTTGCAGCTGTGGTTGTCTGGGGGCTGCGAGTGGCATCGAACGCGAAGTCGCGTTTTGCCCAGCTGACGGCGGCTGGCCTGACCGCAACCATCTTCTTCTATTCGTCGATCAACCTAATGATGGTGATGGGCCTGGCGCCCGTCGTCGGCATTCCGCTCCCCCTCGTCAGCTTCGGAGGATCGGCCGTGATGACGGTGATGATCTGTCTCGGCGTCCTGATGTCGCTAGAACGGCAGCAGCGAACCACGTCGGGGCTCACGCGATAAGTTGAAATCGCGCGGTTGCGCCTTAAGTTTCGCCATGCTACCGGCGCCGCCGCTCAAGGTGAGATTTGACCGCCGGAGCATCCGCCGAATGGCAGTGGACGCATAGCTCAGTTGGTAGAGCAGCTGACTCTTAATCAGCGGGTCCTAGGTT
>Ga0207701_10004005_pt1 | contig 15017 bp, 15 predicted proteins | sample KBSSwiSSwithPhiX_FD_184294 | JGI IMG/M metagenome (GOLD analysis project Ga0207701, IMG submission 184294) | Switchgrass rhizosphere bulk soil microbial communities from Kellogg Biological Station, Michigan, USA, with PhiX - S5 (SPAdes) (version 2) | ecosystem: Environmental > Terrestrial >... | reverse complement strand
CCAACGTGAGAAATGCCACGACCGCGGCGATTCCCGCCACAAGAAAAGTATTTCGCGAAACCTCGATTCGCGGCATCATGTAGGTAGAAGACCGTTAGCAAATTACTACGGTGGCGTCAAACACAGGCTGCGCCTCAAACACGCGAGTCATGACAAATCGCTCGCCAAGTTTTGCCTGACAAACTACAAACACCCGCTGCATGGCTTCGAGCTCGCAAACAGTTTCAGTCGTCACTGGAGGTGCCGGTTTCCTTGGATCACATCTGATCGATCGGTTGCTGGCGGAAGGACATCGCGTTATTGCGATCGACAATTTTATTACCGGCAACCCAAAAAATATTGGGCATCTCGCCGGCAACGAGAATTTTACCTTTATCAAGCATAACGTATCGAACTACATCTTTTTGCCGGAAGAGAAGGTCGATTACGTTTTTCATTTCGCCTCCCCCGCCAGCCCAATTGATTATCTGGAGCTGCCGATTCCAACGCTAAAGGTTGGTGCATTAGGCACGCACAACACGCTCGGTCTGGCCAAAGCGAAGAAGGCGACGTTTGTGTTGGCCTCCACTTCGGAGTGCTACGGCGACCCACTCGTCCATCCCCAAAAAGAAGATTATTGGGGTAACGTAAATCCAATCGGACCTCGCGGTGTCTATGATGAAGCCAAGCGTTTTGCAGAGGCGATGACGATGGCCTATCACCGCTATCACGATATCGACACCAAAATCGTCCGGATCTTCAACACCTATGGACCGCGAATGCGCTTACGCGATGGACGAGTCGTCCCAGCGTTTATCGGGCAAGCCCTCAGCGGGACGCCGCTTACTATTTTTGGGGATGGATCACAAACGCGATCGTTTTGCTTCGTTTCCGACTTGATCGACGGGATTTACAAGCTCGCGATGAGTAATTTTCATGAGCCGGTTAATATTGGGAACCCGCGCGAGATGACGATCAAACAGTTCGCCGAGGAGATCATTCGGATTACGGGAACAAAATCAAAGATCGAGTATAAGCCGTTGCCCGAGGACGACCCGAAAGTACGCCAGCCAGATATTGGACGAGCTCGCGCCGTCCTAGGTTGGGAACCACGGGTTGACTTCGAAGAGGGGATTGCCAAAACAATTGACTATTTTCGCGGTTGTCTCGAGCGAGGCGAACTCGGAGATCGGCTGCAATTTTAGCAGTGTCGCAGAGCGAAGGCTGGTTTGGCTCAGCTGTCGCTTCGTGAATACGTACCGATAGATTATCAATTTATCTTGTTTGTTTCGGCCGAAACGGAAATAATCGTTCATGCGTTCTGGTTCCTCCAGACCGAGCGATCTAGGGATGCGAAAGCAGGCTGTCTTGTTCGCGCTGACTTTCGTTCTCGCGCTTTTCCCCGGCAGCGCTCGTGCGCGAGTCTCGTTTGAGGCTTTGCAGCAGGATGGCTATGGGATGGTTGAGTTGGTTCGACCTGAGCCAAACACATTGATGGTAAAGGCGACGATCAACGGCCGTAAGGCCCGTCTGATTGTGGACACTGGCTGGTCCGACGAAGGAATTACAATCAAGCCAAATTACGGGAAGGTCCTTAATTCACCAATCCGTGCAGTAAAAGGATTCGGTCTCTCTGCGAGCGGTCGCTCGGTTGGCAGTTTCCAGGAGGGGGAGGCAGACAGCGTAATAATGGGCAATGTGATTATGCGGAACGTGCCTATCATATTCGGAGCACTTGGGAGTCTGCAGCTTTCCTACAGCCGTTCCAATGTGCAGGCGGATGGATTTATCGGTTCGGGATTTTTGAGGACGTGCTCTGCGATCATTGACCTGCACAACCTCCGACTATATCTCCGGCCGCCGGGTACAGGACGCCGCGCTGTCATTTCCTCGGCGATGAAAGGGCAAGGTTTGGCCGAGGTTCCATTCTCGATTGTTGATAGTCATTGTTTTGTGGACGTTGAAGTCAACGGAGTCGCCGGAAGCATGTTCGTCGATACCGGCGCGAGTTTAGCTGAGGTCGACGAGCATTTCGCTAAGCTGATGAAGGCTCGCGCGTACAGCTCTCGTGTTGTTATGGTCGATGCAGCCGGTGTTGAGACACCGACCAAGCTAACCCAACTGCGATCATTCAAGATAGGAGGGGTCGAGGTGCGAGCGCCGGATTTGCGTATCGGCCAATTGGCTTTCTATCAACTGACCCATGGCGAAGTAGTCGGTCTACTTGGGATGGATATTCTCGGGAAGAATGGGACGATCATCGATTTCGGACAGAAGAAACTCTACTTCTATCCGTACTTCTAATACGACACCGGAGAATAATTCCGACCGGTAAGATTTTTTTGCGAATCTCACATTTTGGGCTGGCGTCACGCCACTAGCTTGTGGAATTCTCGCGCTTGAATGTCCCCCCGGACACGCATCACCACTCTTAATCTCGGCTCGCAGAGTATCGAACTGGCGGAGTTTCAAACTCGGTCTGAGGGCGAACTGACGCTCTGCAGCTACGGGACCCGAGAACTATTCGGTGACTCGACCCGAGGAAAACCGCGACAGGCAGAGGTTATCACAGCTTTGCGCGAGCTAATGGTGGAGCTGCAGATTAAGCCTGGGATCGTCAATTACTCAGTTGCTGAAGAATTAATCTTCACCCGCTTTGTGAGACTACCGGTGATCGAAGAGGAAAAGATCGAACGGATCATTTCGTTCGAGGCCCAGCAAAACGTTCCGTTTCCGATTGATGAAGTGGTCTGGGATTACCAGCTGGTGAGCGGAAAGACGAATGATCAGACGCAGGTAATCCTAGCTGCGATCAAAGCAGATCTGCTCGATGAAATTAATAGCGCTGTCGAGGCGACTGGTCTGCGAACCTCGATTGTCGATCTGGCCACGATGGCACTTTATAATGCGTTCCGTCATAGCTATTGCGGTTTAAACGGATGCTCGTTGCTCATCGACATCGGGGCACGAACAACAAACCTTCTTTTTGTCGAGTCCGGAAAAGTCTTTACACGGAGCGTGCCGATTGGTGGCGGTTCCATCACGTCTGGGATCGCGAAGGAATTTAGCGAATCGTTCGCTGCTGCTGAGCTTCGAAAGAAACGCGACGGTTCGGCAGGTTCTGAAAACAATGGGAGCGGGCCATTGCTTACGGATCTTTCGCGCGTCGAAAAAATTGTGCGCGGTACTATGACACGGCTGCAGGGCGAATTGATGCGCTCGATCAATCACTACTGCGGGCAACAACAAGGTAAAGCTCCAGAACGGGTCTTTCTCTCCGGCGGCGGTGCAAACACTCCCGGGCTGCCAGACTTTTTTCGCGAAAAATTACACTGGCCTATCGAGTTCTTTGATCCGCTTCGCATGGTGGGCGTCGCTGAATCTGGAATTGCAGACAAGATTGAGCGATCGAGACACCTGCTCGGGGAACCGGTTGGCCTCGCCTTGCGATCGGTAATCGATTGCCCGATTAAGCTAAACCTTCGTCCGGCAAGCGTGGTCCGCCGACACGACTTGGAAAAGCGGCGACCATTTCTTATCGGAGCTGCACTTTGCTTCCTTCTTGGATTTCTGGCCTGGGGTATTTACTTCACTCGAGCTTCAGAGGTACTGCGCCGTCGCACGAAAAATATGGAGGACAAAGTAGTCGCATTGAAAAGGATCGAGTCGCAGCTAAACGAAGTTCGCCGGCAAACTTCAGTGGTCGACAGTTTGGCCATTCCGTTAATGGAGGCAATCAATGACCGGAGTTTTTGGATCCAAATAATTGAAGAGCTGAATTCTCGGTTACCAACCGAAGACATTTGGGTAACTGAGCTAACGGCAACTTCGAAAAGGGTGGCCTGTTTGGTTTCGGAACCCGCTCAGAATCGAATCGAGGCTCCAACATTTCTGCCGTCGTCACGTGCGGGAGCGACTTCCGCCGAGCCTGTCATCGACGGCCTGCTCTTGCGCGGTCTCTACCTTTTTAACCCGAACCAGCAGGAAATCGTGGTCGACTATTTTCGGAACCTAACGGGCTCGCCATGGTTCGCGATCGATCAAACCAATCAGGCGAATTATGTCAAGCCGACCACACCGAACGATACGGAGTGGGCGTTTCCATACGAGCTCCGTCTCGATTTGCGTAAGCCAATAAAACTCCGATGAAATGGCTTCGCGAGAATCGATCCTTCGGCGCGCTCTTGACCGTCTTTAGCACGTGCCTGTTAGGCATCTTCTGGCTTTTGCTCAGCTCAAAATCCAATTGGAATGATGCATCGGCTCATTTCCACGAAACAGCTGAGGAGTTGACTCGCCTCAACCGACTCGCGCCTTACCCGAACGGAGAAAATCTACGTCAGATGAAAAAGCAGGTAGAGGATTATGCCAAGACGCTTACTGGATTGAAGGAGGAGCTCAAGACGCAGTTCATTCCGTTGCAACCACTGGCGCCGAATGAATTTCAGTCCCGCTTGCGAATAGCCGTGAACACAGTAGCGGAGAAAGCCCGCGCAAACAACGTCCGCTTACCCGACAAGTTTTATCTTGGATTCGATGAGTTCGCTTCGACCTTGCCGCATACGCTCGCTGCGGCACCGCTCGGACAAGAGTTAAAACAGATCGAGTGCCTTTTGGATGCTTTATTTGAGGCACGGGTAGATGCGCTTACTTTGTTTCGACGAACTCAATTGCGGGAAGAGCAATTTGCATCCTCGCCGCCGCCTAACAAGAAATCAGGAGCTGTCCCTACCAGTGGTGCGAAAGCAATCGAACAGAATGTTGTCGAGGCGACCTTTCTCTCAACTCCGGCAGCAGCGAGAAAGTTTCTTAATCAGATCGGCGCTACAACCCAGCAGTTCTTCATTGTTCGACTCCTTCATGTTCGAAACGAAAAGGACAAGGGTCCAGTGCGGGAAGGCACTTCCGAGTCAGCAAATCCAGTCGCAGTCTCCTCTTTCGGCGGCCCTGTCAGCACAGAAGCTGTGAAGTCGAGTCCGACGGGGACAGTGAATTTTATCGTCGGCAACGAGCATATCCAAGTCACCGCTAAGATCGAGATGGTGAGGTTTACGTTTTGAATTGGGTTCGTTTACATTACGATCGGGTCTTGGCCTTGGCGGCCGTCTCTTTCCTATTTTCCTCTCTGGGACTGATTGGATGGAGGGTATCCCAATTCCAAAAAAGCTTTCCAAGCCTGCCGATTCCCTCTCCGCCAATCGCTGCCCGACCCTTGGCCCAGCTGCTGGAGATGGAGTTGGCGGGTGCACAGCTACGCCAGCCATCCCAGTGGACCTTCAGTGGACGCTCCGGGCTCTTCGTTCCAGAAAAGCATTTTATCGACGGTAATGGTTTCCCCGCCACCTTGAAAACGACGGAGCTTCATCCGCCGGTACCTAACGAATGGTTAGAAGAACATAGTCTTCCAATCACAGTCGGAGACGTCCTCAGCCAGGATCCCGATGGGGATGGGTTTAGTAACTTGGAGGAATGGCAGAATCATACCAGACCAAGGGACAAGGATTCTCACCCCGCTTTCATCGCGAAACTCAAGATGAAATCTTTTGTTCAAGAGCCTTTTCGGCTCGTCTTCGCTTCGTGGGTAGATCAGACCTTCGCTATCAACACCAATGACCTGCGAGAACCCACTCAATTTCTGAAAATTGGTGACCCGATCCGGGGGACAAAATTCAAACTCGTGAAATTCACGGAGAAACATGAACCAAATCGCTATGGCACCCGGATCGATGTCTCGGAGTTGACCCTGGAAAATCAGGAAACGGGCGAACAACTGAATCTCGTCAAAGAGCGGATCATGATCTCGCCGGAGTCGGTTGCGAAGTTTGTCTATACCTGGGGCGGAGACAGGGAATTCTCGGTGAAGAAGGATCAGGAATTCTCGTTAAGACCAGAAGAGGGGATCAGATATAAGCTAGTCGACGTTCAATCCAGCAAAGCGATTATCGTCAATATACGAAGGCCAGATGAACCGATCGACGTCGCTGTTGTCACTCCCTGAACCCCCCGAATCCCCCCATGATCAATCCCAATTACTATCGTGTTGCTATTCTTCTAGCCATTTTCCCTGTGACCGAGACAGCGGAGCAATGTTTCGCTCAGACTATTAGTGTCGTTTCCGATCATAAATCGACACGTCATCAACACCTCCGCAGTCAAACGCGGGGTCCAAAGTTTCTCGCGAAGGTGGAAGAGGTGAAGAGGCTTTTGGCCGAAGCGGAAGGTTACTACCGCAATGGACGTTATGACCTTGCATTCAAAAAGTACGAACAGGTCTTAAATCTCGATCCTTATAACGTTGCGGCGCGTCGCGGTGAGGAGAAAATCAATCTCGCAAAGACTCACTATGCCCAGGAAGCATATAATGAGGCGCGGTCCCGACAGCTTTGGCAGGTTCAAAAAGGTTGGGAAGAACCTGTCCGACCATTCGATCGGAGAGTGACACCCCTCAGCGACGCATATGCAAGAGATGCCACCGGGACAGCGCGTATCGCACACAAACTGAGCACAATCATTATTCCACGGATTGAATTTCGCGACGCCAGCATTCGTGAGGCGATCGAATTCTTGCGACAACAGGCCGAGACAAACGATCCCGCAACAGAGGGGCGCAAAGGCGTCGATATCGTCCTGCGATTGACCACACTTGGTCATTCGCCGGAATCAGTTACGACGGCCAGCGTAACAAATCCTCCTTCGTCTTTACTGAATGCTTCCCAAGCGACGACGTTGCCGACGGCATCTGGTCAGGTTGCAAATATTGCGGGGCCCGGGTTTTCCCCTAGTGATGCAAGAATCACCCTGACCCTAAACGAGATTCCGCTCTCCGAGGCGCTTCGCTACATTGCGAGTCAGGCCGGATTAAAAGTAAAGGTCGAGCCGTATGCGATCTCAATTATTCCGCTGAGCGAGCAGAGTAATGATCTGTTCACGAAAGAGTATCGTGTGCCGCCGAGTTTCATAACAGGATCGCTCAATGCCAGTGCCTCCTTATTGGATCAACCCACAGCAATTAAAGTAACCGGTACCGGCAAGGATACACAGGAAACAACCGGTGGCCGATTGTTGGTGACTCGCGAAGGTGCAAAGGAGTTTCTGGAGAATCAAGGTGTCTCCTTTGCTGTGCCTGGTTCGAGCGCGAACTTTCTTCCTCAGAGCAGCCGGCTCATTGTCCGCAACACAGCGGATAACTTGGACCTCGTAGATGCGATTGTGGAGCAAGCTAATATCGCGGGCCCGAAACAGGTTGAGATTGAGGCCAAGTTTGTCGAGATCACTCAAAATAATCTTAAGGAATTGGGTTTTGATTGGTTGTTGGGACCATTCAATCTGAATTCGAAGGGAAGTGTTGCTCTAAGCGGTGGAACCTCGGGAACCGGAGCACTCGTTAATCCGGCCGATTATCCCTTTTCAACTTCAGGCTTGCAGCCGGTTACCGCCGGAAACCGGAGCGGAAATCTCGCCATCAATGGCAATGCCATCGATTCACTTCTCCTTGGTAACCCGGCCGGTCAGGTACTCGCTCCCGGAATTTTTGGGGTGAGTGGATTGTTGACCGATCCCCAATTTCAAGTGGTCGTACGCGCTCTTAACCAGAAGAAGGGTGTCGATCTACTTTCTGCTCCTCGGGTTACGACCAAGAGCGGCCAACGAGCAGTGATCGAGATTGTGCGAGAGTTTCGTTATCCAACTCAATTTGATCCGCCCCAGCTTCCGCAAACAGTTGGTAGCCTAACGACTAGATCGGAAACAGGTGGCCTCATACCGTTAGGGGGAGCTTCATCTGTGCCGGTGACACCGACGACGCCTACTCATTTCGAAACCCGGAATACTGGCGTAACCCTGGAAGTCGAGCCAGTGGTTGGACCAGATGGGGTGACGATCGATCTCAATCTCGTTCCGCAGGTCGTCGAGTTTGAAGGTTTCATCAACTACGGAAGTCCAATCCTTGCTCCATCTTCTTCTTTTTTGAATACGGTGACTGGAGGGCTGATCAACTCTCCTCAGAGCGTTCTCACCCCAAATGTTATTAATCAGCCGATTTTCAGCACCCGAAAGGTGACAACCAGTGTCAGCGTTTGGGATGGCCAGACGGTCGTGCTGGGAGGGCTGATGCGCGAAGATGTGCAGAAAACAGAGGATCGGACGCCTCTCCTGGGAGGCATCCCTGTCGTCGGTCGCCTTTTTCGCACGAATGCGGAGCAGCATATCAAACGGAACCTGGTGATTTTTGTCACGGCACGTCTGATAACTCCGGGCGGACAGGCGCTCCATTTAAACGAGGAGGCAGAGGAAGATGATCTGATCGACCCTCCTATTTTGCCAGAAGCGCCCTACAGCAAGAAATAGTTGTTGGAGTAATGGAGTGACTTGCCTGCCCTAGCTTGGCGAAAGCGGGTATTTGGCCTAGATTGAATTTGAGTTATGCGTGCATGCAACCTTCTGATCTGTGGAGTTTTTTTTGCCACGACGATCGGAGGTATTTTAGCAGATGTGAAACCTGAGGATGACCAGATGGATGGTTACGCGATCTTTAATGATCTCTCGAAAGAAGATGCTTCAAAAAAAGCGCGTGAGATGGCTGAGAGTGATTTCGCGAAGAATATTTATCGGATATTCGTCGTTGGGAGACGTCCTGCGGAGAACGCATATGACGAATATTTGCAGGAGCGTTATGGCGTCACCGTGACCGCAATCGCCGGTTGTGTCGTTTCCGATGGAATTCTCGGTGCAGAAGAAGGCTATAATTCGACGATGAAACCGCTCCTAAACCGTAAGTTTGGCCGCGATATCTTCAAGGAAGCTGAAGCCGCTCAAAAGTAGCCCGGGCCTCGATCCCGTGAACGACAACTTCGCAATTGACCCGACGACTGAGAGCCGTCCATTTCGGTTTAGCGGTCGTATTCGCAGCTTTCGCCATGCGATTGTTGGTATTTTGCGAATGATCCGCTGCCAGCATAATGCCTGGATTCACGTGGCGGCTACGGCCGTTGTGATTGTAGCCGGTTTTTTCTTTCGCCTTTCAAGAGCGGACTGGTGTTGGGTTATTCTGGCCATATCCATTGTCTGGACGGCGGAGGCATTAAATACAGCTTTTGAATTTCTGGCTGACGCGGCTTCGCCCGCGTTTCATCCGCTCGTCCGGGACGCAAAAGATGTTGCCGCAGGGGCAGTTCTTGTTACCGCTATTGCCGCTGTTATCATCGGCGCTATCATTTTTTGGCCGTACGTGATGAAGTTGCTCTCGTGAGCCTCTATAGCCTTCACAAACGGTCTGCTCAGAAATAGTTTGGCGCCGGAAAAGCGCCTAATTCAATATGCCCGCTATCGGAATTACCGGTGGAATTTCCACTGGAAAGACAACCTTTTGTGAATGTCTGCGCGAGATCCTTCCTAAGGCGACATTTTTTGATGCGGATCAGGCGGCGCATGATTTAGCGGGCAACGATCCCGAGGTGAAGGAGATGATTCGGCGGGAGTTTGGTCCCGAGATTTTTTCTGCGAACGGTGACTTGAATCGAGCCGAGATGCGCTCGATAGTATTTGCCGACGCGGAAAAGCGACGCGCGCTGGAGCAAATCCTGCATCCGCGCATCCGCCGTCAATGGAGTCTCCAGGCCGAAAGCCGGCGCAACTCCAGCGATCTATTTTTTGCTGATATTCCCCTTCTTTATGAAACCGGTGGCGAAACTTTGTGCGATACCGTCGTGGTGGTGGCTTGTTCGGCCAGTGTCCAGCTTGAACGATTGGTCTCCCGCACGCGCCTCCCTCGATCCGAAGTCGAACAAATGATTCGTTCTCAAATGCCCTTGGCGGAAAAAATTCGGCGCGCTGATCACGTTGTTTGGAACAACGGTGTTCGCGCTGTGCTCGCGGCCCAGGCTGGATTGCTTGCGAAGTACTGGCAGGAATGATGATGGCGTCCCAAAAATCAGCGCTTTATTAGAATTTGGTAAATGGAAGAAGAAAACTCAACGCCGACCGAACCTGAGTCCGGCAAAACGGGTGAGGGGAGAGTTGCCGATGCACCCGTGCCAGAATCGCAGGTCGCGGTCGCCGATATCCCAGCGACGCTCGACCTGAATGAGCTGCAGGCTATGGGTCCGTCGGAAATCGAAAAACTCTGCTGCGATTTCGAATTACGCGTGCATCCCGGTCGGACACGGCACCAACAGATTCTTGACCTCCTTCGTTCCGCTCTCGGTTTGGGAATTACTGTTACGGCAGAAGGTTTCTTTGATCAGATCGCTGATTCCTTCGGTGTTCTGCGCTGGCCAAGTTTGAATTTCCTTCCCGTCCCAGAAGATGTTGGCGTGCCACGCGCGGTCAGCCAGAAGTTTCATTTCCGTCCGGGCCAAAAGGTAAAGGGCACATTGCGTTTGCCGCGAGACCGCGAAAAATCGCTAATGTTGGACGAGGTTACTGCGATCGAAGGCATTTCGCCCGATCAATGGACGGAGCCGACGCCCTTCGACAATCTGACGCCGCTTTTTCCGGATGGCCGCATCATGCTCGAGAATTCGAAGACGAATTCCATCAGTGCGCGAGCGGTCGATCTCCTCGCGCCACTCGGGCGAGGGCAGCGAGGCCTGATTGTAGCTGCGCCGCGGGTCGGGAAAACGATATTGTTAAAGGAGATCGCGAAAGCAATTCGGGCAAACTATCCCAACATTGTCCTGCTCATTCTTTTGGTTGATGAACGCCCCGAAGAGGTAACCGATTTACAGCGGGAAGTTGATTGCGAGGTTTACAATTCGACGTTCGATGAAAACTCTCGCCGCCACGTGGAGGTCGCTGAACTCGTCCTGGAACGAGCGAAGCGTCTCGTCGAATTGAAGAAGGACGTGGTGGTTTTACTCGATAGTATTACTCGGCTCGCGCGAGGTTATAACTCGCTCCAACCCGGGAAAGGTCGTACTATGTCTGGCGGGGTTGAGGCGAAGGCACTTCTGAAACCGAAGAAGTTTTTCGGTGCAGCACGAAATTGCGAAGAAGGGGGAAGTCTCACTATTCTCGCAACGGCGCTGGTCGATACCGGGAGCAAGATGGATCAGGTGATTTTTGAGGAGTTCAAAGGAACCGGCAACATGGAGCTGCATCTCGATCGTTCGCTGGTTGAGAAACGGCTTTATCCGGCGATTCATTGCCAGCAATCAGGGACACGCCGCGAGGATTTATTGTATCATCCTGAGGAATGGGAACGCGTCCAACTCTTGCGCAAGGCAATGGCAGCATTGCCACCAATCGAGGCGATGGAAAAACTAATCGAGAATCTGCAGGCGACGAAAACAAATGCGGAACTGCTTCTGAGCGGATTGAAATGATCCTCACGGATTCCGAACTGACAGAGTTGGTAAAGCAAATGGAAGGGATCGATCGAATTGCGGTCGATACCGAGGCGGACAGTCTCCATTGTTATTACGAAAAACTTTGTCTCATTCAGCTCAGCTTTGGCGGCCGCGACTATCTGATCGATCCCCTGGCTGGTCTCAACCTATCGCCTCTTGCAGATGCGCTCGCGCAACGAGAGATCGTTCTGCAAGGCGCTGATTTTGATCTGCGTCTTCTTCGTCGAAGTATCAATTTTGCTGCGAGCAGAATCTTCGACACGGTTATCGCTGCACGACTACTCGGGATCCGAGAATTTAGTCTTTCTGCATTAGTCGAGAGATTCTTTGGAGTCGTTTTAACAAAAGGACCGCAGAAGGCGAATTGGGCTCACCGTCCTTTGCCACGCTACATGGCGGAGTATGCGATGAACGATACGCATTATCTTTTGCCATTGGCAGAAAAGCTTGAGGAAGACTTGCGCGCTCGCGGTCGGATTGAGTGGTTCAAACAATCTTGTCAACGGGCTCTTGAGCAAGCTCTCGTCCAACGGGTGCGCGATGAGGATGATGTCTGGCGTATTTCCGGTTCCGGAAAGATGGACGGCCGGGCTGCCGCAATCTTGCGCGAGCTTTGGCAATGGCGTGAACGAGAGGCGCAATCAGCGGACCGTCCCGCATTTCATGTTTTGCAAAATCATTTGTTACTAGAGGCGAGTCAGGCTTTTGCTGCAGGTCAAACTCCTGATTTTCGCCATTTTTCCGAACGCCGTCGTCAAGCATTTCGCGACGCGGCGGAAAAAGCTTTGCATTTGCCGGAATCCGCATGGCCAGCGCGCCGACGCAAGATAAGGGGGCGTTCAACTCCGGAGATGGAAAAAGCGGCAGAAGAATTGCGGCGTCGCCGGGATGCGGTCGCGAACGAGCATGGGTTGGATCCTTCCTTTATTGCACCGCGTGGTGCACTTGACGCAGTTGCTGCCGATGAAACTCGGAGCGATACATTGCTCGTTCCTTGGCAACGAAACTTGTTAGAATTGTAGCGGATCAATTACTTCCGCAATTTTTCCTCCAGATATCCCGCCCCAAGGGCGATTCCGGCGACAATTAATGCTCCTGCAGTCGCAAAAGGAACGGGATCAAATGGTGCGGGTGGTAGCGAAAGCACGCCTCGCTCATCTGTTCGCGCAGGCCTTCGCACATAGCGTCCGCTCCTCGGCGCGCGAAATCTCTCGGCAAAACGCTCCAGTTGATCAGGCAATTCCGCGTCGGAGCGTGGAATGCCGTGTCCGCAACCAACAATATTGGGTCGTAGCTTCGCCAAGTCCCTAACCGCTTGGCGCGTTGCACTCCAGTCCATGTTAAACGGCGTGCCGGCGCGGGCGAGAGTACGCTTTCCGGTTACCAAACCACTCCACGAATCCATGTTCATCGTCGCAAACGCATCGCCTGCAATCAGGACACGATCAGAAGGACGAAAGAAAGAAACATGACCCGGAGAATGGCCAGGAGTCGGGTGCCATTCCCACTCGGGTAAGGCCGGGGTTTCGTTCGGAGTTAATTCGCGAATGTGTTGACCAAGATCTCGAGCTTGTGACGGCGTGAAGCGGGAGAGAAATGCAACCGCACCGCCAACCGTCGGATCCGGTGGAGGGTAATCGGATTTTCCGGTGAGATACGGAATCTCAAGGCGGTGCGCATAAATCGGGACATCCCACGTCTGCGCTAACTCCAAAGCAGATCCGGCGTGGTCCCAGTGCCCATGTGTAAGCAAAATCGCTTCGGGCCGCGTCCCGGCGCCAAAGCGCGCTTCGGCCGCCTCGAGGATTTGACTAGCTCTACCGGGAAGGCCCGAGTCTATTAGTGTCCACGTTTCGCCCGGCCGTCCGATAAAATAGACATTTGCAAAACTGATCGGCAACCAGCCGACATCGGGTGCAATCCGAGCGATGAGCTTCATACCCTTAGAACCGTTAAGACTGTTACAAGGTTACACTGTTAAACAGAGGAAGAAAGACTGGAAGGGATTGTTCAGTAACTTTCTTAACAAGTTAACTTTCAGTTAGGGTATCGTTAGAGTTTGCCCTGCTTTCAGCTTGGCCGGGTTTTCGACGACCTCCCTGTTAGCGTCACGAATCTTTTTCCAATGGGCAGAAGATTTATAAAATTTTCGTGAGATGGAAGCTAGGGTGTCACCGTCGCGGACCACATAAGTCCGTGAGTTTCCTGAAGATGTTTTGGCCCCTTCTTTTTTGTCGGGAGGACTGGTCACAGGAGCTTTCTCAGAAGCAGCGATAAGAGGACGGGCACGCTGATCTTCAAGCTCTTTCCTCAAAGACAAATTCTCATTCTTTAACCGGGCTGCTTCAGTTCGGCTAACGACTGAATCACCGGACAAACTTGTCCCGAGTTCGAGTTCATCCTTCTTCATGAAATTCTTCGCGTCATTGGCGTGAGAACCTGTCGGCGCGAGCGTTAGGTAACGCTTGAAGTGGTGAAGCGCGCTAAGCGGATCATGCATCTTATCGTCATAGAGCAACGCGAGGCGGTAGTGAATTTCTGCTGATCTAGGTGAGCCATCGAGGGCACTTTCATAGAGGGTGACTGCCCGGAGGTAGTTGCCGTCGGCGGTTTTCGATTCCGCATCCTTGATCACTTGGCTATGACGTGAAGTGATCATTCTGTCACAAGCCCCTACAGCGAAAGCAAGGATGAGACAAAATGCGGTCATGAAGCTTTTCTGAAGACGCACGTCTATTAACATGGAACTCTTACTTTTCGCATGAACGTCGACCGTCCGAAAACGCCGCATTTTCACGCGGATTCCTTTTGGGGGTTGCGCCTTCAGATTCAACGTTTTTTCCTCGTTGCGACGGTGATGGCGCTCCCTCCGCTGTTGCTGGCAGATGAACTTCAAATTGGCAATTCGTATCCGCTTACGTTCAAAGATGTCGATCAACGTCAGCTCTCCACTTCTGATGGGCACATCACCATCATCACGGTGGTAACGAGGGAGGACGAGCAAAAAGCGCAAACGGTAGGTGACCGATTCTCTCATTCGCATCTGGGTGATCCAAAAACCCGGCTCATTACGATGGTGAATTTTCAACAAAAGATCATCCCGATCTTTAGAAGATTAGCCCTGTCGATCATCCGCCATCGGCTGGAGGCCGAAGCCAGAGAGATCAAGCAAACCTACCCGGCCAGATACGTTGATCGCAATCCACGTGACGATTTATTTGTCGTGGCAGACTTCGACGGTAAAGCGGTCTCGCAATTGGATATTGTTCCGACCTCGAGCGAGTTCGCGGTTTTTGTTTTCGATGGAAACGGTCGATTGGTGAAGCGTTGGAAAGATGTGCCGAGCGCTGAGGCGCTGACCGGGGCGATTGAAGAGGCGCGTAAAGGTAAGGAAGGTTCTACTAGTACCGTGGAACGGTAGGATCGATGTCGCGCGACCACGCTTCGATGCCGCCCTCGAGATTCTAGACGTTGGCAAAACCCGCGCCCTGCAATAACCGCGTTCCATGCTCGCTTCGGCCGCCGCTGTGACATTGGAGCACAACCATTCCTTCACGCGGCAACTCGGTGATGCGATCTTCCAATTCTCCAAGTGGAATCAATTTCGAACCCTTGATTTGGGCAATATCGTATTCCCATGGCTCGCGCACATCGATGAGGAGAACTGATTCTCCTGCATCCATTTTTCGTTTT